>Ga0209006_10000819_pt1 | contig 28616 bp, 19 predicted proteins | sample JacPin_JW_Ref_O2_FD_188567 | JGI IMG/M metagenome (GOLD analysis project Ga0209006, IMG submission 188567) | Forest soil microbial communities from Algoma, Ontario, Canada - Jack Pine, Ontario site 1_JW_Ref_O2 (SPAdes) (version 2) | ecosystem: Environmental > Terrestrial > Soil > Boreal...
GCGAACCAATTATGAAGTTGGTGCTGGCCAAGTGGACGGCAGACCGCGTGTCGGCAGGAAATCTGCCCGAGTGGGCGGCACAGGAGGCCATGAACTACTTGAAACAGCGATTGAATGGGCACGGTGGAATTATCGTGCTGAACGCGCAGGGACAGTTCGGCATCGCGCACAACACCCCGCGCATGGCCTGGGCGTGTAAGACGGCGAAAAAGGAAGAAGCCGGCATCGAACGCGGCGCCATGTGATCGTGCGCTGCCATGTGCAAACCAACGTTTGACCCGCTGCCGGGAGACGCGATTTGCGATTTCGCTTTGCCCGGGCGCGACTTCAGCCGCACCGCAAACGTCCCCTAAAAACCTGCAGCGGCTTTAAGCCGCCCGGCGGCGCATGTCCAAGAAGTTCGCCATCTCGACGATCGAAACCTTGCGCCAGCATGGCTTTCAAGCCTACCTGGTGGGCGGGTGTGTGCGCGATCTGCTGCTCGGACGCGAACCCAAGGACTTCGATGTCGCAACCAGTGCAACGCCCACGCAAGTCATGGAAACCTTCCCCGAAACCTATGCCGTCGGAGCGCAATTTGGTGTTGTGCTGGTGCCGTCGCCAGGCGGCGAATGTGCGGACGGTGAGAGGGGGACGTCGGAGCCCTACGTTGTGGAAGTGGCGACCTTCCGCAGCGATCTGGGATACTCCGACGGGCGCCATCCCGACGAAGTTCGATTCACCCAGGATCCCCGCGAAGACGCGGCCCGCCGCGACTTTACGATCAATGGCATGATGCTCGATCCGGTGACTGGCGAGGTGCTTGACTTTGTCGGAGGGCGAAAAGATCTGGAGGCGAAACTAATCCGCGCCATCGGCGATCCCAATCGTCGCTTCGCGGAAGACAAATTGCGGATGTTACGCGCCGTCCGTTTTGCGGCACGCTTTGAATACGAAATCGAAGCCGGCACTTTGGCCGCTACCGAGCAGCTGGCCAGAGATGTTCAGCTGGTCTCGCGAGAGCGGGTTCGCGACGAACTTACCAAGATGCTCACCGAAGGCCACGCTCGACGCGCTTTCCTTCTGCTCGATCAAACCGGTTTGCTTAGAGAAGTCTTGCCGGAGATTTCCGTGATGAAGGGAGTTAAGCAACCGCCGGAGTTTCATCCCGAAGGCGACGTCTTCGTGCATACGCTGCTCCTGCTCGAAAACCTGCCGCATCCTTGCCCACCCACGTTGGCTTGGGGAGCCCTGCTGCACGACGCAGGCAAACCAGCCACATTCCGCGTCGCTCCCGAGCGCATCCGTTTCGATGGTCACGTGGAGGTCGGACGTAAAATTGCGGAGGAGATTTGCACACGTCTGCGTTTTTCCAATCACGACACAGACCAGGTGCTCTCTCTGGTCGACAATCACATGCGCTTCGGTCACGTCACGCGCATGAAGGAATCGACCTTGAAGAAATTCATGCGGCTCCCCGCCTTCGACGAACATCTTGCCTTACACCGCGCCGATAGTCTCGCCAGCCATGGCAATCTCAGCACGCATGACTTTCTTCAAAAGAAGCTCGCGGAGATTCCTCCGGAAAACATTCGCCCCGCCCCGTTGACGACAGGAGACGATTTGATCGCCGCCGGATATGTTCCCGGCCCCAGGTTTCGGGAAATTCTTGAAGCTGTGGAAGATGCTCAACTGGAAGGGCGACTGCTTTCGCGCGAGGACGCTCTCGAGTTCGTCAAGAACGAGTTCCCTCTTTGATAGTGCAGTCTCGAGGAAGGTCACGTCGGATTAATCAGAGTGCTAGAATCGAACCTCCAATGTGTTTAAGAAACTGAAACACCATGCTTCACCAGGAGTCCATTTGGAGCAGGTTGGCGTGGGATTAGAAAAGATCGTGATGGGCTCGCTGCGTCGGGTTCCGAAGGGCGAAGCGCCTCTGCTGGCCTGGCCCTTGGTTTGCGGCTCCGAAGTGGCCGAGCGCACACGTGCTGTTCTGTTTGCCGATGCAGTTCTCCGCGTTGAAGTTCCTGACGCGGGATGGCAACGTGAAATGCACAGCATCGCTTTCCGTTATCTTGCCGCCCTGAATCGTTACGGTGACGAAAAAGTGGAGAGGATCGAGTTTGTGATTTCACCAGGAAAGCAGGAATGAGTCGGGGGAAAATGAAAGTTACGGAAAAGGACGTGACCTACGTAGCTGATCTCGCCAACCTGGAACTTTCCACCGACGAGCGAACCGGCATGGTGCGCGATCTGAACTCCATTCTCGATTACATCGAGATGCTCAACCAACTGGATACGTCGAAGGTCCAGCCGATGACGCAAGTATCAGACCGCTATGGCGTGGACGAATCGAAGCCGGGTAGTGACCGATTTGCCTATGCGAATCGCGAAGATATCCCGGAGGGACTGCGGAAATCCCTGTCCCAGGACTCGGCCCTGGCAAACGCGCCCGATGCGGATGGAACTTTCTTCCGGGTGCCGAAGGTGATTGAGAGGTAGCGGCCAGCAGCCAGTCTGGCGATGTGCGGCGTTTGCTGGCCACCTTAAGTCTTCCATGGAACTGACTCAACACACGGTTGACTCTGCTCGCTCCGCAATACAGGAGCGCAGGACCACTGCGCTTGCGCTCGCCGAGGCGCACTACGCACGCATCCAAAAAGAGGACGGCCAAATCGGCGCATATCTCACCCTCTGCAAAGAGCGCGCTCTCGAACAAGCCGATTCGATCGACCGCATGGCCGCCGAGGGTAAGCCCCTGCCGCCGCTGGGCGGTGTTCCAGTCGGTATCAAGGATGTGATGTCGACTCGGGGAGTGCGCACCACGGCAGGATCGAAAATTCTCGGCAAATACATTCCCCCCTACGACTGCACCGCCGTCGCCCGTCTGGAAGCCGCAGGCGCGGTGATTCTCGGCAAAACCAACTGCGACGAGTTTGCCATGGGTTCTTCGAATGAGAACTCCGCATTCCATCCCGTACGCAATCCTCGCGATTTGACACGCGTACCCGGAGGATCTTCCGGCGGTTCGGCGGCCGCAGTTGCTGCCGATATGGCGGTCGTCGCCCTCGGTTCCGACACCGGCGGCTCGATCCGGCAGCCGGCGTCCTTCTGCGGCGTAGTGGGACTGATGCCCACCTACGGACGCGTTTCCCGCTACGGCCTGATCGCCTTTGCGTCTTCGCTCGATCACATCGGACCGCTAGCCAAGACAGTGAAGGATGCGGCTCTGGTGCTCGGTACACTCGCCGGTCGGGATCCCATGGATTCGACATCAGCGAATGTGCCCGTACCGGATTATGTCGCCGCTCTTGACGAGCCCGTACGCGGCTTGAAGCTGGGCGTGGCGAAGGAATATTTCGGCCACGGATTGGACGACGAAGTCCGCCACGCCGTGGAATCGGCGATCGACAAGTTGAAAATCTTGGGATGTGAAGTGGTTCCCGTCTCGTTACCGCACACCCCCTACGCAATTCCCACCTACTACCTGATCGCAACTGCGGAAGCATCCTCCAACCTGGCCCGCTACGACGGTGTTCGCTACAGCTATCGGGCGTCGGGAGTGAAGTCGCTCTCGGAGATGTATCGTCGCACTCGCGATGAGGGCTTCGGCGCCGAAGTAAAGCGTCGCATCATGCTCGGCACTTACGCGCTGAGTGCAGGTTACTACGATGCGTATTATCTGAAAGCGCAGAAAGTCCGCACGCTGCTGGCGCGCGATTTCGAGGACGCCTTCCGCCAAGTGGATGCAATCATCACGCCGACCAGTCCGACAGCCGCGTTTCGATTGGGTGAGAAGTCTAACGATCCGCTCGCCATGTATCTGGCTGATATCTACACGGTGACAGCCGATCTTGCTGGCATTCCGGGGATTTCAATTCCGTGCGGCTTGACGAAAGATAAGCTTCCGATCGGACTGCAGATTCTGGGTAAGCATTTTGACGAGGCGACCATTCTTCGGATCGCGCATGCCTATGAGAAAGAGGCTCAGATCGGATCGTAATAGCGCGCTCCCGCGCAGGCCCGGCAAAGCACCTTGTCTGCGGTACGAACTTCTCTGCGGAAGTTGATGCCTTCGCCACATAGTTCGCACACTATGCGCTCGCCTTTATATCCTGGAAATTCTTCAGGCGGCAGTTCGACCTTCACCCATTGCATGGTGAAAAGGTCGTCGTCCGTGATCTCACGGTAGGCCAGCATCTGCTGCTGATTCTTGTCTGCGATTTCGGGATGCATCTGGCGGGCAAGATTCTTCGAAGATTCCCTGGCCGCGATACGAATTGCTTTGCCACTGCTTACATCCACGAAAGTCGCCGCAACTTTCCCCCAGTCGCGGAATTTCAGCGCACGTTTACCCAGACGGCAGCCGGTGACTACAGCAACAGCATCGGTGGCGCAGCGGTCGATTTCGACGAAGGTGACGAGCCGCTTGCGGTCGTTGCCGTGCGGATCATCGATCCCGAGCTTGATCAGGCCCAGCATCGCCAACCGCACACCAAGAACTTGCCCAGCGCAGAGATGCCCGTGAGCCTGCTCGGCATCGCGGAGATATTCGTCGAGGGATTTCATAGAGAGCTGACAGCGTTTCGCCATCAGCTTTCAGCTTACCACCGGCAGGATCACTTCCTTCTCCAGCGCACACCGTCCTTTGTATTCTCGATGATGATGCCTGCGCCGGTGAGTTCCGCGCGCAGAGCGTCGGAAACCTTGAAATTGCGGGCATTCCGGGCCGCCCCCATCTCAGCGATTTTCCGTTCGATATCGGCGTCGGAAAGCTGATCGGACTGTACCGCCTGCCGTAACTCCGCGCTGATGTCTTGTTCTCGGCCTTCGGTCGACGCCCAGTCTAAAACCTGCTTCATCTTCGACCCATCATCATCCCGGAGCACGGCGAAAATCTCATCAAATTTTTCCAGCGCGATAAGCAACCCAGCAACATCATCCTGCCTGATTTCATGCGCATCGAAGGCGGCGTTGGCGCGGCGCACCATTTCAAAGATGGCAGCCTGCGCTTGCGCCGTGTTCAGGTCGTCGTCCAACGAAGCCGTCATCCGGTCAAGTGTCTCGCTGGCGAGCGATTTCATTCCCGGATTGCTGCCCGACTCAAAATCTCCAGAGGTCAACCGCTGGCGAAAATTGCGGAGTCGTTCCACCGACACAGCCGCTTGCTTCAGCCCATCAAACGTAAAATTCAACTGATTACGATAAGGCACCGAGGCAAGAAGATAGCGGATCGACGAGGGTTTATGTCCCTTCAGCACCAGGTCTCGCAAGGTATAGAAATTTCCCAGACTCTTGGACATTTTCTCGCCCTCAACCAGCAGGAAGCGGACATGAAACCAGAAACGGGCGAACGTCTTTCCGGTGAGTGATTCCGATTGCGCGATCTCGTTTTCGTGGTGCGGGAAAACCAAGTCTTCTCCGCCAGCATGCAGATCGAACGTCTCCCCCAGTTCCTCCATGGACATCACCGAGCACTCCAGGTGCCAACCCGGCCGTCCCGGCCCGATCGAAGTATCCCAGAAAGCCTCGCCTGGCTTGGGCGCTTTCCAGATAGCAAAGTCGCGCGCGCTGTCTTTTTCGTATTCGTCCACATCGACGCGGGCCCCGTCGATCATCCCGCTGAAATCCTTCTTGGAAAGTTTGCCGTACTGCGGAAAGCTGGCAATTCGAAAGTAGTAGGATCCATCCTCGGTGCGGTAGGCGTTGTTTTTCCCAACAAGTTTTGCCACGAAATCCGCCATCGGCACAATGTGCTCGGTAGCCCGCACCAGAGTTGGTTGTTCAATGCCGACCAAGGTAGAGTCTTCCAGAAATGCTTTCTCGAATTTCGCGGTATATTGCTGAACGCTCACTCCGTCGCTGGCAGCGTTACGGATAATTTTGTCGTCAACGTCTGTGATGTTCATGACGTAGCGCACTCTGTAGCCGCGCTGGCGCATGAATCGCTGCAGTATATCTACGGCAATGAAGGTACGGAAGTTGCCGATGTGGCCATAGCCGTAAACGGTTGGGCCGCAGGCATACATGCGGACTTCACCGTCGCAAAGCGGAAGGAATTCCTCGATCTGCGAGGACATGGTGTTGTAAAGGCGTAGGGCCATAGGATGGTGTGCGCTCAGAAGACGAACCCCCAATTCTAGGGGGATGCGAGAAAGAGGGTCAACTGGCAGGGATATCGGCCGAAGAATTTGGCGCCAACGCATGAGTCTGCGTGTGAGAGCGCAGCCTTTGTTGTACGAGAAAGACGTAGTGCAGAGCCGAAATGATGGTGAACGCAAATGTGGCGCGCAAGAAAACGGTGCGTGTAATCCACACCCACCGTTGCGGCCGCAGACTAAGCAGCATCACAAAGAAAACCGCGGCGATCTGAGAAAATGTGTTTGCTTTGCCAAAAATACTAGGCTGGAAGTTGCGCAGTCCCGCGATGGCAAACAGCACGGCACTGGCCGCCAGGATGGAAATATCACGGCTGAAAACCAGCACAAAGAACTTCCACGGAATCTTATGCAAAATGGAGAGCACCAGAAACAGAGTACTCAATAACAGTTTATCCGCAATAGGATCGAGATACTGGCCGAGCAAGGTCTGCTGGTGCAGCTTGCGGGCCAGCAAGCCATCCAGGCCATCGCTGAAGCCTGCAATTACGAAGAGAACCAAAGCCCAGCGATAGCGGCCGTCGACGAGTTCGATCACGATGAAGGGAACGAAAATCATGCGCAGCATTGTGAGCTGGTTGGGCGCGGTGAAAACCTGAGAGAGCCTCATGCGGATTCTTTCTTCGGAAGAGCTGGGCGCGCCACACTCTCCTCGCGATCGATCGTGCTCGTGCTGCCTGCCAACTGAGATCCCAGCGTTTCAGCTGGACGAAGACCGGTCTTGGCCGAAAAGCGCTGCGAAAGTGAAGGTAAACTCCCGTCGGGCAGATCAAGTTCGACGCGTTCGATGCGATGCATTGGAAAAAAAACCACAGCCGGCGTGAAGGGTTCACCATCTTTCACCATCACCACAAGGTCTTCAAAAGAAGCCAACTCAATACCACTCAAGCTGACTCCTTCCGGCGCCAACGAAAGAATCATGCCCCAGAATTTGTCTCGGGGATTGCCAAGGGTCACGACGACCATCGACCCAGGAACGAAAGGATCGCGGGCGGGCGTTTGTGCCCGAGCGTTGTTATCGCCCCGCTGAGAGTTTCCGTGCATCGAACGATTGTCGCCGCCGCCGTCCGGACTTTGCAACTGGCAAAGGCGGTTCACCCGGCTTATGAATCGCTAGACAGCGTGCAGCCACTAGGCGTGACGTCGCGTTCTCTTGCCGGCCTTCCGCTGCGCTCTTTGAGATCTCTTAATTGCTTTCCGCTGTTTCTTGGCTGCTTTCTTTGAAGCTTTTCGGTACTGCTTCGCCGCCTTTCGCGCTTCGCGCCCGTTCTCGCCGATGTTGGTTCGTTCAGTCTTGCCGGGCATCGCCCACGCAACGCTCGAGGCGAGCAGCAACATAAAAGCCGCAATTCGTTTCATAACCTCTCCGCATGGAAGATCTTCAGCGATCTTACACCGAAGTCGCGCCGCGTTGCGCAACCTAGTCCATCGACGGACCATGATCTATAAAACTCAGTTGCCGCGGCAGCTAAAACCGGAACATGATTCAGTGACGTGGGCTATTGCAACTTCGCGTACTCCGCTCTGGCTTCCTTCAGGATGGGGGATGTCTGGCTCAGCATCTTTCCAGAGGCTGAGAAAATCTTTGCAGGCGGCGAAGCGACGATACGCCGGTGTCGGTGAACGCGGCAAAGCCCACGAGCGCGTGCCGGCGAATCGCCCTTCAGCGATTGAGTTCTATTTCGCCGGCGCGAGTATCGCATCCAGCCGATCTGGGGTTGTCTCGACTCTCTCCAAGTGCGGGTAGCGCATTCCGCCGTGGTAGTCCAGAGAGATTGTGACAAATTCGTCGCCACGCTTAAGCAAGAGCTTGATTGGTTCCTGACTTTTCTCTGCGGCGAGGATGGTTTCGCGCAGGACTACGGGAGTGTACTTCTGATCGTTGACGGCTTGCAGTTGCATATCCGGCGTGATGCCAGCTTTGAAAGCCAGACTGTCCCACCAAACCTGATCAATGCCCCCATGGGAATCGGGGCCGCTGATGTCTGACTTTAGCGAGAAGCCCAGTGAGGTAGCGAAGCTTACTCCACGAACGCTCTCTGCCTTCTTCAGCCACTCCGGTTCGTTATCATTGTAGACGAGCCGATATCCACCCTGCGTAAACCCGTTCTCCGGAACGTTCGGGTTGACCTCGTAAACCCGGGTACGGAGAAATCCTGCCCAATCGTAGGGTTGCACGGTATTCAAGGCCTTCACGATGTCGTCGAACGTATAAGTAGCGGTGATATAGCTCCCATTCTCGATCCCGAAAAAGAGCTTCGCGAAATCGTCAAGAGACTTCTTCCCGCCGCTCAGTTCGCGGATCTTCGTGTCGGCGTCGAGCCAGATAAGGTCTGACTCCGGATAGTAGTCGTAGGAACGCTGCCAGCTTTGCCAGGTCTCCGGGACAAAGCGAGACGAAATAATGGGCTCGTTGGTGGTGTCTTGCAAAGAGCGCCAGGTGCGTCCCGGACTGATTTCGAAGCCCGCGGCGATTTGTGCGAATACATCGCGGGCCTGCTCGGGAGTACGCATTCCGGAACGCGCTGTGAGCACGTTGCCGTAATAGTCCGTCAATCCCTCATAAACCCATAGCAGGTCGTTGCGCATGGGGATGTTGAAGTTGGGTGTCCACAAGTCAGCCGGCCGGCGGAACTTGCCGTTCCACGAATGGGTGTATTCGTGTGGCAGGAGAGCCCGGCCGGCAACTCCTGCACCCCAGTCCGTGAAGTAATTGGCGCGAGAACCGTCCTCACTCGATTGATGGTGCTCCAGGCCTTTACCGCTGACAATGTCGCTGACAGAAAAGAGAAAATCATAGCGATCATAGTGATGCGAATTGAAAAGCTTCTGTGCCTCGATCACAAGGCTCTTGTGGTATTGCAGTTCTTCCGGAGTGATCTCGAGATCGGCAGGTTTGTCAGCGAAGACATCGAGGTACACCGGGTTGTCCGGCCCAGTGGACAGGTCTAAACGCTTGAAGTTGACGCCCGCATAAAGGGGGGAATCGACGAGCGTATTCAGCGTTGTTTCTTTGAACTGGACCAGATTGCCATTCTGCGATTTCACGTCCAGGGAGCAGGCGAATTGCCATGCCTCCGGCAAACGGATCGCAGTTTCGAATTTGATATCGCGCGAGAAGTGTCCCGCGGGATAGAGAAGCACGCTGTTCCAGGTAACGTCGGCGAACTTCGCGGAAATGCGGCCTCGCTTTGGATCCTGCGGGGCCAGGTACTGGATATTTATATCCAGCGTTGTTGCATCTTTTGGCGCCTCGACATGGAACGCGTAAATGTCCACGCGGTCGCGCACCCATGGGATGCGTTTGCCATTCACCGTGACGATGAGGCCGGCGAGTTCGCTCGCCGGGTTCGACGGCGAGTGCGTCCCGGGAAGCCACTCAGGGTAGAGCAGCGTAATATCGCGGCCTCTGATGGGAATCGTCTCATGCACACTCAGTATGCGATCCGTTATGTTGGTGGCATCGACGAGCAACGAAATCGTGCCGGGATAAGGCGTGTCAGCCGGCGCAACAATGGGCGGAGGAAGTGGTACGGGCTGTGGGCCAGGTGAATTCTGCGCATGCGCAGTTGCGCTTAAGGCAATGCATAGAGCCGCGAAAACCGCTGCGGCGCCTCTACGATGGGAAAATGAATGCGGCATGCAGATCCTCCGAAACTCCGAACTTTAAACGATGCGGTAGGGAAATGGTTTGGTCGATCACTCGGGCAGAATCCTACGTGCGCGAAACGGTCAAGTCAATGAAGCCGGGGTATTTGAGCGGAGAAACTGGTATTGAGCAGAAGACTACTGAACAGGGTCATGCACTTGTGGGTGCACTGGCTCGCATCACAGCTGTGTCCCTGGCGACTTTCTTCCTCTCGCTCCTCGTTTCGTGTGCCGCGCGGGACACTAGACTTTGCGATATTTTGAGGGGAATGCACTTAGTAGACAACGTAATTGGCCTAAGATCCTGCCACGCCACCGAAGTCAGCCGTCGCTACTCCTTGTAGTCGTTGCCTTGACGCTTGAGTGAAGAGTTGTGATCACTACTGTCCGGCTAAATTTTCGGGCGGTTGATCTAACTCATTGAAGATAAGGCCGATAACGCATAGCCGAAGCAGGAACGATTTGAATTGAAAAGGGGCTGGATTGACTTCTTTCCGCCGGTATACGGGGTGAAACAATGACGGGTGAACTCTGGACGCACCGTCTTCTCGCAACTGATCCAACATCTCCCCGAAAAAGAATTTCAAAAGTGTGTTACCCGCCACAATGGCGACTCTAACTTCAGGGGATTTTCTTGTTGGGACCAATTACTGGCGATGGCCTTCGCGCAACTCACCTATCGTGAGAGCCTGCGCGATATCGAGTCCTGTTTGCGCGCTCTACAAAGCAAGCTGTATCACATGGGGTTCCGCGGTAAAGTGTCGCGCTCGACGCTGGCCGATGCTAACGAATCTCATGATTGGAGAATCTTTGCAGAGTTCGCTCAAGTATTGATCGGCATCGCCCGGCCGCTGCATGCGCAGGACCCGATTGGCATCGATCTGGATCAAAGCCTGTATGCTCTGGATTCGACGACCATCGATCTGTGTCTATCGCTATTCCCGTGGGCGAAGTTTCGACAGCGCAAGGCCGCCGTCAAGATGCATACTTTACTGGACCTGCACGGCAACATTCCCACGTTCATCCGCGTCACCAGTGGCGATGTGCACGATGTAAATATCCTGGACGAGAACATGCCGGAAGCAGGTTCTTTTTATGTGATGGACCGAGGCTATATCGATTTTCAGAGGCTCTTCGTCTTCACACTCAGTTCGGCCTTCTTTGTCGTGCGCACCAAATCGAATGTACTTATCCAGAGACGCTACTCGCATCCCGTGGACAAGAGTACTGGCGTGCGCTCGGATCAGACCGTAATCCTCACATCGTTCAAATCGGCTTCAGCATATCCCGATGCATTGCGTCGCGTCAGTTACCTCGACAAGGAAACCCAAAAGCAACTGAAATTCCTGACGAACAACTTTGTGCTGCCCGCATTTACCATCGCGCAAATTTACAAGTGCCGCTGGCAAGTAGAATTGTTCTTTAAGTGGATCAAGCAGCACCTGCGCATTAAGGCTTTCTACGGAACCAGCGAGAATGCAGTGAAGACCCAGATTTGGATTGCGGTGTCAATTTACGTGCTGGTTGCGATCGTACGGAAACGACTGGGCTTGGCGGTGAGCCTTTATCAAGCGCTACAGATTCTGAGCGTGACCTTTTCGAGAAAGCTCCCATTTTATGCGCACTTCAGGCCCCCGAGGCAGATGCCGAATTCGCCGAAAACGTTAACCACTGATTCTCTTCGACATTTAGCCGGACAGTAGTGAGTTGTGATAACTATTCCACGGAGTTTCTGCCACTGCTCAACGACATGGAATTCTTGAAATACCACAACGAACCGTGGCTCGTGCCCGAAACGGAACCATTTAACAGCACCTTTCTTTACGGCCTTCGGAATGAGCGTGCGTGGAGATTCAAACGATCGCATCTAGGTGAACAACTTACGTCTTGGCGGTTAGGGGCTGAATCACGGTTCGACGCTGCCGGTAGAGGGCCGGCGTCACAACCGATTGCATGCGCCCTTCATCGAGGTCGGCACCTAGAAACCCCTTAATCCGCGCACTGGTTTCTTGCGGCTTGTCGATGGTCTGATTGTAGTCGACGTAAAGAACGCGAAAGTTTTGTGTGGTGGCCAACCAGGCCTCGAATGCTCTCAGTTCGTCACGAAAAAGTCCCATCAGTCGGCGTGATTCGTCCGGAGACACTTGAGTGCCACTGCGACGCAACATTTCGTCCTGCGAAGCGACAACCTCTTGCAGAACCCGTCGCATGAAAATCACGTTATAAGTAAGTGAGGGCGGAAGATCATGAAGCAAAAGATAAACCATCTTTACTGCTTTTCCGCTCGCTCCTGCCACCCAGGATGACTCTTGTTTGAGCCGTTTTACGGGTTCGTACTCGTAGTACCCGTTGGGGTTGTCCAAGTCGGCTCTCCTTACGCCATCAAGAATGACGGGGACTCCTCCGGCCTCGAGCATTCGCATCATCATCGACGTGCCTGACCTCGGGAGCCCAGTCACTACGATCATTGGCAAAGCTTGTGCAGGAGGATCGATCATCGCGGCCCTCCGTGCGACGAAGCTCGATGCGGTTTACACGCCGACACCAGCAGATAATTGCTGAATATGAAATCGCTCAGCGTCAGGCTCACTGCAACGCTTTCGAGCGCGGACTGAGGAGCTTGTCCTGTCAGAACTTTGGCGTAGACGTATTCGAAACAGTGATCCCGAAATCCTTCCCAGCATTGTCGGCGCGCCTCAACGATACGCACATTTTCAAACCCGAAGCCTTTGAGGATCGAGCGATATTGAGATACGTCTGGGACAAAATTAGCCACGGGAACGCGCTTCATCCGCGATGCAATCTGTCGCGACCGTAAGATGATGTCCGACAAGGCGAGGCACCCACCAGGCTTAAGCACCCGATGCGATTCACGCAAAAACTTGTCTCGGGTGTCGAAATGGAAAGCCGCCTCGACGCACAGAATGTTGTTAAACGTATCGCTAGGGAACTTCAGCTTCGTTGCGTCCATATTGATAAACCGGCACCCTGGAGCCTTTTGGCGGCAGGTGGCCAGTTGCTTTTCAGAGATGTTGATCCCGGTAACGCACGAAGGATCGTAATCACGCAAGAGTCGCTTGGTCGACGCCCCTTTGCCGCAGGCGACGTCAAGTACGTTTCCCTCCTTGTGGGGAAAGAATCCCTCCAAAACGTCGACCAAGTTCTCGGATGCTTCCCGCTGCTTGAGCGTCTCCGGAGTCCAGTAACCGTAGTTGTGGAAGCCACTGTGGTCGTAATACACATCCACGAAGCGCGAATACATTGTGGAGTCGTAACGCCGGTTGATCATTTCGCACAGCGTGCCGTTCTGGCGTGGCCGGAATTCGGCGGGTTTGAGAGCATTCCACCACGATGCTCGTGGATACGCTTTGGCAACCATCGGTAGCATCTTATGTCTCAACTCCTTGCCGCTTAGAGCCGAGCCAGATCTCCAACCCTCCGTGTTGGTTAGGACGGAATTCCCATTCGTCGCGCCCTGATTTGGCTTCATGCACCCGCATCGCAACTTCAGGACCAAAAGGATTCGCCGTGCCGACGAAAAGTCCGAGGGGCGTTGATTGCAGGGTCCGCACGCCGTCGTTGTATGGATTTTCAAAACCGTTCTGCGTGATTGGGTACCAGTTCACTCCATCTGGGCTGCGCCACAGTTCAAATCCGCCGGCGATGTGTGCTAGCTCTTCTACTCCCAGCTTACCTACGATCCACCGCATCTCGGCGCTCCATTGGTCACGCGTCAGGTACGGGAGGAACACGGTCCATTTGTAGGTACCGAGGTAGAGCCAGCCGTCGTGAACTGTCATTCGCCAGAAGTATCCATTGAATGGGTTGTCGAAGCCCGGCCCCTTGCCACTCAGAGGGAACTTGTATCCTTCAGGAGTGGAGCGAGGGCTGCCGACGATCAGATCCCAGGAATCGTCCGGAAGGATTCGAATCAGTTCGGGCGCGGCCGGTCCGATCTTGTTTTCACGATCATAGCCACCGTTTTGAATGGCGGTTCCGACATACAGAGCACCGTTGAATGGGCACATGCTGATGGCGAGTTCGTTAAGGTTGCCGCGATAAGCGCCATCTGTAACGACACGGGACCACCGATATGGTTTGCGTCCACCGGGCGTTTTCCAAATCTGAAAGCCCGTGGATGGGTTGAGCGTGCCGACATACAGATGGCCTTCGAAGACCGCCATTTCGAAAAAGGTCTGATTGTTGAGATCTCCGAATCCGAGAGCACCGACGGGCTGCCACCCTTGGGTAGCCGGGTCTTCAGTTTCCAGCACAACGGCGGCATTGCAGGCGTTCGCCGCGCCGCCCACCCGACCTGTGGGTGAGGTATAAAGCCGCCCATCAAATACCTGGAGAATACGATAGGTGTTAAGCGCAGGGTCTGTCCCAGCCTTCGCCACCGCATCGAAAGTGCGTCCATTGAGGGTTCGCAGAATTTGCGGGGGCAAGCCCGAGCTGGCGGTTGAGAATCCAGCCACATACAAGGCATCGCGGTGGAGCGCCATCGAGCGATACCCAATATCGCGCGGCACCATCTTGCCGTCACGCCCGGCCACGCGAGGGGACTGGTAGACAAGATTCCAGGACCTTGATTGCGGCGTGAAGCGCCAGATTTGAGCCCGGAAATCCAAGTCGTGGAACTGCCGCGGCATTCGGACCGGCCAAGTTTTCATCCATTCCGGGTGATTTCGGTGAATCATGACCAGATTTCCGCGGGAGTTGCCAACGTAAAGCGCGTTGCCGAACCACGCCATGCAATACGCGTAGGCATTGAATCCGTCACCCCAGCCGTTCGCAGCAACCTTACAAAAATCGCCCCGCCTGAGACCGTGGTCATCGGGATGTGCGATCTGCTTATCCGTTGCTGTGTCGGTCCGACAGCATAGGGAGGAGGTCGTCATGGCGTTACTTCCCCTCCCGCGTCGGCTTGGGTCTGCAGGGCTCTAGGCATGGTGGGTGCATGAAATGTTTTCACGTGTTGGACGAAGAGTTCAGCTCGGGTAATCGGGAAAAAATGGCCAACACCCGGAAGGATGGTCGATTTCAGATCTTGCAAGTGTTCCTTTAGACCCTCGAGTGTCGGCAGACAAAACGAAAACTCGCCGTAGATCGCCTGCGCCGGCACCCTAACCTGGCTGATCAGTTCTGGGGTCAAGCCCGCAGGGTCCCGCAAATCGGCGTTCGCCGTGGTCGATGATAGGAGTTTCAGCCAGTGACCCTCAATGCGCCGGTCGAGTGCCGTCGCCTCACTCTTACCTTTCGAACGCTGAGAGCGAAGCAGTTCCAGCAGCGAAAAGTCCAGTTCGCTATTCTCATCGATAGTGAGTCCTTCCTTCTGGAGTTGCTCCTTCCACATTGGCCAGTGAGCCCAGTCTTTGATTTTCAGAGACGGCTGGAGGGACCAGACGCGGCTGTCGGAAACCGTGAGCGCGATAACACGGTCCGAATGCAATGCTGCAAAATGAAGGGCGACCGTGCCCCCGAAGCTGTGGCCAATGAAATGGGCGCGGTCGATACCCAGTGCGTCGATAAGACCGAACAGGTCGGAGGCCATGTCGGAGGATGTGTAGCCGGATGCCGGCATGTCCGTATATCCGTGGCCTCGCAGATCGTAGGTCAACACCGTGAAACTATCTTTCAGTAAAGGCACCACCCGCAGTTCCCAGTCGGCCAGACTACCGGTGAGTCCATGGATCAGTACCGCGTGCGGTCCTGATCCTGCCTGGTGGTAGTGGATGTTGAGGCCACCCGCAAGCACCTTCGGCAACGAAACAATCGACGTTGGTTGGATTTCGGTCACTGCGCAAGGTACCCGATCGCCCGCAATCGTTTCAAAACTTCAGTTTGCACTTCCTCCAAGTCGAGGCTGGTCTGCTTACGTTCCAGCGTTGGGACGAGCTCATCGGGCACCGTAGCGAGCACTGGACAACCGTCGAACAGAGCCTCCGGGCACACGCCATCCATCTCCACCTCTAGTGGCACGCTGAGACTCCGTAGCAAGATCGGAGCGACGTCAACGATCTTTAGCGGGGACATTTTCCCCAATCGTGAAACCCCGGGGCCTCCCGCTATGAAGACGCCTTGAGGGTAGTGGGTTCCCCAGATTTCCGGACGACGGCGAAAAACCGCGTCGGAGTCGATTACCGAAAGAAACCCATGGTCCTTCATCAACAAAGTGAGATCGGGCGCGCGTCCTGCAGCGTCACCTGGGAAGGCTTGCTCCCTCGTCAGTACTCGGCTAAAGAACGGCTGGCCGGAGTAAGGGTCAGTCAAGTCCAGCAGCTCCGCAACCAACCGCGCTCGAAATTCCTCATACGTGTGCGACGGAATACTCGCCGGGCAGGCAGCACCCTCGGCTCTTCGAATATAAATGCCGTTGCTACTGGGGTTGAGGGCAAATGCGGTAGTGCGGTCCCAGTCGATATCCTCTACCTGGAACTTGATCCTTTGGTCGGAGATGTTCGTCATGGCCGACGCCTTGCGCGTCGGTTGGTCTCTCCAAAAGAGATATCCCTTTTGCGCGAGCCACGCGTTGGCAAAGAAGACGATATCGGTTGGCCCAAAGCCATGATCGGATGTAATGAAAATTCGAGCCTCGGCTCCTGCTGAGGCAACGATTTGGCGAATTAATCCGTCCAACTGCCGGAAATAGGTAAGGCAAAGATCGAGAATCCGCGCCTCCCAGAGCGTGGGCCTGGAGGAGCGCAAGGACGGATCCAGGAATCGCCAGCACAGGTGCTGAAGCTTATCGACTCCGTCAAAAATAACCGCCGCGAGATCCGGCGGATCTTCCTTCAAGATCAGTTCGACAAGGTCGAACCATCGTTCCTCCCGGTGAATATGATGGGTAATCCAAGACTCATACTCCTCGTCCGGGAGATACTGGATCGACTGGAATTCCTGGTTCGTATCCATCGAGAGAAACTTTGCATCGAAACCCGGCAGTCCTCGCATCGTTTCGTAAAAAGCCGGCGGATAGACCGCGTGTTTCAAGTGTCGCCAATGCACAAACCCAGGTACGCAAACCCCGCGTACCGGTTCCGGAGGATACGACACCGGGAAGTTCAGTGCTGCGACGCGCATACCGCGCTGGCTGAGAATCGACCAGAGCGTTGGACACTGGATGTCATAAGACATGTTCAGAGTAAAGAAAACGCCGTCGCGCGTCTGACGGCAATGAATGAAATCGAACACCCCATGATGCTCGGGCGTTCTGCCCGTGATCATGGATGTCCAAGCTGCCGGTGTGATGGGGTGCACCGTAGACTCCAGTTCCGCATATGCTGCTCGCGCCATGAACTCCTGCAGGAAGGGCATTTGCCCAGTCTCCAGTAGTGGGTTCAGAACCGTGAATGTTGCCCCATCCAGCCCGATTAAGACCGTCCGGCTCATAGGTTGCTCCTTATGCTGCGTTTCCGCCTTCCCGGGTCGGCTGCTTTTTCGTGTGTTCCCACAAGAAATCTGCCAACGTCCCCAGAGAGATATCCATCACCGGCTTGCCGCCAACCAGAAGCAGCTTTTCCAAAGGAAGATCACGGCGTCCCAGTAGTCGAGTGAGATCAGCCGTCAAGACAACGATGTCGAGCGATTGACAGCCAAGATCTGCGACCAGCAAGGTCTCCTCGGTGATGGGATCGGCAAAGTCCCGGTCCCAGCCTTCGGTGAGGCCTAGAGCCGAGTTCATCACCTTGGTCAGGATGGCATCGCGTCCATCGGGGGCAGGATCAGCGTGGGTCATAGGCTCCCCTCGAAATTCGATGTAAACAAGTTGCGATTACCAGATCTTTCTGGCGGAAAGTGTGGACCGCCAGGGGCTCATCCCGGGCGAATTGTTCCGCCAGAGAGCCCGTTGCCGCAAGCAATATGCTTCCATCATCAGCGTTGAATGACCGCACGATTACGCTGCCTGGCCCCCCGAGCAGCCCATATCCCAGCGCCTTGGCGGCGGCTTCCTTGGCACACCAAAATCGCAAGGCATATTCCCGACGCTGTTCGGGGTCACGAATCGCTAGAAGAGAGCGTTCCTGCGCATCGAAGGCCAAGTCTTCAAAACCGTCTCGAGATGGGTCCAGCCGCTGCACATCGACGCCAATCGCTGTTCCCGGTTCGAGTGTGGCCGCTGCTATGGCGATGCCATCCGCATGAGAGATCGATATCGCCGGACGAATGGATCCGACCGCAACCAGGGGTCGACCGTTCTCGTCGGCAGAAATCTCAACATCGGAGGGAAGCAACTCCGTCTGCCCATGCTCCTGAGCGAGCAACCGAACCGCATCCTTCGCACAACACCGGCCGAGAAGCCAGTCGACCCGCCGTTCGTCACGCCCCGCCAACTCATGCCATGTCTGACGCTCACGCGGGCACAAGAGGATGTGCGCGAGCACCCGCAACCAAATCCCTCCATAAGCTGTGAGCGATGGCAGAGTAGTCATCTCGACAGTGCACAACTTTGCTCGCGCGTCGATCGACTGCACCGAACTCAGGAACACCCCGCGGGTCGAAATGCACATGCGGTAAAAAGAGTCTGGCAGATCGACTCGCAGGTCTTCCCAGCCATTAATGCGCGCCAGCAGGCGCCCGCCTGAGTCGATGACATCGAGGTCGGCATCGATCCGGGACTCTCCCACCAGGCGGATATTCGCCCGGCACTCTGCGCGGCACCTTTCGGGTAGTTGACGTCCATAGATCTGCAGCGACTCGATTCGGTACGGAAAAACATTGAATCGGCGAGTCAGATGCTCAGCGGCCCAATATCCGATAATCTGGCCCGCTGCATCGAGCAACACTGGGTCGGTCAGGAACTCAGGAGCGGCTAAGCTTTGGAACAATCCGGAAACCGGAAGGGAGACAAGCGTTGCCGACGATCCGTTCTCACCCCACTCGTGGATCAATTCGATGCCGCGAAAACACGGGCCGTGGAACATGTGGTCACGGTATAGCCGCTCCGTTGTCCATTCAGAGGGTCGCCCTGACCGTAGAATCAAAGGCGGAGGATCCGGCGGATCAGGGTACTTGTCGCCGAAGATCGCGATTCCATCGGCGACGAGAACCTCGTCTCCATCCATACGGACCTCGATCCGTACTTCGCTGTCCGATTGATAAGGGCGACGTTCCGCAATCGTCCGCAATGTGAGCTTCCCGCGGTCCATCGCCAACCATTGCAGCCCCCGGACGTTGCGCATCCCAATGAGCGTCCGGCCCGCTACTAGGAGTGAGGCGACTTCTGCCATGAGCTCCATCGTCATGGTGAGAGGAATGAGTGGCAAGCCGGTGAGATTCTCATCGAGACTGGAGATGCTCCCACCCAAAGCATGGTCGTTGAGGAATAGGTCAAGTGCCGTATCGAATTCGCGAACAGTAACAAGTCTTACTTCAGGTTCTAGAGACTCAATCCTTCCCGCCAGCGGAAGGGTCGGCGCAAGCTGGGGTGTCGATTGGACCTGGGCGCCGCTTTCCAAGTAAGCCACAATTCCTGCGATGGTCTTGAGAGAGGAAACATGCTCCATCTGCTCCGGTCCAATCAGGCCGGTCCGACGGTGCAAGGCGCCGAGAATTTCGATACGTTTGATCGAATCAATGCCAAGGTCCGCTTCGAGATTCAGTGCCGGCGCTAACATATCGCTCGGATATCCCGTGCGCTCGGTGATCACTTCAAGCAGCATGGCTAGCACGCTGACGTGACCATTGTCCGTGTCGCCGCTACCGGAAACGGGCTGCATCGGTGATTCCTTCGAGCTTGGCTTAGCTCCATTTCCGTTCGTGGGGATTGCCGCCTCGCCGGTCCTATGCACAACGGCCACCGATGTTCGTGAAGGACTCAAGTAGGCCTGCATGACCTCTTGTTGCACGGTGAGGAACCGATCCATGGAAGTCAGATAGGCATGCATCGGCGAACTACTGTCATGCTGTAGTTCCCGTTCGCTCGTCGCGAAATGTAAGCTAGAAACAGCGGCCACTGGGTCCGGCACATGCGAAACTGCAACCGGCGACGGTACGGGCGCCGTCTCTTGCTCTGAAACCTTGGAGGGTGCCGTCGCGGCATGCTCGGTTGCTTTCCGGGCGCGCAGATGATCCTTCAGGCGCAGCTGAGGCAGGCTGGTCACAAGCTGTAGTCCGCGCTTCGTTTCTTTCTTCGAAGCTACGGGATCATCCAAGTCGATCTTCTGCGCCTCGCGTCGCTCGTAAAGTGGGTTCAGGCGCACGCGGACCCCTTGCGCCGCCAAGTGCGCGAGCATGTGATTCAATTGTAGGGTTCCTGAAACCTGTGGGAGGTCAGAGGCAATTGCGGCGTGGGGGCGCGTCCGCAGTGTGTCGGCAACGAAAGAGGTGAGAATCCCCTTTGGTCCGACCTCGACGAACACCCGGGCGCCATCATCATGCAACGCCTCAAGCGTCTCGCGGAAGCGCACGGGCAGAGCTGTTTGACGTGCCGCCAGTCGCCGGATCTCTTCGGGATCGTCCGGGAAAGGTCGTGTGGTCGCCGCGGAGTACGCTGGCACCCGCCCGCGGCCAATTTTCACGCGATCAAAAAAAGGTCGGATGCGAGCGCAGTAAGGCTCGAACGCTGGAGTGTGATATGGGCGCTGAAATGGCATGGGTGTACAAAGCGCCCCCATGCTGCGCAGCCTTTCCAGCAGGCCGTCCGCTGAACATTCGGTCCCGCATACCACCACTTGGTGCGGACAGTTGTCCATCCCAATGTCAAAGTGGCCCCCAGATTCGCAGATCAACCGGACAACCGCCTCCCGGTCTACGCCGCTCACGGCAAAAGCGCAACCACTCGGAACGAGCCCCTCGGCTGAGAGCTGCAAATAAAGTTGGTTGATGTCGGTGATGTGGCGGATTATCTCAGCGGGACTGGCAACCTTAATTACGCCCGCAGCCAGAAGCGCAGAGATCTCGCCGCCGCTGTGCCCTACCACAACATCGGGTAGGATCTCCAGTTCTGCAAGCAGAGCTAGCATCCCTTGACTAGCCGCAAACACAGCCTCCGAGGCACAATCCATCTCTTCTAAGCGTCGTTCCTGCGCCTGACGCGTCTCGGCATCGTTCGGAGACGGAGGGGGGAAGATGACCTGGCTCGGTAGCGATCCTCGGGCGTGACCGGAGAATGCAGCATCCATCAAATCGAACTGCGCTCTCACTGGGGGCACGCGCATGCAAAGGTCTGCAAACATATTCAAATACTGGGATCCCTCGCCAGGGAAAAGGAAAGCGAGCTTTCCTTCCGGCGCCAGCATTCGTTCGAAGAAATAGATCCCACTTATATCCTTAATGTATCGGCACGCTGGGTCTGCGAGCCGAGTAGCGGAATGCGTCAACTTGCGCGCTAGATCTTCTGTCGAAGATGCAACGATGGCCAAGCAGACCCCCGCCTCTGTGGTCGGGTCCTTCTCGCAGTTCAAGCTGTATGCGAGATCGCAAAGCGGCAGGCTTGGCGAACCCGTGCGCGTCAGAAAGTCCTCGAGACGTTTGCAGACTCCAATCAGAAGTCCGCGGGAAGCAGCGCGAAGAATCACTACTTCGCTATCCCAGGGCGGTCCTCCGTCGGGCACGAGCGCGTGCTCTTTCGGAGTGACTTCTTGAAGGATGGCGTGAGCGTTGATGCCTCCGAATCCGAAGGCGTTCACCCCAGCCCGTCGCGGTGTAGCGAGACCATGGATCCATGGGCGCGTCGCCGTATTGAGGTACAGAGGAGTTTGGTCGAGCCCAAGCTTTTGATTCGGCCGCTCGCAGTGGAGTGTGGGCGGAAGAACCTTGTAATGAAGGGCGAGCGCTACTTTTATAATTCCTGCAATGCCTGCCGCAGGGATCAGGTGGCTGATCATCGATTTAACCGATCCTAGCGCGCAGAATGGCGGACGTCCGTTACGCGCGCCGAAAACGCGTGCAAGAGCCTGAGCTTCGGTTTGGTCGCCAACCGGCGTCCCCGTACCGTGCGCCTCGAGCAATCCGATCGAGGATGGAGACACGCCGCATGCTTCATAGGCCCGGCGGATGGCCAATTCCTCCCCTTCAACTCGCGGCGCCAGTAAACCCAGCGCCCGGCCATCGCTCGCGCTGCCAACTGCCTTGATCACCGCGTAGATACGATCGCCGTCTCGCTGAGCATCTGCCGTCCGTTTGAGCACAATTAAGCCGAGCCCTTCTCCCAGCAACGTCCCATCTGCCTCTTCTGCGAAGGGTTGGATCTTGCCTCGGCGTGAAAGAGCGTTGAGTTGGCAGAAAACCATGAAGATAGGCGGAGGAGACGAACAATGAATTCCGCCCGTCAGCGCCATGTCGCACCGTCCCGCCAACAGATCTTGCATGGCACGCTCCACCGCGATGAGAGAAGATGCGCATGCCGCGTCGATGGTGAAATTGGGGCCCATCAGATCCAGGCGGTTTGCTATACGCCCGCTTAGAATATTGGGAACCAATCCTGGAGCCATCTCCGGATTGAACGGCGGGAGGCTGGCTTTCAACTCCTGGCGGAGCTGCGCCAATTCCTCCTTCGTATGATTCGGATGGAGCTCACTCAACAGTCTTAGTGTTTGATCGATAATCAGGCTATGCTGTACGAGATTTGTGAAACCGCGGTTAATGTACGCTCCTCGGCCCACGATAACCTCTACCCGATCACCCCGCACGGGACCGGTGCCGTCACGGCGATATCCGGCGTCCGCAAGTGCCTCATGAGCCACACGGAGCGCCAGAAAATGATCGGGTTCACCGCCGTCAATGCTCGTCGGCATCACGCCGTATTCGAGCGGGTCGAATGATGCGAGGTCATGCAGGTAGCCGCCGCGTCTACAGTAGGTGCGGTCGTTATCGCTTGAGCTGGGATCGTAGTACACATCGGCACCCCAGTCGTCAGGAGCTTCAGACACAGCATCCACCTTACTGACGATGTTTCTCCAGTAGGTCTTTAGATCGGGTGCGCCGGGAAAGATACACGCCATGCCGACGATGGCAACATCATCCGTATTAGTGCCGCGTTTACCGTCGCCAGATTTCATGCGGCTCCGGATGCCTCTGTTGGAAACTCCATGCTGGCGGTGCGAATCGCCAATCGGTTCAGCGACTCACTGCACGTGGACTCCAAATTTTCCACCGATAGAACTATCTCGCCACCCGGGCTAAACACCTGGAAGCTCGCGGTGATGATGGGCCCATCGCCTGCCGTATCGACCAGTAGGCAGCATTCGACCGGCTCTGTGCCAGCGACCAGCAAAACCTCGGCGAGCCCGTCGAAGATCCGCACTTCGCCGAATCGAGACGGCAGCGCCGTCATACCCCGCATCTGCTGCGCCCACAAGATGAGCAATTGCGGCCCGGCATCGAGGAGAATAGGATCAATGATCCATGAGCCGCGGCATCCCGGATCCAAGCAGTCGTCGGGCGCGGACGGACTGACTTGCGCGCGACTGCCCTGCTCGTTCAGCGTCATTATTCGCTTTAGGCATTGGAAGCGGGGACCATGAAACAGTCGACGCCCATAGGCTTCAGCCACACTCAGGGGCGCCGGGCCAAAGTGTGAGGCACGGCCCAACGAAGGGGGCAGAGCCAACGGCAAACGATCAGAAAGGCAAACGGTGCCCCGATAGTAAAGCAGACCTGCTCGTTCTGGGTCAGTGATCTCAACATCCACAGTTAGACCGCGGTCTTCAATGCTGTGATGGGTTTGAGTCTTGACTGACACGCACACGATCTTGCTGGGTTCGTCAACGACGATTCCCTTGCAAACGCGTACCGACTTCACCCCAGTGACCACAGAATCCGGCCAGCCCTGCTTTGCCGCTTCCGCCATCAACTCGATTGCCACGGTTGCCGGGAGCACGGGTTTCGTATCGAGGCGATGGTCTGTAAGGTACTTGTGTCGCGTCGAATTTAGCTCGACCATTATGCTGGCCGTACCACCAATCGATGGGACGAGCGTTTGACCTTCAAGTAATGGAAGCGGCTGCGGCTCCGACTGCGCCTGCAGCGCCACAACCTCTTCGCCCCACGGCCCCCCTCCAAGAATGACTTCTGGTTCGCCTTTCCTCCCGGCCAGTAGCTCATCGACGAAAGCGCTACAGCCTGCGGATGCATCAATGAGTTGAACGCCGCGCCGCACAAACTGGTCGCGCACGAATTCGCTGACCATGTTGCTTCCGTCCCAAGGACCCCAGTTGATGGCCACCACGCGAGCCGGCCAACGCGCGTCCAGGTGTGCGGCCAGTTTGTTCAGCACTTCATTTGCTGCCGCGTAGTCCGCCTGGCCGCGATTTCCAAAACGGCCCGAGACCGAAGAGAAAAATGCGAGGAATCGGAGCATGTCCGGCTTAAGGCGATCTGCCAGGACCATGGCACCCGTGACCTTTGCCCCAAGCACCCGATCGAATGAATGAGAATCTTTGTTTTCCAGAAGCCGGTCGTCGATCACACCCGCCCCATGAATCACTCCGTGGATTGCACCATACGAGGAATAAATTTCGTCCAAGAGCCGGCTGAATTCGTCCGCGCTCGCCAGGTCGCATTGCAGATAGTGGACCTCGGCGCCAGTCTCCTGGATGGCGCGCAGGTTGTGCCGAATTTCCCGGTCCTGGAGCAGCCTCAGCCACGCGGCTTCGATTGCTGCAGGTTCGGCTTTCCCGTCAGTACGCCGGATCCGGTCGATAAGCGCACTCTTAAGTTGTCGTGGCGACTCGATGGCCGCCGTTTCGGATGATTCCTCGCTGGGTGGGAGCGCCGACTTACCGACGACCAGAATTCGCCCGCGACACTTTGACGCCAAGGCGATGGCAGCCTTCGCGGTGATTCCTCGTGCCCCGCCAGTAACCAAAACGATCGGGTTCCCTTCGAAGATAGACGCAGGCGGCCCGTGGGTGGTTGGAAGGGGAGCTGGAGTGATCTGCAAATGTATCCGGCTGTCGCCTTGATAGCCGATCTCCACGGGTCCTTTGGCGGACAGTTCCGCCAACAGCCGATTTGCCGCGAGCGCTGGGTCCACACCGAACTCGAAGTCGATCAGCTTGCAATCAACTTCCGGCCATTCCCAGGCCAGAGTTTTGAGAATCCCCGCCACTCCGCCTTGCACTGGAAACAGCGTACGCTTGCCCCTCCCGACTGCGAAATCCCCACCTAGGCTAGTTGCCGCCAAAATAACCGCCCGAGGATCGTGATGGGATCGGAGTTCGCTTCCAGTCGCTCGCGCGAGGTGGAATAACCCTTTCGTCTCCAACGCAAGATGTCGTTGCCAGGAGAGTTTCGACCAGTCCCTCAGAGGCAGCAAATGAATCACCCCCGCCACACATCCGTGCAGACGGCGCAAGCGCTGAATCACATCCTCAACTCGCGCTGCCTCGCTGAGATCCACGCGCGACGTCCAGGTGGATTCGGCCTGCTCAGGGTCGGCCGAGAAATCCTGGGGCTGAAGCACGACGACGGACACACTGCGTTGCCGCAGTTCGCTTGCCAGTCTTGATGCTACTCCGCGACCGTCATCGGTAATAAGCACGACACCTTTCGGTATCGTGAAAGAAACCGATGACGTCGCAGGTGCTTGCACTGCACTCAAGACGAACCGGGACAACGCACCGACGGGCGTGCTCTCTGTCGTGGTCAACCTGCTATCGAGAACGGACCCGAGCGAGTCGATTAGGCTGCCGATCGTCTTCAGTGAGGTTAACTTCTCCATCGCACCATGAAGCTCATGCTGTTCGTCAGCATTACAAGATCGTTGGAATGCACCGAGGATTTCAACCCGCTTAATGGAATCGATGCCCAAGTCTGCTTCGAGATTGAGCGTCGGCTTCAGCATCTCCATCGGGTAGCCGGTACGCTCGCTGATGATCGCGCACAGACGATCACCGATCGAGAGAGTTTCCGGACCATCCGATTGGCTTGCAATCACCGACTCCACGGTGGCCGTATTTTCATTCTCCTTTTCGTCCGCTGCCACGGCGCTGGCTGCGTCGGATGAGTGAGTCTCGGCCGTTACGGCAGCCTTTGGCCTACCCAGATATGCCAACATCGTTTGCCGCTGCGTTTCCAGAAAGTGGCTCATGCTTTCCTGAAACCTGACCATCACTGCATCCGTTTCCAGAGACGCACCCGCTCTAGGCAGGCGTTCGGTCTCCACAAAATTGGGTGTTGGAGGACTCGCGAACGCCGTCGGCGCAGTGGGCCGCATCGCCGGCTCACCTAGCCGCCTGGCTCGTCCGCCGTTTACCAGCCAGGTGCCCGGTGGTGGTGCCCCCGTATCCGACTTTTCCATCAACGAGGCGAGCTCTAGTCGCCGATCCACTCGTCCTGCGTATAGCCGATCAAGAGAGAGTGGCGTGCCTTCCACGATCAACTGAGCCAACGCGTGGTGGAATTGGGTTAACGATGATCGTTCGCCTCCGGTAGCGACCGCTACGTGAGGCCGACCTGCGAGGATCTGGCCCACTAACCCTGTAAGGATGCCGCGTGGCCCCACTTCCACAAACGTCCTCACGCCGGATTTGTACATGATTTCAACCTCGTCCTTGAATTGAACCGGACGGACGAGATGCTCAGACAGTAGAGCCACGACTGCACCGGAATCTTGCGGATAGAGATCTCCTGTCGTGTTCGAGAAAACCGGCAGCTGCTGCGGGAGAAACTCTGTTGCTGCCAGTATCGTAGCGAGCCTTTCCTTCGCTCGTGCTACTAACGGAGAATGAAACGCGCAGCTGACCTGGACTGGCTTGACGTCAATGCCTAGTTGAGAAAGCCGGTCCTTTGCCTCGGCGAGGCCCCCCGGCGTGCCAGACACGACGGTTTGCCGTGGTGAATTCACGTTTGCGATCCACACGCCTTTAGTTTCAGCGATGATTTCCTCTATACGCTTCACCGTCTCTAAGACCGCCAGCATGCCGCCCGGATCCGCCCCTTCGGCCAGGCACTTGCCGCGTGCTGCGGACAGTGAATAAAGCGACGCTTTTGAAAAAACTCCTGCGGCAGCCAGCGCCACGTACTCTCCGTAGCTGTGGCCCGCCACTACATCCGCGCGCAACCCCATAGATTGGAGTAGGGCCAACATCGCCATGCAAGCCGCGCCCATCGCGGGCTGGGTGATTTCCGTCCGGCTTAGCGCCTGGCGGCGGTCTGCGCGCTCTTGTTCTGTGAATTGCGACGGTGGAAAGATGTAACAGGTCACACCCTCGGGAATCTGGCTGGCAAGCAGCCGGTCAGCTTCTTCAAAGGACTCCCGCACCTCAGGGAACGCGACTGCCAACTCTGCCAGCATGTCCACGTGCTGAGACGACTGGCCAGGAAAGAGGAAGGCTACTCTCGTAGGCTCCGATGGTGCGGAGCGCAGATGCAGGTAGATGCCCCGAGGGTCCGCTTGATCACCTCCGCCCGCGGCCGTCAAACTCGATTCCACTCCTCCCAGTTTTGTCCGAAGGTCTGACAGGCTGTTGGCCACGACGGCCAGACGTGCACCTTCCGCTTTGTTGAACTCTTGCCACAGTGCGCAGCTCAGGTCAGCCAAGACGGGTTCGGCTCCGCCATCCAGGCAGCGGATGAGATCCGAGACTTTCACCCGCAACGCATCGCGAGAGTTGGCCGACCAAACCAGAATTTCGCTCGGCCAATGCTGCGCAATCAGAGCCCGCTGCTCCGTCGCCGGATCATCGGCATACTCTTCCAGCACGACATGGAAATTTGTTCCGCCGAACCCAAATGCGCTGACGCCCGCCCTTCGCGATATACCGTCGGGCCTGGCAATCCATGGCCGGGTCTCGGTGTTCAAAAAGAATGGGCTGTCGGCAAAATCCATCTTCGGGTTGGGTGTCTGCACATGCAGTGTGGGCGGAAGCACTTTTTCGTACAGCGCCAACGTCGCCTTCACCAGTCCGGCCGCGCCCGCCGCGCACTTGGTGTGCCCGATCATCGACTTGACCGATCCCAGGGCGCACCCCTGCCGCCGGGAACCACTGAACACCCGCTTGAGCGCTTCTACTTCGGCCACATCGCCGGCGGCGGTTCCCGTGCCGTGCGCTTCCACCAACCCGACCGTCGCGGGGTTGATTCCGGCGGCTTCGTAAGCTCGTTGCAGCGCGGCGACCTGGCCCTCTGGCCGTGGAGCAGTTAAACCTTTATCCCGGCCATCGCTTGAGCCCGCGATCGATTTGATGACCGCGTAGATGCGATCGCCGTCGCGTTCGGCATCCACCAGTCGCTTCAGCACCAAGATCGCAAGCCCCTCGCTAATTACAATGCCGTCTGCCTCGGCGTCGAACGGCCTGCAACGCCCGCGCGGCGACAAAGCTTTTGTCTTGCTGAAACACAAGTATCCGAAGGGATTCTGAACAGTGTCGACGCCACCGACGAGCGCGACGTCACTCGCACCCGACTCTAGTTCGCGAACTCCGGTGTAGATCGCGGCCAGCGACGACGCGCATGCGGCATCCACCGTGAAGTTCACTCCGCCCAAATCGAAGCGGTTGGCGACCCGGCCGGCCGCGACGTTGAGCAGCAGGCCTGCAAAAGAATCCTCGGTCCACGACGGAAGCCCCTCCATCATTGCCGCCGGCACCCCGTCTTCACCGCCCGTCAGCGCCGGCAGACCGGAGCGCATTCCGTATTGTTGCCCCAGGTCGCCCAACCCGCCGCCCACCCCTAGGATGACCGACGTCTTGGAACGGATAAACGGACGCTCAGCATATCCTGCATCGGCGATTGCAGAGCGCACCGCTTCCAGCGTCAGCAGTTGCATCGGCTCGATGGACGCAAGGGTGTGCGGCGGCATCCCGTATCGCACCGGATCGAATGCAACGTCATCCAAAAAGCCGCCCCACTTGGAATAGATCTTGTCGGGTTTCGCTGGATCAGGAT
>Ga0209006_10000820_pt1 | contig 28592 bp, 26 predicted proteins | sample JacPin_JW_Ref_O2_FD_188567 | JGI IMG/M metagenome (GOLD analysis project Ga0209006, IMG submission 188567) | Forest soil microbial communities from Algoma, Ontario, Canada - Jack Pine, Ontario site 1_JW_Ref_O2 (SPAdes) (version 2) | ecosystem: Environmental > Terrestrial > Soil > Boreal...
GGGAAACAGATCGGTCTGCCGCTGCGCGCCGGCCTGCATACCGGCGAGATCGAACTGAGAGGCCGGGATGTCGGCGGCATCGCCGTGCACGTCGCGGCGCGCGTGATGGCGCATTGCGCGCCGGGCGAAGTTCTTGTTTCCAGGGTGGTCACCGATCTCGTCGCCGGCGCCGGCTTGAAATTCGCCGAGCGCGGTTCGCACGAGCTGAAAGGCCTGCCGGGGCGCTGGGATTTGTTCGCAGCAAGCCTTTAAGGTTGGCCCCGGCGAAGTCTGAACGCGAACTTTACCGCCGCGCAGCGTTCCCATAGCTTGGCGTCGCAAACAGGAAATCAAGATGGCTCACTGGCTCTTCAAAAGCGAACCTTCCGCCTGGTCCTTCACCCAGCAGATCGAGGCGGGGGCCAAGGGAACCAATTGGAACGGCGTGCGCAATCACGCCGCCAAACTCAACCTGATGGCGATGAAGGTCGGCGAGCAGGGTTTCTTCTATCATTCCAACGAAGGCAAGGCGGTCGTCGGCATCGTTGAGATCATCAAGCCTTATTATCCCGACCCGAGCGACGAAACCGGCAAGTTCGGCATGGTCGACATCCGCGCCATACGCCCCCTGCCCCGCGAGGTCACGCTGGAAGCGGTCAAGGCCGAGAAGCGCCTCGCCAAAATGGCTCTGGTGACCCTTTCTCGCCTTTCGGTCCAGCCGGTGACGGAAGCCGAATGGAAGATCGTCTGCGCGATGGGCGGTTTGTGACGCCGAGGCTTTAGACCAAAGGCCGATGACGCGCCGCCTGTCGCAAATCGGCCATCTCTGACATAATATTGCTGAGGCCAGCAGACGCCGATCAGGCGCGATGCTCAGGGAGGATGGATTGTCCGGCAAGGTGTATGACGTTCCCGCGCAATGGGCGAGCCGCGCCTATCTCGATGAGACGAAATATCGGGAGATGTATGCGCGCTCGATCAAGGACCCCGACGGGTTCTGGGGTGAGCATGGCAAGCGCATCCATTGGTCGAAGCCTTTCACCAAGGTCAAGAACACGTCTTTCGACGCCGACAACGTCTCGATCAAATGGTTCGAGGACGGCCTGACCAACGTCGCTTATAATTGCATCGACCGGCATTTGCCGGCGCGGGCGCAGCAGACCGCGATCATCTGGGAAGGCGACGACCCGAGCGAATCGAAACACATCACCTATGCGGAACTTCATGCGCAGGTTTGCCGCCTCGCCAATGTGCTGCGCGCGCATGGCGTCAAAAAGGGCGACCGCGTCACCATCTATATGCCGATGATCCCGGAAGCAGCCTATGCGATGCTGGCTTGCGCGCGGATCGGCGCGATCCATTCGGTGGTGTTCGGCGGCTTTTCGCCCGACGCGCTCGCCGGCCGCATTCAGGGCGCGGAATCGGCCGTGGTGATCACGGCGGACGAAGGCCTGCGCGGCGGCCGCAAAGTTCCGTTGAAAGCCAATGTCGACATCGCCGCCGACAAGGCGGGCTGCGTCAAGCATGTGCTGGTGGTCAAACGCACCGGCGGCGACATCGCCTGGAAGCCGGGCCGCGACGTCTGGCTCGGCGAAGCGATGGCTGCGGCCTCGCCCGATTGCCCCGCCGAGCCGATGGAAGCGGAAGCGCCTTTGTTCATCCTCTACACCTCAGGCTCGACCGGCGCGCCCAAGGGCGTCGTCCATACGACGGGCGGCTATCTCGTCTTCGCTTCGATGACCCATCAATATGTCTTCGACTATCACGACGGCGATATCTATTGGTGCACGGCGGATGTCGGCTGGGTGACCGGCCACAGTTATATCGTCTATGGCCCGCTCGCCAATGGCGCGACGACTCTGATGTTCGAGGGCATTCCCAACTATCCCTCGATGAGCCGGTTCTGGGAGGTCATCGACAAGCACAAGGTCAATATTTTCTACACCGCGCCGACCGCCATCCGTTCCCTAATGGGGGCCGGCGAAGCGCCGGTGAAAAAGACCAGCCGCGCTTCGCTGCGCCTGCTCGGCTCCGTCGGCGAGCCGATCAATCCGGAAGCCTGGGAATGGTATCATCGCGTCGTCGGCGAGGACCGCTGCCCGATCGTCGACACCTGGTGGCAGACCGAGACCGGCGGCATTCTGATCACCCCCCTGCCCGGCGCGATCAAGCTGAAGCCGGGCTCGGCGACCTTGCCGTTCTTCGGCGTGCGGCCTGAAATCGTTGACTCCAATGGCGGCGTGCTCGACGGCGCCGCCGAAGGCAATCTCGTCATCGCCGATTCCTGGCCCGGCCAGATGCGCACCGTCTTCGGCGATCACGAGCGTTTCGTGCAGACCTATTTCAAAAACTATGCCGGCAAATATTTCACCGGCGACGGCTGCCGGCGCGATGAGGACGGCTATTACTGGATCACCGGCCGGGTCGACGACGTCATCAATGTTTCCGGCCATCGCATGGGCACGGCGGAAGTGGAGAGCGCGCTGGTCGCGCATGCTTTGGTGTCGGAGGCCGCCGTCGTCGGCTATCCCCATGACATCAAGGGCCAGGGCATCTACGCCTATGTCACGCTGATGGCGGGAACCGAGCCGAGCGACGCCTTGCGCAAGGAATTGAGCGGCTGGGTGCGCAAGGAGATCGGCCCGATCGCCTCGCCCGATCTCATCCAGTTCGCGCCCGGCCTGCCCAAGACACGGTCAGGCAAGATCATGCGCCGCATCCTGCGCAAGATCGCCGAAAACGAGTTCGGCGCGCTCGGCGACACCTCGACCCTGGCCGACCCCGGGGTGGTCAACGACCTCATCGACAACAGGCAGAATCGCGGAAAAGCGTAGCCGCGTTTTCGACTCGGCACGCAGAGCCGGAAGAGCATAATAGAGCAATTACAATTCATTAGACTTATATAGGACAGCGCTATTGTCCTATCGGCGCCGTTTCGCCACATTTGGCCGCGCTCCGCCAGCGCGCAGAGCGCGGCGCATCAGAGTTCGTCTACGACGGCTGATGCGAGCCCCGTGTAAGTCGCGGGCGTCAGCGCCAGGAGACGCTGCTTCGCCTCATCGCCGATATCGAGGCCGCGCACGAATTCAGCAAGCTCCGCCGCGCTGACGCATCGGCCGCGGGTGAGTTCCTTGAGCAGCGCGTATGGATCGGCGATGTGAGAGCGACCAGCGCTGATCTCGGCGCGCACCACCGTCTGAACCGCCTCGGCGAGCACCTGCCAATTCGCCTCAAGATCAGCGCTGAGCACGTCCGCCGCCAGCGAGATCTCACCGAGGCCATGCTGCAAATTGTCCAAGGCGAGCAGTGAGTGCCCGAAGGCGACCCCGATGTTGCGCTGGGTCGTTGAGTCGGTGAGGTCGCGCTGCAGCCGCGAGGTGACCAGCGTCTGCGCGAACGTGGCGAACAGCCCGCCCGAAATCTCAAGGTTCGCCTCGGCGTTCTCGAAACGGATCGGGTTGATCTTATGCGGCATGGTCGACGAACCGGTCGACGCGGCGACGGGCGTCTGCGCGAAATATCCCAGGGAGATATAGGCCCACACATCCGTGGCGAAGTTGTGCAGGATGCCGCCCACGTGCCTGACGCGGTCGTAAAGCTCCACCTGCCAGTCATGCGACTCAATCTGGGTGGTGACGGGGTTGAAGCCGAGGTCGAGCGATTCGATGAATTCGCGGCTGAGGGCCAGCCAGTCGACATTGGGCTCCGCGGCCAGATGCGCCGACCAGGTGCCGGTGGCGCCGGAAAACTTCGCGAGATAGTCTGACGCCTGGATTTGCCCAGCGACGCGCCGTAGCCGCCACGCGAACACCCCGATCTCCTTGCCCATTGTCGTCGGCGTGGCGGGCTGTCCATGCGTGTGAGCAAGCATGGCGGCATCCCGGTGCGACGCAGCCAGCGCCATCAGCATGTCGATGACAGCGGTGAGTTTCGGCAGCCACACGCGCGTCACCATGCGCTTTATGGTGAGGGCGTAGGCGGTGGAGTTGATATCCTCGCTGGTGCACGCGAAGTGCGTCAGCTCAGCAATTGCGGCGAGACCCAAGCGCTCGAGCCGGTCGCGGACGAGATACTCGACTGCTTTGACGTCGTGGCGGGTGATCGCCTCGCGCTCGGCCAGCCAGTCGATCTCGCCTTGGCCGAACTCCTTGTACAGAGCGCGCAACCCGGCTTTATCGGCCCGGCGTAACGGCGAGGAGCCGAACAGCGAGCGGTCGGTGAGGGCGAGAAGCCACTCCACCTCGACCTCGACGCGGGCCCGGTTGAGTCCGGCCTCCGAGAGATAGTCCGCAAGCGGGGCGACGACCGGGCGGTAGCGGCCGTCCAGCGGGCTGAGCGGCTGAGGGGGCAGAGAGGTCACGAAATCTCCGGAAAGGGCTGGGTCGACTCCACGCAATAGAGCGCGGCTCGCGCCGGCCATCATACACCGCAATGTTCGAAAGTGGTGGAGCGCTGCTCTCGCGTGGAAAACCTGAGATGTCCGCTCCCAGCGGCCGCGCGGCGCCGTGGGCCTGGCTTGGCGCCGCCAGCCCCGGCGAACGCCGAGCCAACAGAAACTGTGCAGGCCCTATCCGATCAGGTCGACCGAAACTATGCCCGCGCCCGGCCGCGCAGAAACGCCTCGAACGCGCGCAGCGTCGCATCCGACACATAATGTTCGATCCCCTCGGCGTCGGCCTCCGCCGCCTCGCGCGGAGCGCCGATGGCGATGAGCAGATCGACGACGAGCCGATGGCGCTGGCGCACCTTATTGGCCATGGCGAGGCCTGCTTCGGTCAGGAATATGCCGCGATAGGGCCGCGCCGTCGCCAGTCCCTCGCGCTTCAGCCGTGCGATGGTCTTGCTGGCTGTGGGATGGGCGACGCCGAGCCGGCGCGCGATATCGGTGGTGCGCGCTTCGCCATTGGCGGCGATGAGATCGGCGATCAGTTCGGTGTAATCCTCCAGCATTGAAGCCGAACGCGCCGAGCGCGCCTTGCTGAAACGGTCGGCCTGATCAGGCTCGGCCGCCAGCCCCGCTTCAGCGGGCGCGATGCTCGCCTTGCCCTTCTTCGTCGCCAAACCGCCCCACTCCCTCTCCGCGACGGAACGTCGTCGGTCGCCGTGACAACATGTGATCGCGGTTTCAAATATGCAGCCTTAGCTGAAAAATGCAATCGCCGTTTCAAGAAACCAGGGCGCGCTTGTCAGGCAGGCCAGCAAAGGTTTCAAAAACGCAAGGCTGCCATCCGATCGCCGACGCGGCGTCGCGTCGCAAGGTCGCCTCGCCGCTTTCCTTTTCGACGGTGTCGGCGATCCTCGGAGGCGGCGAGGGTTTGATTCCAAGCGGAGCGGCGAGCGCATTGCCGATCGGTTCGCCCAGCAAAGTCGCGATGCTATGCGGATCGCTGGTTTGCGAGGTCGCGACCTTGCCCGCTACCGCAATCCGGCGGTGAACCGCTGGATCTTCCGGCAGGCGTCTTCGAGCACATCGTTCGAAGTGGCGTAAGAAATGCGGAAGTTGGGGCCGAGACCGAAAGCGGAGCCGTGGACGACGGCGACGCCCTCAGCCTCCAGGAGTTCGCTGACGAAATCCTCGTCCGTATTGATGACCCGGCCGGACGGGCCTTTCTTGCCGATCGCGCCCGCGCAGGAGGGATAGACATAGAAGGCGCCTTCCGGCGACGGGCATTTCAGGTGCTGCGCCTGGTTGAGCATCGAGACGACGAGGTCGCGCCGCGCCTCGAACGCCTTGCGGCGCACCGGAATGAAATCCTGCGGCCCGTTCAACGCCTCGACCGACGCCCATTGCGAGATCGTGCAGGCGCCCGACGTCTGCTGGCCCTGCACCATATCCATCGCCTTGATGAGCTCAGCCGGGCCGGCGGCATAGCCGATGCGCCAGCCGGTCATCGCATAGGCTTTCGACACGCCGTTCATCGTCAGCGTGCGGTCGATCAGGCCGGGCTCGATCTGCGCCGGCGTGGTGAAGACGAAATCGCCATAGACGAGATGTTCATACATGTCGTCGGTCAGCACCCAGACCTGGGGATGGCGCATCAGCACGTCGGTGATCGCCTTCAATTCGTCGCGCGTATAGGCCGCTCCCGACGGGTTCGAGGGCGAGTTCAGCACCAGCCATTTGGTGCGCGGCGTGATCGCGCGCTCGAGGTCGGCGGCCTGCAGCTTGAACGAATGTTCCATCGTGGTGGCGACGAAAACCGGCTCGCCGCCATTGATCAGCACCATATCGGGATAGCTGACCCAGAAGGGCGCGGGGATGATCACCTCGTCGCCCTTGTTCAGCGTGGTCAGAAATGCGTTGTAGAGGATCTGCTTGCCGCCGGTGCCGACGATCGTCTGGCTTGCCTTGTAGACGAGGCCGTTCTCCCGCTTGAACTTGGCGGCGATCGCCTCGCGCAATTCGGGAATGCCGAGGACGGGCGGATATTTGGTCTTGCCGCTCTCGATCGCCTTGATTGCCGCCCTCTTGATATTGTCGGGCGTATCGAAATCCGGCTCGCCGACCGACAGCGAAATGATGTCGCGGCCCTGCGCTTTGAGATCGCGCGCCTTCTGCGTCACCGCGATGGTCGCGGAAGGCTTAACGCGGGCAAGGGCGTCGGCGATAAAGGGCATGATCTCTAAAATCCTTTGACTGGCTGAGCTTGGGGCGGCGCACCATAATGAGACGGGGCGGGGCGGGCAACCCGCCTCTTCTCCCTCGCTTGGCGAGGCGGATCACCCTTGTTTAAGCCACCGCGATATCCGTATGGACAAAATCGTCGCCCTTGAAGAGCAGCGGCAAGTCGCGCTCCCGCGCACAAGCATAAGCAAAGCAATCGCCCATGTTGAGCTGGGCCTTATGTTTGCCGCGACCGAATCTGGCGAACGCGCTTGCCGCATCCCTGGCAATGCCAAGGGTTATGTCGATCACACCCGCCTGAGTCTCCTCGATGAAGGCGCTGACCAGCATCTCGGCCTCCTGCATGGAGCAAGCCCGAAGCCGCGCCAGGCCAGTCATCGCCTCATAGACGACGATAGGCGAAACATAGACCTCCGACGACTGCGCCAGTCTGGCCGAAAGCGAAAGACGATCGGCCTCGCCGGCGATGATCGCGATGATCGCCGAGGCGTCAACGAACATCAGACATCCCCCGACATTTCGTCGAAAAACGCCTTGTCCGCCTGCAGACCGGTTTCAGGGAACGTCTTGTAACGCTCCGAAAGAGCTTCGAGGCGTTCGATCAAGGATTCATCGCCGCGCGCACGCCGGTACTCGTTGTCGACAGCCTCCAGAATCGTCTCGGTCAAAGTCTTTTTCTTGAGCTTGGCCAAGCGGCGAACGGCTGCGTCGGCAGCCTTGCTCTTTATTGAAAAAGCCATATCTACCATATTCCATCTATAAAGGAATACCCAAACATATATACCGCGCATCGGTGTCACACAATCCCTCTCGTGAGCCGAGCGTCTTCGATGCTCGTCAAAATTCGCGGCGCAGGCGTTGCGAGTCGATGATATCATCGCTATAATATCATCATTCAGAAAGCTATTACCACGAGGATATCATGCGTGTCGCCAAATGGGGCGGAAGTCTCGCGGTGCGGTTGCCCAAGGCGCTGGTCGAGGAGCTCGGCCTGAAAGCCGGCGACGAGCTTGCCCTGGTCGAGGCCTCGAAGGAGCGACTGATCGTCGAGAAGGACGAGCGTCGGCGTCGGGCGATCGAGAGGATGGGCGCGCGCGCCTGGTCCTTGCCCAAGAATTATCGGTTCGACCGCGACGAGGCGAACGAACGGTGAAGCCGTTCTTCGACACCAACATCCTCGTCTACGCCCAACAATCCGGCGCCCGTGGCGCGCGGGCGCGCGAACTTGTGGCCGAGGGCGGCGTCGTCAACGTTCAGGTGCTGAACGAACTCGCCAATGTGCTCCGCAAGAAACTCAAGCGTGACTGGCCGGAGGTTTTCGACGTGCTCGCGGATGTGCGCGACGCTTTGGACCCGCCGCTGCCGCTGACCGCCGAAACTCACGAGGCGGGGCTCGCCCTGGCGTGCGATCACGGCGTGGCCTTTTACGATGCGCTCATCGTCGTCGCCGCGCGGGATGCGGGATGCGCGACGCTCTACAGCGAGGATTTGCAGCACGGCCGGCGATTCGGCGACCTGACCGTGGTGAACCCGTTTTTGGCAATCTGAGCGCGCCGAAAGTCGGCGGCAGTCGCCGCTAGCCTTTTCCCCACTCACCCCTTACATATGCTGCTGCGGAGCTGTGGGGTGCGTCAGGACACTTTTCCCCGGGGCCATACGATCCCAACGGGAGCTGTCCCTGGTCTTGTCCGTGGACTTGGCTACATGGCGCCCACCTACTTACGTAGGCGCCCGGGATCACCGTCCAACGGCCTTCGCGGCCCCGCGCTTGTTCCGGAGTGATCGCCCGAGATGAACCACGCCGTCAGCCGCAAGGGCGCCTTGCGTGAGGAAGCTTTGCTGCGGCGCGGCGCGCTCGGTCCCGAAATCCGCGAGATGTTTTCGAGCCGCCTTGCCGCGCAGGGCCTCGCCATCGCCCAGCGCGTCGGCCCCCGCGTCGCCTCGGCCTTCTTGCCGATCAAGGATGAACCCGACACTTTGCCGCTGCTCGCCGCGCTCGCCAACGGCGGCTTTCACACCGCGCTGCCAATCACGGTCTCGCGCGCGGCGCCGCTGACCTTCCGCCTCTGGCGGCCGGGCGATCCCACCCGCCCAGGCGCCTTGAACATTCCCGAACCGCTTGCGAGCGCCGAAATCGTCGACCCCGACCTGCTGTTCGTGCCGCTCGCCTGTTTCGACCGGCGCGGCCATCGCATCGGCTATGGCGCCGGCCATTACGACCGCAGCTTGGAGGCTTTACGCGCGAAGGGGCCTGTCACGGCGGTCGGCGTCGCCTATAGTGCGTCGCAGGCGCCTGGCATCCCCGATGAACCCCACGATCAGCGCCTCGATTTCATCCTGACGGAGCGCGAATTGATCGATTGCGGGAAAAGCTGAGGCGATGCGGCTTCTGTTTGTCGGCGATGTCGTCGGCCGCTCCGGCCGCACGATTCTTCTCGCGCAATTGCCGTTGCTGCGCGCGCGCTGGCGGCTCGATTTCGTCATCGTCAACGGCGAGAACGCAGCCGGCGGCTTCGGCATCACCGAGGCGATCTGCGAGGAATTCCTCGACGCCGGCGCCGACGCCGTCACCCTGGGCAATCACGCTTTCGATCAGCGCGAGGCGCTCGTCTATATCGAACGCCAGCCAAGGCTGATCCGCCCCGCCAATTTCCCGCCCGGCACGCCCGGACGCGGCGCCAATCTGATCGAGGCGGCGAGCGGCGCCAAAGTGCTGGTCGTCAATATGATGGGCCGCATCTTCATGGATGCGCTCGACGATCCCTTCGCCCGCATCGAACAGGAGCTCGCCGCCTGTCCGCTCGGCCTCGCCTGCGACGCGGCGGTGATCGACTTCCACGCCGAGGCGACCAGCGAGAAACAGGCGTTTGGCCATTTCGTCGACGGCCGCGCCAGCCTCGTGGTCGGCACCCACACCCATACGCCGAGCGCCGATCATCGCATCCTGCAAGGGGGCACGGCTTTTGCGACGGAAGCGGGCATGACCGGCGACTATGATTCGGTGATCGGCATGGACAAGGAAGAACCTTTGCGGCGCTTCACGCGGCGCATTCCGTCCGGCCGGTTCGAGCCCGCGGGCGGCGCGGCGACGCTGAGCGGCGTGGCGGTGGAGACCGGCGCCGACGGCCTCGCGCGAAAAATCGCGCCGGTGCGCATCGGCGGCCGGCTGACGCCGGCCGAGCCGGATTTCTGGGGACCGGACAGCGCGTAGCGGGTTCAAGCGTCGCCAGCCGACCGCACGGGTCCGCGCGGGCAAAGTTCAAATTCTTGTGTTCGCCGGGGTTGCAGCTTTTTTCCGCGGAGCGCGTTTCGGTGCGCGTGGGCAATCATTCCGTAATGGCGTTCAGCGTTCGCGCACCGGCAATTGACGGGCGCTTCGCATGGGGATGTCTTAACCACGGCGGCGCGGATACAATGCGCTGCTCCGGAAACATGGGAGTGCGCCTTGGCCCAACCTGACGGTTCATCTTCCCGCCGCGGCTGGCCTCTCATGATTGTCCTGGCTTTGGTTGCGCTTGGAGGCTATTTCGGCTGGCGTCACTTTTACGGCGACGCCGCAGGGACGACCGCAAACAAAAGCGCGCAACAGGCCGCCGCCATCCCGGTGACGGTCGCGACGGCGCAGACCGCTGATTTCCCGGTCTATCTGAACGGACTTGGCGTGGTCGAGCCATACGACACCGTCACCGTGCGCAGCCGCGTCGATGGCGAAGTCGTCAAAATCGGCTTCCATCAAGGCCAGACGGTTAAGGAAGGCGACCTTCTCGCCGAGATCGATCCGAGGCCCTATCAGGCCGCGCTCGACCAGGCGCTCTCGAAGAAGGCGCAGGACGAGGCGAACCTCAAGAACGCGCAGCTCAATCTGGAGCGCTACAACACGCTCGCCAAACAGGATTTCGCCTCGCGCCAGCAATTAGACACCCAGCAGGCGACCGTCGATCAATTGACGGCGCAGGTCAAAGGCGATCAGGGCGCGATCGACAACGCCCAGACGCAGGTGAGCTATACCTCGATCAAGTCGCCGTTGACGGGGAGAACCGGCTTCCGCCTGGTCGATCCCGGCAATATTGTCCATGCCACAGACACAACCGGCATTGTGACGATCGTGAAGCTGCAACCGATTTCGGTGGTGTTCACGGCGCCGGAGGAGGATGTGCCGCAGATCAACAAGGCGCTCGCCGCCGGCGCGGTGCCGGTCACCGCCCTGAGCTCGGACGGGTTGAAGACCTTGTCGGAGGGTCATCTCCAGCTCGTCAACAATGCGGTCGACCAGGCGAGCGGCGACATCAGGATGAAGGCGACATTCGAAAATACCGATAACGTCCTATGGCCCGGCCTGTCGGTGGCGACCCGCCTGCTGGTCGACACTTTGAAACAGGTCGTCGTCGTGCCTTCGGATGCGGTCGAGCGGGGCCCCAACGGCCTCTATGCCTTCGTCGTCGGCGACGACAACAAAGTCACTGCGCATGACATCAAGGTCGGCCAGGAGGGCAATGGGCAATCGGTGGTCCTGCAGGGCCTGTCGGCCGGCCAAAAGGTGGTGACCGCCGGCCAATATCGATTGACGCAGGGGGTTGTGGTCGCGCCGACCGAAGCCAATGCCTCAGCAGTCACGGCTCAGAACGCGGCGCCCGTTGCGCCCGCCAAGGCGCCTTGATCATGGAAGGGGGCATTTCCGCACCGTTCATCCGGTATCCGATCGCCACTTCGCTGCTGATGGTCGGCATTCTTTTCGTGGGCGTCATCGCCTATCCCAGATTGCCGGTCGCGCCGCTGCCGCAAGTGGATTTCCCGACCATCCAGGTGTCGGCGCAGCTCCCCGGCGCCAGTCCCGAGACGATGGCCTCTTCGGTCGCGCAGCCGCTCGAAACGCAATTTGCGCAAATCTCGGGCGTCTCGGAAATGACCTCGGTCAGCACGCTCGGCTCGACCGCGATCACCATCCAGTTCAGCCTCGACCGCAATATCGACGGCGCTTCGAACGACGTGCAGGCGGCGATCAACGCCGCCGGCGGCCAATTGCCCAAGGACCTGCCGAGCCCGCCAACCTACCGCAAGGTCAACCCCGCCGATTCGCCCATCCTGCTGCTCGGCGCCACTTCCGACACGCTGCCGCTGACCGAGGTCGACGACAATGTCGAGACCAAGCTCGCCCAGCAGATCAGCCAGGTCGCCGGCGTCGCCCAGGTGACGATCGGCGGCCAGCAGAAACCGGCCATCCGCATCCAGCTCGATCCCGCCAAGCTCGTCGCCAAAGGGCTTTCGCTCGAAGACGTGCGGGCGCCGCTGTCGGTCGTCACCGTCGATAATCCCAAGGGCACGATCTATAGCGGCAATCGCGCGTTCACGATCTACACCAACGATCAATTGATCAAATCCAAGGATTGGAACGACATCATCGTCGCCTATCGCAACGGCGGCGCGCTGCGGGTGCGCGACATCGGCCAGGCAGTGACGGGCCCGCAGGACACGACGCAAGCCGCCTGGGCCGACGGCAAACGGGCGATCTTCCTCGTCATCTACAAGCAGCCGGGCGCCAATGTCATCGACACCGTCGACAACATATTGGCCGAGCTGCCGCGTATCAAAGCGTCGATGCCCCCGGCGATCGACATCTTCACCCTGAGCGACCGCACGCAGACGATCCGCGCCTCGGTCCAGGACGTGCAATTCACCTTGCTGCTGACCATCGCGCTCGTCGTGATGGTGATCTTCGTCTTCCTGCGCAGCCTGTGGGCGACGATCATTCCCAGCGTCACCGTGCCGCTGGCGCTGCTCGGCGCCTGCGCGCTGATGTGGGTGGCGGGTTACAGCCTCGACAATCTGTCGCTGATGGCGCTGACGATTTCGGTCGGCTTCGTCGTCGACGACGCGATCGTGATGCTGGAGAACATCACCCGCTATATTGAAGAGGGGGAGGCGCCGCTGGCGGCGGCGTTGAAAGGTTCGAGCGAGATCGGCTTCACCATCATGTCGATCAGCATATCGCTGATCGCCGTGCTGATCCCGCTGCTTTTGATGGGCGGCATCATCGGGCGGCTGTTCCGCGAATTCGCGGTGACGTTGTCGATGACCATCGTCGTCTCGGCGGCGGTGTCGCTGACCTTGACGCCGATGATGGCCTCGCGCTTCCTGAAGTCGGCGAAGGAGACCCATCACGGGCGTCTCTACGCGCTGAGCGAACGCGGCTTCGACGCGCTGCTTAGAGGTTATGAGCGCGGCCTCGACCTCGTGCTTAAATTCCGTTTCGCCACATTGCTGGTCTTCCTGGCGACGCTCGCGCTGTCGGTCTATTTGTTCGTCATCGTCCCCAAAGGCTTCTTTCCGCAACAGGACACCGGGCTGCTCACCGGCATATCGGAGGCCTCGCAGGACATCTCCGTCGACGACATGATGAAGCATCAGGTGGAGCTGGGCGACATCGTCCGCAAGGACCCGGCGATCGCCCATGTGGCGATGGCGATCGGCGGCGCCGGCAATTCGAGCAACAACGGCCGGATGTTCATTACCTTGAAACCGCGCGACCAGCGCGATGTGAACGCCGATCAGATTATCGCGCGGCTGCGCCCGCAGCTCGACAAAGTCGAGGGCGCGAAATTGTTCCTCCAATCGGCGCAGGACGTGCGCGTCGGCGGCCGCTCCTCGCGCACCCAATATCAATACACGCTGCAGGATTCCGATATCAACGAGCTCGGCGAATGGGCGCCCAAACTGCTCGCCAAAATGCAGGCCCTGCCGGAATTGCGCGACGTCGCCACCGACCAGCAGACGGCGGGCACGACGCTGACGCTGACCTTCAATCGCGACCAGGCGTCGCGCTTCGGACTGACGCCGCAGATCATTGACGACACGCTCTATGACGCGTTCGGCCAGCGCCAGATCGCGCAATATTTTACGCAGCTCTCAAGCTATGAAGTGATCATGGAAGTTCTGCCGAGCCTGCAGAAAGATTTGGCGACGCTCGACAAAATCTTCGTGAAATCGCCGACCACCGGCGGCGAGGCGCCGCTCTCCACTTTCGCCAAATGGACGACGACGCCGATCCAGCCCCTGTCGATCAGCCATCAGGGACAGTTTCCGGCCACCACCATCAGTTTCAATCTCGCCCCGGGCGTCGCGCTCGGCCAGGCGACGGACGCGATCGCGCGCGCGCAGGCCGAACTGAATTTTCCCGCCGCCATCAGCACCAGCTTCCAGGGCACCGCCCAGGCGTTCCAGGACTCGCTCTCGTCGGTGCCGCTGTTGATCCTGGCGGCGCTGGTGGTCGTCTATCTGATCCTCGGCATCCTCTATGAGAGCTACATCCACCCGCTCACCATCCTTTCGACGCTGCCTTCGGCCGGCGTCGGCGCGCTCGCGATGCTGATGCTGTTCCATTACGATTTCAGCCTGATTGCGCTGATCGGCATTATCCTGCTGATCGGCATCGTCAAGAAAAACGGCATCATGCTCGTCGATTTCGCCATCGTCGCCGAGCGGGACGATCACTTGTCGGCGCTTGACGCGATCCGCCGCGCGGCGCTGCTGCGGTTCCGGCCGATCATGATGACGACGATGGCGGCGCTGCTCGGCGGGGTGCCTTTGATGCTGGGGACGGGCACCGGCTCCGAGATCAGGCAGCCGCTCGGCTATTCCATGGTCGGCGGGCTCATTGTCAGCCAGGCCCTGACGCTGTTCACCACGCCGGTGATCTATCTCTATCTCGACCAATTGTCGGATTGGCTCAAGAGCTGGCGCAAGGGCGGGTCCAGCCGAGAGCCGCGAGCGGCCGCGGAACAAGGTCCGGTGGCGACCGCGCCCTCGCCGTCCCCGTGACCGCGGAAGCCCGGGACGGTCGCGATCCCGGGGGGCTGGCGATCTGAAGCGGGCCTTCCCATCCCAAACGCGCCAGCGTATAGGTCGCCCCTTTTCATCTGGCGCCAAAAGCGCATCGTTCGGGGTAGGAAATGGCAGGTCATAGCCAGTTCAAGAATATCATGCACAAGAAGGGCAAGCAGGACGCGATCCGCTCCAAGCTCTTCTCCAAGCTGGCGCGGGAAATCACCGTCGCCGCCAAAATGGGCCTGCCCGATCCGGCGATGAATGCGCGTCTGCGCGCCGCGGTGATCGATGCGCGCGCCGAGAATATGCCGAAAGACAATATCGACCGCGCCATCAAGAAGGCGTCGGGCAGCGACAGCGAAAATTACGACGAAGTGCGTTACGAAGGCTATGCGCCCGGCGGGGTCGCGGTGATCGTCGAGGCTTTGACCGACAATCGCAACCGCACCGCCGGCGATGTCCGCTCGAATTTCACCAAGGCCGGCGGCGCGCTCGCCGAGACTGGCGCCGTCTCGTTCATGTTCGACCGCGTCGGGCTCATCCTGTTCGACAAATCGGTCGCCTCGAACGATGCAATGCTGGAGGCGGCAATCGAGGCAGGCGCCGATGACGTCGTGTCCGGCGCCGACGGTCATGAGGTGATCACGGCGCTGGAATCGCTTCGCGAGGCGCAAAAGGCGCTCGAGGCGAAATTTGGCGAACCGCGCAAGGCGTCGCTCGTCTGGCGCCCGCAAAACACCATCGCCGTCGACGACGAAGCAGGCGAGAAAATCCTCAAACTGGTCGGCGCGCTGGAGGAGAACGACGATGTCCAGAACGTCTACGCTAATTTTGAAATTTCCGACGCGCTGATCGCCAAGCTGCAGGGTTGAGCGGCCCCGGACGAAAAAAATCCGCGAAAGCAATTCTGCTTTCGCGGATCGGAGGCCGGAGCCTGGCGCCCGTCAACCGGACCGGGCGGCTTTAAGCTGCGTTCACCAGCCGCAGTGCAGGTGACCCCACCGGCCGCGCCAGCAATGACGATGATGCCACCACACTTTCTCGATTTGTCCTGAAGCATAAGACTGTTCGAGCGACGGCGAGGCCAAAGTGAAGGCCGAGGCCGGCGCCATCGAGAACGTCAACATCGCGGCGCCCGCGAGCGCGGCCAATGAACAGCTTACCAATTTGCGTGCCAGCACGTTATTCTCCTTCATGTTTTCTAGCGATGGGAGATGACCATGCCGCACATGAACACAGGATGAATCGAACGCCGCGCTGGCGTCGTTCGGGCGCTCGCTTCGCCAACGCTGGAGAAAGCCGGCCGTGATCCTCATCGCCGCCCCGCGGTGACGCCGACCAGGGCGCCCAGCGCATCGAGCGCCACGCGCAGGCGATCGGTGATGATGGCGTCGGCGCGCCAGGTGGTCGTCACCTCCACTATGCCCGCCCGGCGGTCGCGAACGCCGCCCCCTTCAATCACGATGCGTTGCAGGATCGGCCAGGCCGCGGGACCGGCGAGCTTCTGCGCCTCGCGCATTTTGTCGCGCGCATGCAGCGCGATTTCGCTCGCCGGCAGACCGGAGCGCGGTCCGAAGCCGCCTTCGCCGATTCGCTCGGGCGCCACAGCGCGCAACGCATCGAGGCCAGCGCGCTGGTGCAGCCGGCGCAACGCTTCGCCGATCAGCCAGCGCAGGTCATTGAGCCTGGAATCATGAGGGGCGAGCGCGCGATGAATGCGCATCACATCGAAGGGATCGTCGATCCGGCGTTGGCGCTCGGGCCCGCGCCCGGCCGCCTGTCCGCTTTCAGCGGCGCGGGCGAGGCGCTCCGGCGTGGCGTCGAGCCGCTCGCCGACGTCGCCGGGATTGGTTCGCAGCGAAACTTTGCGTTTTTTCATCGCACGAGCTCCGCGCAAAGGGCGCCGGGAGAGGTGCAGAACGAGCTGGTCGCCTCGCCCGAGAGCCGCGCAGGCACGGAACTTCGCGGCACGAGGACATCGGGCGGCGCGTGGCCATGAGCTTTTTTGAGATCGCGGAGATGCGCGGCGCAGGCGTCGGCATTTTCAGCGCGCATCGACTGAGTTTTGGGCGCGCGGCGGCGCACGCGGGCATGGCCCATCGCTTGGTCTCCAATCCGGTTTGAGGCGGACAGACGCTTCGACGTCTGTTCATGTTATGTTCTCTTTTTCCGAACCCGCTGTCAAGGAATTATTTCTGAAAATCATGATTGCCATTTGTTCTGAAAAGCAGAACAATGGGGCTATGACCGTTGATTGGATACGCAAAGCGCTGGTGGAAACCGGTAAGACGCGGAGTGGTTTGGCCAAAGCGCTCGGCCGTTCGCCCTCCGCCGTGACTGACCTGCTCAATGGCTCGCGCCGCCTGCGCGCTGAGGAAATCGCCGTCGCGGTCGAATATCTCGGCGTCGAGCCGCCGCGTTTGGTCGGCGGCGGGCGGGCCCCGCCGCGCGATGGGCGCGTGCCGCTGGTCGGCTATGTCGGCGCCGGCGCGGTCGCTCATTTCTATTCCGACGGGCAGGGACCGTTCGATGAAGTGGCCGCTCCTGACGCGGCGAGCGGCCATACGGTGGCGGTGCAGATCCGCGGGCATTCGCTCGGCGCCCTTTTCGACAATTGGCTGGTGTTTTACGACGACGTGCGCGATCCGCCCGGCGACGATCTGGTCGGGCGCATGTGCGTATGCGGCCTCGCCGACGGGCGCATTCTCATCAAGGCGCTCAAGCGCAGCCAGAACACTGGCCTGTGGAACCTGCTCTCCAATCTCGAGCCGCCGATCTACGACGTCGTTCTTGAATGGGCGGCGGTCGTGCGCGAAATGCGCCCGCGATAGAGACGTGACCGTTTCGCCATGACGAAAGAACCACAGATACGATCCGCGACGGCGGCGCATGGCGTGCGGAGGCCTCGTCGATGAGCGCCCCCGGCGCCGTCGAAATCGCGCAAAAGCTGATCGCGCGGCGTTCGGTGACGCCCGCCGACGATGGCGCATTGGCCTATCTCAGCGGCCTGCTCGCGGCGGCCGGCTTCACCACCGAGATCGCGTCCTTCGCCGAGCCCGGCATGGCGACGATCGACAATCTCTATGCGCGCATCGGCAATTCTGCCCCGCATATCGTCTTCGCCGGGCATACCGATGTCGTGCCGCCTGGCGATGCCGTCAAATGGCGATTCGATCCCTTTTCCGGCACAATCGCCGAAGGCATGGTCTGGGGCCGCGGCGCCTGCGATATGAAAGGGGGCGTCGCCGCGGCGGCAGCCGCCGCGCTGCGCTTTGTGGCGCGCGGCGACCTGAAAGGTTCGATCAGCTTCCTGATAACCGGCGACGAAGAGGGTCCGGCGGTCAATGGGACGGTGAAACTGCTGGAATGGGCGCGCGCCAAAGGCGAGCGTTTCGATCATTGCATTCTTGGCGAGCCGACCAGCCGGGAAAAACTCGGCGATATGATGAAGAACGGGCGGCGCGGTTCGCTCACCGGGCGCCTCGCCCTGATCGGCAAGCAGGGCCATGTCGGCTATCCCCATCTGGCGCGCAATCCGATCCGAGCCCTGGCCCCGATTCTTGACGCGCTGCAGGTCGCCGCGCTCGATACGGGAACGCCGGCGTTCGAAGCGTCCAATCTCGAAATCGTCAGCGTCGATGTCGGCAATAGCGCGACCAACGTCATTCCAGGCGAACTCCGCCTCGTCTTCAATATCCGCTTCAACGATCTGTGGTCGCCCGAGAGCTTGAGACGCGAGATCGAAAAGCGCATCGCCGACGCCGCCGGCGGCGCGGCTTATTCGCTCACATTCGATCCCACCAACGCAGTGGCGTTTCTGACGCCGGACGGTCCGTTCACCATGCTGCTGAGCGATGCGGTTTTCGACATAACCGGGCGCCGGCCGGTTCTGTCCACCAGCGGCGGCACTTCCGACGCCCGCTTCATCAAGACGGCCTGCCCCGTCGTCGAACTCGGGCTCGTCGGCCAGACCATGCATGGCGTCGACGAGCGGGCCTCCGTCGAAGACATCACGATGCTATCGCTGATTTACGAGCGCGCGCTCGCAGCTTATTTTCCGGCCTTCGCGCCGGCGTAACCGACCCATTGCGGGCGCCGCCGCCTGGGGTGAGCGCTCCTGCTATTTCCTCAGGGATCGCGCCCGAGAAGCCGCGCCATTTCCGCCTCAAGCGAATCCAGTCCGGCGAAAGGATCGCTCTTGGCGCCCGAAGCCGCCCGGTTCTGGGATGGGCCGGTCGGGTTCGGCGCCTTTTGGGGCGACGCCGGCGGCGACATCGGAATGACGAGCGACTTTGCCGGCGCGGGGGCGGGCGCGGGCGCCGCCGCCGACGGCGCCGGCGAAACGACGATCGGCGCCGGCATCGGCGACGGCTTGGGCGTCGCGGCGCCCGGCCGCAGCGGCATGACCTGCGGTTTGGCCGGCGGACGGCTGTCGGCGGCAGGTTCAATCGGAGGCGGAAGGGACGCCGCCGGCGCCTTGGGGGGCGCCGTCGGCGCAGGCTGCGCGGCCGGTTGCGGCGGCGCGGCCTGCTGGGGCGCCGGCGACGGGGGTTGCGGCGGTTTGGCCTGCGCGGCGGGGGCAATCGGCTCGACTTTATTGGCGGCGCGCGGTGGCGGAGGAGCGACGACCGGCCCGGCTTGCGCTGCCGGCCGAATCGGCGAAACCGGCGGGGCGCCAGCGACTTTCACCGGCGCCTGCACGGGCGCCGGCGCGGGCGCGGCGGGTTTGGCCGCGGGTGGCGGCGCCGGCGGCGCAACGATGTCCTTGTCGCGCGGCGGCGCCTGGGGCTGCGCCCGCACGATCTGCGATTCGACGACAACATCGTTGGGACCGCCGATCATCAGCAGATGTTCGACATTGTCGCGCCGGACGATGACAAGCTGACGCTGTCCGTCCAGGGAAAAGGCGTCGACGAGACCCAGGCGGGGCTGCCGGGCCTTGCCGCCGCCTGAAAAGCGCAAACGATGGCCAAAAATCGAGCGATACGCGACGATCAACACAATAATTGCGACAATCACTATTCCAACCAGCGCCACGATCTGCAGCAGAGGTTTGTCGCCGAGCGGAAGATTAGTTAACCATTGCATGCGCTACCCTAACGTCCCAGGCATTCGCCTTTCGTCTTCGGAAACGGCGCAGCCGCGACGGTCCGAAAATGTCCATATCAGATGGAGACGCGCCGCGCGACCGGCGACATGCTACTATCACAATTTTGGCCGCGAACCGCCGGTATATTCGATTAAAAGGCCGCCCATCCGTTTTCAGAGGCGCCCCGCTCGTCGGAACTTCGTTGCAAAGAGGCCGCGGCGCCCGCATTCTTGCCGAATCGGCCCGTTCAGCAGATGATTCCGCCGGAAGAAACGGCGTTGTGGATTGGCCAAGGAAAGTTCGCCGATGAGCCCGTTGACGACATCCGCCGCCATTGACCGCACCGACCGGGGCGCAAATCCCGGCTTGCTTGTGCTTTTGATGGTCTGTCTGCTCGGCGTCGTCGGCCTGTTTTATTTCCTGCCGGTCGGCCAGGGCGCCAAGCTTCTCTTCTGGATCATCACCACTCTGGCGATGTTGGGCGTTTTTTCGGCGCTTCTCTACACGTTCGGCATTTTGCAGTTTGCCGGCCAAACCGCCCGCAACGACACGACCAAGGCGATCGCCGACACCAATTCGGATGGCCTGATCGTGATGGACTCCGAGCAGCGCATTATTTACGCCAACGAAGCCTATATGACGTTTTCGGGCGCCCAGGGCGCGGCGGATCTGCGCGTCGTCGAACGTCTGTTCTCGGGCGCTCCCGACGTCTCCGAAGCGATTTACCGGCTCGCGCAGGCCGCGCGCGAAGGCAAGCGCGGCGCCGAGGAATTGCGAATGTCGCCGCCGCTCACCGGCGACGCGGCAGTCGCCTGGTATCGCATCCGCGTGCGCCCGCTGGAGAATCTTGGGCGCGGCCGCGCGACGCTGTGGACCGTCTCGGACATCACGCGCGAGCGCGAGCGCCATGAGAATGTCTTTCAGGAGCTCCAGCATGCGATCGACTATCTGGACCACGCGCCGGCCGGCTTTTTCTCGGTCGAACCGGGCGGCGCGATCTCCTATCTGAACGCCACCCTCGCCGGCTGGCTCGACTATGATCTGGCGCAGTTCGGCTCGGGCGGCCTCAAACTATCCGACATTGTCGCCGCCGACGGCGTCGCGCTGATCGATGTCGTATCCGGGCGGCCGGGCGAAGTGAAGACCGAACAATTCGACGTCGACCTCAAGCGCCGCGGCGGCCGCTTCCTGCCCGTGCGCATCCTGCACCGCGTCGCCTATTCCAGCGACGGCTCGCCCGGCGCTTCGCGCACGCTGGTCATTAATCGCGCGCCGGGCGAGGAAAAAGCCGAGGACCTGCGCGCCGCCGAAGTGCGTTTCGCCCGCTTCTTCAATTCGACGCCGATGGCGATCGCCTCGATCAATTCCGATGGCGGCATTCTGCGTTCGAACGCGGCTTTCGCCCGGCTTGCCCCCGCCGCGCTGCGCACGATCGCTGGCGAAGGCGGCCCCTCGATCTACCGCGGCGTCGTCGAGCGCGACGCGGCGGAATTGCGCGAGGCGATCGCGGCGGCGGGCGAAGGCAAAGGCGACATCAACCCGATCGACGCCGCGCTGCAGGGCGCCGGCGACCGCTCGGCGCGGTTTTTCGTCTCCGCCGCCGACCCCAGCGGCGACGAAGGCGCCAGCGCGACGGTATTCGCGCTCGACACCACCGAACAGCGCATGCTGCAGGAGAATTTCGCGCAAAGCCAGAAAATGCAGGCGATCGGGCAGCTCGCCGGCGGCATCGCCCATGATTTCAACAATGTGCTGACCGCGATCATCGGCTATTCCGACCTGCTGCTCGCCAATCACCGGCCGACCGATCCGTCCTTCCAGGACATCATGCAGATCAAGCAGAACGCCAATCGCGCGGCGGGCCTGGTGCGCCAGCTTCTCGCCTTTTCGCGCCGCCAGACGCTGCGCCCGCAAACCCTGCAATTGAGCGACGTGCTGTCGGAATTGCAGATGCTGCTGCGCCGCCTTGTCGGCGAGACGATCGACCTCGACATCCGGCACGGCCGCGACCTCTGGCTGGTCAAAGCCGACCTCAATCAATTCGAACAGGTCATCGTCAATTTGATCGTCAATGCGCGCGACGCGATGCCCGAGGGCGGCCGCATCTATCTGCGCACGCGCAATGTCGCGCCCGCCGATTGCGCCGCCTTTCAGGAAAAGTCGCTCATTCCGGCCGAATATGTGCTGATCGAGGTGCAGGATAACGGTCACGGCATTCCGGCCGACGTGCGCGACAAGATATTCGAGCCGTTCTTCACGACCAAGGAAGTCGGCAAGGGCACCGGCCTCGGGCTGTCAATGGTCTATGGCATCGTCAAGCAGGAGCACGGCTATGTCTTCTGCGACAGCGAGCCCGGCAGCGGCGCGACGTTCCGCATCTTTCTGCCGCGCCATTTCCCGAGCGTCGCCGACGAAGCGCCCAAGAAGGAGGTCGTCAAGCCGGCCGCCGATCTCACCGGGCGCGGCGCGATACTGCTCGTCGAAGACGAGGAGGCGGTGCGGGCCTTCGCCTCGCGGGCGCTCGCCTCGCGCGGCTATACAATATTGGAGGCCGATTCCGGCGTCGAGGCGCTGAAAGTCGTCGAGAACGCCGGCGGCGCCATCGATCTCATCGTCTCCGACGTGATCATGCCGGAAATGGACGGGCCGACCATGCTGACCGAATTGCGCAAGAGAGGGCTGACCGCCAAGATCATTTTCGTCTCCGGCTATGCCGACGACGCCTTCGCCAAGAACCTGCCCGAGGGCGAGGAATTCCTTTTCCTGCCCAAGCCGTTCACGCTCAAGCAATTGATCGAGGCCGTAAAAGGCGCGATGAGCTGAGGGCGCTGGAGTATGAGGCCGAAACGTCGCGCCGCCCCTCATCTCAAGGCGAATGCGTGGCATTCGTCCGGCGTCGCTTCGCGCCACCATCTCCCCGCTCCGCGGGGCGAAGGACACGCGCATCCCTTCGCCCCGCGTGCGGACCGCGTGCGGGGAGAAGGTGGCCGGCGAAGCCGGACGGATGAGGGGCAGCGCAACCCTCTGAAGATATTCCGCCGTCCCCGCTTTGCGCCCCATCGCCCGCGCTGATAAGGCTGCGGTTTCGCGCCGCACACGAGGTCGTCCATGCGTTTTGAAGGCACCAAGACTTATATCGCCACCGAGGACCTTCGGATCGCGGTCAACGCCGCCATCGTGCTGGAGCGCCCATTGCTGATCAAGGGCGAGCCCGGCACCGGCAAGACGCTGCTGGCCGAAGAGATCGCCGGCGCACTCGGCGCGCCGCTGTTGTCATGGCACGTCAAATCGACGACCAAGGCGCAGCAGGGCCTATACGAATATGATGCGGTGTCGCGTCTGCGCGATTCGCAATTGGGCGATGCGCGCGTCTCCGACATCCGCAACTATATCAAGCGCGGCAAATTATGGGAGGCGTTCACGGCGCCCGAGCGCCCCGTGCTGCTGATCGACGAGATCGACAAGGCGGACATCGAATTTCCCAACGACTTGCTGCTCGAACTCGACCGCATGGAATTCTTCGTCTACGAAACCGGCGAGACAGTGCGCGCGATCCGCCGCCCGATCGTCGTCATCACCTCGAACAATGAGAAGGAATTGCCCGACGCCTTTCTGCGGCGCTGCTTCTTTCACTATATCCGCTTTCCCGATCCCGAGACGATGCGCGCCATCGTCGAGGCGCATTATCCCGACATCAAAAGGCGCCTGGTCGAAGAAGCCTTGCGCATTTTCTTCGATCTGCGCGAGGCGCCGGGCCTGAAGAAAAAGCCGTCGACGTCGGAACTGCTCGACTGGCTGAAACTGCTGCTCAACGAGGATATTTCGCCCGAAACGCTGCGCGAGCGCGACCCCAAGAAGCTGATTCCGCCCCTGCATGGCGCGCTGCTGAAGAACGAGCAGGACGTCCATCTTTTCGAACGGCTCGCTTTTTTGAATCGCCGCGAGCGGTGAGGCGCCCCCGCGCGTGCAAACCCGCCGCTCTCTTGCTATCGTAGCGCCATGCTTCGCCTGCTGCTCCTGCGCCATTCCAAAGCCATCGCTTACACCGGGAGTGGCGATCATCAACGCCCCTTGACCGAGCGCGGGCGCGCGGACGCGGCGCGGCTCGGTTCCTACATCCTTGACGAAAAAATCGTCCCGGACGCCGCCGCTCATTCAGGCGCCCAGCGCACCAAAGAGACGCTGGCGATCGTCGCCGCCAAGCTGCGCCCGCGCGTCAAGATTTCGGTGGCGCCCAGCCTCTATGAGGCGGGGGGCGCAGCGTTCCTCGATGTCGTGCGCCATGGCCCCGACAAAGCCAAGAGCCTGCTCCTCGTCGGCCACAATCCGACGATCGCCGAAATGGCCTCTCGCTTGACGGGAACTGGGGAGAGGGGCGCGCTGGCCGGAATGGCTGGCAAATTTCCGACTTCGGCCTTGGCCGTGATCGATTTCGACGTCGATCATTGGAGCGAAATCGACGAAGGCAAGGGACGGCTCATCGCTTTCGCCACGCCGGCGAGCCTCGGCGAGCGCGAGGACTGAGGGCGCCATCCAATGTTCACGCTGGGAAAACCCGCCCGCGCGCCCTAAGTAGAGCGATTGTTCCCTCGCGGCGCCGCACGTTTGTCCTTTTTCAACGAACTCGTCTTCGAAGCCGGCGTCGCCGCGCGCAGCCTTGCCGAATATATCGGCGGCGGCGGCTTGCGGCTGGGGGTCACCGGCCTGTCCCGCGCCGGCAAGACCGTGTTCATCACCGCCCTCGTCAACAATCTGATCGGGCGCGCGCGGCTGCCTGTGCTCGCCGCGTCGGCCGAAGGGCGCGTCGCGCGCGCGACGCTGGAGCCGCAGCCCGACGATGCGGTGCCGCGCTTCGCCTATGAAGATCATCTGGCCTCGCTGACCGGCGCCGAGCGGGCGTGGCCGCAATCGACGCGGCGCATCTCCCAGCTTCGGCTGACGATCGAATTCGAGCGCGCCAAAGGCTGGGGCGCGAAAGCCTCGAGCCTGACGCTGGACATCGTCGATTATCCTGGCGAATGGCTGCTGGATCTGCCGCTGCTTGCCAAGAGCTATGGGCAATGGTCGCGCGAAACGCTGGAGGCGAGCGCGACAGCGGCGCGCGCGATGCTGGCCAAGGACTGGCGCGCCTATCTCGCCGGCCTCGATCCCACCGCGCCCGCACAGGAGGAGATCGCCAGAAAGAGCGCCGAACTCTTCACCGGCTATTTGAGAAAATCGCGCGAGGACGTCTACGCGCTTTCCACCTTGCCGCCGGGACGCTTTCTGATGCCCGGCGACCTTGAGGGCTCCCCGGCGCTGACTTTCGCGCCGCTGCCGGTCGAGGAAGGCGCGGAACTCGGCGCAGCCTCGCTCGCCGCGATGATGGAGCGGCGCTACGAAGCCTATAAGACGCATGTGGTGCGTCCCTTCTTTCGCGATCATTTCTCCCGGCTCGACCGGCAGATCGTCCTCGTCGACGCGCTGGCGGCGCTGAATTCCGGCCCGGCCGCCTTGCGCGATCTGGAAAACGCGCTGGCCGAAGTGCTGCAGGCGTTTCGCGCCGGCCGCTCGTCGCTGCTTTCGACGGTCTTCCGCCCCCGCATCGACCGCATCCTGTTCGCGGCGACCAAGGCCGACCATCTGCACCATACCAGCCATGATCGGCTTGAAAACATCCTGCGTCTGCTGACGGCGCGTGCGATTGCGCGCGCCGAAGGCGTCGGCGCATCGATCGACGTGATCGCGCTCGCCGCGATCCGTGCGACGCGCGAAGCGCAGGTGCGCCATGGCGGCGCGACGATGGATGCCATTATCGGCGTGCCTGAGGCGGGCGAGCGGCTCGACGGCCAGCTTTTCGACGGCAAGGCCGAGGCGGCGGTGTTTCCCGGCGAATTGCCCGCCGATCCCAAGAGGGTGTTCGCCGGCGACGCCATCGCGCTGCCGGAAGCGGAAAACGACTGGCGCTTCCTGCGCTTTCGCCCGCCGATCATGGCGCCGGGCGCCTGCGCGCCGCATATAAGGCTCGACCGCGCGCTGCAATTTCTGATCGGTGACAAATTGGCATGAGCGATCCGCGCCCCCGCCCCCGCGCCTTCCGGCTCGACGATACCGAGGTCGTCATCGAACCCAGGGTCGGGCCGATCCCCACGCTGGCCCGTGAAATCGTGCTCGACGAGGACGAGCGCGAAATCGAGATCGCCCAGCAGAAGGGCATGCTTGCGCGCTGGCGCCCAAGCCTTGGCGCCTTGTTCTGGTCCGGCCTCGGCGGCCTCGTCTCGCTCGGCCTCGGATTGTGGCTTACCGAGCTTGTCGAGACGCTATTCGCCAAAGCGCAGGCGCTAGGCTGGATCGCCGCGGCGTTCGGGGCGCTGGCGCTTCTCGCGCTGGTCGCCATCGGCGCGCGCGAGGCCGTCGCGATCCTGCGCCAGAGCCGCATCGCGCGCCTGCACGCCGATCTTGCGCGGGCGCGGGCGAGCGACGATGGCGACGCCGCGCGGCCTCTGGTCGCGCGCCTGATCGCGCTCTACGAACGGCGGCCGGAAACGGCGGCCGGGCGGGCGGAGACGTCGGAGGCGATGCGCGCGATCATCGACGGGCGCGACCTTATCGACATCGCCGAACGCGCTTTGCTGCGCCCGCTCGACGCCAAAGCGCAACTGGAAATCGCGGCGGCGGCCAAGCGCGTCTCGATGGTCACCGCGATCAGTCCGCGCGCCGCGCTCGACGTGATTTTCGTCATGGCGCAGATCGTCTTTCTGATCCGCCGCATCGCCGAGATCTATGGCGGCCGGCCGGGGCTGCTCGGCTTTTTCAAGCTGGCGCGCTCGGTCGGCGCCCATGTCGCGATCACCGGCGGCATGGCGGTCGGCGACAGCCTGGTGCAGCAGGTCCTCGGCCATGGCCTCGCCTCGAAGATTTCGGCGCGGCTCGGCGAAGGCGTGCTCAACGGTCTGTTGACGGCGCGCGTCGGCCTCTCAGCTCTGGCGGTCTGCCGCCCTGCCCCATTCGGCGCGCAGAAGCCGCCCGGCGTCTCCGATGTCGCGCCGTTTCTGTTTGGCTCCGGCAAGAAACCCTGAGAAGACCAGCGTCGGCGCGCCGGCGGTCACTTCACCGGCGGCGTGCAGACCACATATTGATCGGTGATGACTTCGCGATCGCCCTGCTTTTCCTTCTGGAAATACAAATAGCAGATGCTGAGCGAGCCCGTGCGGTAATCGACCCGGAAGACGCCGCCTTCCTGCTCATGGCGGGTGGCGATCAATCCATATTCGCCGGGATCGAGTTTAGTCGCCCCCTCGCCGGCGCGATAGCAGACGGTGACGCCGAAGGCGCCCGGCTCGATATCGGTCTTGCCGGGATTGTGCCCGTACTGGCAGGCGATGATCTCGCCCGTCAGCTTGTCCAGCCGGTAGACGAGGCTGAGGTTGATTTGCGGGGCGGCGAGAAATTCGTAGCTGGAGGCGTGGGCCGGCGTTACGGCCGCCGCCGTCAGAATCGTCGCCGCCAAAATCGGGGTCCACAAGCGCATCATCGGCCTCATTCGAATTTCATCGCCCGCATCCTCATGCGAATCACTGAGGCGCAGTTTACTCCGGCGGAGGCGATGGGAAATGTTTTGCGGCCGGAATGTCCGGCGTGCGCACAGCAGAAAATTGCGCGTTCAAGGTGAGGCGTTTTCCAGGCCAAGAGGCACGGGAAGTGACGCCGCGCACGGCGACAGCAATTCATTGATTGCATGGAGGCGATTATGCGCGAGAGGGATTCGAACTCAAGGATGCGCGAAGCGCACCGCCTTCGGCGGCGATCGCTTCGCGATCGTCCTTGACTTCGAATCCCTCTCGCGCCCTGCTCCGCCATGCAAACAATGACAAATCCGCTCTCGTTCATTGTTCTCATCGACAGTGAACACGCCCTACGCTTGATCCCCGCCCCCGCTTCGCCTATCCACCGTCCATGACCCACCCCACCCCCGTCCTCGTCTTCGATCTCGACGGCACTCTCGCCGAAACGGCCGGCGACCTGATGGGAACGCTCAATGTCATCCTGACCCGCGAGGGTCTCGCGCCGCTGCCGCTCGCCAGTGCGCGTTCTCTGCTCGGCGCCGGCGCGAAGGCGCTGATCGCGCGCGGTTTCGCCGCAGTCGGCCAGGCGCTGACGCCCGAAAAGCTCGATGGGCTGTACCGCGACTTTCTCGCTCATTACAACGCCCATATCGCCGACAATTCCTGGCTTTTTCCCGGCGTCGAGGCGGCGCTCGGTCGCGCAACGCAAGCGGGCTGGACGCTCGCCGTCTGCACCAACAAGCTGGAGCATTCGTCCCATCTTCTGCTGCGCGCGCTTGGCGTCGCCGACCGCTTCCAGTTCGTCTGCGGCCAGGACACGTTCGGGGTGGCGAAACCGGATCCGAAGCCGCTGATCGAGACGATCGCCCGCGCCGGCGGCCTGGCGTCGCACGCCATCATGGTCGGCGATTCCCGCACCGATATCGACACCGCCCGCGCGGCCGGCGTGCCGGTGATCGCCGTCGATTTCGGCTATACGGACGTGCCGATCGCGGACCTCAATCCCGACCGGATTATTTCCCATTTCGATCAACTATGGGACGCCGTCGTCGCCGTTGACGCTCAGCGCACGCAGGCTATCGCATTGTAAAACAAGTCGTTTCGGCGCCGCCGCGGCGTTCCGACCCTCACCTTGACTTGGCCCGCGCCCGTGCCTTAAACGAAAGCCCCGGCATTGCAAGGGCGATTAGCTCAGCGGGAGAGCACTCCCTTCACACGGGAGGGGTCGCAGGTTCGATCCCTGCATCGCCCACCACCCAGTCCGCGCAAGCGGCGGTGGATTTCGCCATTCTGAGAAGACGCCGAGATTTCCGTAAGTTAGCACGGCTCACCTCGGTCTGCATGGCTGTTTTGGCGCGCTCTGCCGCCTAAACTGTCGCGAAAACCCCAAAAGTCTCTGCGCACAATTTTTCGTTTCCCAAAGCGGTCCATTGTTGATCGGCGAGGAACGTTGGTCGGATGCAGGCAGGCCCCACTTGGTCGCCTCCGCATTCTGCAGGGCGCGCTCACCGAGCGACCGCATCGTACAGATCGC
>Ga0209006_10000821_pt1 | contig 28562 bp, 38 predicted proteins | sample JacPin_JW_Ref_O2_FD_188567 | JGI IMG/M metagenome (GOLD analysis project Ga0209006, IMG submission 188567) | Forest soil microbial communities from Algoma, Ontario, Canada - Jack Pine, Ontario site 1_JW_Ref_O2 (SPAdes) (version 2) | ecosystem: Environmental > Terrestrial > Soil > Boreal...
TACTGTGAGGCATTTTATTGTGTTATGCAGTGGAGATTGAGGTGGTCAGACGAACGTAAGGGTAATAACCGTACTTGTTCTAAAAAGGAAACTAGACACTGCCTCGTAGCATTCTCGAATCTCAAGTCACTAGTACAAACTTGGCAGTAAGCCCAAGTCTTGCCACCTTTCACCTTGGGCATGCTCTGCGACCATGTCCATCCCTTCCATAATCACAACTGGTCCCCCCGCCCTCGACCAAGATGATTCGCTCTCCCCTTCAACTCCCACTTTTCTTTCCCCCTCTCCCACCTATTACTCTCATCCACCTCGCATCTCTCTTGAAGTTCCTCCATCCCCTGCTCCAACCTACGCTTCCTCAAATGATGGATCCACCATTCCTCCTTCACCTACTCTCTCTCACCAATCTTCAATACAATTTGCTACATCTTTGAACCTCCGTGAGAACGATGTAAACAAACCATTGTCACCAGGCCTCCTCAGTCCTGATGATCATACGGGATTCCGAAGCCATCACAGGAAGCCCAGTTGGGCAAGTTCGATCGCAGGGTCCAGTAGCGATGGCACAGAGCCAGATATTTCTTTCAAGATGGGGGTGCCCCTCCAACATGTTAAAACGACATCTACGGACATCACTCGCGTCGACCGCTCTCGCTCGCATTCGCGTGGTAAATCGCTCACCAGAGAATCGAACAGAACCTCTTTCGATCTCAAAGGCAAAGGGAGGGAAAGGTCTGAAATCCCCGAACATCTGCTCGATGATCTCCCGCAGGATTTGAATTTAGACCCTTCACCTTTCAAATTCAAACCGTACCAACTCGCCCAGATGTTTGATCCCAAAGATCTCAACTTGCTACAGTCTTTGGGTGGCGTTGAAGGTCTTCTCTTGGGACTTGGGACGGACAGAACGCGAGGCGTTGGAAATACTTCTTTGAAACGTAGTTCAAGTCCCGGCCCTGGTTCGGCGGGCGAAAAAGATGGCCAACCTGTTGCTGGAAATGGCACATCTCAGCGACATAACCGGCAGGAAGAAGTCGAGACCCCTCAATCCCCTTTACCCGGCATCGTTGTAACAGCGCCGGAAGGCAACAAGGAGGACAAGGAGGATACATCGGACACTCAAAGCTTGGTCGTTGGCGGCCCTGCTTTTTCAGCTCCTTTGGAGGAACGGCGCCGGGTATATGGACGCAATGATCTGCCACAACGCGCTGGAAAGTCTTTGATATCTCTCATGTTGGCCACATTGAAAGACAAAGTTTTGGTGCTGATTTTTTGCTTTTTTTGACATCCTTTGAAAGTGACAACTGATCTCGGGTTCTAGATTCTTCTCTCGTTTGCTGCAATCATTGCCCTTGCCCTCGGTCTATTTCAAGACTTTGGACCTGGTCGAACTCCTGGACAACCTCCGGTAGATTGGGTTGAAGGTATCGCAATAATGGTTGCTATATTCATCGTCGTGAGCATTAGCCTATCATCATTTCACATCCCGCCGCTGATGGTATTGTCAGGTCATCGTTGGTTCCGTCAACGATTGGCAAAAAGAAAGGCAATTCCAGGTCCTTAATAACAAGAAAGACGAACGATCCGTCAAAGTCATACGTGACGGCGTAGAGCGTGCAATTGACATCAAGGTGTGTCTCACATCTCCCTCTAACCTCCGACACCTCAAAATCGTTTAACAGGACGTCGTTGTGGGTGACGTCGCCATCCTTGAGCCTGGCGAAGTTATCCCTTGTGATGGTGTCTTCCTGAGCGGGTATAACGTCAAATGCGACGAGTCGGGCGCAACAGGCGAGTCAGACGCCATCAGGAAGGTCTCTTACGACGAATGTCGCGCCCTCAGGCAAAGAATACACAATGACAGAGAAAGGGGGAAGGAGACAGATGGCATCGAGAACCACATAGATTGCTTCGTACTGAGTGGGAGCACAGTTTTGGAAGGCGTAGGGAGCTACGTTGTGGTGGCTGTGGGTACGAAGTGTTTTAATGGGAGAATTATGATGGGTTCGTTCTTATCCGGACTCGACCTTGCAGAGACACTTACTAACGCTTCCTTACGACAGCTCTGCGAGACGAGGGGGAGAACACCCCGTTACAGTTGAAGCTGAATGCTCTTGCTGAATTGATCGCAAAGCTTGGGGGTACTGCCGGCCTTATGCTTTTCACGGCCCTTTTGATCCGATTCTTTGTGCAACTGGGGACTAACGAACCTGTGAGGTGAGTGAACTCTTATATTGTAAACTTGCACCTCATCCAATTTACTTGAATAGGACTGCGAATCAAAAAGGTATCGCATTCGTGAATATTCTTATTATTTCCGTTACTTTGGTTGTTGTTGCGGTTCCTGAAGGTCTGTATAACCTCTGGTCTCTGTAGCTATATTTACACAGCACTTTCAGGTTTACCTTTGGCTGTCACGCTTGCACTGGCTTTCGCTACAAAGCGTATGACACGGGAAAGACTCCTGGTGCGCGTGCTTGGTTCCTGTGAAACCATGACCAACGCTTCTGTCGTGTGTACCGACAAGACAGGCACCCTGACTCAGAACGAGATGACGGTCGTTGCCGGTTCTCTTGGTATCCATGCCAAATTTGTTCATAGGCTCGAGGACAACTACACCAGATCGAATGCTGAAGAAGAAGAGGATGGGGAGGAGGGATGCGATTCGCCTAAGCAGAAAGGGACCCGAAAGCACCCCGATGACTTCTCCCTTGACGAGACGGTGCTTAACAACGTGCTGTCTCCTCAACTGCAAAGCCTTCTAAATGCCGCTATCGCTATCAACTCCACAGCTTTCAAGGATACAGATTCGGCAACGGGAAACTCTAAATTTGTTGGAAGTAACACGGAGGCTGCCCTGCTACTGTTTGCGTCAAGGCTTGGATGGCCTGATTTCAAGAAAGTTCGGGATGAGGCGGAGGTGGTGCAGGTTTTTCCGTTTTCGAGTCAGCGCAAGGCGATGGGAGTTGTTGTCAAGTTGGGACGTGGCAGATGGAGGCTTTATTTGAAGGGTGCGAGCGAGATTTTGACGAAGAACTGCTCCCGCCATGTAATTGTTCACAAGAACGCGGGTGACCGAATCCGGGGCGACGATATCGAAACCGCGGAAATCACTGAGCTTGACAGTGACAATATTTCCAGGACCATTATTTTCTACGCCAATCAGACATTACGGACGATCGCGTTGTGTTATCGAGATTTCTATTCATGGCCACCGAAGCGGGTGGAGTATTCTGTGGATGAGGTGTGTTTGCTCCCTTTTTTTTCACCGTGTCCTTGCAGCGCCTATACATGCGTCGTCCGTTGGTTACAGATTTCTTACGAAGATCTGGCCTTTAACCTCACTCTGATTGGCATCGTCGGTATCGAGGATCCCCTGCGCCCTGGTGTTCGTGAGGCCGTTGCCAAGTGTCACAAAGCCGGCGTGACCATTAAGATGTGCACAGGCGACAACGTTCTCACAGCTCGCTCCATTGCTTTGCAAGCCGGCATTTATTCTGCTGGGGGGGTTATCATGGAAGGCCCTATCTTCAGGCGTCTCAATGACCAAGAGATGCTTGAAATTATTCCACGCCTGCAAGTCCTTGCTCGATCATCTCCAGAAGACAAGAAGACTCTTGTTGAGAAACTCAAGGCGATGGGAGAAACCGTTGGCGTCACCGGTGACGGTACCAACGATGGACCTGCGCTCAAAGCTGCTCATGTCGGCTTCTCAATGGGTCTCGCCGGGACAGAAGTCGCCAAGGAGGCATCTGATATCATTCTCATGGATGACAATTTTTCGTCCATTGTCAAAGCTATCATGTGGGGACGTTGTGTCAACGACGCCGTGCGCAAGTTCCTACAATTCCAGGTTACCACCAATGTTACAGCAGTGTTCATCACGTTTGTAACCGCCATCGTCTCCACGCAGGAGGCACCGGTTTTGTCTGCAGTGCAATTACTCTGGATTAACATCATCATGGACACTTTTGCTGCTCTTGCCTTGGCCACTGATCCAGCTTCGGAGGCCCTCTTGGATCGCAAGCCGGACAAAAAATACGCACCATTGTTTTCCGTGGACATGTACAAGCAAATTTTGTTCCAGTCCACCTATCAGATCTCGGTCACGCTCGTTTTCCACTATCTTGGTGACATTATTCTTGGGTCCCCTGGTCCTCGCGTCGTTCAGACGCTGGTCTTCAACACCTTCGTCTTTGCACAAATCTTCAACTCGTTCAACTGTAGGAGATTGGACAAGAAGTTGAACATCTTCGAAGGCATCTCCAAAAATCATAATTTCACTGTCATCACTCTTACTGGTGCGGTTTATTTATATTTCTGAACACCTGGCGTCATTCTGAGACCCTTTTTTTTGGGATTAGAAATCGCCGTACAAGTATTGATTGTGTTTATTGGCGGGTCGGCATTTCAAGTAACTCGCGTGGGTATCCGCGAATGGGGCATATCAGTCTTACTTGGCGCCGTCTCGATACCCCTCGGCGCTGTCGTTCGTCTCTTGCCCAATGGTCCATTCGAGAAACTCTTCAAAGAGATGAAGCTTTTGCCTAAACCGACGACCCTCCCTCTGACAAGGCCAGACATGGAATGGAACTCCGCTATCATGCAAGTCCGCGATAACCTGGGCTTGTTCTCCCAAATCCGGAATGGTCGTCTCAAGTCTTCTTCTCACGTCAACAAGAGTCGACTTGCGAGGCCCAGGTATGATGATGATGAACGATTGAGGCTGTATGTTGTACCTATTCTCGCTGATGGCCGTATTTGTTCTGATTTTTTTTTTCGTTGGTTAGACCTTCTCTCATGGCCATGGTTCCTTCACTTGTAGCATCTTCGATTGGTGCGGGCTGGGCTCCTCAACCTCAATCGGGTTCACTCTCTGATCCCGCTCATTTCGACCCTTCCAAGTCATCTGCTGCCTTATGGGAAGGCAAGATCCAGATTCATCCGGAGACGAAGCCTGATGATCCTGTATACCAACATTGGAGTGCTCCTCCCTCTGAATCTCCCTCAATTGGTGAACCCCCCGCGACGAATTAACCCCACGACATTATAACGCTTTCTCTTGCAACTGCAGGTTCCATAACGTCACATTTCACGTACATAATGCCCCACCTTTCCACATCAACATTCATCAGCATACCTAGAGATCATGACTTCTTGCCCTCAACAATCCACCCTTGCACGCAGCTATTACGAACCTCACGACATACCAAACGCAACATCCTTCGACCTTTCCACAGAGTCTTGTTATCTTTTTGTGTCAGTAATAAAAAGTAAAACGATTAGATACTGTCGGCGTGAAACTATGTAGATGTAATGATGTGTGTAGGTATGTACATACATACACGGAAAAGAAAATTACAAGTCACCAAAGCTGTAAATGAAAGTTAGACACACGAACAGCACGATGACATGGAATTTACCGCTCAGGCATGACAACTGGCGCCAGCAGGCTCCACGCATACAGAAGGATGCACACCCAGCTCGATACAACTCTCATCCACATCGCTGTCTCGGAGCGGCCGATATAAACGTCCGTGTCAGGGTTCGCGGGTCCATCGATCGGTTTATTTGATACAACGTTCCTGTTTGACCGGATTATATCCAGAGCAGCCAATAAAATGAAATGGCCACCTACCAGTCCGTGAGGAGCATGGCAACATACATAGCCCCAATGGCAAAGATGATGTGGAACCAAGAATACTGGAAATAACGATATGAGAATGGGGAGAAGGCTAGGAACGAGAGTACTTACGTTGTATCGTGTTCCCGAACGTTCATCGTCCCGTGTTTCGGCGATGTCATCGTCATCGTCATTGTCCTCGTTCAGCGCCGAAGCAGGGATAGCACTGTAGAAGAAAGTAAGGCTGAATCCCAGGACACAGTCAAGAAAGAGAGGGCACGAACCCCGCCTCCACTGCTTCTACTAAAGCTCGATACCTTGGCGTTTCCGTTCTGCCAGGTTGAGAGTTGACAACACCCAACTCGGCATGACTTTCAAACTCGTCGCTGGGTAATTGGAGCGCACCAGGACCTTTGCCAACAAGCGCGCGACTTTGTGTTGCTGCCCGAGTGGTGGAGTATGCGATGGCTAAGAACGTGAAGACGGCGCCTAGAACAACGGTAGTCGTCCCTGTGCCACGACGGAGGGGGTTGCATGTATCGTGTTGATGGTTGCTTATGGCGGAAACGATAAGGTACGTGCAGTATGCCGCTACCATGCCGGACTGAGCGAGACCGGAGCGCGGGTTCATTTCTTGAACTGTTGGATTTAGGCAAATGATGGTCACGAGAATACAGAGGGCCAAATTCAACGAGATAAAGAACTGGTTGAGAGTGCAGCCGGATCCGGCAAAAAAGGCATATAATACGGCTGTCAGGGAAATCGTTGTGGCATACGTAAGCGCGGTGGATCCTATGAGAATCCATTGCCATAGAGTAGAATCAGATACCTCCCAGTTCTCGAGGCAAGTTTCTGTCCAAGAATGTGCAAAGTCGACGAGTAGGACGAGGCCGAGGAGGATGAAAATAGTTGCGCCAAGTAGGGCGATATAATTTCCCCAGAACATAAAGAATCCGTTGGGAATGAAGAAGGATATGACGATGAGGAGTATCCACAGTAGGACCTTGGGACCCCACCAACTAATAGAGATAATGTAACAACGGGATTGGGCGGTTGTGAGGAACCGAGCTTACCCATTTTGAATGGCAGCACGCTTGTCCCGAGTGTCTCGGACGCCCACGAGAGACAGACTGAGAATAGCGTGGAATAGAGACAAAGCAAACGTTATGCGATGTACCTGAGCATGGTCAGTTCGAAAAGCCTTATTTCCACACGATGACAACTTACCGCAAGAATACCATAACACTTGTCACCATCGCAGTCCATCTTGATGTAGTCGTAACTCCACTTTTCGATTTGTTTTATGGCAAAGTCGCTCTTCATGGTCCATGCAAGCATAGAATTCAGCAAGAATATCAACTTTAACCACCACAGAGTCAGAGGAGTGTTTGAATGACTACCAGTGAAACATACAGCAAATCCAACGCGAGTCGCAATGGACGAGTTACAATTGCAGGACTTGAAGAACATGGAAGCTAACAAAACGGAGACGATCAAGACCAACACGATTCGAGTAGAGTCTGCGAATTGCCTACCAGCTGTGGATGTGCAACAGAATGCAAGTCCACCAATGCATGATGTGGCAATGGTTCCCAAACCCCCCGCGAGTGGTAGCGATAGTAGCAGACCCATTACTTGACTGTGGATGCGGCCGTGGTGTAATTTCTGTCGGAGCTCGAATGTCCAATCGTAACGTTTTTTATTGAGGGCGCCTAGCTAGCAGTATTGCAGGTTCGGCTTCAGCCATCCAGACGTATGTATTGTTGTAGCTCATAATCTCCAAGATATTAACGCCTGAATCGACGCGTTTTTACAGTATTTATCCACGTCCTTTGACTTTATTCGCGTAAAATGTCGCTTATGTACGGTAAAGACAGAGACACAGAACAACAACTTGGTCTGCCTGGCTTCCTTACTTTTTCTTCACGTAACTAACCACTCCCAAAGATCAAACGGCCGATCCTGGTTTCATTGCATTTTACTCGAAATTGCCCCCAAAGTCACCCGAAACGGGCACAGTGCGTCTCTTCTACCGTAACGAGTTTTACTCTGCCTATGGTCAAGATGCCCTCTATGTCGCCAACCACATCTTCCGCACGAATTCCGTAATAAAATATCTGGGTTATGGTGGAAAGGCCGCTGGCTTGCCAAGTGTGGCCCTCAAGATTAGCGTTGCTCAGTCATTTTTAAGAGATGCTTTGACCTCCAAGCAACTTCGCGTAGAAATTTGGGTTCCAGAAGCCGGTCAGGGGAAGAAAGCTTCAAAATTCAAGTTGGACAAAGAGGTTTGGGAAATGCATGTTCGCCCTTGGATAACCTTCCTGAAATGGTGCAGGCATCTCCAGGGAATTTACAAGCTGTGGAAGACCTTCTTTTCGTCACTTCGGACTTGCTCTCGGCCCCCATTGTGATGGCCATCAAAGTTGCATCTGCCCCAGGAACAAAAGGATCCAAACTAATCGGAGTCGCCTTCGCTGACACGAGTACACGTCAACTTGGAGTATCTGAATTTGCAGACAACGATCTTTTTTCTAATACGGAGGTATAATTCCAGTTTTGTGAGATCTTTCAGCTGACCTTACATATCTTGAGTACCTTTAGTCTCTCATCATACAACTTTCTGTGAAAGAAGTCATCCTTCCTACAGGAACGACTACCGCGGTGACCGATCGTGTGATTGATGTGAACAATCTAAAAGCTGTCTTGGACCGCTGTGGGGTGGTCGTAACAGAACGAAAACCATGTCAGTGTCATTCAAGTCTTTAAAGTTTACAGACTGACCATCTTCGATCAGCCGAATTTTCCTCGAAAAATGTCGCCGAAGACCTCACGCGTCTTCTTATTCCATCACAAAGGCCGTCCAGCTCAGCAGACGCGTCTGTGACTATTCGTATGTTGTGAATTTCGGAATACGTCTATCCCCATCAAACAACGCCTGTACAGCTCAACTTTCTTTTCAAGTCGCTTCATCCTCCCTTTCCGCTCTGATAGCTTACCTATCCCTCCTCGCTGACCCATCCAATAATGATGCATATAGCATCAATACGCACAACCTCTCGCAATATATGAAGTTGGATTCTAGCGCCCTTCGAGCCCTCAATCTCACAGAAGCCCCTGGAAATGCCGTAAGCCTTCATCTCTGCAGTTATTGATACCCTTGGTCTTGGTTTTTGTATCTTTTTGATCCCGTGCCAATCCTTGATTGCAGGGAACTGCCACTAGAAATACGACATTATTAGGCTTACTCAATAAGTGCAAGACCGCTCAAGGGACCAGATTGCTTGGAACTTGGCTCAAGCAACCTCTGATTAACCTTCATGAGATTCGTGAGTGGTCATGGTCTGAGTTCCATTCCAGCCCTGACCTGTCCCCCGATGATTGAATCAAATGCTGTGCATCACCCAGAAAAGCGTCAAACTCTTGTCGAGGCACTCGTGAAGGACTCAAATGCAAGGCGTATTCTTCAGGTATTGTAAAACTACGACTTCCCATTGCGGTTATCTCTGAACAGTCTGTTTTACTGATAGGACGAGTATCTCAAAGTGATGCCCGATATGCATCGGATCAGCAAGCGCTTCCACAAATCGGCTGCCTCTTTGGAAGATGTTGTTCGCGTCTATCAAGTTGTTCTCAAAGTAAGTTAATTCTAATATACCAATATCAACTTGTGACATGGCTTGTAGCTTTCCGGTCTTATTGAAGCCCTCGAAGCTGTCGAGGCAGAAAAGGAGGATGTCAAAACCTTGATCGAGGAAACATATCTCCATTCACTAAGGGTAGGCGTATCAGCGTAACATATTCGTTGTATTGACAGTCAGCCACAGGAATTTAATTTAAGCTTATCCAAATATGCAGAGATGGTCGAGCAGACCCTCGATCTGAACGAGCTTGACCACCACAAATTTGTCATCAAACCAGATTTTGATCCGCGCCTTCAAGAACTTTCTGAAAAGTTGATAGAGGTTCGTCCAGCCTTCGCTTGAAATGATTAACTGACCTTGCTTTTGTCACAGGCAAGAGATGGACTGGATGAAGAACATCGTACCGTTGGGGGAGATCTTAATCTAGAGCTGGACAAAAAACTGCACCTCGAAAATTCACAAAATTATGGATACTGTTTTCGGCTAACAAAAAATGTTTGTTTCGTGATTGAGTTCACATCTCGTTTTGCTAATGTCGTGTATGCGTTAGGACGCCAAGGTCGTTCTTCATAACAAGAAATATATTGAACTTGGAACCATAAAGAGTGGCGTTTTCTTTACTACGAAGAAGCTGAAGGAACTTTCAAGCGACTACGCAGACGCGACGGATGCATATTCAAGGACACAGAGTGGACTTGTGAAAGAGGTTGTCAGTATTGCATGTACGTGCGTTCGACGATATGAGTCTACGGGGTTTACTCACACGGACCTTCGTCACCCAGCGACATATACATCAGTGCTAGAGTCTCTGGATAATGTCATTGCACATCTGGATGTCATCGTGAAGTGTGTATTCTTGGTTACCGTACAACTTCAAACCTGATTTTGTCAGCTTTGCGCATGTTTCTGTCAATGCCCCAGAGCCTTACATCAGACCCACTCTTTCAGAAAGAGGTAAAAATGCCATTCCTCCCCGTGATTTAGCTAATCCTCACGTACAGGTTCTGGAAGTCTTGTATTGCGACAAGCAAGACATCCATGCCTGGAAGTTCAGGATGACATCAGTTTCATTCCAAACGATGTCGAAATGGTTAAGAGTATGTGTCTCATTCTGATTGCAATTTGAACACTGAATGACCCATATGCAGATGAAAGCGAGTTCCAAATAATTAGTAAGGCATATTGTTCCTGACTTATCGTCCACAAGTCTCAAAGCGTGGTATCCATTAGCGGGTCCAAACATGGGAGGAAAGTCGACCTATATCCGACAAGTTCGTTATTGTCACCTTTTCATTCTTGAATGATTGTTACTCTTCATCAGGTTGGTGTCATTGCTCTTATGGCGCAGATAGGCTGCTTTGTGCCCTGTTCTGAGGCTCAATTACCCATCTTCGACTCGATTCTCTGTCGAGTTGGCGCTGGAGACATTCAGTTAAAGGGTGTCTCAACCTTCATGGCAGAAATGCTCGAGACTGCCACAATTCTTCGCGTGAGTAATTCTTTCCTAGATCAGCCCTCCGCCCTACAGTTTGTCGCTAGTCCGCCACGAACGATTCATTAATCATCATTGACGAACTTGGACGAGGTAAGTTCTTTGATGGAGATTTCCCAACCATCATATAATCAATATGTAACGGCAAGGTACGTCGACATACGACGGCTTCGGTCTAGCTTGGGCAATCTCGGAGTACGTATGTTGTAATGCCGTCTTGTCCGTATCCTGAAGGACCAAACAGACACATTGCGTCGCGGATCCATGCTTTCTGTCTTTTTGCCACTCATTTTCACGAACTTACCGCTCTGGACCAAGAGTTACCTCATGTGAAAAATTTACACGTTGTCGCTCACGTCACGGACACTGGAAACACAACAAGAGATCGTGATATCACACTCCTTTACAAGGTCGAACCTGGTAAGTTGCTGGTCTCCTGACTGGCCGAGACCAGCTGACTCGCGCCCGTTAGGTGTATCCGATCAGAGTTTTGGCATACATGTTGCTGAACTCGCAAATTTCCCAGAGAGCGTCGTGAAGGTGAGCAGGCTCTCCCCCTTTTTTTCGCCCTATTGTAACTTTCAAAAGCTTGCAAAGCGTAAGGCTGATGAATTGGAGGACTTTGGAGGAAGTGAGTCGATATCTATCTGCATTCTGGTCGTGATATAATCATCTTGCGCAGACACGATGAAACAGTCCGAAGTTCAGTTTCCACAGGAAGTTACCAATGACGGCGTACAGATTGTCAAGGAACTTATGCATGAATGGGCATCGCGGACCTCATGTGATGGCAGCGGAGATGCTCTCATGTCCGACGATCTTTCTCCTGATACTCAACTCACAGAACTGAGGAGATGCGTTGAGGACTTCGAGCCTAGGATAACGAATAACGAATGGTTGCAGACGTTGTTTGCGTCCTTGTGACTTGCCCGACATGATTGGCCGGGAACGTTGCATGTATGGGCCTTTCTACGAGGTGCACTATGTATCATGTGTGCGTGTATGTACATAAAGGAAACTTGTCCACCAAATTCATTCAACTAGGTGCACAATCGGAGAGTCGAGGCCTGCTTCAACATCTTGGCCGAGATGGGCATAAAGATAACAATATGGTAGTAGGAACTCACCAGATACGTGGGTCTCAACCGTGACGCCAGGGTGCTGGCGCTTAGTGATGTCTCGATCGGTTGTTGTAATATCCTTCTGGAACAGCCGCAGACTCATTGCTCTGGGAACAAATGGTTGACAGCGGTGGTCGCAACAGTGATGTAGCCCTCACCTCTTCGCTGTTTTGTCGATCATTAATGTCACCGAGACGTTAGATTTCCAAATGGGTAAGAGAAGATCATGGGTGAATCTGAAACGTATAAATGTGTCGTACAATTCTAAGTAAAAAGAACACACCTCTCTGTTTCACTTGTGACCGAAGGAAACCGAACGACATGACTTCCTGGAACTAGGCAAAGACAATCACGAGCAGCGTTCACGTAGAGTGGCCGGGATCCTACCTCTTCCCTCGATAATTGAACCAAATGGTTGGCTAAACGTTGTGCACAGTGGATAGTGAACCTCGAGAAGGGTTTTGAGTACCGAGATATCAGCAGTTATGATTGACATCGGGTCCGTGTAAGGAAGGACGACAGGCAATCCTTCACCCAATACTCGGAACTGTGCATCTGTGGTCTTTCCCCCCTCCTGTTTGGTAAAGACTTTCGTCCCGCATGATATAAGCCGGATGCGGTTGTAGTCGTTATAAAGGACTACGGTCTTGACGAGGTCATTGGTGAGATAGAGGGAACGAACAGGGTTCCCCGCCGGGTTCCGTACAAGAACATTGGAAGAAGGGAAATCAGATGTTAGGCTTAGCCTTTTGCTGCATCCCACAAGTCAGACATGAAAGGTTCGACTGACCAATGTTAGTGTATGACTCACACGCATGATTGCAAAATAGGATCATCTGGGTTGAGAAATGTGTACGGGTTTTCCTTGAACGAAACATCCCTCTCCTTTGGCTTCTTCTTTTGATGAGTTCTCGTTTGCGAGGATTTTGAGGCAGCCGCATCTTCTGTCAATGTTGATGGGGTGGAGACATCTGGGATGTTTGTACTCGTCGAATCTTTCGTTTCCAGGCCATCCTCGGCAGAGTCTTCGAGCTTGGGCTTTTTGCTGTCGGGTAATCCAGCTGATTCGGTTGCCGCTCTTTTACTATCAATAGAGTCAATATCACCTAAAACCAAATTTGGAGAGGCAACAAACATAAAACGCGCGACATCATGGTCTGGCCCGGAATTCCGTGGACTCCTTCGTAACACAGCAATAAAGAAAGCGCCAGTATCCTGCAGATGTGGATATATCCGAAGGCTGCTTGGAATATTAGTACTCGCCGTGTCTTCAGCAAGTCATCACTGACCACCGGGTCAATCCAAGATCCTCTGAATCGGGCGGGGGCCAATGTCCTTCCGACATTTTTGACTCTTCGACAAGTCCACTATTTGCCAATGACTGGGTGAAACTATGGGAAGACGAGAAAGTGGTAGCAATCGTCCGGTCAGCTGTAGCTTTCCAAGACGTTATCCCCGGTCTTCGTTTGAGCTCCGGTAATTTATCGGAGACATCTACCAGCTCAAACTCTGTAAATGTGATCAAATGTCAACAACGGTCGGTTTGATTTCGCGAACCTGGATTTGCTTTGAGAGCAGCCGCAATGACAGCTTCATTCTCTACCGGATTGATGGAGCATGTCGAATATACGATCCTGCCATCTTTCTTTAACATCTTCATAGCCCGTAAGAGAATTCGAAGCTGTACGCTAATGGTGGAACTTCAGCATGCTTTAAGAAGGTGGGGAAATGGTCTGACCCGTGTAAACCATTTCCGTCCATCACTTGCCAATTTTTCCAAATGCCCATGTTTTTTCGCAATGTACCATCGCCGCTACAAGGAACATCGCATAATATTCTATCGAAGAGAAGCTGCTCTAGATTCGGACCTCCACCGTGCTTTGATCTCAATGTATCAAGTTGCATCGGCACCTTGATGGTTGGATAGATGGAGGCGTCAAGGTTGGTCACCATGAATGCCGGACTGGGGAGACGAGCAGACTGATGAACCAATAAGTGTGTACGCTTGTAGTCGCTGTCATTCGCAATGAGAAGACCTGAAGGTATTGAGGTGGACGTGACGGTATCCCCGGCATGAAGGGCTTCTAACAATTGAGCTGTCTAATAAAATTAGACGGCAACACGAACAGTCTCGCATCCTTTTCACCTTAGAGCCAGGGGCAGCACACATATCCATGACCTTGAGAATAACATTTGGCTTATGTGACTGATTCACATTCGAAACCAATCGAACGTACTGTATGATGAGGCTCAACCTCGAGAAAAAGTGGGGGTAACATGCTAACCGCTTCTTGACGCGATATGTTGCCCTGAAAGACGGACTGAAGTAAATGATGCTAGAGGGTAGATTCCGGGAGACATACGACTTCAGTTTCGAAGACTAGAAATGAATGAAACCTTTTGAATTCCGGTGATTTACGCAGAATATTTTTGGGGATATTGAATTGCCAGGCAAGACCGCCCGGATACCTACATAATGATGAGACGGAAGGGTTTCGCCCGTAAGTGCATTGATTACCAAGGTATTTGGATGGGCGGCGACACGACTTGGCCATCGACCACCGCCTTGTTTAAAGAGGAGACATAGGTGTCTCTGATGGTGTCGTTGAGTTGGTGTGCGACCCTACAAACTTGATCGAATGATATGTGTGTAGACTGGGATATGCATTTACGCACTGGCGATTTCCAGCTACCCGGAATGTAGTAGGAAGAGGCTGTCTTAAAGTATCCAAAAAAAGATCCCACTCTTGTTCAGGTATGATCTTCTGGGCTTTGTAGTAGGCCTCAAAACGGTCATTCTTCATGTCAGATTTGCTCAGCAGATACGTGTCATCGCTGGGTTTCTGAGAGGTTCTGACATTTCTCTAACCAGGGGGGGTTAGCGCACGGTGTGAGAGTGAATTACTGGTATAGACCCTGTTATTGCGACCCATCGTCACCAGATATTTTTGATGATTACGAAAATTGGGATCAGAGTTTCAAAATTATGCGAACCTGACTCCGATATCGCCTCGATCAAAAATAAATAAATCAAAAATGGGTTTCAGAAAGCCCAGATATTCGCATGACCTCTAAAGGCGTCTTTTACATCTGCCGGGTGGGAAAATGAACAGCTAGTAGTAAGACGAAGTAGTAAGACGAAGATACAGCAATTGGATTTACAGCAAAGGTGATGAGTACAGACAGAGTCAAGGTGGTATAACAAGCGAAACTCGCCAGCAGTCCCAACGAAGCCGAGTAGAAAAACATTCAGGTATAAATTAAGGTAAAATGACTATTATCAGAGCCACTGTCAGTGCAAATTATGTAACCTGACAACTTTTCTAGCAAGGCGTACCATGAGGGGTTCAAACACGATGATGAGATAGCTATGCAGCAAGGACAGGTAAAGGGATATGTTCGTGGTAACTACTGCTCTCTCTGACGGCTGGCGTGGAAGTCTGGGAGCATTCCGCCATGGTTGCCGTTGGAATTAATGTGCCCGTTTGCGATTGCGTTGTGCCGCGATCTTGTTCCGAGTCCGAGCTTACGGTGAGAATTGGTTGATTGTGCGGATAATATGACATGCGTTTTGATCGGCTGAAATCGTAAACGGTAAACCTGACGGATGGATGGAATCAGAACTGTTTGGGTGTATCCCGAAAAATGAAACAAACTGTTCTTCCAATTGTCGCAACTCGGGTTTCAGTTTATCGAGATCAGCGTTAGCCTTTCGCTTGGTATGCGTCAAGGGCTTTTCGACCATCAGGAATTCGTCCAATTCGTGCGTGACATCAAAATTCGCTTGCTTGATCTGTGGGAAGGTCAGTTGAGATGCGAGGGCTAGAAAGGTCGTAACGCACATCAGGAACAAAAGGGGGTTGTAACTCCTTGGCCTCCAGCGTTTCCCAATTGATGGAGGAAAACCAGGGGTGTTGTTGTATGTCTTGAAAACCACTTCCATTTGGGCGGCAACCCAGCCGCTTACTCACGCTTCGCTCCAAAAGCTGGTTACCGACGGAAATGTTACCATCAAGTCAGTCACACACACAATGGCCACTCACCGACTGCAAGGCCCGGATGCCCGCTGCACTGCATCTTTTTGAGTCATCAGGAAACTTGATTGGATCTTTCAAGATAGCGTGGGTCATTTTCTCGGCGGTTCTGCCGTCGAAAGGTCGTTTGTAAAACAACAATTCGTACGCAGTGACCCCCAAGCTCCAAAAGTCGCAGCACCAAGTATATCCTTTTCTCCCTACCACTTCAGGTGCCATGTATGCCATACTACCTGCGACGCTCGTGTGCAGTCGCCGTTCGGAGTAATGAATCGCGACGTTAAAATCGGTAAGATGAGCATGACCCATGGCGTCCAAGAGGATGTTATCCGGTTTAATATCACTACGGGGGGTTGTGGGAAGGTGTAAAGGTGGAAGAGAGGTAGCGCGCTTACCGGTGAATAATGCGCTGCCTGTGGAGATATTCTAGCGCGGACGACAACTCAGCTACCCAAAAGCGTACTACCTCTTCAGAGATACTATGTCCCCTGCGCTCCAGATGGACTTTTATCCGGCGTGAGAGATCTGGAAGGAAGAGATACGAGGCCACTCACATCGTAGGTCGCCACCAAGCATGAGGTCCAGCACAAAGAAACAGTTCTCGTCGTCCTGGAAGGCGTAACGGATATTGACTATGAAGGGATGTTCAATCTTTCAGAAGGAGGTCAATATAATGTTGAATATAGTTCGGGAAAGGAGGGAACCTCTTCGAGAAGTCGCCGTTCTTGAATGACATTGGCCACAGCTTTCTGCTTGATACATTTAGCTTTGTCAATGTACTTGAGAGCATATAGCTTCTTGGTTCGTTTATATTCCACGACCCGCACCTGAATGGAAGGGTTGAGAAGAGAAGAGTCACAGAGGGCCATGGGGTATACCTTCCCGAAAGCGCCTTTTCCTACCGCGCGATGGAGATCGAAATGATAGAGGTTGACCTCAGCATCGAAGTCGATGGGCTCAGAGAAACAGCAACATACTCCGCCCATAATTTCACCGCCCTGGCGAGTGGGCGAGGGGGAATGATGAAAACCACGAGAACAAGAGTCTCAAGTATTACATAGGACCTTGTGTCCCATAAAGAAGTCGAACCGGACGAAGCCGATAGGTTAAAGACTCGCTCACTGTTACAACCCCTCCTCCGTCAAACCTGAATAAAATATTTTTATTTCATACATAAAACGTCGATTGTAACCATCTAAATGTCGAATGGATCATCGGGATGAAACATGATTTATGGCATATTTCACATTTGACTGACCTGCATGTGACACTGACACGTGACAGGTCACGTTTTGGTCACGATCCTGACCGGACGGAACAGCACCGTCCCGCCATGGACTATGCTGATCCACTGCCATCAAACCTGTTGGTGGTTCGGACTGCTCAACCTTTCAATGCAGAACCGAACGCCTCTGCACTAGTGGAGTTTCAACTTACTCCCGATGACCTGTTCTATTGTCGCAATCATAGTCCCGTCAAGGAATTGAATGAAAACGAGTATTCTATAACTGTGAATGGGGTCAAATTCTCATTCCATGAACTTCGTACCTTGTTCTCCAAGGTACAAGTGATTGCAGCTCTCCAGGTACGTTCGTTTTGAACCAGGGAGCATGCATATGGCTCATAGAACCTCAGTGTGCCGGAAACCGGCGTAAGGAAATGGCGTCACTGGGCCAAGTGTTCGGCGTAGCTTGGGGTGACGGTGTTATCGGTAACGCGAAATGGGGTGGAGTACGCTTGTGTGAGGTCCTAGCCCATGTCGGTGTCGAAGCCTATGAGAATGGCCATGTTTGCTTCGCCTCGTATGTGTCCCGCTGCCAAGATGATGAATTCTACGGCGCATCCATTCCTCTTACCAAAGCTATGAGCCAAGACGATGATGTCCTACTGGCTTTCGAGGCAAGTCTCGTGTTTACTTCTCGTTTCCGTGGCGTGGCACTAGATGTGCAACTTGTAGATGAACGATGAGCCTCTTTCCTCCCATCGCGGTGGTCCTCTTCGTGTGGTCGTCCCAGGCTACCTTGGTGCTCGTTGGGTCAAGTGGGTGGATACTATCACCGTTTCTGTGGATGAGTCACCCAATTTCTATCAACAACGGGACTACAAGATCTTACCTGCTCACGTATATAAACCTAGTTCAAACTTTCGGAAACGCGATCGCTAACATCGTCCATTAGATCAAGTCAAAGGAAGCAGCTCAGCCTCTCTGGTCGAAATATCCTTCAATGACAGCGTTGCCTATCAATTCTGTAGTGGGGTCAATCACCCGAATCTCAAGTTGTGCAATCTTGGTCAAAGGCTATGCTATCAGTGGTGGAGGCGGGAAGGTAGTTCGTGTCGACCTGACTGTGGACGAAGGCTCCTCGTGGTGTCCAGCTCGAATTACGTACCAAACGGGGAAATGGAGTTGGGCATTGTGGGAAGCGGTGATCAGTGACGTTGGTGAAAGTGGGGAAGTCTTCAGTCGAGCCACCGACGAGGAAGGAAATGCACAGGATTTAGAAGGACAGTGGAACCTTAGAGGGGTCGCATATAATGCTTGGGGTCGAAAGAAATGGTCTTAGGTTCATAATGTATGTATGTAGCAGCTAATATAATTATACAGATGCCGTGCACGTGAGATGCCGATTACATTACTTCAAACATTTACTTGGAAGGAATTATCGTTGGTGGGTTCAAACGTTCATTCCATAGCTGTTTTTCTGACTTCCCTCTGACTTTAATCCGTTGTAGAGAAGCCAAATGGTGTTGGGAAGACTCGCCCATTACACTTTCGATGTCGTGCTGCTTTCGACAGTTGTCGCGGGTGTCCGACGTTCCAGCGGTTTCACGTTAGTCACATTCGTTCTTTTTTTTTGCATGTACCGAGTTAATGTCCTATTGCCAGGCCTGATGTTTCTACAATATCAAACCCGACTCTGAGTACCGTAGCACGAAGTTTTCTTGATGTTGGCGAGTCAATATTTGACATTGCGCAGACAACCGCTGTCACGAGCAAGTATTTCAGAAGGGAGTCGAAAGGGTGACGAATATTGTCGAGTTCGACCTTAAGCTTCCCTGTACGTTGGCGGTGATACCAGAATATGATTACGTACTGCTTAACTAGCAACCATTTTAATGACCTCTGACTCTACCCAAGGCGTCACCTCTCAGAGGGGTGTACTCTCACCCAAATCTTCGCGGACAGGTGCGAAGAAAGTGTTGATATCCGTCTGTTATACCGTCTCATGCTATTCAAGGCCAACAGAGTCTGTTCACCCGTTTCCAAGCGTTGCTTCCTACCAGCCCAAACACAACCACCCTTCCGCCAGCACAAAAGGAAGTGAGAACAACGTCGTCTCATTCACCTTCTGTTCAGCCATCTCCAAGGTTTCTAAAAATTCGGGTTTTGACATGGAATATGCACGATTCGGTACCGAAGGTTGGAGAGTGACCTTCACACTTGGTCCTGCCCACCTAATCGCTATGGTGTCAGGGCGATCTAGAGGAGCTTTTGGGATCTATTCCACAGCACCCCGCCTCCGCTGATTCCTTGTCAAGTGACCCCGAGTTACCGATACTACCGAATGATACTCATCACCCATACCATCTTATATTGATGTGAGTTCTCCCCCATGTAACCTCAGCACGTTGACGTTCTTGTCTGAACACATTACTAGTGCGGGACAAGAATGTCCAACCACGTTAGGTACATCTATTGCCCTTCTACACCTTCCAAGATTGGACGTTCTTTCACAGGAATTCCAATGGGCTTGGGTGCTGGCTTCAAATTTGTCGATAAAGATAAGGACAAGGATTGGGACAAGGACAAAGAGAAGGCCCGAGAAAAACACAAGGATCAAAAAGACAAGGACGACCCGAGTGGTCGTCGGAAAATCCCAGAAGACGAAGTCGCAGGTCACTCCCACACCGCTCACTCTCATGCCGGTTGGACATCCATGGTTGAGGAATCCTTATGCTATATCGATATCCCTGCTACTGGCGCGAGTTCCTCATTTGTATCGAATTTTGGCATGGGGCATCCACCAGATTCCGCGGATCCTCATCGAAATCCCAATGTGGAGCAGCGGAAGGGGCCATACCAATTACTGGTGAAGGAACGCATGATGGGAATATATCTAGCGGCATATATCAACCGAGATATTCGACACCTTGTCAAAGGTATCTTTCATCTACAGCTACCACTATATCAGAGTCAATGTGATTTCTCCTCGGACAGGTACATCCAAGTCCGCAGTTACTGCTGGCTTGATTGGCGGACGGGTCGGAAATAAGGGAGGTGTTGGGATCAGTCTCAACATCGATGGAATAACATTTTTGTTCATCAACGCTCATCTTGCCGGTCAAGCCAATAGCATCTATACTACGAGTAATTCTTGTCTGACCTGCTTCCGCTCAGCCCATGGAGGTAAACAACACCATCGCTTGGCAAATTTGTCTAAAATCAAGGTTGGCCGACATTCCATAATTCGGACCGGATATAACATGCCATTTCTTGTAGGCCGAGCTTGTGGTCGATGATTTTCTGAGAGCCGACGATCCAAGACTAGTCGCAGAAGGTCTATTGAAATCCCCTTGTCGTTGAACTTTTTGCTGAACTAGGCTTTGGTAGACCTTACCGATCGATTCGACTACACATTCATTTGCGGCGATCTCAACTTTCGGTTGGACATATCGCGTCTTCACGCTGATTGGTTGATTTCCCGCCACGGTAAGAAGTTATACTGGAATTGGCCCTAGAAAGCCAATCACTCATCGACGTTTAGAATATTCACAGGCCCTTGCTTTTGATCAGCTACAAATCCTGATGAAAAAGGGTGAAGCATTTGTTGGATTCAAGGAGGCACCCATCAATTTCCCCCCAACGTTCAAATACGACGTGCTCCCACTGAGGAAGAAACGAGGTCCAAGACGTCAACCTTGGAAGCGATTCCCAGATCGGGCCAATCATTCGGCCGAAGTCGAGGAAAGGGAGCTCGAAAGACTTGACAATGACGACAATGAGGAGGAATGTGATGGAGAAGCGGTTTCCGTGTCATCATCAGTCGTTACGTCTCCATCCAAACCGGGGACGGACCCCGAAGATGAGGACTACTTCCACGCGACACCGCTCTCAGGTTCCAGTACGCCAGGAAGCCGAGTTTCTTTGACTATGGCTGCCCAGAAGGCGAAGTCAATGTGGCTCGAATTAGTCTCTCCTTCCTTCGTTCCTGTTACCAATTCACCCAGGCGACCCAAGTTCAAGCACGGTTTGGGACCCCCTTTGACGCCGAAGAATAAAACATCCGATACCTTCCTCGATGTCCCGACAAGCACTCCACCCTCTGAACCTCACTCGGATACAGAACTATACCCCTCCCGCATTGCTCTAATGCGAGCAAATTCGGCAACATCCATCCCCGATAGCCCAGATGAAGAAGAGAACAAATGTGTTTACGATTCTTCCCATAAGAAGCGTGTCCCAAGCTGGTAAGAATGGAGGGTGGTTTATACGTATTGGCCGTTTGATGACCTTTCTATCAAAGGTGTGATCGAATTTTGTGGAAATCGACCGTCCAGCCAGACTCAAAACCGGAAGATGCAGCCAGACCTCGAACCCGAATGGGCACTTTTTTCTCTAATGCTTTGTCTCTGTCCGGTCGATCTTTCAGTTCGATGACCTCCCCCACCCCATCGGCAAGACCCTCCATGACGCTTATGCGATCGTCCTCTCCGGTCTCTGAGATAGAAGAAGATGCCCCTGATACGGCCACCCCATGTACTCGGTTCACGCCCCCTAAACGACCCGGGAAAATACACCATTCAAAGTCAAATGAGAGTATGCGAGTTACAGAAAAGCCTCGACTACTGAGGAATCTATCGCATGGGGTGGATCCCCGCGCACGATGCGCGACAATTGGAGTCTATTCCCCTTCCTCTACGACACGAGAACCCCCAGATATACCTCACAAGTCGCCTACACTTCCCACTCCGTCCCGTTGGCGCTTCCTCTCGTTTCTTTCTCGCGATTCTGGCACTGCAGGACAGGAGGAACATTTGGGTATGCCTCCACCGCGCAAGGGCGATGTGGTATGCCTCAGCTATAACACACTGGATGATCGAGCCATGCGTCGCTTGGATGGAAGGAGCGATCACAGGCCTGTCATCGGATCTTATGCAGTTTATATCTAGAAGACATCCATTAATGTATCACTGAATGGCGAGCACTACTCTACAGTCGTAAGAAAGATTCAGAGTTTCGCTAGGCACTGAGGACTGGGTACACGTTCATTTACGCAGAGATGGTAACCTCAACCTCAACACCAGGTTCCAGACTGATGCTCGTCTATGAATGAAGGTCAGTCAGTCAAGTAGTCTTCCGACTCAAAAGAAAGAAAGTACTAACAATTTGCTTGACAATTTCACTCGACGAATGCAAGTCGATCAATCGCTTATGCACTTTTAGTTCATAGCGGTCCCAAGTTTTGGAGCCTTCCCCACAAGGCTACCAAATAACAATCATCAGATAGATCATCCTGAAGAAACAGTCAATCCCACCGTTTTACGAGTAGTAATCTTCAAGACTTTAGTGGGTAGCCGGACGGGACCCTTGACACGGAGTTGCTTGTCCTTGGCTCTGTTGACAAGATCCGCGGAAACTAGCAAATTGTAATGAAGAAATGTGTATGTCACGAAACAGCAGGATTACACACATTTCTCCAGGTTTCTTACATTGCTACTCGTCAGAGTGATCCTAATCTTGTGGACTTTGGCACCGGGTAGTGGGGCGCCAGTTGCGTCGTATTCTTTTTCTCCCTTAGCGACGTAACTCATTCTTTGTCTATACTGAACGAGTCAGAAGGTGACTGTATGCGGATTGCGTGATCAGCACCGTTCACAGTGTGCAGCCTTGATACTCACCCAAGTGCGTTGTGATGATGGAATAAATTTAAAGTTCAAGGCGGGAACCACAATCTCGGCTCTTGCCGGCTGACAGTCATTCTCCGACATTTCGCATGCAAGGTAGGCTGAAGTGATCGTCTGCCTCAGAGGAAAGCGAATTCATGCAGTGTCCCAGGTTTCAACAAATATTATCCTCCGGATTACGATGGAGAGAAGCATGGCAGCCTTAATGCGTACAGAGGCAAGCCTTTGGCTTTATATGACTGGCGAGGTTTCCTAATCTAACCCATGGCTCTGTAGGCAAACATGCTCTTGGAGATCGGGCGCGTAAAATTGACCAAGGCATACTCATAACACGATTTGAGCTACCTTTCAATATCTGGTGGTAGGTGCCCTATGGTCAAAATGCCATCTGAGCCAGTCTAATTCTGCGCAAAGTGGAACGTGCAACAACCACATCGGAATGGGCGTACGCTATAACGCCGAGAAGAAGAAGATCGGGTCATATTACTCGACGCCCATCTTTTCATTTCGCTGTAAATGCCACCTGTGCGACGGGTGGTTTGAGATACAAACGGATCCAAAGGTATGAGATAACAGGAACGCATTCTCTCTTTTGATCCGACCTAAATTGCACCACAGAACACTCGTTATGTCGTGACTTCTGGTGCGTCGCAGAAAGATGAGGAGTGGGACCCAGAGGAGAATGGAGGCTTCGCAATTCACGGTATGGGCTCACTCTTAATGCGTTCAAAAACCTCGTTCCTAACCCGATTACCGAAGACACCGCAGGAGACACTGTGGCCCCTGACCCACTTGCCGCCCTGGAAAAAACAACTGTCGCTCAGAATCATCTTAGCACGGTTCAAATCCCGCGTCTTGAATCTTTGCGATCTGTATCACAGCACTACAACTCCGACCCATATGCACTGTCTCTCAAAGTCCGAAAGCGTTTTCGCCACGACAAGAAGATAGAAGCACAGAAGAAGAAAGAAGATGATCAGATTAGAGGGCGCTACGGGTTGCCTGAGACACTGCCTTTATTGGTGGATGATGCTACAGCCATAGAGGATGCGAAGAAAATGTGGAAGGAAGGCAGAGAACAAGCCAGGCGATCAGACCCTCTCAAGCGACGGAGATTAGGCTCGGCTCACGCTACCGATCCCCAACCTCTTGACCAAAAGGCATCCCTTCAGGCACGCCTTGTAGAAAACACAGCTCGTCGACTGAATTCGTCCAATGCCCCTCGCCCCAAACCAAATGCTCTAGGAGTTGGTGTGATGTTCAAGAGATAGTTTTGGCTCACTTTATTTATTCAATCTCAAACCCATTCGCAAGATGTTCGATAGCATTTGTAACAACGCAGATACAGAGAGCAGTGGGAATGTAAGCAAATGAAATAGTAGAAGAAACTAAATGCAACAGAGGTGGTGAGTGGATCAATTTGCCGAAGTGATCAAAGATGATAAATAGAGCAAGAGAGAATGAAGGCAAGCGAACTAGGTCGGGAAAACCGCCCAGGGCTGTTCCAATGTAGGCATAGGACTGTCCCATTTCCAATCCGAATGCTGATAATAAGCCGATTCTCCTCCATCGATTTCCTTCCATGGACCAAGTCGTAAGGGATCTGATAGGTCTGGTATGTCCCCTAGCTTCCAATCAGTGGTCGCACCTTGGCCAACAGCGTCTATTTCCGAGCCCGATTCGGGGCTAGGGTTTGTTGATGATGCCGACACGAGATCGGGTGTATGAGCTTTGGATCCATTTTCATCGTCATCAAGCGTCCCAAAGGACGAAAAGTCGATGTATTCGATGAACTCGTCGACTGCGGGTAGCGATAATGAGGGAGAATCCCGTCTCCCGTTTGATTCCAAACTTCGTGACGAGCTCTCTGCGGCATCCGGAACGGCACACTCGTTCAGTATCGTGGTTATATTCTCCCACACATCGGGTTGGGGCTCCTGAGACGAATCTTGGGCAGCCAGTTTGAGCAGCTGCTCGAGCCATTCATTGTTTGCCTCCGCTTCGGTTGGCACAGCACCTACGGCTGTTTGCTTCTTCACCAATGCCTCATCTGGTGCTCCTTCCCATTCCGTTTTTATTCTTTTAGGCGATGAGCCACTGGCGGTGCCGGATTCAGATGGAGTAGGCTGTCTATCTTCATCACGGGGTCTCTTTAACCCGACACCAGAAGGAGGCGTTGCCTGCGCAGTAGGATTATTCTTGGAAGCTTTGCGTTTGGCGGGCTGAGTTGACTTGGGCTTGATCGCTGCTTTGGTTTTTGGTGATTTTGTTTCTTGTGGAGAGGAGGCGGCAGGAGTCGGCGTGGCAGCGCTTGCAACCGATGTAGCTCCTGAGGGGGTATGAGCGGGAAGTAGTGGCGGTTGCGGTGGCGGCGGTGTGGGAGTTGATACCATGACATGGTTCGCCTGGATGGGGGCAGTAGGAATGGAGGTGGATGAAGAGGGAGTCTGAACAGGTGATGGTCTCTTCCTTCCGGCGGGAGGTGGCATTTGAGAGACAGGTCGATTTGGCTGCATAAGGAAAGGCTGCGGGGGTGTTGCTGGAGGTCGGGTTGGGGGGGCTTGCGGTCTCGTCGGTGAATTGTTCGGGCGGGGTGGACCAAGGGATGGGTCGGCGGGTGCCTGGTTTTGCTTCATCATGGTCGAGTAGAGGGTAGCACCAATTTCGCGTGCCTGTTGCAATTGATGTATCATATTCATGATCATTTGAAAACTGATGATGAATTTCGGTGTAGGGGATCCAAGCAAATGTCTTTGATATCGAACGGACACGATCTACATTGGAGGTCAATACTGTATCGTAGACGCCAAAAAAAAAAAAAAGAAAACACGAACGATGGCTATCAACTTGCTCGTTTCCTCCTGCTTCAATAGAGAGAGATAAACGGGAAGTCTCTGGTCTATGTCCGTAGCAGACCGTTCCAGTAGGTCAAATCCTTTGTTGTAATCAATCCTCTGTTCATCCAGCAGATTGTGTGGCTGTGATAGCATCTTTGGAATATCTACCATACTGTTAAACTCCGGTTCGGTGGATGACGACAATACGACACTCACTGTGTCTTAAAAAAGTCTGTTTCATTCGCGTGATGTACTGTTGCACCTGCTCTTTGTTGAAGTTGGGAGGGCCTGTTCCATTGGTGGACGATATTTGAGGGGGGCGGGTGAAATGAGGATCTACCTGATTGCTCCCCGATGTTGGGGGAAATCGGAGAGGTTGAGAGCCAGGCTGGAATTGACCGGTGGGGGGTGGAACTCTGTCCTGGTCCACAGATGGCGTCGAGGAATTGACGAGATTGCCTCGCCATGGCTGCATCTTTCGTAATTCCTGCAATTGAGCCCGGTGGGTTTCGACAAGCATAACGACTTGCTCTGTGACGCCTTGGCTACGAAGGTCAGCAGCTGGCACGTGAGCGTACTTCAGCAGGGTGAGCATTTGTTGTGGGTTTGAGACCACTCCGCCCGTGACACCCCGTTGTCCCTGTGCCGTGGCTTGCATCTTTCGTTTAGAGTCCAAAACCGTTTTGACGTAAAAAAAGTCAAATGCGGCGAGATACTCTTTGTAAACATGGGCCAGACGTTGTGCAACGCCAGAAGCAGATTTTGCTGGCTCCGATTCTGTTGCGGGAAAATGGGAGAAGCCCATCCGTGCGCCGATGAAAGCCCATAGTTCGTTTTGATTGACCTGGCGATGCTTTATATAACTGGAATATGACGTCAAAAGAAAGGGAGCTCACCCTTCCTACGCCGCCTTCATGGATCACATGCGTATGGAGCGAGTGCAGGTCAATGGAACGGTTTTCAACTGACATCATACGTGCATCGGGGCGCACGTTCTGAGTCTCGCAATAGCTTTGGTAGGCACTATCGAATCGTCCCTTGTCTAGAGGTGGAATTGCACCTGGACGAAACGAAAGTTGAGCGGGGGTTTGGGAGATCTGTCCCATAGCTTGCGGAAGCTGCTGTTGTGCGGGGGCCGTCCGTGCAGGCAACAAGTTCTGCTGTGGATGGTTGGGCTGTGCGTGCTGTTGAAGAGGGCTGGGTTGTATATTAGATGGTCTACCTTGTCCAATCTGCGCAGTTGGGAAATTCGGTGGCTGGGATTGACTTGGCTGCATCCAGGGCTGTTGTTGATTTGGTCCAAGCTGAACGGGCTGCTGCGACTGCGATTGTCCATTCATTGCGTTTCTAGTAGACTGGATGAGACTTTTGAAAGATGACAACATCCAGAGACCTACATATTTCCGACATGTCCTCCTGAAGGTGCATTACCACTGAGGATACTTTGAGAGGCCTGGATAACCCTGCTCAGCATCCCCTGATGCAGCGCGAGTTCGCTCGCGTGTTTATGCATCCTGGTCTGGAAATCTGACTCTGAAATGATACCCCGATGCTTCGTCACCTGGGCGATTTGACCTTTGTCGTTTTCGATCGCAGTGCGAAGCTGCATAGCTCGTTCTTGAAGGCTTTGAAAGGTCATGGGTGGGCGGGTATTTTGCTGGGTAACAGGCAGATGATTTCCAATAGAAGTAGGAGGTTGCGATGGATGAGAGGGTGATCTGCGAATATTATCTGCTGTTGTATTTGGGAGAGATGAGAATATGTCGGATTGTGGTGTTTGAATTTGGTTAGGTCGGTTGTTCAGGTTGGGTTGATGTTGTTGTGGGATATGATTGTAGTTTACAGGTCTATTCGGCTGCTGTTGATTTGGAGCTGATGGTCTCATCTCGAGCTGTTGGGGCATTTGCGGTGGATTGTTGAAGGGTAGCATGCGAGGGTTGAGCATTTGTGGGACCTGCAGAGAATTGTTCATGGGTATGGTCTGGAAGTTTTGGGGCATATGAGCCTGTGGGTGCTGAGGGGTCTGGTCATGGAACGATGAGGATTGGGCGAGGTGGGTCATCTGTTGTTGACCTTGGGGTCGTTGTTGACTTCTCATCAGTTCGGTCATCTAGGTGAAAACGAGGTCAGTACCTCTAAGTGACTAAAAAAAGTATGACTAGGACAAGAAGCGGTGGTGGAACCCGAAATCGGTTATGGGGGGAACATGAAGAGCCAAACACACCTGTTGAGATAACTGGGGGCCCTTCATATCTCCGCCTGGTTGAGAACGATATTGATTTTGGACAAACGGATGCCACAGCTGTTGTTGGTCATTGGGGAAAGCAGGTGTGGATTGTGGGTCGACTTGAGGCTGTTGTTGGGGCTGAGATAGCTGCTGCTGTTGAATTAGACCAGGATTGAAGTTGGAAGGCATGGTTTGGTATTGTAAGAGGCGATCGGCCATATCCAAGGCAGTGACTGGATAGATGGGGGAGGGGAGAGGTGAGAGAGAGGCGGAAGGTCAAAGGATGTAAAATATTTCTACGAATAATGAGTCGTAGGGAGTGGTTTAAAGGGAGTGGGGGGACGGGGGAGGAGGGGTAGGGGAGTGGGTGGTGGTCTTTGGTGGGAGACTTTGGCAGAGTCGGATCCCAGATCCATGTGGCGGAGTTGTGTTACGTAATTAACGAACCGAACCAGCCTCGACACACATAAGCATACACACAGTTGCTATCGCTATGTTTCAAGCAGTCATGTCCATCACTCCACGAATATAAATATTCATTTTATTTATTATATATTATATTATATTATTATATGTATACAGACACTCTATGAACGCGGTTTAGGTACAATCGCTGGTCCAGCTTCGAGTATTACATCGTCGTCTTCTTCTTCCTCCGATGCAAAGAAATCTTCATCCTCA
>Ga0209006_10000822_pt1 | contig 28561 bp, 23 predicted proteins | sample JacPin_JW_Ref_O2_FD_188567 | JGI IMG/M metagenome (GOLD analysis project Ga0209006, IMG submission 188567) | Forest soil microbial communities from Algoma, Ontario, Canada - Jack Pine, Ontario site 1_JW_Ref_O2 (SPAdes) (version 2) | ecosystem: Environmental > Terrestrial > Soil > Boreal...
GGAAAGACCGCAAATGATGTAATTGACAGAAAATAAACAGGGTGGGCAGAATCCCAAATTCTACCGCCGGATGCACCGCTGTTCATTCCAAAAGACGAAGCGTTAAGAATTCGTGCACCCTGGTGTGAAAAAGACAGCACCGCACATCGCAACTCCCTGAGGTCGAGGTTGCGCCATTGGCCGCCTGGTCCCGAAGCTTGCTGCCTTCGGTAACTCCTTGAGTACACAGCGAATATTTTCGCAAGAAACTTCATTTTAAGTACTAAAAGTACACTCGTGGGTGGGCAATTGGGTGGGTAGTTTCATCGTCCACACACCTCCACTGCAGTGGCATTCCCGCCACCAGTAGGGACTTTGTTTCTCTTCTGCGGACTACAAGTGGTCCTTCGGCCGGCTCGCCGCGTAAGCCAAGGCTCGTGATCCGCGTCGCCTTACTGATTCCATTTGGCTCCGCCCTGCTAGCGGTGATTTCCCAAACGTGACGAATATGAGACGCATGACGACTCACATGTCGCTCTGCAAACTCGGTTGCGCAGCTACGTTGCGATGGCCGTCTGAAATCAATGATTCTAGGCCGGTCCCTCTGACGGTGGCCACATTTCGAATGGATGGCAATGTGCACGTTGTGAAACCAGAATAACTATATGACTGTGACTGAGACCGTGACGAGATCCGAGGCGAACTCGCAAGGCCGCCGGCAGAGCAACGCATTGACCGTGGAGATCTCCATCGACGGGCAGTCGGTTACTGCGCGTGAGGGCGAGTTGCTGGTGGAAGCAATTCTTCGCGAGAAAGATATCCCCCACATTTGTTACCACTCGCCCCTCATGGGGCCGATCCAGACCTGCGACACCTGCCTGGTTGAGGTCGATGGTAAGCTCGTGCGCTCCTGCGGGACCAACGTGACCTCCGGTATCAAGGTGGTGACTGAATCGAAACGTGCCCAGGATGCACGCGCTGAAGCCTTTGATGTGATTCTCGGCAATCACATGCTCTACTGCACGGTCTGCGATAACAACAACGAAAATTGCAGGGTGCACAATACAGCACTGGCCTTGAGCGTTCAACACCAGGAGCATCCCTTCAAGCCCAAGCCCTATGAAGTGGACATGTCCAATCCGTTCTATCGTTACGATCCCAGCCAATGCATTCTCTGCGGCCAATGCGTTCAGGCCTGCCAGACGGTACAGGTCAACGAGACGCTCTCTATCGGCTGGGAACTCGAACATCCGAGAGTACTCTGGGATGGCGGTATGCAAATCGGGGGCTCGAGTTGCGTTTCCTGCGGCCATTGCGTGACTGTCTGTCCCTGCAACGCACTCATGGAAAAGTCGATGCTCGGTGAGGCCGGTTTTCTGAGCGGCATGCCTAAGGCAGCATTGAACAAGATGATCGACGTCGTAAAAGCCGTCGAGCCGGAGATGGGCTACGGTGCGATCATGCAGGTCTCGCAGACCGAGGCGAAGATGCGTGAGGGGCGAATCAAGCGAACAAAAACGGTGTGCACCTACTGCGGTGTGGGCTGCAGTTACGATGTTTGGACCAAGGAACGTAAAATTCTCAAAATCGTTCCTCTGCATGGCGATGCGAATCAGATCTCGACCTGCGTCAAGGGCAAATTTGGTTGGGATTATGTCAATCACCCGGATCGTCTGCAGAAACCACTGATCCGTGAAAAGACCGGCTTCCGCGAGGCCAGCTGGGAGGAAGCTCTGACTCTGGTCACCACGAAACTGACTAGCATCAGACAGCAATATGGTCCTGACTCGATCGCCGTGATTGCTTCGTCGAAAACCACCAATGAAGACGGTTATCTGATGCAGAAGTTCGCTCGTGCCGTCATCGGCACCAACAACGTCGACAACTGCTCTCGTTACTGCCAGTCCCCGGCGACCATGGGCCTCTTCCGAACGGTAGGTTATGGGGGTGATTCGGGCTCGATCCAGGATATCGCCAGCTCGGCTCTGGTTCTGATAGTCGGCAGCAATACGGCGGAGAGCCATCCGGTATTGGCGACGCGGGTGAAACGGGCACACAAGCTACACGGGCAAAGACTGATTGTTGCCGATCCCCGCACGCACGAGATGTCTGAGCGCGCCGACATTCATTTTCGGCCATGCCCGGGCACGGACATTGTCTGGATCTCGGCAGTGACTCGCTACATGTTCGACAACGGACACGCCAAACTGGATTTTCTCGACAACTGGGTGAACGGCGTCGACGAGTTTCGCAAAAGCCTGGAGCCTTTTACGATGGCGTACGCGTCGAAAACGTGTAAGGTTCCTCTTGAGATACTCGAGCGCGTCGCACGGGAGATCGCCGCTGCTGACAGCATGTGTGTTCTATGGGCCATGGGCATAACGCAGCACACCAGGGGTTCGGACGAGTCAACAGCGGTTTCGAATCTGCTGCTGGTGACCGGCAACTATATGCGTCCCAACTGCGGCGCTTACCCTTTGCGCGGCCACAACAACGTACAGGGCGCAGGCGATATTGGCGCGGCGCCGGATCTATTCCCCGGCTACCAACACGTCACAGATTCAGTAAGCCGCGCGCGCTTCGAAAAGAGTTGGGGCGTCAAACTGCCGCCCATGCGTGGTCTGGACAATCATCAGATGGTAGATGCCATCTACGAAGGCAAATTGCGTGCGATGTATCTTGCCGGCGAAGATATGATCTCGGCCGACGCGAACGCCAACGTGGTCGCAGGAGCTTTTGAAAGGCTGGATTTCTTCGTCGTGCAGGACATATTCTTTAGTGAAACGTGCCGCTATGCCGACGTCGTGCTGCCTGGGGCTCCTGCGCTTGAGAAGGATGGCACTTTTACGAGCACCGAGCGCCGCATCCAGCGTTTGTACCAGGCTCTTCCGGAATTAGGCGAGAGCAAGGCAGACTGGAAGATCACCCAAGAGATCGCTAATCGCATGGGGGCCAACTGGAATTACCAGCACCCGTCGCAAATCATGGATGAGTTGGCCTCGCTCTCACCTCTGTATGCCGGCGTCAACTATGAACGTCTTGAAGGCTATAAGACGCTGCAATGGCCGGTTGCGCCCGATGGGACAGATGAACCGATCCTTTATCTGAATGGCTTTGCCTTCCCCGATAGGAAAGCGAGACTGTATCCGATCTCGTTTAACGAACCGACCGAAAAACCGGATCGCGACTTTGATCTTTTCTTAAATAATGGCCGTATTCTGGAACATTTTCATGAGGGCAACATGACATACCGCATTAACGGTATTCGCGAAGAGACACCTGAGCGCTTTCTTGAAATCTCGGAAGAGCTCGCCAAAGGCCGCAATATGGAGTCCGGACGCTGGGTACGCGTCACCAGCCGCTATGGCTCGTTGGTCATCAAGGTTTTGGTTACAAGCCGGGTGCATGGAAACCAGGTTTACCTGCCGCATCTCTCGCGGGACGAACCCATGAACGTTCTGACCGGATCCCATGCAGATGTGGCTACAAACACTCCTGCTTATAAGGAGACGGCGGTAAGGATCGAGCCGCTACCCGAGCAAGGCACGAATCCCCTGCGTCCTTTGAACTTCCGCTACTCGGGTAAGCGGACGCCACAGGCAGGGGTCGAGGTGGAACGCAAGTGGAGACGAAAGGATTACAGCATGCCGGGCACAAGAAATCTAGTTCAGATTCTTAGCTGAAGGCCAAAAATAGCTAAAGGAAAGAAGGGCCATGTTATGGCGGTAGCCGTCGATTTCAGGGAGTTTACACCGCAGAACTCTCGCAACGATCTGATTCGCAGGGTGGAGCAAGCTCCAGTTGAGCACGCCGAAGCGGTGCTCGCCGCCTACGATTTGCTAAAGCGACTGCACGAAAAGGGCATGATCGAGCTGCTGAACGGTGTTCTCGCGGCAGGCGACACAGTAGTAGAGCGTGTGGTCGACCTGATCAGCTCCAGGGAGATGATTACGGCACTTCGCATGGTTCTCATGTTAAGCAACCTCATGAACTCGATTAATCCCGATGAGCTTCACGCCGTGATTTCGAATGCGGACAAAGAAACGCCGTCGCTGTTCGCTATTGGTAAACAAGCGGCCTCTAAAGATGCTCGCCGCGGCATGGCGGCTGCTGTGAGTCTTTTGGAGCTTCTGGGAAAGGCGTTACTTTCAGAGCAGTCAGGAAGCAAGGCTGGTGAAATATGACGATGACCTTCATTTCGGAGTGACTGCCGTGGTAGTAACCCGAGAGATGAACACATCGGAAACCGGTGGCGCGCTTTGCAGCGCCGAGGCCGAGCGTGTGACTGGGTTCGGGTCGCAAACTATGGAAGAGATGCTGGCCGTCGAAGAACCGCTGGAAATCCAGCTTGGTTATGGCACGGCGCAAAGCCGTTCAGTCAAGTCGATTTCCGTAACCATGCGCACGCCCGGAAATGATTTTGAGCTTGCTGCCGGCTTTCTCATGACCGAGGGAGTCGTGCACGACGTGAACGAGATTGAGCGTATCGCATATGCGGCAGTGGGCAAGTTAGATGGATCGGCCGACGCTACGGCAGTCCGAAGCGCTCTTCCTTACCGGCCGACGAATAATGTCGTCCGTGTGGACCTTTCTGCCGATGTAAGAGTCAGCCTCTCGACTCTCGAACGGAATTTCTATACAACATCCAGTTGCGGCATCTGCGGAAAGGCATCGCTACTGGCGTTGCGGGCAGTCTGCCCTCCGCGCCGGAGAAACGTCTTCTCGATCAGCGGGGAGACCCTCTACGTGCTGCCCTCCCGTCTTCGGGAGGCACAACGTGTATTTGATCGTACCGGCGGCCTGCATGGCGCGGGACTCTTCGATGCCGATGGTGAACTGCTCGCCTTGCGGGAGGATGTAGGGCGCCATAACGCAGTAGATAAACTACTCGGCGAAGAGTTTCTTGCGGACCGGACTCCGCTATACGAATGTCTCTTGCTGCTTTCCGGCCGTGCGAGCTTCGAGCTATTACAGAAGGGCCTGATGGGAGGCATTTCCATGGTCGTTTCGGTGGGCGCTCCATCCAGCCTTGCGGTACAGGTGGCGAGGGAGTTCGATATCACTCTCGTGGGGTTCCTGCGCGACAGCCATTTCAACGTGTATCACGGAGCCAACCACATATCTGGATTGAGCCGGGTGAACGGGTAGGGGGACTTTATGAAACTACGAATCAAGGGGAATTCATTGCGACTTCGAGTATCGCGTTCTGAACTCGCGCGCTTTCTTGACGGAGAGCGGGTCGAAGAGACGATCCACTTCACTCACGCGCCTGAGGCAAGGCTGACCTACTCTCTGGAATCTGCCGTACAGATCGAGCCCATTAGAGTGCAATATGGATCTCGCATAGTAAAAGTTATTCTTTCCGAGGATCAGGCTCATGTTTGGAGAGCAGAGAGTGAAGTTGGGGTGTATAGCGCACTGGATATCGGAACAGCAGGTTCACTCGAGGTCATTGTCGAGAAGGACTTTGCTTGCCTGGATCGGAGCGACGAGGAAAACAGCGATGCCTTCGCGAATCCTCAAGCGGCCGCTTGCTGTTGATTAAGAAGAGGGCATCCTGAGGGCGCGGCGGGTCGAGCGGCGCCGCAAGGCGCTAGGCCACCATCGACGCCCTACTCCAATGCCTCCCTGAAGGACTTTTTGCCGGTGAGTACGACGACAAGATCAGAATCAGGATGACGCTGCATGTGTTCGCCGATCACGTTGTTCAGGCTGCTTGACCCAGTGTGCTGGATAGATCAATCGGTACTGCACGATTGAATTCCTTGATTCAGGCGTCGAAGTCTTTTCGTTCGGATTCGGGTAGTCAACAGCTTGAAGTTGATTCGCAGCCCGCCGAGCGGAAGCGAGAGGTCAGAATGACACGCTAGGCGACCGCCAGGGCCGAAGGCGATGCTCTCGATCCGACGTGTTTGGATAGATTCGCGGCGCTGCACGCTCTCTAGACGGGATGGAGCACTAAGCCACGACGTTGGAGAGCGGCAACCGGATCCGGGCCCTCAAGTCGAAGATACAAAAACTAACGGGCTGCTCCGCTTCCACTGAGGAGTCCTGAAGTCGCATCATTCGGGCGGACTCCAGCATCTGGTGGCGTGTAGTGATGCAGTTTGCCCCGCGCGATCCCGTCGATAGCATAATGTGGACGTTTGGCTGCCCGAGTAACCTACGAACTGAGCCTCATCGGTCACAGAGGAGCAGGCGGAGCATTTCCCAGCAAACGGAGGGGGAGTTGGTCATTCGCGCCTGGGCGAACAAAAACGTCGAGCAGTTGACTCCGTCCGTGCCCCTAACGCATTTCCGCCGCCAGCACCTCCACGTCGACGGTACTCGATGGCCGAGGCGTCTCGATCGTCGCACGCATGGCTTTGGCGCGATTCAGACAGTCCTTCGCGTCATCGTGCCGGCTGAGTTTGCCGTAAATTTGGGCGCTCAATTCAAGCGCTTCGACCATCGCGCTGCTTTTCGGCATCACAGCATTCTCGATCTTGACCCCCTGATCGAGGTAACGGACGGATTCCTGCCAATCCTTGTGCCGAGCCTTCAACTTGGCATACCGCAAACAGATGAGGGCGTACGCCAGGGACTCATTTGCTGGTGAGGCGGCAACCGTGGAGACAGCGCTCTGGAACAAGGCTTCGGCCTGTTCGTCCTTGTGTTGCTCCATAAGCGCGTACGCCAATTGACCTTCCATGAGCGCATGGCTCAGCGCGTTCGGGTTGCCGTCGGGCTGCGACTGCAACAGCTTTTCGAGCAATAACTGCGCCTTGCCATATTGCTTGGTCTGGACGTAGAGCTCAGAAAGATGGTACGGTGGGTCCACGATGACCAGCCTCCGGGCCGCTTCAATAATGGACCGCCACAGCCGTTCTGCCTCGGAAAGCCGTTGTTGCACAAACAAGAGGCTGGCCTTAGTGTCAAGGCATTGGATGAGATCCGCGTCGGAGGGCTGATTTCGGCGGAAAATTGCTTCGGCATGAGCAATGATCTTCTCGGCTTCCTGTATCCGTCCAACGGTGGCGTAAACGCGGGCAAGAGTCTCCAGGCAGCGGGCGGTAGTTATGTTTTCCAACCCTTGCTCTTTCAGGAGCGCCAGTGATTTTTTCATGTGCTCTTCGGCGAGGGCATACTTACCGCGGCAAATCTCAAATAAGGCCAGCGCTTCGTAAGTAGCCGAGACGTTCTCGTGAGAGTCAAGGTTCTGAAATATTTGTAGGGCCTCCGAAAGTGTTTCTTCTGCCTCGTTCAAAGAACCCGTATCGCCAAGGACGATGCCGAGATTACTCAGCGCGGTGCCTTTTAGTTCGCTCTCGGCCGGAGAATGATGACGCAAAAAGGTGAGTGCCATCCGAAGATAGGTCAGCGCGGCTGGGCCATTGTTCCTTTTCCAGTAGAACTGCCCCAATTCCTCCGCAGCCAAGAACTTGCCGAAGGGATCGCCGCCGTCCGCGGCCGCCTGGACCGCCCGCAGATAGTATTGCTCGGCCGCTTTGAAATCGCCGCTGTCCTCAGCCGCTTTTGCATTACTGCGAAGTTCGCTCGACAGCAGATTCGACCTCGCTGGACCCATTGACTCGTCGGCGCTGGCCAGCGCGAAACAGAACATTAGGATGAGAATCAAAACGCACCTCCACCTACAGAACTCGGAATTTTGATGTTCTCGGTCGCCGCTTTTCTAACAGTCTTCTGCCTTGGTTTCCTCGGCGGCCGTCCAGAAGAGATGCACGCGACTTTCCCTCTTTCGAAATCACCCGGCTTCCTACCGAACACCCGATTCTTCATGTCGAAATAGCGCCTGCCAGAAGCTCCAGTCGATCGCTATTCAACGGCAAGTCCTCTGTAGAAACGGACAGACAACGGCTACGCTAGCCGACTTGTGTCGACCCTTGTGTCAGCTTGGCGTCATCTCAAACGCTACTTCGATTGATACCGGAGAGACGTTCACGAGATCGTGCTGCAGCTTGGTACGGGTTCTCGCCAAACAGAATGTGCTTCGCCAGGTCGAAGAACTCCGTGCGTTTCGAAGAGTCTGAGACCGAGCACCAGAAGCAGTGGGCAAAAGTCATGCAGGAACGCATGCGCTCTGGAGAAGAAGGCACAAGGGCTGCTCCTCCTCCCAACTAGCGCGGCCGGCCCAACATTCCCGTCCACAACGTCGCAAGCTTGTGCGCCGACAGATTTGAGTGCGCGGTGTTAGGCTTCGGCCATCGCGTACAGTCTTGCCGCATCACCGCGGATTGTGGGTCTTCTCAGCTTGGGACCGACGCTACAGCTCGCACCGGCCACACTGAGCAATTTGGCGGGTTCGTGATCTGCCTTTCCAACTTACGGTGCCGCCTTCCAATTCGCGCCCTCCCCTGTCCCACCCCAAAGAAGCCCGTCCATGACCATCACGTTGAATCTCCCGACCCAGGATACCGCAGCACTTCCGCACCCTTTCGCCGTCTCGCGCTCGCTCATCAGTGCTGGCATACGGATTCTGTTTTGACTTATGAAGGGCTGCTATCCTCCTGGCCGCCAGGGCCGACATCGGTTTGCCACAGGATCTGAACGTCGATTGAGCGCCTCTCACCAGGTCTTCTAAGCTCAGCTCGCGGACCGGAATTTCCATAAAACGGTCACCCGGGCAGCGATATCGACGATTGAGACGACACTTGTCGAAATAACGCCATTCGCACGCCGTATCCACGGACGCAACGTTGTTGTCCGGTAAGTATGAGACATACGATTCAACTTTGGATTGCCGTTTGCACTCCTTTCCTCAGAAGGATATTAATGGTGACCCTGGGGGAAGCACGGAAGGTGATTGCAGCTGCCGAACAGAAGGCTGCTGAAATCAAGCAGCCCATGAACATTGCGGTTGTCAACGAAGGCGGCAACCTTGTTTCTCATGCCCGCATGGACGGTGCTTGGATCGGCACTATCGATATCTCTATCATGTCGCTGGCCCGGCTGCTCATCTTCGGTACGGTCTTTCTAGGCATCGCAGGAGCTCAACAGTCCTCCACTCCCCCTCCCGGCCCGTATCAACCTGATACTCCCGGCGAATCCCACGCAGCCCTGGATCTTCGCATAGGACCTGATCCGGGCGGCTGGCTATTTCCGATAACACATTTAAACGAATTGCTCCCGCATTGGATTCAATTCGGGGGACAATTTCGCGATCGTGCGGAGGGCCAGCTTGGACTCGGCTATGCTTCTGTCGCCGACGGATATGATTTAACTCAACTCCGTTTGGGTATTTACCTGCAACCCACTCGGTGGCTGAAGCTCGTGGCAGTGACTCAGGATGCGCGGGTCTTTTTCAATCACCGTGTTGGCAACATTCCTCCCTACCAAAACGTGTGGGATATTCGGGAGGCATATGCGGAGGTGGGCAGTTCCACCGAAGGCTGGATTGATGTTATTGGAGGCCGCGAAATTCTTAGTTTCGGAGATGAACGTGTTATAGGGCCGTCAGATTGGAACAACCAGGGTCGAACGTTCGATCTCGCCAGAGTGGACCTTCACCCTCCGGGAGTCAAGATCAGCATATTTGCATCATCAGTTATTTTTGCCACGGACGGCGTGATCGATCATCACCTCGAAGGGAATAATCTGTACGGAATCTACACCGGATTCTCCCGTATCATCCCTCACGCATCTCTGGAACCCTATCTATTGTGGCGAGTCGCTCCCGCCGGTGTGCACTTGTCGGAGGACGCTGGCCTCGGCCATTTCAGCGAGGTCACGGGAGGCGCTCGTTTGGCAGGCACGCTGCTTCAAGATGTCGACTACGACGTCGAAATGAACAAGCAAACCGGTTCGCTGGGGCATTACACGATTGACGCCTGGGCCGGGCATTGGAACGCGGGCTACACTTTCAAGCAGACGCGCACCCAACCCCGACCTTTTGTTGAGTACAACTACGCATCGGGCAACAAGAACCCAAACGGCAACACCTGGGGAACTCACGACCAGATTTATCCGTCCGCTCACGACAAGATGGACTTCGCGGACCAGTTTAGCTGGAAGAACATTGAGGACCTCCGGGTGGGCGTCGATGAAAAAGTCGCCACCAGGTGGACGTTGACGGAAGTGTTCAACGATTTTTGGCTCGCTACGAAAAACGACGCCGTCTATGGCGACAGTGGAGCCGTCGCCATAGCAGCCGATCCCGCCGCCACCAGCCGCCACCTCGGCACCGAACTCGACCTCATCGCGGAGTTTAAGCAAAACAGCCATGTAGTCTATGGCTTTGGCCTTGCTCATTTATTTACCGGTAAGTTCTTGAATGAAGCCGGTCACGGCAAAGACTACAACTATCCATTTGCCTACGTGACTTATGTCTTTTGAAGCCGTTCAGCCGATTTTTGCTCCGATCGCGACCCAGTGGTTTTACACGGGGCCAAGCGGCTCCGGTGTGGCGATGAAATTAGTGGTGAACACGCTCTTGGGATTGGGCATGCAGTCCATCGCTGAAGCGGTGGCGCTTGGCTCCGTACTCCGCCTGCATCGCGAACTGCTTTTGGACGTACCGGCCAAGACCGCTGTGGTCGCCGCCGCACATGCCGGAAAACTCGCCACGGCAAAACGGAACGACTGCGCGCCGCAATTTCCAATTCGCCTGATGTCCAAGGATTTCGGACTGATTTTGACGGCTGCGGCGCAGTGTGGGCTCTCGATGCCCACCACCGAGGCGGCGGTTGTGAATTCCGTCGAGGCAGAGACTGGGGGCGAAGAGGACTTTTCGGCGGTGATCCGGCGAATGGAACAGCAGGTGGGCTTGGAGCACGCTCTACCACCGGTCGCCTAGGAACAGGAGAGCTATGATCCTCGACTTATTGTCGACGAATCCCGACTGGATACAGACCGTAGTTCGCCTGATCTTAGGCGTTGTCTTCTTTGCTCATGGAGCACAGAAACTCTTGGGCTGGTTCGGTGGACCCGGCCTGAAGGGCACGCTGCGCACCATGCACGAATTGATCGGACTTCCAGTGCCGTTGGCCTTCGCGGCAGTAGGCGCCGAATTCTTTGGTGGCTTGGGGCTCATCGTGGGATTGTTGAGCCGCGTTGCCGCAATCGGCATTGGCGTGACCATGCTGTCGGCTATCGCGATGGTAAACGGTCGTTACGGACTTTTCCTCAATTGGTTTGGAGACAAGAAAGGCCACGGCTATGAATATCATTTGCTGGCCATCGCTCTGGCGGCCGTGATAGTTGTGAGGGGTGCCGGCGCGATGTCGCTGGATCGCCTCTTGTACATTTCATTTCCATGACGCGCTTATTTCAGGAGACTGTACTATGACTTTACGAACATTAGGACAGAGTGATTTGAATATTACGCCGATCGGCATTGGAGCTTGGGCCATCGGCGGAGGTAACTGGGAATTCGGATGGGGCGCGCAGGACGATGCCGAATCGATCGCCGCAATCCATGCTGGACTCGATTACGGAATCAATTGGATCGACACCGCGGCGGCCTATGGTCTCGGCCATTCTGAGACCGTGGTCGGTCGCGCTATCAAAGGACTTGCGAAGGGCCCGTACATCTTCACCAAGTGCAGCTTGGTCTGGGATGAATCCGGGGAAATATCGCACAATTTGCAAGCTGCCTCAATTCGCCGGGAAGCGGAGGCGAGTCTGAAAAGACTGGGCCTGGACAGCATCGACCTTTATCAAATCCATTGGCCAGCCTGGGCCGGGAATCCCGAGAGCGCTTCGCCTGGGTCCATCGAGGAGGCCGTGGCCGAGATGGCGAAACTCAAAGCAGCTGGGAAGATCCGCAACATCGGAGTCTCCAACTTCAATGCTTCGCAGATCCAGCGCGCACTAAATATCGCGCCCATCACTTCCCTGCAGCCGCCATATTCGCTTCTGCTTCCAGAAGTCGAGACCTCAACACTTCCGTTCGCTTTGAGCCATCATATCGGCGTCATCGTCTATTCCCCAATGGCTTCCGGGTTGTTGAGTGGAGCCATGACGCGAGAACGGATCGCGCGACTTCCTGAAGACGACTGGCGAAAGCACAGCCCTAACTTCCAGGAGCCGCTGCTCTCACGGAATCTGCGGCTGGTAGAAATACTGCGCTCCATTGGGCAGCGCCAAAACGCAACGCCGGGCGAGGTCGCCATTGCGTGGACCTTGCGGAATCTCGCGGTCACTGGCGCGATCGTCGGAGTCCGTAGTGCGCAGCAGGTGAACGGTGTTGTTGGGGCGGCTGATGTTAGGCTCAACGCGAACGACGAGCGTGAAATTGAGCAGGCGCTGGCGCTGCAACCGGCCTGAACATTCAGTTGCTCTACTTGCTTGGCGGCGTGTACCCATCGGTCAATGTCTTCAGGAAAGCCACAATCTGGCCTTCCTGCTGCCTGCTGAGCTCCAGATTTCCGAGTTGGTCTTGGCCACTCGATTGCAAATTACATTGGCAGAGGTTCGATAAGAAACGACCCTCACAAAGCGGAGGCATCATGATAGAAAGTCAAGACCAGAGTCTCTTTCGTGGTTTCTCAAGGAGAAGCATGATTGGAATTGGCTCGACCCTCGCGACGGCAGCCCTGGCGGGAGTTGCTGCCAATGCGCAAACACGAGTCAATACCCGTGCAGCGGAACATGATCCGTCCGACAGCGATCCAGGGCCGGAGAACGCAGCGCTCCTAAATGAGAATCCGAATTCGAACACGCCCCCACCGACCGACAGCGGCGACGTGGGACCGATTTGGTATTCGTTTGACTTGACACACAAACGAATTCAAGAGGGTGGCTGGACTCACCAGGTCACGCAACGCGAATTGCCGTCCTCCAAGGACATTGCTGGTGTGAACATGCGCCTGACGGCGGGCAGTTTCCGCGAACTGCATTGGCACACCGCGGACGAATGGGCCATTATGTTGGACGGGAATGCTCGAATTACGCTCTTGAACCCAGACGGGACCATTTTCATCGATGATGTAGCCAAAGGGGATCTGTGGTACTTCCCGGCTGGCCATCCACATTCGATTCAGGGTCTCGCGCCCAACGGTTGCGAGTTCCTGCTTGTCTTTAACCAGGGTTTGTTTTCAGAAGACAATACCTTCCTGCCCTCGGAGTGGTTAGCCCATACACCCAGTGAAGTGCTGTCGAAGAATTTTGGCTTCGATAAATCTACGATCGCGAAGCTCCCTAAGAGTGCGCTGTATATTTTCCCCGCGGATCTTCCGAAATCACTGGCTGAGGACAGGGCGGCCGTAGGCGGGCCCAGTGTGCAATCGCCCGTGCAGTACACCTTCAAGATGGCGTCGATGGAGCCCCAGTTCCGAACCCAGGGAGGCGAGGCCCGAATCGTCGATTCGCGCAACTTCCCCGCTGCGAAAAACATCGCCGCCGCCCTGCTCACCATCAAGCCGGCCGGCATGCGTGAAATGCATTGGCATCCCCGCGACTCTGAATGGCAGTATTACATCTCCGGCAAAGGACGGTTTACCGTATTCTCGCCGGTTGGACAAGCACGCACCGTGGATGTCAACGCGAACGACGTTGGGTACGTTCCGGCAAATGCGGGGCATTACATCGAGAACACGGGCGATACGGACCTGGTGGCCTTGGAGATGTTCGCCGCGCATGAATTCGCGGACGTGTCGCTGAGAAACTGGATCCGCCGTCTTCCACCGGAAATGGTCACGTCACACTTTGGCTTGGACGCAGCCGCCATCCAGTCCATTCAGGCGAAGAAAATCGAATTCGCCTGGGGATCCTAAAGCAATTCCGATTTTAAAGAAAGTGAAGGAGATATTATGAACATGCAACGTACGATATTTGCTTCCGTTGGGATCGTGCTGCTCTTTGCGAGTGCCTCATTCGCGCAGCAGGTGAAGACTGACTACGATCGCGGCGCAGACTTTAGTCAGTTCAAGACATACACCTGGGAAAAGGTTCAAACCCAGGACCAGCTGTGGGTCGACCGAATCAAAGAAGCTGTGAACACAGCCCTGGCAGCGAAAGGCTTGACGCCGGTGGAATCTGGCGGTGATATGGCGATCGTAGCCATCGAGATGACAAAGAACCAGCAGACCCTCAATACCTTCTACGACGGCTTTGGAGGTGGCTGGGGTTGGCGCCGGGGAGGTGGATTCGGCGGATTCGGCGATGCCACTACAACGACGGACACCTACAAGGTGGGCACGCTGGTTGTCGATATGTTCGACGCGCACACCAAGAAACTCGTTTGGCGAGGGTCGGCCAGTGACACTCTCTCAGACAAGTCCGACAAGAACATCAAGAATCTCGACAAGGGCGTGCAAAAGATGTTCGACCATTTTCCCCCAGGCCAGAAGAACTGAGCGCGGCTCACACCTGACACGCCGGAGTTCTCTATGAAACTATCTCAACAGGGCATGGCACTATTCCTTTCCTGGTGGCTCGTGCTTGGAGGCGTACAGGATGGATACGCTCAGGCACCAGCTCAGGCTCTACAACAGGGGCCACAACAATTGCAGCAACTCGTAGCGCCCATCGCGCTTTACCCCGATGGGCTGGTTGCGCAGATCCTGGCGGCCGCCAGTTATCCCGAGCAAGTGGTTGAGGCCGAGCAGTGGCTGGAAAAACACAAAAATCTTAGCGGGGAGAAACTGGCGAAAGAAGTAAACAAACAACACTGGGATAACAGCGTCAAAGCGCTGACTCAGTTTCCCGCGGTACTCGCCAATATGAACCAGAATCTCGCCTGGACATCGGAGCTTGGCGACGCCTATGTCAACCAGCAGCAGGCGGTGACTCAGGCCATTCAAACCATGCGGCAGAAGGCTAAGCAAGCCGGGAACTTAAAGACCACGCCCCAGGAGAACGTGACAACTCAGGGGCAAACGATCGTCATTCAACCGGCGGCGCCCGACGTAGTGTATGTGCCTCAATACGACCCTTGGCTGGTCTACGGGTATCCTTTGGCCACTTTCCCCGGTTGGTATCCTTATCCGGGACTTTTTTGGGATGGTCCGGGGATCGGTTTTGGACTGGGTTTTGGCATTGGATTGTTTGCCGGCTTCGGATGGGGTTGGCACAATTGGGGCTACGATTGGCACGGTGGCGGCAGGGTCATATACAACCACAGCACGTACATCTCGCATAGCAGGTCGATCGTCAATCGCAGTAACTTTCATTCGGCGAGCTTCAGCCATTCCTCCAACTTTCGCGGCGGTGGCCATTCCTCCGACTTTCACGGGGGCACGCGCGGCACGCGTTCCAGCGCCTTCAGCGGCTTCAATCATGGCGGGTTTGCGAGAGCCAGTGCCTTCCGGGGAGGGTCCAGCTTTGGGGGCTTCCACGGCGGGGGCGGAGGTTTCCACGGTGGCGGCGGAGGCCGGAGATAAGTCGCACGAGGTATTTAAACATGAAACGACAAATGATGAATATGATTCACCAATTGGTTCCATTTGCGATTCTAGCGATGGGGGCAACGATTGGCGCTTACCCGGGTATGGCTCAGCAGGCTGCTCAGCAGGCTGCTCAGCCGACGTTTCCGTCAGCCGCGGAAGCAACTCAAACCCTTTTCCAGGCCGTCCAAGGAAACCACGCGAAAACCATCGCCAGCATCCTCGGCGGACCGACGGAACTCGCCGCCTCCGGTGACCCGGCTCAAGATAAACTTGATCGCGAAATGTTCATTCAAAAATACCAGCAGATGCACAGGGTCAGTCGGGAGCCGGACGGATCGATGACACTGTACGTCGGCGCCGAGAATTGGCCGTTCCCCATCCCGCTCGTTGGGAAAAACGGCGCCTGGCGCTTCGACTCGGATGCGGGCCAGAGGGAGGTCCTGTTCCGGCGAATCGGCGAGAACGAACTCACGGCGATCGACATACTCCACCAACTCGTCGCCGCCGAAAAACAGCTTCGTTCGAATCCGAGCGCTAAGTCTCAAGTGGACAGCCAAGTTGCCAGCTTGGTGTCAGCGGCGGCGAGCGGATCCGCTAGTAGCGAGCCGGTGCTAATCCAGGGTTACTATTTTCGTGTCGCGGGGAAGCATCCCAATTCAGATTTTGCCCTTATCGCTTATCCCGCGGAATATCGGTCGTCTGGTGTGAAGACCTTTATCGTCACCGACAAAGATGTCGTCAACGAAAAGGATCTTGGCACCAAGACAACGGCGCGGGCGGCGACAATGCCAGCTGACTATAAAGGAGGTTGGGACGCCGCCGACGAAAAATAGAAGTGCAATTCGCAATTCCTTAATCATTGTTCTTCCTTCAACTGGCGTAGCTCTTGTATAGTCTGCGCCAGCTCTTTTTCCATTAGAGACGATACGCCGATAACATTCCTCCCGTCCAAGACGTCGGTACAGTGACTTCTAGTTGACATCGTGAGGGCGTAGTTCTATCCGGGCCCGCCGTCAACAATTCGGGAATCCGAACGCCATTCGCAATTTCCTGTTGCTGACGAAATTCTTCACCAGAATTCCCCCGGACGTTTTGAACACCTTGGTTCGAACCGCGCGTGTGCCGGCGATCGTGAGACTGCGCTGACGCCCCTGTCGTTATAGAGGTACTGGACGAGGAACTGTGAACTGTCAGACCGGCTGAGCCACAGAGTTGCCGCAGTGGCTGTAAGAGTGCAAAGGATCTCATCAGAATGTGGATCGTACACCTCGCTCCGCGCCTCCCATATACCTTCATGGTGATGGCCATCCTCATTGCCATCATCGGCGGACCTTCCATCGTCATGACGCCAACGGATATTTTCCCCTACATCAATATTCCGATGATCGAAGTCATCGGGCTCACAAGGGTATGAGTCCAGATGACATGGCAAGACGCGTCCTCTTCGTTTCCGAACGCGCCATGACAACCACAGTCAATAACAGAGCTAACGCTTTTGGCGGAGCAGGATATTTCCTCGGGAGAAGTTAACTATGTGGCTCGTCCGATTAGCGCTGCGAAGGCCATACACGTTCGTCATCGTCTCGGTCCTTATCTTAATTGCAGGTAGTGTCGCGATCGTGACTACGCCGACGGACATTCTGCCCGAGATCAACATCCCCATCGTGAGCATGATCTGGACCTACAACGGTCTGGACGCAGACGACATGTCGAAGCGCATTGTCGGAATATGCGAGCGCGCGCTCTCGACCACAGTCAACAACATTCAGAGCATCCAGTCTCAGTCCTATGGCGGGGTTGGTGTGATCAAGGTCAACTTCCAGCCTAATGTTCAGATCGACCTCGCGATCGCGCAGGTAACCGCGCTTGCCCAATCGATCCTTCGTCAGTTGCCGCCCGGGATTCTGCCTCCGCAAATTCTGAAATACGACGCCTCTAGTGTGCCGATCCTCCAGCTGAGTTTGGGCGGTAAGAATCTTTCGCAACAGGAGCTCTACGATCTGGGCCAGAACTTTATTCGGTCACAGGTGGCGACCGTACCAGGCGCGTCCGTACCCCTGCCGTACGGCGGTCAGGCGCGAGCCATCATGGTGGATGCGGAGCCGGAGCAGCTTGTCGCCAGGCGCCTCAGCGTTTCCGATATCTCGGCCGCCCTCGCTAATCAAAATCTGATTCTTCCCACCGGAACCGAAAAGATGGGCGATCGCGAGTATCTGATCGGCACGAACAGCAGCCCTCAATCGATTGCAGAGCTGAACAAGCTACCGGTCCGATCTGAAAACGGAACAGTCACCTTGATGCGCGACATCGCCTGGATACATAACGGGCACGAACCGCAGACCAGTTTTGTATCGGAAAATGGCACGCCATCGGCCCTGCTCACAGTCATCAAGAACGGGGAGTTTTCGACCATCACAATCGTGAACCAGGTGAAGGCGGCTTTGCCGCGCATCAAGGCGATGCTGCCGAGCGCGCTGACCATTACACCGCTGTTCGATCAGTCGCTGATCGTGAAAGCTTCCGTGCGGGATGTGGTGCAGGAAGCGATCACCGCGGCTTTGCTGACTGCGATCATGATCCTGATCTTTCTAGGGAGCTGGCGCAGCACGCTGATTGTATGCACGTCTATTCCGCTGGCAATTCTGTTCTCGATTGCCAGCCTGTCCGCGCTTGGCCAGACCATCAATGTCATGTCGCTCGGGGGATTAGCGCTTGCGGTTGGAATGCTGGTGGACGATGCGACTGTGGAGATTGAGAACACACACCGCAATCTTGGTGCGAAGGACACCCCGCTCGGCGCCGCCATCTTGAATAGCGCTCAGCAGGTCGCCGTTCCGGCGCTCGTCGCGACGATGTGCATCTGCATCGTCTTCGTACCGGTCACCCTGCTTTCCGGAGCGGCGAAGTACATTTTTACTCCCCTCGCCCTGGGGGTTGTTTTCGCGATGATCGCGTCGTACCTGCTTTCCCGAACCCTGGTGCCCACCATGATGCATTTCCTGCTCCGGCCCGAAGTGAGTCTCTATCAGGAGGGAGCAGCGCCTACTCCGCAAAGTCGCAGTTGGATCTGGCGTTTTCATCAGCGATTCGAGCACCGCTTTGACCGTTTCAGGGAAAGATACCGTGCCGCACTCGAATGGGCGTTAGCTCACCGGGCGTCGGTGATAATCGCCTTCTTTGCCGGGTCTCTCGCATCACTCGGACTCGTCTTCTATATCGGCGAAAACTTTTTCCCGTACGTCGATTCCGGACAGATGCAGTTTCACGTGCGCCCCCCCAGCGGTACCCGAATCGAGGTAGCCCAGCAGATCTTCGCTCGTGTGGATGCGGAGATCCGTCGCGTGATTCCTTCCGATCAGCTGCAGCTGGTGGTGGACAACATCGGCCTGCCGCCCGGTGGTATCAATCTTGCCTTTACTTCGAGCGACACCACTAGCAATGGCGACGGTGATGTATTGGTCGCGCTTGCCCCTAAGCATCGGCCGACGCAGGAATGGATGAGCATCCTTCGCGAGGATCTGAACAAGACCTTTCCGCAAGAAACGTTTTTCTTCGAGCCGGCAGACATCACGAACCAGACGCTGAACTTCGGTTTGCCCGCTCCCATCGATGTCCGCGTATTGGGCAAGGACGCCGCGGAGACGCAGAAGATCGCCGTCGAGTTGAGGAACCAGATCAAAAACGTACCCGGAGCGGCGGACGTTTTCATTCAGCAGGAGTTCAGCGCGCCCGAGGTGAACGTCAACGTGGAGCGGCTTAGAGCACGGCAACTCGGCCTCACTCAGAAGGACGTGGCCGACAACCTTGTTCTTGCGCTTTCCGGTAGTGCGCAGACGGCGCCTAACTTTTGGATGGATCCGCAAACAGGCGTCGAGTATCCGGTGGTTGTACAGGTTCCTCAATATCGCCTAGACAATTTGGGAACTCTCTCCAATACACCCGTGACCGCCGCGGTAAGCGTCAGTCAACAGTTGCTGGGGAATGTTTCACAGTTCAGCCGGAGTGTTGCACCGCTCACCGTTTCTCATTTCAACGCTTTGCCCGTCATGGATGTATACGCGAACACCGAGCAGCGAGATTTGGGCGGCGTGGCCCGGGACGTACAGAAGATCATTGTCGGCGCTTCGAAGCATCTTTCGGCGGGTACGCGGATCGAGCTGGCCGGGCAAGTGCAAACGATGAACTCGTCGTTCTTGTATCTAGGCTTGGGAATCATCGCAGCCGTTATTTTCGTGTACCTGCTAATGGCTCTCAATTTTCAGTCGTGGTCCGATCCTTTCATCATCCTTATGGCGCTCCCAGGAGCCTTCGCCGGCATCGTGTGGATACTTTACCTGACACAGACCACTTTCAGCGTGCCGGCGTTGATGGGAGCGATTATGACCATGGGTGTCGCAACCGCGAACAGCATCTTAGTCGTAACGTTTGCAAACGACGCCCGCGCCGAAGGAAAGAGCGCGATCGCGGCGGCGCTTGAGGCGGGTTACACACGCCTGCGACCGGTCTGCATGACCGCGTTGGCGATGATTTTGGGCATGCTTCCGATGGCGCTCGCGCTCGGCGAGGGTGGCGAACAAAATGCACCAATCGGTCGGGCGGTCATCGGTGGACTGCTGTTCGCGACGATCGGGACGCTCTTTATGGTTCCTGTGATTTACTCCGTCGTGCGGAAAGAGGCCCCCGTCGATTATGACCAACTCATCGAGGACGAGACAAGGGGGCACTTACTGGAGCCGAAACATGTCTCGTAACGTAGGCCGACCTTCTAGGAGACCGCACAATGAATAGCAACCCCATTCCGCTTGGTCAGATAGAGAATGCACACGCGGCAGTATCAGGGCCCTCTCACCGCGGGCACAACGTCTGGTTATATCTCCTTATTGCCATCCTCGTGGCCGGCGCCGCGTTGTACTTGGGATGGCTACCCCGCCAGAAGCAAAACAAGGAAGTCCAGGCCCGGGCAATACAGCAGACGCAGGCGTTACCGATCGTGCAGGTGGTCACAGCGCGGCAAATTTCCTCGACCGAGGAAATTACTTTGCCTGGAACTGTTGTTCCCGTCTCCACAACTCACATCTATGCGCGGGCTGCAGGATACATCAAAGCCTCCAACGTTGAGATCGGTGACACGGTCCACCGAGGCCAGCTCTTAGCGGTTATTGATGCGCCAGACCTCGACGCAACCGTAAGCCAGCAGAAGTCGCTTGTCGAAGTCAGCAAGAATGCTCTGAACACCGCGCACAGCCAGTACGCCTTACAACAGGCTACCTATGATCGGGTTCATACTCTTGTCCTGCACGGCGTGCTCTCGCAGCAGGATGACGATGTCGCGTTAGCTGCGGTGAAGACCGCATCAGACGGTGTTCAAGCCGGGGAAAACAACGTCAATGCGGCGAACAGTTCGTTGGCCCATTGGATAGCTCTTGCGTCGTATGAACAGGTCCGCTCGCCAATTGATGGAAAGGTGACCGCGCGTAACATCGAGCTCGGCAGCCTTGTGTCGGCCTCCGGGGCAGGCGAGGGCCTCACGGCAACTCCAAGCGGGACTTTTACGCAATCCGGGGGACCGCCCACCGGGGGCGCGCAGGGCGGCGAATTGTTTCAGATAGCGAACGTTTACGATCTGCGCGTCTTCGTGAATGTCCCGGAGGCGAATGCGATGAGCGTGCAGACCGGCCAGCAGGCTACGCTCATGTTCTCCGAACTACCCACCGAGCAATTTCACGGAAACATTATCCGGAGCAGCGACGCTCTCGATCCGCAGACTCGAACACTTCTGCTGGAGGTGCGGATCTTGGATCCGCGGCATCGCCTGCGTCCCGGAATGTTTGCTTCAGTGCAGCTTCATTTCAATTCGGCGAGCGCCGGCATTCTCATTTCCGGCGATAGCGTGATCCCTCGTGCTCAGGGGCAGTTCGTCGCTGTGGTGGAGAACAACGTCATCCAATTGCGGCCAGTTCATCTCGGGCGCGATTTGGGAACCCAGATCTATGTGACCAAGGGACTAAAGGATGGCGACCAGGTGATCGTCAACCCGACCGACATCGTCCAGGAGGGCGTTCACGTTCGCGCCGAGCCTGCTCCGAAAGGCCAGGAAAAATGAGGCGAGTAAGACAACGCGGATTCCCAACGAAATGTATCTGGGTCTTCGCAGCCCTTCTGGCGCCTGCGAGTGGCAGATGTCAAAGTCTACAGGTCGGCGATCTTCATCCGCCCAAGTCGGGTAATGCCCCCACTGCTCCGCAGGTCAAGGCGGCGCCACAGCAACAGCCCGACGGACCCTTAGAGCTCTCTCTTGAGCAGGCCGTTCGCATGGCTTTACAGAATAATCTCGACGTTCAGTTAGAGCAGGTGGACCAGGCTGTGGCAGACTTTAGCCTGAAGAGAACTCAGGGCGGTGGAACGTTTCGGCCAATCAATTACAACATCGCGGAAACTCCCGCAGGTGAAATCATACCCGCGATGCCGCTGCTCGCCTCCACCGGCCCGACGATATCTCCTTACGGAATTCAGCCGGCAGGTATCAGCGTCTCACCTTCCTACGACGTTGGCCACGTTCTGCAGCCGCAGCAATCATTGTCTCTCGAGACGTCGCCATTCTCCCCAGGAAGCCCGATACCGGCGTTCGATCTGAACCTGTTCGGGCAGGTTGGCTGGATTCATAGGGATCCGGAGAATGTAAGCGGGTCGTCAGCATCGGCGACGGCGGCAGACACGGCCATCACCAACAATACGCTGGTGAACACAACTCTGGTGAAGGGTTTCTCTACGGGAACTTCGATCCAACTGGGGTTCAACAACCTGGTCCAGTCGTTCTACTCGGGGCGGTCTTCCGCAGACCCTTTTTCACATCCGAATGCGATTGCGCTGATCGCGCAGCCTTTGCTCCGCGGCGCAGGCCGCGCGAATAACACCCGTTACATCGCCATGGCGAAGACGAATAAGAATATTGCAGCAGCTATCCTCGAACAGCAGATGATCAGCACGATCGCCGGCGTCGAGAGTCTCTACTACGATCTGGTCAGTCTTGAGAACTCCGTCAACGTACAACAAAGAGCTCTAAACGCCGCGCAGGAGTTGTTGCATAATAACCGGCAACAGCTGCAGGTCGGGCGTCTGGCGCCGATCGAGGTCACGCGCTCCGAGGCGCTGGTCGAGACCAGCCAGCTCGCTCTTACACAAATCACCGCGCTTCGCGACCAACAGGAAAATGTTCTCCGAAGCGTCCTCGCTCCGCAGTCGCTCACTACTGCTGACGGCAACCTGCGCGAGATTGTGGCCACGGATGAACTCTCGGTCCCGACGGATGTGACGGCTTCGCCGGTATCGCAGCTTATCAGCCAGGCGTTAGAGCAACGGCCCGATATAAGGCAGGCGAAGCTACAGGTCAGCAACGGCGAGCGCGCGGTCACTGGCTCCGCGAACGCCCGGCTGCCTGAAATCGATCTGTACGGCGCGTTCCAGAGTCGTGGCGTCCTCAGCACGAGCCTTATTCCGACGGGCGGAGATGCGCTTACCGGCGCTCCGCTGGTTGATGCAATACCTACGGGCGGTATCCGTGCTTCAAGAGTTTTCGAAGCGGGAATTCAATTCAATCTTCCGGTGCAGAATCGAGTGGCCGATGCGGACTTTGCCACAGACCGCATACAACTTCGAGAACAACGTTTGCGTCTGAACCAGATGCAAGCGCAGGCTGCGGCCGAAGTCAGGAACGCCGTGATCGGGTTGGTGGCCGCGAAGCAGGCGGCCCAGGCAGCAGCGGCCACCAGGCAGCTACAGCAACAGCTCCTAAACGCGGAAATTGAAAAGTTTCGTACAGGCTACTCGACAAACTTCGCTGTGATCCAGCAGCAGACCTATCTGGCGGAAGCTGAAACGACGGAGATCATGGCGCAGGCCGCCTGGAAGAAGAGTGCCATCCAGTTGGAGCGAGCGCTCGGAAACACGCTTAAGCAACAAGGGATCACAATCAAAGGCGCGCCGCCCGAATCGAAAAATTAAATCGGGGCCTGATGATGAAAACGATGCAAGTCAAGACTCTCGCCGCGACTTGCATAACGAACAGGAGAAACACGTGATAACCGAAAAAAGGGTCACTTCTCATAGCCGGTTGCGATTCATCGGACTCGGATACCTTGGCTCGTGCATCGCGCGACGCTTGAGCGCCGCCGGATTACCCATGGTGGTCCACGATCGCGAGCGCGAAGGATGTGTTGCAAATAGAAAAGACGGGCTCAGCTACCCAGGATGTGAGTTTGGGAGTTGAACGATCAGGCGGCGATCCCGAAGAGCGTATGGATGAATTGGCGTTGGCCGAGAACGTCACCCTTGGGCAACCAGCGGATCTGCCCTTTGCGGATCCGCTGCATCAACTCATAACCTTCGATTGTCTTCCAGGCCCCTTCTGCTGACCGGAAGCCAAGACTCGCCGCGATCCGCTTTTTGATGAAGCTGTGGTCCTGCTCGATGATGTTGTTCAAGTAAGGTGATGGCCGACAGCGGCAGTGCTGGCTGAGATCCCCCAACTGCTTCAATTCGGCGATCGCGCGGGCATACGCCGGGTGTCCATCCGCATTAATCACCCGAGGCCGCCTGCCGCCTGAACCAGATAATACCAAGCGGAGGAATAGCTTGGCTGCCGTCAAATCCCGCTTAGGCGACAGCATGAAATCGATCGTATCGCCGGCAGAATCGACAGCGCGGTACAGATACGTCCAGGTTCCAGCGATCTTAATATAGGTCTCATCGACCCTCCAGGAACGATTTGGATGCCGGAGTTCACGCCGAAGCCGCTGATTCAAAAGGGGTGCATAATGCTGGACCCCGGGGCCAGATGGTGACGTTCCACGGGAGCTGTTTTCTGCCCGACCCGCTCACGAGCCCGTGGCTCGGACCTTGTCCGAAGGATCAAAGCTTGGGGGCAGCGATGCTGCTGATCCAGCGACCATAGAGAGAGCGTGCGTCCAGTCCTTACAGTCTGCATACCTTGCAGCTGAAAACGACCGCGCTATTTGTCCAATGAATATCGACGGAGCTCGGACGTCAGCCGTTTCGCCGCGTCCGGCGAAGGTACGGCACCTTCAAGAATTGCCTTGTTATCCACCTCGCGCCCATAGAGTTTGCGGTCCTCGCCTCCGTCTTCGCTTACAACCGTTCCATCCAGCGCCGCCCCGACAAACGCGCCCCGAGTCCTCGAATAAGAGAGAATTTCCGCGTGTAACTGGAGATCGGTTTCGGCCGCGGCCGTTCTTCCGACTGGCCCAGCAACTGCGGACACATCCCCTCCAAGCGTGAATTTGTCGGACGCGAGTTTTTCCATGCCAGCTCGGCTCATCACGAGCATCACAACATCCGTTGACTCCCCGCCGATTTGAGCGCCGAAGCTTCCGCCACTAAACCGGACCGCAGCGGGGGATCCCCACGCGCCATGGCTGCGGCAGATCGCAAATCCGCGGCCATAGTCGGCGCCGAACACAAAGGCCGCCTTCTTTAGCCCAGGAACAATCACAATGCACTGCGCCTTACCCAACAAGTCCTTGGGTATGCCTTTATCCGGCGCAGACATAATTTCATGAAGGACAGCAGTTGAAGTCTGTAATCGATGGTCTGGGGTCTCCTCCTGGCTATACAGCGCTGTCGCGGCCAGAGCGGCCAGTAAAACGAGTCTCATTATTGGTTCTCCTTCGTTGAGTTGTCGTCCATCACTTCGGCATGTTGCAAGGCACGCTTCTGGCCTTAATAACATGGCCCTTGGATAACAACGTCAGGAAATATCACGACTGAGGGATGGAGTCACGATCAAGACACTAGCTGGCATCCAGGCGTCTCAACGGATGTACCAACACGACGCGCCACGTGACCGTCACGCGAACTTGCATGGCGTCTGGGCCACGCATAGGACGCCGCACAAACCGTTGTTTCGACAAACTAAGTTTGGTGACTTCATGCTTGTCCTCGCATCGGCCGATCTTCGGCCGATGCCTCCGGTTCATTGTCTCCGGAAGTTCTGACACCGGCCAGAACAACGTAGAGTCCTTGGATAGGGCCTGCGAATGGCGCTATTTCGACAAGTGTCGTCTCAATCGTCGGTCTCGCTACCCGTGTATCTGAGCGCATTGACCGCGATAGATGTGCAGGGTCGCCGATGTGACCACCTTGTCCTCCTTGTGGACTTCGATACAGGATGGGGCGGAGTATTCGATATCGCACGCACGATTCATTCGATGATCAAGCTGGTGTCGCTGCGGTCCATATTGAAGATCAGGTCGGCACGAAGCGTTGCGGCCGTCGTCCCGGCAAAGAGCTTGTTCCCACTGGAGAGATGGTGGACCGTATCAAGGCCGGCTGCGGGAGAAGCCTCGCAATCGACCGCGCGATTTGGAATCTCAGATGCATTTGCCTTGAGGGATCGATGCCAACCAGGCAACAAGGGAGAAACCATATGAGGGTGAAGTTGTGCGTGATGACCACCGCGGCTTTTGCGTTCGCCTTCGCAAGTGCATGTTCGCCGAGCAAGTGAAGACCGATTGGGACCGAAGCGCGAACTTCGGCCAATATAGGAGTTATTCATGGGAAAGAGTAAGCACGCGCGATCCGCTCATGGTCGACCGAATCAAGTCGGCCGTAAATGCCGTCCTAGCCTCTAAGGGTGGACAGAAGTGCCATCCGGCGCGGGCGCTGCTATCATCGCAATCGAAACAACGCACAATCAGCAACCGCTGGGCACCTTCGACGATGGTTTCGGGGATGGTTGGTGCTGGCGGGGGTTCGGCGGCGTTGGCGACGCCACTACGACCGTTGAAACCTACAAGGTCGGTACACTCGTGGTCGATCTCTTCGACGCTAATAAGAAGAAACTGATCTGTCGCGGTTCGGCCAGCGATGCGCTCTCGCACAACTCCAGCAAAAACATCAAGAACATAGACAAGAGCGTTAACAAGATGTTCGGCCACTTTCCTCCAAGCGGGAAGGATTAGAGCATCACCGAATTGGTCCCGATCTGACATTGGAATGAGAATGGCTCGAATGTTGGCAATAAATGACTACTCAAAAAGGAGAACTCGAAATGCACAACTTGAAAACTTCCATCGTCGCCTGTGCCTGTCTACTTGCCTCAATGCTGCCGCAGGCCAAGGCGGACGACTGGGATCAGAAAACAACATTTACCTTCAGCGGACCGGTCGAAATCCCCGGACAGGTCTTGAGTGCCGGCACTTATGTATTCAAGCTGGCTGACTCGGCTTCCGACCGCAGCGTCGTCCAAGTATTCAACCAGGACCAAAACCACTTTTATGGAACATTTCTGACGATACCCGACTATCGCCTTAAACCGGCGGGGAAGCCAATCATTACCTTTGATGAGCGAGCTGCTGGATCCCCGGAAGCGGTCCGGGCGTGGTTCTATCCTGGCGAGAATTACGGCCACGAATTTGTGTACCCCAAAGCCAAAGCCGTGCAACTCGCCAAAGCGAACAGCACACCGGTTCCATCGATGCCGAATGAGCTTGCGGCCAATACAACCAAGCCGGCGACAACAATGCAGGAAACTCACGTAGTGGAAATGAAGCAGGCCCCGCTGAAAGCTCAGCAGCCAACGAAGGAAGTGGAAATCGCGCAAGTGTTCGTCACTCAAGCGGCACCCCAGCCTGCTCTCCCGGAAAAGCTGCCAACGACGGCAAGTTCCCTTCCACTCGTAGGGCTGCTCGGCCTGTTCTCACTCGCGAGTGGCGGATTGCTGTGGCTAATGAACACCAGGCGCAAGGAAACAGAATAGAAGCGAGCCGAAGAGCCTCAGCTTGCGGATGCTGAAAAGGCCGCGTTTGGCGGGAGGTGCTACAAGGCCACCTTCATGGTCCTCTCGCTTTCTTTTTTGTTCCAGATGCATTTCTTCCCGGGCAAAGTGAACCTCCACCGGGTGGAACCACTTCATCCGTCGATGTAGATTTGGTGCTCCTGCACGTCTCCGTTAGAGACAGAAAGGGCGGGTTCCGGCACAGAAATGAAAAGCATGTTGGTCAACGCAACGGAAGCGCCCATCCACACTCGTATCGATTCCTTTTGGCGCATCGTCGAAACAAGTATCTATGTCGCAGTAGCTTGTATCATCGCCGTGACGGCCGCCATTGCGCTTTCGGGTTGTGGGTTTGTGCTCTGGCAAGGGTTTCATACCTGGAACTCTTGGGACGCAATCGTACGAGTCATCGATCTCTTGCTGCTCGTGTTAATGCTGGTCGAGATTCTTCACACTGTTCGAATCTCGATTCGCTCGCATGTGCTGGTCGCCGAGCCATTCTTGATCGTCGGGTTGATCGCCACAATCAGACGCATTCTCGTGATCGGACTTGAGGCTGGAAACCTATCGCGTCCTGAAACATGGAATCCGGAACACGAAACTCTTTTCCGCGCCTCTGCACTCGAACTCGGCCTGCTTGGACTATTGGTGCTTATCCTTGTAACCGCAATCTATCTCCTACGTCGCAGCCAGCCATCCTCTGAAGAGAGGTGAAAGGAGCGATGCTGGCGGTTGACGAAGTTAAATTGAATCCCTAAAAACCCCTAGTTTCCGGTTTCGGATTGGCACTTGCAACGCTTCGCTATCGTCAGCGAAGAGGAGTGAATGAAAGCAGTAGAAACACGCAAGATCGTCGTTCGCGAAATTCCGGATGCAGAGATGAGGGAAACCACTTGACGTACTGCTCAGGCTGGCCTCGACGGCGATCTGTGGCATCGACCTCCGCTTTTTACGAAGGCTGCATGCGTGGTCTTGTGGGCCACGTCATCGGCCACGAACCTCTCGGCGTTGTAGAGGAGGTGGGCTCGGCCCTCAAATACGTCAAAAAGGGAGGCCGCGCCGTTGTCCCCACACACATCTGCAGTGGCTTTTGCCCGATGTGCTCGGATGGTAATTCGTGAGCTTGTCTCACGGCGAATCCCGGGCTGGCACACGGGTCGAAAGCAGGATTGGAATGACCGATTTTGATAGGCGTAGGTCCACAAGCGTGGGTAAACCAGAGATGTAGCGCGGCCCGCACAGCCAGCGATCTCCGACAGACCTGCTGACTGATTGTCAGCTTCCCCAAGCGAGTCGCGCGGGTCGAGCACGGTCTTCTGCTACTTGTTCTCAATAACCTATCGCCCCTTCTGCGCACCTCACTTTTCGAGGTGGCTGGCAATCCGGAACCGAGTGATAATGCAAGGCTTGAATGATATACAGTGTGCCAAGGTGGCGATCAATATAAAGGACGCGCTGAATCCTC
>Ga0209006_10000823_pt1 | contig 28559 bp, 19 predicted proteins | sample JacPin_JW_Ref_O2_FD_188567 | JGI IMG/M metagenome (GOLD analysis project Ga0209006, IMG submission 188567) | Forest soil microbial communities from Algoma, Ontario, Canada - Jack Pine, Ontario site 1_JW_Ref_O2 (SPAdes) (version 2) | ecosystem: Environmental > Terrestrial > Soil > Boreal...
GTCGATGACGTCGCTGCTGGAATCGTAATCGATGGTGCGGCGGCCGCTTTGCGGCGTGGCAGTGATGCGCCAAATATCGCCGTCGCCTTCAAGGATTAAATCGTATCCGGGCGGGACTTCGTCGAGCTTGGCCCGAATCGCGTCGTCGGGGTGAGTGGCATCCCAGATCGACCACATGGAAGGATCTTCCATACCTAATCGCCACAGCGCGGTGCCGCGCACACCGGCGCGCTCGGCGGCACGGAGTTCGTTGTAAGCGGTGACGCCATCGAGCATCCAGACGTTATGGACCAGATTTTTTTCGTCTTCGTAGGAGTAATGAGGGTTCAGCGTGTCGGGATCGAAGGTGACGTCCGATTCGGATTCGACGGCGGTGATGATTCCCTGCTGAAAAGTGACGGCCTGGGCTATCGGGTGCGGAACTGTTTTTGTTTTGGCCGGCCAATCGTAGCTGTAGTTAGCGATACCCATGACGATTTTATCGGCCGGGACGATCTTCACGATATTTTCGATATTGCGCTCGAACCAATCCTGCGAAGCAATCGGGCCAGGTTCCGACGAAGGATAGTGAAAGTCGTAGTTCATCAGGATCACGGCGTCGGCTTCGTTGGCCAGGGTTTTGTAGTCGTAACTCCAATCCGCGGCGGGGAGCGCGACCATTAATTTCAGGTTGGACGCATGCAAATCGTTCCCCAGGTCGCCGATGAAACGGGCGAAGTCCGCCTGGCTGGTATCGGGGACTTGCTCAAAATCGACGACGATGCCGGGATCGTGCTGGGCGTTGGCAAAAGCCGTGAGCGATTTGGCGAGTTTCTGGCGCGCAGCGGGGTTCGCCAGCATTTCGGCCATTTCCTTGATCAGCCAGTCTTTGCCATCGTAGTTGTTGACCATGGCCATGATGGGAAGTTCGACCTGGCTGGTCTGCATCCAGGAAACCAGCTTCGGATCCTGTTCGATATCGAGGCGGCCATCGGGAGAGACGGCATGTAAGGCTTCGGGAATGAGCAAGTCGATGTCGTGATAGTGCTGTTGCAGCGAAGCCAGGCTGGTCGAATCGTAGCTGACGTAAAAAGCGGCGCGCAGCGGATCGTAGTTTTGGGGCAACTTGCCCAGCGCGGCGACTTTGCGTTTGCGTCCCTGGCGGACCACCTTGGGTTTCGTCTTGGTGGGGATGGCGTGCACACTCCAATGGGTGGCGGCCGAGAGGACGTCGGGGAGTTCAGGCTTGCGAAAAACGTTGACGATGAAAACGACCAGAACCAGGGTAAAAAGGCCGCCGACGATCTCGAGCACGCGGCGGGTTCGCCGCCAGCGACGGCGTTCCTGGTCGTAAAAAATTGGCTTGCGTTCAACCATTCAGACAATCCAAGCTAACGGTCCCGTGCAAAGCTGTCAATGACTCCCAAGCAAATTACTCGCGTGAATATCGCCCTGGCTGCGGTAAGCGGGCTGGCCCTGCGGTTGTATCTCGTGCTGAAATTTCCGGTGACGGATACGGGCGATGGACCATTCTACATCGAGCTGGCCTGGAATTGGCTGAAGAACGGCGTGTACGGATTTCCGGTGTATGGGCAACTGACCGCCGTGGACATGCGGGTTCCGGGGTATCCGGCTTTTCTGGCTTCGGTTTTTGCGTTTGCGGGGCAATCCACCAAGGCAGCGATGGTGGCGCAGATTTTCGTGGATCTGGCGACCTGCTTCATTATCGCGTTGATTGCGGCACGGATTGCGCCGGAGGCATCGCGGCGGCGGGTGGCGCTGGGTGGTTTGTGGCTGGCGGCGCTGTGTCCGTTTACGGCGAACTACACGGCCGTGATACTGACCGAAACGTTGGTGATTTTCTTCATGGCGCTGGCCATTCTAATTCTGTTGCAAACCGACCTCGGCACGACGGCGTTGAATGCCTCGGCGACGGTCGCGAGACGCGGAGCTTTTCTGTCCAATCCGTGGTTTCTTGGCGGATTGGTGGTGGGCTTTGGAACATTGGTGCGCCCGGAAACTCCGCTGTTGTTGATCGCAGCGGGATTGATGCTGTTGGCGAAGTGGTGGCGTCCAGTGGACTGGCGGAAGCTGGTACGCGCGGGACTACTGATGGCGGTTGGACTGATACTACCGCTGATTCCTTGGGCCGCACGAAACTGGCGCACACTTCATGACGTGCAATTTTTGGCTCCGCGATACAGCGAGCTTCCCGGAGAGTACACGCCACTCGGCTTCACCGCCTGGACGAATACCTGGATGTGGCGTTTCCGGGATGTGTATCTTTCGCAGTGGAAGGTAAACGACGAGGAAATCGTCGTTTCGCAATTGCCGCCGTATGCGTTCGATTCGGACGACGAGCGCGAGCGGGTTTCCGACCTGATCGATGAATATAACGAAGCGCTGACGATCGATCCGAATCTGGATCAAGGATTTCGGGAAATTGCGCGGCAGCGTACGGAGCGCCATCCGTTGCGGACCTATTTGAAAATACCGGCGCTGCGGATGCTGACGCTTTGGTTTACGCCGCGGGTGGAGCTGCTGCCGTCATCGGGTCATTTATGGCCAGTGCGCGAGGAATGGCAGGACGATCGACGGGATTTTCTGGTGACGCTGGGGCTGACGGCGGTGAATGCGTTTTATTTGCTACTGGAATTGGCAGGAGCCTGGATCGCGCGGCGTCGACCGGGCGTGGCTCTACTCATCGTGTTCTGCATCGTGCGGACTTTATTTTTCGCGAGGTTCGTCGAGACGCCGGAGCCGCGGTATGTGCTGGAATGTTTTCCCGCGGTGATTGCGCTGGCGGCACAGGTCTTCACGCGCCGCGTACTGGCTTCTAGTGCCGCAAAATGAAGAAATCGTTCCCTCAGCGGCTAAAGCCCCGCGAATCGTAGCGCGGCGACGGCACGGCTAAGACCGTGCCCTGACGAAAACAGCCTATGTCGCTGAAGTCGTAACAGACGCTAGGGCAGAGCTCTCCATCAAACACGCTCCGTTCCTGATTCCATTGATAGGCACTATCTTGTTTAGCTTTCATCCACCGGTTCGGGATGAATGGTGAGGCGGAAGATCTGCGGGAAGCGTTCTTTGACCCGGTCTTCGAGGGCCGCGGTGATGTCATGAACTTCGGTGATGGGCAACGCGCCGTCCATGGCGCAGTGGCAGGAGACCAGAATTTTGTGGTCGACGCTGCGGACGTGGACTTCGTGGCAGTCGGCCATTTCGTGATACTCAGCTTGTAGGGAATGCAGGTAGTCCTGGACCGAGCGGGCTAGGCCTTTCATTTCTTCGGCGCCGGCGATTTTTGCGCCAAGTGGTTCGATGTGAATGTTTATGAGCGCACCGGGTTCGGTGGCCAGGCGAATATCTTCTTCGAGTTCGGTGGCGCGAGCATGCGCCTGACGAAGGCTGGAGCCTTCGTCGACCTCGAGATGCAACTCAATGAACAGCCGGTTGTCGAATTGATGCGCGGATAACTCGTGGACGGCAAGGCCGCGACGCTGGGCCACGGCACGAATGGTTTCGAACAGGTTTTCGTCCGATTTTGCGCGAGGCTCCACGTGGACCACGACATCGGCCGGAATCATCCGTTCGATGGTATTCTCGACGGCCTGGCTGGCGGCGTGGGCCTGTTCCAGGCTGGCCGTGCGCGGTACGCTCATGGTCACGTCGACGAAATACCGCTGGCCGGCTTTGCGCACGCGGACGCGCTCGCTTTGCAACACACCTTCGGTTTTGTCCACGGCGTTTTCGATGCGTTCGCGCAGGCCATGGGGCGCGACGTCCAACAGGGCGTCGGCCGTGCGCTTACCGAGGCGCGAACCGATCCAGATGATTACTCCGGCGACGACGAGGGCCGCTAGGGCATCCAGCATCCCAAGCCACGGGATTCCGTAACGTTGGCCGAGCCAGGCGCCTGAAATGCCCAAGATGACCACGAAGGTGCTCCACACGTCGGTGGAAAAATGCAACGCGTCGGCTTCCAGAGCTTCGCTGGGATATTTCTGCGCCACCCGATTCAGGGCGCGGGAGCGCACGAAATCGATGCCCATACAAAGAAACAGAATCACGATGGCGAGGAGGCTCGGACGCAGCGTACTGGCGTGGAAGAACAGGCGCTGGATCGCTTCCCAGATGATGTAGATGGCGGTGAAAAGCAGCAGAGCGGTTTCGACAAAGGCGGAGAAACTTTCGATTTTGCCGTGACCGTAGAGATGATCCGCGTCGGCCGGCTTGTCCGCGACGCGCACGGAAAGAAACGTGATGACGGCGGCGAGGAAGTCGAGTCCGGAATGCATCGCTTCCGACAAAACGCCCAAGCTGCCGGTGCGAGCGACCAGGAAAATCTTGAGGGACAGCAGCAGGACCGCTGAGCCGACGGACGCGAGGGCTGCGATTCGTTTTTCGCGCGTCGCCTGCTGGGCTGGATCCAAAGTCATTCGGCAGATTATACGCCGGGACGTCCGGTTACTGGGTCAGCGGCGGCGCGTCAACCAGCGGCAGGCGGCGTGGTTCGCCGTGGAAGCCGCGGACTTCGACTTCGTCGAGCAGCAACGACGGAGCGACGATGGTGCTGGGAATGCCGCCCTGAGCGGAACCAAACGCACCGAGCGCGGTTCCAGCGAACCCACCGGTGGGATTTTGCATGTAGGGGAATACGTTTTCATCGTCGCCATACGCGGGAATGTTGCGCAACGAACGAAGCTGCAAGCCTTCGATGTGCCCGCCGCGGACCATTTCTTCGCGACCGTCGGCGACATAAACGCGATACATCACCAGCGGAATTCTTTCACCGCTGGCCACACCGCCAGCGACGGCGCCGATAAAGTCGCTGAAATCCTCCTGCCGGATCGAGGAGAGCGCCGGATTGTCCATGCTTTTGATTTCCAGGCACCATTCATGGCCGTCGTCATGGCAGGCATCGAGAAATTTCTTTTTTAGGTCAACGGAATTCAGTCCGCCGGTGGCCTGCAGCATGAGGTTGCTGCTGAGCGGGCGAGTGTCAGAAAGCAATGCGGAGCGGGCGTGACCGTTGGAAGCTTGAAATTCCGGGCCGGGACGGCGCGACATCAGTAAATTTTTCAACGTACCGTTCTCGACGATGGCCACCCGCTGGGCTTTTACGCCTTCATCGTCAATGTCATAGTTTCCGAGTAGCGCCGCACCGTTAAATTCTTTCAGGGTGGGATCGTCGATGAGCGACATGGTCGCCGGAAGCACACGGCTGCCCACTCGGCCGGACCATTCGCTGCGGCCGCCCATGCGCTGCATCATTTCATCGAACGCAGGCATGGTGGAAAGCGGCGGGCGCGCGCCGGACAAGGACGGAGCGAGCGCCTGGGCCAACAGCGCGCCGGAAGCCGCGCCTTGAAACAGGACTGGGCCGGTGAAATCGGAAACGATCGGACTCTGGCGCAAGGTCATCAGCTGCGTGCTGGCCTGTGCCAAGGACTGGCCGACGGTCGCCGGATCCGGCAACTCGCCCGGCTTCGACACATAGACCGCATAAAAATTGTGAAGCGGCATTCCGTCACCCGCGGTGGTATCGAGAGCGGCTTCGATCGCGGCCAGATGACGCGAGGTGCGAATGGTAGTGCCCTCGGTGTTCATCAAATAGTAGGTGAAATAGACCAGGTAATAATTCACGCGGGTCGCGTTCAACTGCGGAAATTTCAGCAGCGCGGCGGAAGCCTGGCGGGATTCTTCTTCCCAGTTACGCGTGGTCCAATCGGTTTCGATGCGGGGATCGATTTTTACAATCGGAGTTGTTTGTGAAAAATCATCAATTTCGGGAGGTTTGGTCAGGCTGCGCAGAAAAGATTGCTTGAGCGACATCTGGGTGACGGCCTGCTTGTAGGCCTGATCGGTGGAGAGCCACAAATCCTGGCGCAGCGAATTGTAATCGCGGTCGATGCCGACTTCACCGGTGGTGCCGAGGAATCCCTGGAAGCCGTCCTCGCTGACGAAATTCGAACTGTCCAAATGATAGTCGCCGACACGCACGTCGATGCTCATGAACCGGTTGCGCGTGTCGTTAGAGGCGATCAACGCGCCGAAGGAAGAGGTCACCGAGCGCACGTCGATATCGAGCAAGCGATATTCGATGTAGAAGGGCTTGTCCACACCCGGCAACTGCAGGCGTGTGCGGGAACGTTCCATCTCATCGTGCATGGCCCGGAGGGTTTGATCCGATTCCGTTTCCGGAATCGGAGCCTGCGGTGCAACGAGTTTCGCCGCAGCGCTGGTGTTTTTATCGTGAGCGGCGAAGGCAGCAACCGGAAATGCCAATGCGGCGAGCAGCGCGATGACGGAAATTTTCCTCACTAGCGTTGCCCCTTGTCTTCCGGATCGTGCGCGGGTGGCGGCAGGATCGGCGGTTTGTCGGTGGACGTTTCTTTCTTCTGAACTTCCATTTCTGAAATTAGAATGGCCGGCGCAACGGCGGCCACGGGCACCGAGCCGGATTCCGCGCCGCAATAGCCATTGAAAATATCTGGCGTGTCGCCAGTGGCAACGATTTTCGTCAACGAAACGAGTGGCGTCCCGACGATATCCACGCCGCGGACGAGCTGGTCGGGCCGGCCGTCGGCGTAGACCTTGTAGACAACCAGCGGAAGAACCTGGAAAGCCTGCGGTTGCTGGCGGCCGGTAAAAGTAAACCCTCCGGCGATGTCGTCGATCAGCAGGCCGAACGGTTTGCCTTGCGCTTTCACCAAATCGATCAATTGCTGGCGCAGCTGGTCGTTGCTGACGGCTTTGGAGCTGGAGACAATCAGGTTTCCCTGCCGTGCCACCGGAACGAAGCCGAGCTGGCGACGACCGTGACCATTCGACTGCGGAATGTTGACGAGCGGCGAGCGCGACATCAGGAAAGTTTTCAAAACGCCGTGATCCACGAGCTGCACGTTTTCCGCTGGGACACCCTCATCGTCGAAGGCGTAGTTTCCGAGCAGCATTTGTTTGTCGAGCGCAGCCTCGGTGGGATCGTCTTTGATGGAGATAAAGTCGGGCAGAATCTGCTCCCCAACTTTGCTGGTGAAGGTTTGGCCTTCGTTGATGTCTTTCTGGCGGAAGCCTTCGGCGCGATGGCCGAAAACTTCATGGAAGAAAACGGCGGCGGCGCGCCCGGTCAGCATCGCTGGGCCCGCGTAAGGATCGACCAGCGGCGCTTTATCGAGCGCTTCGGTTTCCGCGATCATGACCTGGATGCGGGCGAATACGGTCTTGTCGTCGGGAGCATCTTTGGGATTGAGCCAGTCGAAATTGGCGTAGCGATTGATGTCCATGCCGTCGGGCGCTTTACTCTGGACGTAGAGTTCGAGGCGATAATGCACCTGACCGAAAGCGAGCTGAGTGCCCTCGGTGTTGACCTGGTATTGATTCATTCCCAAGGCGGTGAAGGTGGCGATGGAATTCAAAACTTCGGGTGATTTACTGAACGCGGCCGTGTACTTGCGGACTTTTTCTTCCCAAGGCTTGCGGTCGACTTTGATTTCGACGCGAGGGCCGATCGAAACGTGCGGCTTCTCGCGGGAAAAATCCGGGGCGTTGCCCTCGGCGGTCTGAACCTGAACCTGCTGGCTGGTTCTTACTTTTATAAGCGCTTCACCGGCGGCTCGATATTGACGGTTGGTTTCCAGCCAAATTTCGCGACGAAGGACCGGAATGTCGTCATCGACGACGACGCTGGTGCCGGGACTGGTCCAGCTGGGCTGGCGATCGGCGAGCTTGTGAGTGTCGTCGAGCTGGTAGGTACCGACGCGGGTCTGAACTTCGAGCCAACGGGCGCGCGTTTCGGTGGTGGTGAGCAATGCGCCGTTGGATCCGGACACTTCGGAATACTGGCGGTCGGCAACCGTGCTGCTGATGAAGTAGGCGGCCGGGTCGCCCTTGGACATGGCAGCCATCGAGCGATCCAGCTCGTCCTTCATGGCGACAAGGACCGCGGGCGTGGGCGCCTGGGCCGCGCCGGCAGCGGCGAGAAAACCGCCAGTGGCTAGAAAAATTGCGATGCTGCGGAACAGGACTCTTGCTCTGTGTGTGGGTGTCATCGATACGTAAGGTCTAGTAGTTTAAGTTAGGATGGCTGCGAATCCAAAACATAAAGGCTGAAGATAATTCGGCCGGTAAATCCATTTCGCGGCGCGGCGAACAGGCATCGAAGACCGTTCGTTGCTATCATTATGGTACCCAGTTAAATCGTTCAATTTGGATCGCCCAGTCGAAGGAGTTTTGATGCGCGTGGTGGCGGTAAAGAGGTATGGAGACCCCGAGGTTTTAGAGGCGCGGGAGATGCCCGATCCGCAGGTCAATTCAGGCGAAGTGCTGATCCGGGTGAAAGCGGCCGGCGTGAACTTCGCCGACCTGATGCAGCGAATGGGAATTTATCCCGGCGTGCCCAAACCGCCCTTCGTTCCGGGCCTTGAAGTGGCTGGAGTGGTGGAAAAGGTTGGCGACGGTGGGAAATCGGGTGACAGCGATACCTTTCGGCCGGGCGACGCAGTCTGCGCGATCACGCAATACAACGCCTACGCACAATGGGTGGCGGTGCCGGCGCGGCAAGTTTACCGTTTGCCAGCTGGTATGCCCTTCGAAGATGGCGCGGCGCTACCGGTTAACTATCTGACGGCTTATCACGCGATGTTCGCCATGGGCAATTTGCAATCTGGCGACCGCATTTTGATTCATGGGGCGGCGGGCGGCGTGGGAATCGCTGCGGTGCAGTTGGCACGCGCCAAAGGCCTGGAGATTTTCGGGACAGCGGGACCGGCCAAGCAGGAGTATCTGCGGAAAATCGGGGTCGATCACGCCATCGATTACGAAAAGAACGATTTCGTCGAGGTCCTGCGCAAATTTTCTCCGGACGGCATCGAGATGGTGATGGACGCCATCGGCGGTAAATCCTTCGCCAATAGCTACAAGTGCCTGGGGCCGACGGGACGGCTGGTGGTGTATGGCCTATCGGCGGCAGCCGGGCCGGACGGCAAGAAAAGCGCGGCGCGCGGCTTGAGCGCGATTCTGCAAACGCCGCGGTTCAATCCGTTGCGATTGATGGCTGACAATATTACGGTGATCGGAATAAGCCTGGGGAAAATGCCTTCCAAAGCAGGCTTGATGCACCGTGAAATGGAAGAGGTTTTTAAACTCTACGAGACCGGCAAAATAAAACCGGTAATCGGCAAATCCTTCCCCTTGGCGGACGCGGTTTCCGCCCACAAATACATTCACGCACGAAAGAACATCGGAAAAGTAATTCTCAACGTGAAGTAGGGGCCGTTATTTGGCAGGCGGCAGATCAGCGGGTTTTGTAAAGATCGCTGGATCGATCACGGGATTGATCTTTACGCTTTCCACCATCGAATCGAAAAGCTTCAGGCCCTTCCGGTTCGTCTCAGTGGCGAAAGCGAATTGGCGACCATCTACGTTACGGTAATCGCTCCAGTGCTGTTCGTTTTCTACGTCACCCTCCTCGCCTTTGGATTGATAACGAGCGGCCACGAGCAGGTGCGAATCCGGGTCGAAATATAACTTGAGTGCGGCGAAAGGCAGCTGCACCGCGACACCGAGAGTTTTTTTGTCGCCGATCTGCTCTTCCCCGAGGGCCTGACCGGAGACATTGCCGGCGAGAACCTGTTGATAGATTCCCCAGCCGCCGCCGAAGAGCGCAATGCCGCGTTTGAATTCGCCGATCACATTGGTGGTATCGCGAACATTATCCGGAAATTTCAGCCAGGAGGACGAGCCGTCGCAGATCTGCAGAATATTGACAGAGCCGAGGCTTACTTGGCCATAAGAACGATCGGGATAGGCCACCTGCCAGTTGACCTGGAGCGGTTGATCGCCGCTGGGATTGTAGATCTTTCCACTTTCGGAAAAGCCCAGGGTCGCGACCGACCTGAGGGAGTCTCCTCCCGCGGCTTGGGCGGCGGCCATCAGAATTTGCTGGCCCTGCGCCAGGGACTCGGGCGAGGCTACCACGCTTTCCTGCTTGGCGGCGCGCAGATCCGGGGACACCACGTCAATTTGATCGAATGGAATTTCCACGAACTGCGCGTTCGGAAATTCCTTTTTTAGGGAGTCGCGAAAGGCGCCGACGTTTCCGGCCAGGACGATGTCGAGATCCTTGGCGGTGAAATATTTGCGGGCGGTTGCCTGGACCTGGTCGAGCGACATGGCGCGAACTTTAGCGGGATAAGTTTGGTTGTAGTCGGCGGGCAATTCAAAAGCGGCTGCGATCAATACTCGATCGGCGACCTGCTCGGCGGTCTCGGATGAAATGGGATAGACACCCGCGAGGTAATCGCGCGCGAAATTCAGATCCTGCTGGGTGATTTCACCGTTGGCCATACCCCCAAGAAGGTTCATCACCAACTTTAGGGCTTCCACGGTCGTCTCCGTTCGGGTGAAGGTGTTCACCGAAAGAGAGCCGGCGTAGCGGTGCGCATTAAGACTGGAGGACGCGTCATAGGTCAGTCCTTTTTTGATGCGGACTTCGGTATTGAGGCGGCTGTTATAACTCCCGCCGAAAATATGATTGGTGACTTCCAACGGCAGATAGTCCGGATCACTCCGGCGAATCGAGAACTTGCCCAGGCGAATCTGAGTCTGAACGGCGTCGGGCTTATCGAGCAACCAGATATGCTGGCCGGTAGTCAGCGAACCGGGCGCGGGGATGTCAGCGGCAACACTCGTTTTCTGCCAAAGGCCGAAGTATTTTTCAGCGATGGCAAAGGCCTCGTCCGGCGTGATATCGCCGGCAAAAGCGAGCAGGGCTCCGTTGGGAGCGTAGTTGGCGTCGTGAAATTTCACGAAATCATCGCGTCTGAATTCCTGCACGCTGCGCGGCGTTCCCGCTTCCGGCAGGCCATAAGCGGAATTCCCATAGAGGACTCGGGCGAAAACCAGAGTGGCCAGATAGTTGGGATCCGCGTATTGGACTTGCAGACTCGATAACACCCGCTGACGCTGGCGGTCGAGTTCGTCCGGCGCAAACGCCGGATGAAGCACTACGTCGGACATCAAATCCATTCCGGTGCCGAGATCTTTTTTGACGACGTCGAGGGTAACGGTGGTGCCGTCGCGATCCGCAGTCGCTTGTAAGGTGCCGCCAAGAAAATCAATCGTTTCCGCAATCTCGCGAGCCGAACGCTTCTCGGTTCCCTGAGTCAACAAAGCTGCAGTCATTTGGGCGACCCCGGGCATGGATGAAGGGTCCTTAATACTGCCCGCCGAGAGGAGGACCAAGCGCGCCGCGACCGCGGGCTCGCGGTGATCGGTAACGACAAACACTCGCAAACCATTCGTTAAAGTTTTTGAGGCAGCTTTTGGAAATTCGAAGGGGCGCGGGGCGCCGGCCGCAGGCATTTGGGCCGCGAGCTTCACTCCAGGGGGAACGATCCCAGAAGCTTTTTGGGGGGGCCGGTCACTGGCTTCGGATTGTCCACGCGAAGGAGTCGGGGCGGTCGCTGTTTCTTGCGCCATTACAGTCGTCGCGAAGACGAAGGATATCGCCACCAGCAACCAACGTGAATTCCAGACCCAACTTGAGCGCTTCATTCGGACTCCTAGAATTTTGGCGTAGATCAACCCGTTGCAAACGGCTATTGCGGCGCTGCCGACATGGTGACCAGCATGACGGTGGCATGCTGCAGGTCGAAATAGTCCTTGGCCACGCGCTGAATATCGTCAGGGGTGCTGCTCAGGTAGCGAGGAAGTTCGGTGTTGACGAGCCCGGGATCTTTTCCGATTACCGCCGCGGCGGCGAGTGCGATTGCTTTTTCTTCATCGGTGTCGCGGCCCAGAATAAATCCGGCGATTTCCTGGTTTTTCGCCTTCTCGAGTTCCCGGGCCTCGACCGGTTCGGTCTTTAAACCATCGAGCACCGCAACCAGCGCCTTCTGCCCATCTTCCGGGGAGTGGCCGGGATTCATGATGGCGTAAGCCGAGTACAGATTGGGATCCTCTGCAAAATCCGCGGAACCGGCGGCCTCCACCGCGATCTGATCTTGATAGACCAGCGTCCGGTACAGCCGGCTACTTTCGCCGCCGGAAAGAATATTAGAGGCAAGATCGAGCGGATAGCTATCGGGCGCGTAGCGCGCGGGAATCTTATAGCCGATGACAATCGCGGGCAGGGGCGTATTCGAATAGGACTTGTGGACGATGCGCTCGGCAGCCTGGGGCGGTTCCGGATGGTTGATGCGCGGGATCGGCTGGGCCGAGGCCGGGATGCCGCCGAAATATTTTTGGGTCCAGAGTAAAGCTTGCTTGGAATTGAAATCGCCGACGATTACCAGAGTCGCGTTGTTGGGTTTGTAGAAGGTGTTAAAGAACTGGCGGACGTCCTCGATTTTTGCGTTGTCGAGATCGGCCATGCTACCGATGGCAGTGTGATGGTAGGCGTGTTCGGTGAAAGCCGCCGCGCGCAAATCCTCTTCCAGGTAACCGTAAGGCTGGTTTTCGATGCGGACGCGACGCTCTTCCTTTACCACTTCGCGTTCGGATTCAAAATTCTCTTCAGAAACATTCAGGCTACCCATGCGGTCGGCTTCGAGCCACAACACCCTTTCCAGATAATTGCTGGGGAAAGTTTCGAAAAAATTGGTGGTGTCGTCGGTGGTTTCGGCGTTGTCGAATCCGCCCACGGCTTCGATGATGCGGGAATGTTCTTCCGCCGGAACGTGCGCCGAACCCTTAAACATCAGGTGCTCGAAGAGGTGCGCGAAACCGGTGCGGCCGGGCAGTTCGTCTTTGGCACCTACGTGATACCAGACCTGGAGATTGATAACAGGCACGGCATGATCTTCGAGGAAAATTACCTGCAGCCCGTTGGTGAGGGTGCGGACCGTGTAATCCATTTTGGGGGGCATGACATCCGCCGGTTTCTGTTGGGCAGCGGCAGGTCGGTTGGACAATGTTCCGACGATGGTCAAGCACAGGATGGCCACGCCGCATCGGAGACTATGGGACATTCTCACCAACTCCCGTAACTGGGATTTCGAAACAAACGCGACCACGCAGGCCCAAGCCCACGCCGAGAAAACAAATTTCAGTATCGTAGACCGCAATATTGCTGTCAAACTGCGGCACAATCCGCTCTTTGATGCCCGATGAACCAAGTTCTGGCGGACCGTGGCTCATTCTTAGACGGCTCAAAGGCGAGTTCAGGTGGAGTGAATTGCGGGAAACTGGTTTTACGCTCGGAGAGACACGGTTCCCAGCCAGTGGTGCTGGCTGGGAGCCCGCGCTTACCGCAGATTCAGGTTTCCGGGGTGGGAAGACTGAAGTGCGGCTGAAGTGGTTTTGACTGGCCGCAATTTAAACGAAGGCAGAATTCGCGGCAATACTATAAAAGTATTAGTGTCCAAGGTTTACGGCGGGGCGAGAGAATTATTCGTAACGCAGCGCAATCATGGGGTCGACACGAGTGGCACGGCGTGCGGGGATGTAACAGGCGGCAAGCGCCACGCAAACAAGCATGAGCGAAACGGCGGCGAAAGTTAGGGGATCTTTCGCGCTGGTACTGAAAAGCAGAGAGCCCAGCAGTTTGGTGAGCCACAACGAAGCGAGAAATCCGATTAAAAGTCCGGCGAGAACCAGGCGCATGCCCTGGCCGATCACCAAGCGGAAAATGTCGCGAGGGGCGGCGCCGAGCGCCAGGCGAATGCCCATTTCATGTACGCGGTGCGAAACGGAATAAGCCATCACCCCATAGATTCCGACGGCGGCGAGCAGCAGCGCGAATCCAGCAAAGGCTCCGACGAGGCCAGTGAGCAGGCGGGGCTGGCCGACGGAATCGGAGACGAGTTTTTCCATCGGCACGATTCCTGCGGTGGGCAGATCGGGATCGATTTCCTTGATTTTTTCGCGAACGGCCGAAACGAGTGGCTGAGCGGCAGAGCTGGAGCGCACCACGATGGTCATGGCCATCCACGGGCTTTGCTGGTAAGGCAGATACATTTCTTCGAACTTCGGCGCGCCCAGCGAATTAAATTTCACGTCCGCCACCACGCCGACGATTTGCAGGGGAATCCTGTCGCGGGAATTCTGCAGCGTCTTGCCTACCGGATCCTGGCCGGGGAAAAAATGTTCAGCGACCGTCTGATTGATGATCACGACGGGAGTGGCACCGGGGATGTCTGCTTCGGTGAAGGTGCGGCCGCGGAGCAACGGGATGCGCATGGTTTCGAAAAATCCGGGACTGGCCTGGCGCAAGGCAATTAGCGGGTCTTTTCCAATCCCCTGGCAGACCTGCCCTTCGGCGCAGAAGAACACATAGCGGACCGGACCCGCGAGCGGAATGAAGCTGACCACGCCGGCGGATTCGACGGGGGGGATGGTGCGGATGCGCTCGAGCGCCTGGCGGAAAAATTCCGCGCGCTGCGGGCCGGTGGCGTAATGAGCCGTAGGCAAATTGATCGGGAACGTCATGACACTCTGCGCGTTGAAGCCAGGATTCACGTTCAGCAGACGGACGAAACTCTTGATCAGCAGCCCGGCGCCCGTGACCAGGATCAAGGCCACGGCAACTTCGGAGACCACCATGATTTGGCGCGCGCGCCCACCCCGGCCGCCGCCGGAAGTACCGCGGCCCTCTTTGAGGGTGTCATGCAAATTATGGCGCGAAACTCGCCAGGCCGGGACAAGTCCGAACGCAATTCCGGTCAGGATGCAAAGCACGATCGAAAACAGCAAAACATTGCCGCTGATGTGTACTTCGTCGAGCCGCGGAACGGTGGTGCCCGCCCCGAGGCGCAAGAGGGGGAGAGAGAGAAAGGCGAGGGCCACTCCCAACGCACCGCCCACAAACGAAAGCACCAAACCTTCGGTAAGAAGTTGGCGCGCCAGGCGCGCGCTGGTGGCTCCCAGCGATTGCCGGAGGGCCATTTCTTTTTCGCGCACGGTCGCGCGCGCCAATAAGAGGCTAGTGACATTGGCGCAGGCAATCAGCAGTACGAAACCGACGGCGCCGAGCAAAACGAAAAGTGAAGGTCGAACGCCGCCCACGAGATTGTCGGCAGCCGATGTCACATCCAGGGAATGTTTGCCGGAGTCGGCGTTACCGGGAAATTCTTGAGAGTAGTTCTGATTGATGGAGTCGAGTTCGCTTTGGGCGCGGGCCATCGTTTCCCCGGTCTTGAGCCGCGCGAGGATAAAAAGAAATCCGGCACCGGAGCGCAGTTGCACCGGACGGAGGCCGAGAATATCGAAGACGCGCGGAACCCAAATGTCCGGTTCGGGCTGCTGAAAAGGAAACCGGAAATTGGGCGACAGGACGCCAACGATGGTGGTGGATTTTCCGTCGAGGGCGATGGTGCGGCCGAGAACCGCTGGGTCGGCGTTGAAATGGGTATGCCAAAACGCGTCGGAAAGGATCGCCACTTCGGCGCCACCGATCTGATCTTCTGCGGGCAGAAAGTCACGACCGAGAATGGGCGAGACGCCGAGAACATGAAAGAAATCGTGATTGACCCGGTTCGCGTTAATTTGCTCCGGTTCACCATTCCCGGTCATATTCAGCGTGGTCTGATAAAAAGCGCCGGCACTTTCGAGGGTTTGAGTCTGTTGCTGAATGTGCTCGAACTTCGGGAGGGACACGGGGACTCCGGTAGTCCCTTTTTCTCGTTCACCGGCTGAAATGCTGATAAGTCTTCCGGCGTTGTGGTACGGCAGCGGACTTAAGAGGACCGTATTGATGATCGAAAAAATTGCAGTGTTGGCGCCGATGCCCAAGGCCAGAGTGAGAATCGCGACGACGGTGAATCCTGGGGCTTTTAGCAGAGTGCGGAATGCATAGCGCAGATCCTGCAAGAGAGTCTGCATGGCGTCACATTCCGCTGGAATGCGAGTGGGTGCGACCTTTCTTTTTCGAGTGTGGACGGCGAGCTGATTTTTTGGCAGCGGCGGGCGGCGCCGGTTTTTGCGCGGGAAGGTCGGAGTTAAAGATGTCGGCGACTGTTTTCCAACTGCCGTCGGCTTGTTTTTTCCAAACCTCGACAAATTTGCCACGATCCGCAGCTACCGATCCGTTGGGGTCGTTGGTCATCAACTGATAGGTGCCGACGACGTAGGCCAGATCGCTGGAATGCGCGACGTCTACCTTGGTGGCTTGCCAGGTCAACGAAGTGCCGGAGCCCAGCAGCGCATTCCAGGCTTCGCGAATCGATTGCTTGTCGCTGGCGATCGGAGAGTTGGGAGCAAGGAGCGAAGCATCATCACTGTAGTAACCGACGGTTGCGTCCAGATCCTTGGCCGCAGCGGACTTGGCCCATTGGGCGTCCAGAGCACGAATGGTAGTTTCATCCGCGGCGCGGGTGTCTTTCGGCGTCGACTCGCAGCCCGACGCAATCAGCACCAGCGCGAGACAGGCTGAACCTGCTGCGGCTCGAATCAGGTTTTGCGTGCGGTGTGATGTTTCTTCGGAATGCTTCGCCATGGACAAATCCTCCGAACGTAAGAAGTTTCGTGCATCAAATCTTAGGTTGAGTCGCGGGACGAGTCAATGAAGGCCGCGACTCGGAGAACTAGAAACGGGCCAATGGCACGATGCCTTTGGCTTCGGTGCAACGATAGGTTTGTCCGGCGGCGAGATCTTTGTAGTCTTCGATGCGGCCGTTGGGCCACTCGATCACGACGCGGGCAATTTTGTCGCGTTTGCCGAGTCCAAATGTTACCGGAAGTTCGGACTGCGAGAGGTAACTCGATCCACTTTTCACCAGACGCGATTGGCTGGAGCCGTCGTACTCGATGCGCACGCGGGCGCCAATGGCGTCGCGGTTGGACTGAGTGCCGACGAGGGTGAAACGAATACTGTGGTTTCCAGCGAGCTGATCGTTGCGGTACAGATACGCCGGGCCATTATTGGTGGTCATCAGTAAATCGAGATCGCCGTCGAGATCGAAATCAGCGTAGGCCAGGCCGCGCCCCACTTTCGCCTGATTGAAACCCTCGCCGACCGCTTGACCTAGTTCACGGAATTTGCCCTGGCCGTTATTCAGGAAAAGCTGCGGAGGTTGCGCGTAGCCCACGTTGCCCCGAATGTTTCGGACGGTTTCGTCGATGTGGCCGTTGGCGACGACAAGATCCACCGAGCCATCGAGATCGGCATCGAGAAAGGCGCAGCCAAATCCCAGCGTATTTTGCGACGGGAGCCCCACGCCGGCCTGAATGGCAACATCGTTATAAGTGCCCTTCCCCGCGGGCCGGTACAGGCCAATCATTTCATTGTCGAAGTTCGTGATGGCGATGCCCGCAGAACCTGAATTGTCGAAATCGGCGACATCAACGCCCATGCCGGCGCGCGCTTTGCCCTCGGCGCTGAAGGCGATTCCCGCTTCGACCCCTACATCTTTGAAAGTTCCGTTATGCAAATTGCGATACAGCTTGTTGGGTTGGGTATCGTTCGCGACCAACAGGTCGGGCCAACCGTCGTGCTCGTAGTCCAGAAGGGCGACGCCGAGGGATTTGGAACTGGTATCGAAAATGCCGCTCGCCGCAGTGGCATCTTCGAAAGTGCCGTTACCGCGATTGTGGAAGAGCCAGCAAGTTTCACCGCGGTACGCTTCGGGGGTGCAGTAGGTTTTTTGCTTGCCGTCGAGGCTGCAGAAGACGTCATGCTCGGCAGACCACTTCACATAATTGCAGACGAACAGATCGAGAAAACCATCGCGGTCGTAGTCGAACCATAGCGCAGAAGTGCTAAAACCCGTGCGGCCCGCAAGACCGCTGGTACGCGTGACGTCGACGAACGTGCCCTTGCCGGTGTTTTTGAACAGGCGGTTCTGGCCGACGCAGGTGACCAGAATGTCGGGAAATCCGTCGTTGTTGTAGTCGCCGACGGCGACGCCCATGCCGTACATTTCGAGATCGAGGCCAGCGCGTTGGGTGACGTCGGTAAAAGTTCCGTCACGATTATTGCGATAGAGGCGCATGGGGGTTGGCGCTTGTTTGTGGTTTGGCCAGGCCATACCGTTGATCAGCAGAATGTCTTGCCAGCCGTCGCCGTCGTAATCGAGAAAGGCACAGCCGGAGCCGAGGGTTTCGGGGAGAAGTTTTCCGCCATACGCGCCGCTATTGTGTCGAAAATGAATTCCAGCCGGAGAAGTCACATCCACGAGGCGAAATCCAGGAGATGACGCGGAAGCTGGCGGGGATTGATAGGCATCCGCGATTCGCAATAAGGGATTGGAGGCCAAGGCCGCAACACCGACCAGGAAGGAGCGGCGGTTCACGAAATATTCACCAGGCCGTTGCGAATGGCGTAGACGATCAGTTCGGCGGTCTTGTGAATCCCCAGCGCGTCCATAATATTCGCCCTATGGACAGCGACCGTATTGGCGCTGAGATTCAGCTGGTCGGCGATGGCTTTATTGGAGTGGCCGTCGGCGATGAGTTGCAGAACTTCGAGTTCGCGAGCAGTGAGTTTGGAATCACGATCGCCTTTGAGGCCCGGCGATTTCGTCACGCCCGGACTGAGCACAATTTCTCCACCGGCGACGCGGCGAATAGCGCTACCCAGGCCCACGTCTTCGGCGTTCTTCAGGATGTAACCACGCGCGCCGGCATCGATCGCTTGCCGAACCAGCGTGTCTTCGGCGTGCATGCTCAGCATCAGAATGATCTGGCCTGGAAATTCCTGAAGAATCGTCTTGGTGGCAGCAAGACCGCTCAGGCCGGGCAGCGCACAATCCATGATGATGACGTCGGGACGAAGCTTGCGAGCCAGGCTGACCGCATCATCGCCATTGCTTGCTTCGGCGATCACCTGAATGTCCGGTTCGTCTTCGAGAATTCGTCGAAAGCCGAGGCGCACGAGATTGTGATCGTCCACCAGCAACACGGATATTTTGGCCGCCTTCCTGGCAGGCTTGCTCTCGATCGCTTTATTCGCCATTTTGCTGATAGTCCTCGCGCGGAACTTTCAGGATAACCAGGGTTCCGCCTTGCGGCGGCCGCTTAAATTCGATGGTGCCTTTCAATAATTCGGCGCGCTCGCGCATGCCGACGAGTCCGATTCCGTTCCGGCTTACAGACCCGTCATTTCCCTTTCCATGATCTTCAATTTCGAGTTCGAGCGATTCCGCCAAAAAATTCAAACGGACCTGGGCTTGGCGCGCGCCGGAATGGCGGGCCACGTTGTTGAGAGCCTCCTGCAGCACTCGATAGATGTGGACTGCGGAATTCCCATCCACCGCAAACGGAGCACCGGATTTCAAGTAGCTTATGTCAATCCCGGTTTGTTTTTCCACGGTGGGAATGTACCAGTCCAGGGTGGTTTCCAATCCGGTTTCGTCGAGCATTACCGGATGAAGCGCCTGCGACAGGCTGCGCACCTTATCGAGCGTGGTCTGCGCGATGTCGCGCACCTCGGCCAAATCGGCGCGCAGGGGCGAGCCTTCGGGGAGATGGTTGGCGGAGCGCGTGAGCAGCGAGCCAATGGCGGTGAGAATCTGGCCGAACTCGTCATGGAGTTCGCGCGAGATTGAGCGCAGCGTGGATTCCTGTGAGGAAATTAATTTTTGCGCGAGATCGCTGCGCTGCTGCGAAAGATCACCCAGCTGCGCAAAGAGACGGCGATTCCAGCGAATCAAATACAGGCTGGTAAGCAGGATCGCCAGCAGCGTGGCGGTGAGGAACGTATAGACCTGGCGCTGCACCCGGTCGTAGATCGCGCGGACTTGCGCCGCGGCCTGCTGCTCGCTTTCATTATTTTGCACCAGCAGTCGCGAAACTGTGGTGCTGAGCGTCGCCTGACGCGCCTGCAGCGTAAGACGAATCTGGGTTCGGGCTTCCGCTTCTTTTCCGTCGCGAGCGGTGGCAAAAGTACGATCCACAGCGTCCCAAAATTGTGCGAGTGACTCTTGAAGATACAGTGACTGCTCCGGAGCGCGTTTGGCCATGCTGAACTGATCTTCCCCTTGCAGAGCGCTGTTGAGGTCGGTGCGGATTCGCTGGAATTGGGCCTGCCAGGCAATCAGCGGGTAGGGTTCGTCATTGTCAAGCATGTCCCGCATGGCGAGGCCCAGGGAATTCAGGTCATTCTGAACCCGGAGGAGCCGCAGCGAATCGCGACGGTTGTGCTCGACCAGATTATTTTGGAGTTCGCGCAGCGTAGAAATTTGCCGGGTGATGTACCAGGAATAAGCCACGACTGCGGCGATGGTAATGATCAGCCCGAGAAAAAGCCCAGCAGTGGGAGAAGGCTTGGGCAAAGATGCCATGCGCCGAGAATATAACGCGAAGCGGAATACTGCCAAGGAGCTGGAGACGAAAGCGCGACGAAATATTAAGGCGAAATGTTCCTTGGTTCAGAAATAAAACTTTAGTGCGAATTGGACAAATCGCGGATCGCGCGCGCCCTGCACAAACCCAAATTGCGGCGTGCCGAATTCCAACGGCTGAGGCTCTTCGCTAATTTGCCCGGCTGGTTCAAACAAGGGATTGACGTGATTCCATATGTTGAAGAACTCAGCGCGGAATTCGAAGCGCATCTGATCCCGCACTGGAAACATCTTGAATATGGACAAATCCCAGTTCTGGAAGCCCGGGCCGCGGACGATGTTGCGTCCGGCATTGCCAAACGTGAACGGAATCGTATTGTCGACGAAGGCGCACGTATTGAAAACCGTGCCGGGCAGGCATGGCTTACCGTTTTGATTTCCCACAACGTTTGGTCGAACCTCAAAAAAAGCTACGCCACCGCCGCCATCGCTGGAAGATACGTTGGTCGCAGCGTCGGTGATGGTGAACCAATTTCCGGTGGAAGCGGTGGTGATTCCGGCGATTTGCCAATTCCCAATGATTTGATTTTTCAGGCCAGTCGCATCGCCGCTGAATCGTTTTCCGTTACCAAACGGTAATTGATAAATGTAGCTGATCACAAAACGGTGACGAACGTCGAAATCGGAATTGCCGTATTCAAGAAATGGAAAGCGCTGATCGCGAAAGTCGCCGTTATTCAGCGAGCCTAGGGCGGCGCTCGAAGCATCGTCCAGGGCGTGAGCGTAGGTATAAGACGCTTCAAATTGCAGTCCGTTGGAAAATTGCTTCTCCAGGCGAACCTGCAGCGAGTTGTAATTCGAAAAACCGTCGGTGCGAAGCAAGTCGATGCCGGTGTCAAAGACTCCATTACAATTAGGCGGAAAAACGGAGTCATCGCACATCTGGGCGGGGCGCCGCGGCGCAGTGGGACAGTTGTTTGCGGTGTTGGGAGGTGTGGTGCAGAACGTCGCGTCGGGTACCGCTTGATTGCCGTTGTAGAAATTATAGAGGTCCGAACCGTGAGAGCCGGCGTAAGAAACTTCCAGGACTGTTTGGCTCGGCAACTGATACTGAAAGCCGAAGTGCCACTGCTGGGTATAAGGTGTGCGAACTTTGGGACTGACCGAAAACAGAATCGGCGTGTTGGGATCGGTGAGGGAAGAGGCTGGAAAGCCCTGGGACAGCACGTTTAGCGGCAAATTCCCGTTATTGGCGGCGCTGATCGAGCAATCGACTTGGCCGGGGTTTGGATTTGCCGAGGACAAGAAGCATGGCGGGTTGAAAGATTGGGTGACAAAAAACGGTGGATTGAAACCGGGGCTGGGATTGGAGTAGGGCCCGTTTTCCTGGCCGCCATAGAAAATTCCGTAGCCGGTGCGCAACACCAGCTTGTCAGTGATTTTGTAGGCCAGGCCGATACGCGGCGCAAAATTGTTCAGGTCCGGAGAGATCAAACCCGCGCTGCCAGTCCGCACGACGGGAATGTTTGCCGCCAGAAACGGCGTCAGTTGGGCGTCTTGCCCCTGAGGCACCACGAGCGAATCCGTGGCAAAGTCGAAATTGGCCTGTTCCTTACCTGCCGCTTTGATGGTCGTGAACAACTCGTAGCGCAGACCCAAGTTGAAGGTTAGCCGCTCGGTCATACGAAAATCGTCTTGCGCGTAGAAAGAATAGATTTGGCGGTGATAGTCAACGTTATGGGTGTTGGTGAGGGTCCCACCGTCGGGAATACCCAACAAGAAAGTGGCGAACGCTTCGCCACCGGTGGTGGGCGCAGCAGGGTTGTCGGTGAAGTCACTCGCGAAATTGTAGGTGCCGCGGGGGGCGGATGGCTCAAACAGCGTGAATTGTTCATCCCGAATTTCCGTCCCGAATTTCCAGGCATGCCGCCCGTGAATCCAGGTCAGATTGTCGGTGAACGCAAAACTATTTTGTTTTTCAATGGCCGGAAGAAACCCAGAACTTCCGATGGTGGCGGTGCCATCATTGATGCTGATCTGTGGAAGACCACCCAAGTTTGGGCCGAATGGGACTCCCGGAAAATCGAGTTGCTGGGCGACATTGGTATCTGAGTTGAGCTGGAAGCGATGCGAATTGATTCGGTTATATCCGACCCGGAATTCATTCACTAGATTCGAAGAAAAGACGTGGGTTTCACTGATCGCGACGCTACGGAAGGAATCATCTTCCGTTCCATCCTGAAAGGCTCCGCCATCCAGCACATTTTGGAACGGCGAGGGCTCGAAGCTCGGCTGATCTTCGTAGCTGAACCGCCCGAAGATGCTGTCTTTATCTGAGAGCTTGTGATCGACGCGCACATCGAAATTATTGCGGCTGGCCGTGCGTTTCGGATCGGCAATAAAATTGGCGCCATTAAGGTTCGTGTTGGGCGCGGGAAAAAGGGCTGCGAGGCGGGCGGCGAGCGGGTCTATGGATCCGTTCGGAAAAATATTCGTGGGATTGCCCGCTCCGTCAACGCCGATCGGAACGCCGCAGAAACCGCTCGGATTCAGCGCGGAAACCTGGGCCAGGCGGGAATTGAAAATTTCTCCCAGGAACGTGGGATGACCGCTGCAATCGAGTGCAATCTGGTTCGTGACATTCCCATTCATGTCCACGGCCATGGCAGGGGTATTCGTCAGAAAGCTGGAAAAATTGCCGCCGATCAGATCCGGGGTGGGCACGAATGAAAGCTGCGGCAGTGCTTGAATAATGCGCAGCCCCTCGTAATCGACAAAGAAAAAAGTCCGGTCTTTTATGATTGGACCGCCAAGGGTCGCCCCAAATTGATTCTGGTGGTACGGCTGGCGGCTGGAATCGAAGGCGTTGCGGCCGTCGAGTGCGTCGTTGCGGAAGAATTCGTAAACATCGCCATGAAAGCCATTGGTTCCAGACTTGATGATCGCGTTCAGAATCGCGCCATTCCCACGGCCAAACTCGGCGCTGTACGCATTCGTCTGAACTTTGAATTCTTCGATAGCGTCGACCGACGGCTGAATTACGTACGCCTGGCCAGTTAGAACGTCGCCGAGATTGGAATTGTTATCGACACCGTCCAGCAAGTAGTTGTTCTGCAGAGCGCGAGCGCCATTTGAACTGAAACCGTAACTGGTTTCCACTCGAGAACCTGGTTCACTCGGCACAACGCCAGCGCCGAGCAAAGCAAGTTGGGCGTAGTTACGCCCATTCAAGGGGAGCGTTACGGCCCGATCGCCATTGATGACCTGGCCGAGATCGGACGTCTCGGTTTCCAGCAACGGGCTCTGGGTAGTCACCGTGATGGTTTCGCCGGCTTGGCCTACTTGCAGCGTAACGTTGACCGCCGGATGTTCCTGAACTTCCACAGTCACGGGACCGGCGACAACCGTCTTGAAACCTGCTTTTTCCACGGTGACTTTGTAGCGTCCGACTTTCAGCGGGCTGACCGTGTAGTCGCCCACCTCATTCGTGAGCGTATCGACTTCAGTTCCCCGGTCGACGTCACTTACCCGGACTTTAGCACCGACAACCACTCCTCCCGAAGAATCCTTAACTGTTCCGCCGATGGCGCCCGTATCTTTTTGGGCTGATGCGCTGGGGCAGGACAGAAGAAATAACAGAGCAGCGACAACGACGAACCATCGAAATCCTACGTGTTGCAAATGGCCTGCCGCCCCCCGCAGGTAAACCGGTCGAACCATCGAGAGACTGCGAGACAAATCGGTCACCAATACCCCCAGTCAAAGCTTTTGACCCCGAAACGCCAATCTGGAGTTTGCCTACTCCTCGAAGCCGGTTCGGGAGCTAAGAATGCTCGTCGTGGCTCAGGTAAATAGTCTCATCGTGCGCGTTTGTCAACTATTTTTATCGAATTTGACGTATTTTGTACTTTTGTGGATGCTTTTGGGCTGAGTTGTGGCACAATCCCGCTGTTTTGCGGACGCGCTCGCGCGATTAGGGGATTTTCTTCGATGAGCCTGCTGGCAGAGGAACGGCGGTTTCGCATCCGCGAGATTCTGTCGCGGGAAAGAAGTGTCACCGCTTCCGAACTGATCCGCACGTTGGGGGTGACCGCCGCCACGATTCGTCGCGACCTGGCAGTATTGGAACAAGAGGGAGTGCTGGAGCGGTCGCACGGCGGCGCCGTATCGCGCACCTCCAGCACGAATTTTCAGCCATCGTACGAAGCCCTGGGCCGCAGCAACCGCGCGGAGAAACAGGCCATCGCGCGCGAAGCGGAGCGGCTGATCCTGGATGGCGAAACTATTTTTTTGGAAGCCAGCACTACGGTGCTCGAATTGGCGCGACGCCTGCTGCGTCGCAACCGCCTGAACGTAATCACGAATTCCCCGCCGATCGTAGACGAGCTGCAGCGCAGTCAGCACGTTTCGGTGATATCGACCGGCGGCGAACTGCAAAAGGACGTGTTTTATCTCTCTGGAGTTTGGGCGCAACGCGCGCTTTCGGAAATTCGCGTCGATAAGGCGGTGCTGGGCGTCAGCGCGATTGATCCAGCCTACGGAATTTCCACCGCGAGTCAGGCCGAAGCGCAGATCAAAAAAATGATTTTGAAATCGGCGCGGGTCAGTATCGCGCTCGCCGATCACAGCAAGTTTGGCAATCAGGGATTCGCGTACGTCGGGCCGGTAACCGATATCGACATTCTGGTGACGGATTCCCTGACCGACCCGCAGTACCTGCGGCCCTTGCGGGAAGCGGGAGTAGAACTCATTCTCGCTGACTTGCGCACACCGGATAGCGGCAGCGATGACGCCGAGCACGACAAGGTCCGCGGGCGTTTGGGTGGCAATAAGCGCTAATCGAAAACAATGCACAAATACATCAGAACTATTTCCGTTCTTTTGCTGGCGGCCGCGATTGTGATGGCTTCTCATGCAGGTCGGTTCGCAGGCGCTTCGGGCTGGGTGCCGATCTCCGTCGGCCGGGACGCGGCGGCGGACGACTTGCGGGCGTTCGCTGCTGTCGAGCCCATTGACAGTCACGTCCATGCGTTCCAGAGCGATCCCGGCTTCACAGCGATGATCAGCGGCTTGCGACTGCATGTGCTGGATATCACGGTGGCTGACACTCAGGGGATCTACGGCAACCTCGATACGGAATTGGCGCGTGCGAAGAGCTTCGTGCAGAGCAGCGACGGCCACGCCAGTTTGTGCGTCACTTTCGATCCATTCAGGTTTCGGGAGAAAGATTTTGCGGGCAACACCGTAAAACAACTTCGGGCGGAATTCGCGGTGGGTGCGGTTGCGGTAAAAATCTGGAAAAATATCGGGATGGAATTAAAAAGGCCGGATGGAAGTTACGTCATGCCAGATGATCCCGCATTCGCACCCATCTATCGCGCGATCGCCGCGGAAAATAAAACGCTCATTGCACACATGGCCGAGCCGACGTCTTCGTGGAAGCCGCTGGATCCGGATAACCCCGATTACGAGTACTACAAGGAAAATCCGGAATGGCACATGTATTTGCATCCAGACCATCCCCACAAGGAAACGATTCTCGCTGCACGGGATCACCTGCTCGAGCAGAATCCAAAATTGCGAGTGATCGGAGCACATCTGGGGAGCATGGAAACCGATGTGGATGAAATCGCGGAGCGATTTGATCGCTATCCCAATTTCGCGGTGGATATGGCGGCGCGGATGGAATACCTGATGATTCAGCCGCGCGACAAAGTGCGGAATTTTCTGATTAAGTATCAGGATCGTGTGTTGTACGCGACCGATCTGGAATTTCTGAACGGACAATCTGCAGCCGAAGCGGAAAAAGACTGGCGCGAAACGTACACGAGGGATTGGAGATTCCTGGGAACGGATCAAATGCTGCCGTATCGCGGGCGTCAAATTCAGGGTCTGAAATTACCGGAGGCGGTCCTGCGCCACCTGTTTCATGACAATGCCGTGCAGTGGATTCCCGGAATACTTCCCTCCAAGTAGATTCGACTAACTTGATCCAAAGTTAGAGTCGCTGCACTTCGATTTGAGGCAGTAGCGATTTCACCGTAGCCAGTTCGATCCTGCCTGGGGCAATCGCCGAACAGTTTGCGGCGCCGCACGCCGCTGCAAGACGAATCGCGTCTTCACCGGTGATTCCTTGCGTAGCGGCGCGCGCAAAGCCGGCCAGCGTGGCGTCACCTGAACCAACCGCCGAGACAACCTGAAGTTGCGGCGGTTTTGCTTTCCATACGGGTCCGTCGTTGGCTTCCACCCAGATCAGACCTTCACTGCCCAGAGTAATCGCGACGCCGGCCGCGCCGCGTCGAATGATTTCCTGGGCTGCCGAGACCGCTTCCGGAGTGGTTTGCACGGCTTTGCCGATCAGGTCTTCCGCTTCTTGACGATTTACCTTCACAAACTGCGGCTTCGCTTCGACGCTCAGGCGCAAAGCCTCTCCGCTGGAATCGATAAAGCTGGGGAGGCCATTCGCCCGCGCAGTTTCGATCAGCGACACATATAAATCGGCACCGACTCCCGAAGGCAAACGTCCGGAGATTGCGAGCAAGCCGATTCCCCCCGCGTTCTCAATTTCTCTACGACATCTCTGCAAAAACTCCTGGGCCTCGCCGGCGGCGGGCGCTCCGCCCGGCTCGAGAATCTCGGTGATTTGGCCAGAGTCGTCGATGATTTCCAGGTTCACGCGAGTCGGTGCCGAGGACGGCATCGAAACGACGCGGACGCCGAGCGATTCCATCTGTGTGACGCATTCCTCTCCGATCGCGCCACCGAGGAACGCAATCCATACGGATTTGGCCAGCAAGGCGTGAGCGGCCATGGCCACGTGTGCGGCTTTGCCGCCGGCAAAGCCTTCGGCGCTGGAGGCGCGATTGATGCTACCGGCCACCAAGGACTTCATGCGCAGGCGCCGGTCCATTCCGGGATTGGCGCTGACGCAAAGGATTACGGGCTCGCGCATAATTTCTTGCTCCCGCGTTAAGTTTATGCCAAGCTATGGACATCGATAACAAATAGTAACAAAAAGTAAGGAATCGAAAGCAAGCTGAAACTCATGCTATCCGAAGAGCGGCGGCGAAAAATCCTGGAATTGACGCAGCGCGACGGCCGGGTCGTAGTCAAAGATCTGGCGCGCCGTTTTTCCACTTCGCTCATTACCATTCGAAAAGATCTGGAAGCATTGCACCAAATGGGCCGCATCCAGCGCGCGCATGGCGGCGCACTCCCGCTCGACGCAACCTCGTTGCGCGACCCCACCCTACACGAAAAAGAACAATTGCACCGGAACGAAAAATTAAAAATTGCCGCTGCGGCGGCGCGCCTGGTGCGGCCCGGCCATGTGGTAATCCTGGATTCTGGAACCACGACCACAGCCGTGGCACGGGCCATCAAGCATATCCAGGATTTGACGGTCATCACTAATGCCGTAAACATCGCGGCGGAGCTGGCCGGAACGGAAGTCGAGGTGATTCTAACTGGCGGCGTACTGCGCCGGAACTCGTTTTCGCTGGTTGGGCCGCTGGCGGAGGATTCGCTGCGGCACGTCACCGCCGATATTTTGTTCCTGGCGGTCGATGGTTTCGACATCGAATACGGTCTGACCACGCCTAACCTGCTGGAGGCGCGAGCGAACCGGGTGATGATGGAAAACGCAAAAACCACGGTAATCGTTTGTGATTCCAGCAAATTCGGGCGGCGCAGCTTGTCGTTCATTGCGCCGACTTCTTCGGTGCACCACACGATCACGGACAAGAAAATTTCGCGGGCGCATTTGCGCGGGTTACGGGCGGCGCACATAAAGGTAATCGCTGTTTAAAATTCATACTTTGGGCGTGGAGGAAGAATTGTCAGCGGAGTTGCATTCGAAAATTGGGGCTTACACGATCGCGGAGATTCTCTCGGAGCCGGCGACCTGGAAAGCGTGCCTCCGGCGCGTGGAAGAGACTGGAGAGCTCCGATCGCTCAGCAGCAAACTTCTACGGGACGTTGAATGGGTGTTCATTGGCTGCGGGTCGAGTTTTTATCTGGCCCAAGCGGCGGCGGCCAGCTGGTCGATTTTGACCGGTGAGAAAGCGCGCGCCATCCCCGCGTCAGAAATCATGCTGTTTCCGCAATCGCTGCCGATTCCCTGCCAGCCCGGCGCCTGCGGCACCGATCAGCGCGGGCACGGGCAGGCGGCTGGCCGCCGGGTCGCCAGCGCGTGCCAGCCCGGCCGCGGCGGCGAGGAACAACATCCCGGTCGCAGCGAAGTTACCGGTCTGGGCCCAGCCCCGCGGCCCAAGGGCAAGGGAGCTTACTGGGTGGCGTAGCGGCCGGTAGCCGTCCCGGGCGCCACCTTCGACGGCAAACGCCGTGACGAAAGCCGGGCCC
>Ga0209006_10000824_pt1 | contig 28557 bp, 29 predicted proteins | sample JacPin_JW_Ref_O2_FD_188567 | JGI IMG/M metagenome (GOLD analysis project Ga0209006, IMG submission 188567) | Forest soil microbial communities from Algoma, Ontario, Canada - Jack Pine, Ontario site 1_JW_Ref_O2 (SPAdes) (version 2) | ecosystem: Environmental > Terrestrial > Soil > Boreal...
CAACGAGGCGGTGTCTTATCACGACTTCGTCGAGGCGATGTTCGAGAGCCACAAGCATGCGCCGTCGATTCCGGCCTGGCTGATCTGCGAGCACGGATTCGTCGAGAAGTACGGATTCGGCGACATTCATCCGGGCACGCGCGACCTCGGCACCTTCGAGCGCGACGATTATATCGTCAGCGGAGAAACGCTCGGCGAGCTGGCGCGCAAGATCGACGTGCCGGCGGCGGCGCTCGCCGAGACGGTCGCGCGGCACAATCGCTTCGCCGCGACCGGCGTCGATGTCGATTTCGCCAAGGGCGAGACCGAGCTCAACCGCTTCAACGGCGACCCCGACCACAAGCCCAATCCCTGCCTCGGCGCGCTGGCGACGCCGCCGTTCCACGCGATCGCGGTGTGGCCGGCCGAGATCGCGGTGAGCACGGGGCTTGCGACCGACGCCGACGCGCGCGTGCTCGGCGCCGACGGCGCGGCGATCGCCGGGCTCTACGCCTGCGGCAACGACATGGCCTCGATCATGTCCGGCGCCTACCCGGGCCCCGGCGCCACGCTCGGGCCCGCGACCGTGTTCGCCTATCGCGCCGTGATGCACGCGGCGCGCGGCTCCGCATCGGGGAAACACTAAAACCAAGTTCCCGTGGCGGAACAACGCAGCGGCGGCCGCGTCGGATTCGCGGCGGCAGTCGCGTATGATCTCGTCCGAGAGGGGTGATTCTCGCCGACACGCCGCAACCGGCGGCCAATGTCCGGCGACAGGAGGCCACGATGCCAACGATCGAGCCCTTCCTGCTTCCCGTGTGCTCGAACTGCGGCGGCCCGCTGAGCCTTTCGCATCTCGAGCCCAACCCGGAAAACAGCGTCCAGGATCTGCGATCCTACAAGTGTGCATGGTGCGGCGACATCCGCACGCTCGCGGTCGCCCGCAGGCGCGCCACGCGGTCCGCCACGACGCGCTCCGGGCGCTAGCGCAACGCGTATGCGCATGTCGCGGATTGCGCATGACTGGTCGGCGTCACCGTGTCATCGGCATCTCGACCGGCGCGCAATTACGGCGGCCCGACATCAGGCAATCCTCCGTGCGCGACATGTCGATCAGCTTCATCACCAGGAAATAGCCGCCGACGAGGCCGACCGCCATGGCGCCGAGCAGCAGCGCGATGGCGATGGCGGGCGGTCCATCGGGATGCGGACTGTGTGCGCGCGGTTCGTCAGGCGGCGGCGACGATTGGCGTCGATCATTCATGACGCAGTGTAGCGCGGTGCGCGACGTGCGACGACTGTTTCCTGTACTCGCTGTGGCCGGCTTCTTCCTCGACGCGCCTCACAACGCCATGCCGCCGTCGACGAGATGCGCCTGGCCCGTGATGTAGCTTGACTCGTCCGAGGCGAGGAACAGCGCAAGGTTCGCGACCTCCTGCGCGGTGCCGAGGCGGGCCATGGGCTGGCGGTCGATGAAGGCCTGGCGCACCTCGGCCTGCGACTTGCCGGTCTTTTCCGCCTGCGCCGCGATGCGGCCGTCGAGCGAGGGCGACTCGATGGTGCCCGGGCAGATGGCGTTGCAGCGGATGCCCGACCGGATGAAATCGGCGGCGACCGCCTTGGTCAGCCCGATCACGGCGGCCTTGGTCGCGCCGTAGACGTAGCGGTTGGGCACGCCGCGGATCGAGGAGACTGCCGACGACATGTTGACGATCGCGCCGCGCCCCTCTTTCAGCATGACGGGCAGGAAGGCGCGGATCATGCGGTGCATCGACTTGACGTTGAGGTCGAAGGAAAAATCCCAGTCGGCCTCGGAACACTGCAGCACGCTGCCGTCATGCACGAAGCCGGCGCAATTGACGAGGATGTGCGGCGCGCCGAACTCCTTGGTCACCGATTGCGCCAGTGCCTCGACCGCCGCAGTCGAGCGCACGTCGAGCTTCACGCATTGCTTTGCGGCGAGCCCCTTGAGTTTCGTTTCGTCGAGATCGCTCGCGATGACGGTCGCGCCCTCGGCGATGAACGCCTCCGCGATGGCGCGGCCGATGCCCTGGCCGGCCGCGGTGGTGACGGCGATCTTGTCTTTCAAGCGGTTGGTCATCAGAAATCCTCCTGGAAGCTTGCTCGGTGCCTGCGCCCCCTCTCCCCCGAAGGGGAGAGGGTTGGGGTGAGGGGCTCTGTGACTATCGATAATCCGAGCGGCCCTCACCCGGCTCCCCCGGCACGGAGCCGGGGTCGCCACCCTCTCCCGGAGGGAGAGGGTCAAGAGAGTCAGTGATTGTCCCGCGGCACGCTCTTTTGCGCGACGCGCTGATACTTGACGGCGGGGGTGAGCACCATGCCGTCGGCAAGCTGCTCGACCATGGCGCGCTGGATCTCCTGCCAGGGCGTCTGGCTCGCCGGGAAGTGGAAGCCGCCTTGGCGGGCGAGCGCGTCGCGGCGGCGGCCGAGCTCTTCGGCCGGGATCATGATGTCGGCTGAGCCCTTGTTGAGGTCGACGCGGATGCGGTCGCCGGTCTTGATGAGCCCGAGGCCGCCGCCGGCGGCGGCTTCGGGCGAGGCGTTGAGGATCGAGGGCGAGCCCGAGGTGCCGGACTGGCGGCCGTCGCCGATGCACGGCAGCGACGTGATGCCGCGTTTGATCAGCGCGGCGGGCGGCTGCATGTTGACCACCTCGGCCGAGCCCGGATAGCCGATCGGCCCGACGCCGCGGATCACCAGGATGGTGCGCTCGTCGATGCCGAGCGCCGGATCCTCGATGCGGTGGTGATAGTCCTCCGGGCCTTCGAACACGACCGCCTTGCCCTCGAAGGCGTCCGGGTCCTTCGGGTCGGACAGATAGCGGTCGCGGAATTCCTTGGAGATCACGCTCATCTTCATGATGGCGCTGTCGAACAGATTGCCGCTGAGCACCTTGAAGCCCGCGTCCTTGACGAGCGGCTTGTCGACGCTGCGGATGACGTCCGCATCGGCGATCGCGGCATTCTTGACGTTCTCGCCCATGGTCTTGCCGTTGACCGTCATGGCGTCGTCATGGATGCGCCCGGCCTTCTGCAGCTCGCGCATCACCGCCGGCAATCCGCCGGCGCGGAAATATTCCTCGCCGAGATATTTGCCGGCCGGCTGCATGTTGACGAGCAGCGGGACGTCGAGGCCGAGCCTTTCCCAATCCTGCATCGTCAGCGTCACGCCGATGTGGCGCGCAATCGCATTGATGTGGATCGGCGCGTTGGTCGATCCGCCGATCGCCGAACACGCGACGATCGCGTTCTCGAACGCCTTACGGGTGAGGATGTCGGACGGTTTGAGGTCCTCCTTGACGATCTCGACGGCACGCACGCCGGTCTCGTAGGCGATCTGCCCGCGCTCGCGGTAGGGCGCCGGGATCGCGGCGCAGCCGGGCAGCGACATGCCGAGCGCTTCGGCGAGCGCATTCATGGTCGAGGCCGTGCCCATGGTGTTGCAATGGCCGGTCGACGGCGCGGTCGCGGCCGCGATGTCGAGGAACTCTTCCGCCGTGATGCGGCCGGCGGCCATCTCCTGGCGCGCGTGCCAGATCGCCGTGCCGGAACCCGCGCGCTCGCCCTTCCACCAGCCGTTGAGCATGGGCCCGACCGAGAGCACGATCGCGGGCGTGTTCACGGTCGCGGCCGCCATGATGCAGGCTGGCGTCGTCTTGTCGCAGCCGGTCGTGAGCACGACGCCATCGAGCGGGTAGCCGAATAGCACCTCGACCAGGCTCAGGTAGGCGAGGTTGCGATCGAGCGCGGCGGTCGGGCGCTTGCCGGTCTCCTGGATCGGGTGGCACGGGAACTCGATCGCGACGCCGCCCGCCGTGCGGATGCCCTCGCGCACGCGATGCGCCAGCTCGAGATGATGCCTGTTGCAGGGCGACAGATCGGAACCGGTCTGGGCGATGCCGATGATCGGCTTGCCGGAACGCAGCTCGGCCGGCGTCAGGCCGAAGTTGAGGTAGCGCTCGAGATAGAGCGCCGTCATGCCCGGATTGTCCGGGTTGTCGAACCACAGCTTGGAACGCAGCTTTGGTTCGCCTTTGGACGGCGGTTGCGTCATTCGATCCTCCCGGAAGCGGTCAGGTGCAGCAAAATTGCGCGAAATCGGTCGAACCCGCCCCCGATGGTAGAACGAATTTCCCGCCCACAGGGTCCATGAATCCGACCGCGCGGGGGCGAAGGCGGGTTGCGCTTGATCTAGATCAAGGACCGTCGCCGCGCCACCTGCAACGTTGCATCGAGTTTCTGCGGCAATTCTGTTCCTCCCTCCAAAGCCGCGAATAGCAAAGCCCTGGCCCGGCGTCGGGCCGGGGCTTTCTTTGCCTCGATCTCAACCGTTCAACGCCGCCGCGCCCTTGGCCGCAACCCGTCGGCCAAGCGGTAAACGACGAGCAGGCTCATGGCCGCAGCGAGCGTCCAACCGAGCGCCTGCGCCCAGGGATGCGGCAGCCAGACGGCGACCATGTTCCCGATCCACGCGCGGGAAGCGAGCAGCAGGGCGAGCCCCATCGCGATCCCATACGCAAGGCTCGCGGCACCAAACAGCAGCAGTGCGCGGCCGCTCGCCGGCGCGGCGCCCGCGCGTCCCCCCAGGCATGCACCCATGCATGCGCCAACCGACGCGAGCGCGCGGGCGCGCAGGTCGGGAATCTCGCACAGATCCATCAGGACATAGTAGCCGTCGAGCTCGAGCAGCGGATTCATGTTCACGGCGGCGAGCGCGTAGCCGATAAGGCTAAAGCTCCACAGCGCTTCGCGCACGGCAGGCGCGGCCGGGACGAGCACGGCCAGCACGGCGACGCCGGCGAGCACGAGATTGGCGTAGGGGCCAGCGGCGCTCACCGCGATGCGCGGCCATCGAGCCGCCGCCCACATGTCGCTCGTGTCGACGAAGGCGACCGGCGCAAAGTAGTACCAGCCGACGCCGACCCGATGTACGGCGCGGCCGAAATGCTTGCACGTCAAGGCATGTGCCGCCTCGTGGACGACGATGTGAAGGACGAGGCTCGCGAGCCACAACGAGGACGCGTGCGCCAGCGTCCCGGCCGGTATGGGCGCGCCCGTCAACACGAGCCATCCGAAAGCAACGGCACCGGCGCCCGCAAGCACGAGCAGCACGGCCTGGGCGAGCGCCGCGTAGAGGAAGCGCAGCGCGTGGTAGAGCGCCGTCACGCGGCGATCCACGTCGGGCAGGCAGGCATAGCAGGTGCAGAGCGAGGCGAGGCGGCGCAGCGCGTCACGCCGGGGGTGCGACGGCGCCGTGCCACGCGGCGCCGCCAAAGCGAGGAAGCCTTCCGCATGCAGCCGCGCAAGCGCGCGCAGCGCCTCGGCCGGCGCCGGTCGCCGGCAGCGCTCCACATAGGCGACGCACAGATCGCGTAGCGTGCGCGTGCCGTCGATCTGCTGCCAGAGAAAGAAGCCTTCCTCGGAAAGGCGCATGTAGCGGCGACCAGCTGCATCCTTGAGCACATAGCTCGGCGCAGCGGCGGCGATCTGCCGGCGCTCGACCACGCAGCCGGGCGCGCGGCGCGGGCGCTGTTGCGCGAGCTCCTGCATCTCGGTCTGCGCTGCGGCCGCCACGGCGTTCCTCAGAAATGTTCGGCGCTGGCGGCCCAGCGCGACCACGGGGCCGGGTCGGACGGCATGGCGAGGTCGATCAATGCCTGATAGGCGCGCGCCGCGTCCTCGGCGCGCGCGGCCGGCATTGCCTCCACGCCATGGATGTCGTGCCGTGGCCGTACCAGCAGCGGCAGCAGCGGAACGTTGGCGCTGCGCGCCAGCCACGCGGCGCCGTCCGCGAGTGCGAGCGCGCCGCGGCCGAGGCGGCACGCGATCGTCCGCTTCGCGTCCGCCGGCGGCAGCTGTCCGTCGACGAAGATCAGCGCCGTGCCGCCGGCGCGCAGGATCGCGAGGGCGCGCCGCAGGGCGCCGACCTCGCCGAGCCGCGCGATGTCGAGATCGATGAGGGGAAAGCCATGCGCGCTCAGCTCGGCCTGCCGTTGTGGCGACAGCATCACGGCGGGGTCGCGGTGCGAATTCTGGATCACGGCGAATGCCGCAATCTGCCCGGTGCGGCTCGCGCGCGCGAGGCATAGGGGCAGGATCGAGGTCGCGGGACCGTAGTGCAGGCTGATCGCCACGCTGCCGCCGGCCGTGCGCGGGAGGGCGGGAACGCGTGCGCCTTGGTCGATCAGGGTGCGCAGGATATCGATGCGGCCGGAGCCGAGAAGCTGGTCGTGAAAGGCCGCGTCGGCGGCGAGGAGATGGTTGCGACGAGCCTGCCGGCGCGCGTCCTGCGGCGCGAGGCCGAGATAGGCGGCGAGGCGCTGCTCGGCGCGGCCTATCGATGCGGGGTCCGCATCGGCGCAGCTCGCAAGGGCGGCGCGGCGCGCCGCGAGATAAGAGGCCCAACCGGCGTCTTGCAGCATGGTTCTGGTTCCTGCGGTCCGGTTGGGCCTCGCGTCCGTTGGCGGACGGTCTCACTTCTTGCCGTTGTGCGCGTGGGCGATGCGCGCGCGCAGCGTCTCGGCGATCTCGCGCGCGTCGGTGGTGCCGAGCACGGCGTTGAGTTGATCGGACGGCACGATGCCGGAGAGGAACTCCGGATCCTGGGCGGCCCGGTCGATCAGGTCAGCGATGTCGCTCATGGTGGTCTCCTGTGCGGTTGCGGCTCCGGTCGCGGAGCCGGGACATTCGTTTGTCCATGCAACTCGGAGGGGCGTTCAGGCCGCGGCTGCGCGGAGCCTGAGATTCGGCTGCTTCGTGACGGACGTCACAGGCGCGGCAGATCGAAAGGACCGCCCTGGCGCGCCGCGTCGCGCACCTGCGAGGGCGTCGCGCCGAATTGGCGGCGGAAGACGCGATTGAAGTAGGAGAGATCGCCGAAGCCGCAGGCGAGCGCGATCGCGCCGATGCGGCCGGGCGCGCCACCCGGGTCGGTCAGCAGCCGGTGCGCCCGATCGAGGCGCTGCGCGAGCACGAAGCTCGAGTAGGTCAGGTGCTCGCCCGCGAACAGCTTGCGCACGTAACGCGGCGACACGCCCTGCCGTGCCGCGATGACGGCAACCGAGAGCTCGTGGTCATGCGCGCTGCGCAGGATGTCGGATTTGATGGCACGCAGGCGCGCCGCGGCGACGCCGCCGGGTGCGGGGTCGGCCGCCGGGCGGCCGAGCAGCAGCGTGACGAGGTCGTAGACGTGGGCGACCGCGAGGCTGCGCGCCTCGGCGCCGGCGAAGGCCGTGACGGCGTCGTCGTGTTGCAGCATCTCGGCATAGCGGATGAGCAGCGCGAGGCCGCCGGTGTCGGCCGCAAATGTGCGGGCGAGCAGCGCGTCGAGATCGCGCAAGCGCGCGCCGAGGGCCTCGACCGGGATGCGCAGGTTGAGCAGCCGCGAGTCGGGCGCGCAGTCGCACGAGGCGATCTCGCGGCTGCGCGTGAGCGCGGCCTCGCCGGGGGCGCAGACCGCTTCGCGTCCGCGCTGGCGCACCACGCGCCTGCCCGCGATGGTTATGTTGATGACGAGGTCGTCGCTGTCGATCTGCGCCGCCGTTCGCCGGGTATGGACGCGCGAGCAGGCGGTCGAGGCGACGGCGAGGCCCGGCAGGTGCCACAGCGTGCTGCGCCAGTAGAAGGCGCTGCCCGGTTGCGGCTCGATGTCGTGCCTGACGACCGCGCGGCCGTAGACCTCGCGCACGAAGGCAACCCGCTCGCGCTCCGGCACGTCATCGCTGGCGAAGCGATCGAGCTGAGGCAAGATCAGGGAACTACCCTTGCGAACATCCATGGGCCGATCCTGGCGGTATCGACCATCCACCCATCTATGTCGCCTGAAGGTAACATGCGGTTCAAGATCAATGATTTGCGCCTTCGCGGCCGCGCCGCGGCGCCCTTGCGCCAGGGTGATGCGGCCCGGGCGGTCAGAAATCGTTGTCGTAGAAGATGCCGGCCTCGCAGCGCTTGTTGACGTCCTCGCACAGGACCTTGTTGCCCTCCTCGAGCTTGACGGCGAGCTGCCGGTCGAGCTTGGGGTCGAGCGTATGCAGCGAGATGACGTTGACGATGTCCTTTTCGCGCGAGACGAAGATCGTGTCGTTCTCGATTCTGCGCACGCGGAAGCCGACGAAATAGACGATCGGAAAATCCTCCGCGCCGTTGCAGGTCCAGGCCGTGACGTTGCGGTAGTCGGCCGCGTCGGAGAGGCCGTGCACCATGCGCAGGTCGTAGGTGCCGGAGCCGGAAGGCTCCTCCTTGAGGACGATCTGCGAGGAGAAGAACTCCGCGCCGCCCTTGCGGCCGCGTGCGATCAGCTCGTCGATCTGCTCGTTCGAGTAGCGCTTGAGGGCGCGCATGTTCTTGATGTGCTGCTCGAACGGCGCGAGCTTGATCAGGCCGGCATGGCACAACGCGATCTTCTGTTCGTCGGCGAGCGCCGGGGCGGCGGCGAGCGACGCGCCCGCGACGAGCATCGCGGCGATAAGGCGCCGCAGCGAGGAGGAACGCGTGTGCATGGCATATCCCTTTCGATGTCGCGCCGGAACGCGCCGGGCGCGATGACTTGCTACCCCTGGGCTAGACGGACAGCCATGAAGTATTTCACCGCCGTCCCGCGTCGCGCGACGCTAGGGCACCCTGCGACAATGCCTGCCGGATTTAGTGGTAGTGCAGCAGGGAGCGTGTTCAGCGGGGGGCGTGAACGGACCATCACGTCATGGCCAGTCGAACACGATCGCCAGAACCGTGAGCACGCTTAGCGCGATATTCGACGGCGAATGCGTGATCATCTTACATCGCTTCGATCCGACGCGCCCTGATCCGCGGCGTCCCAATTTCATGAGCGCCACGCCCTTAGTCCATCGTCAGCACGATCTTTCCGAAGTGCGCGTTCGCCCGCATCATGGCGAGCGCGTCGGCGGCCTTGGCGAGCGGGAAGGTCTTGTCGATCGGCAGCGTGAGCTTGCCGGCCTCGAGCGCGGGCCACAGATCGGCGCGCATCGCCCGCACGATCTCGCGCACTTCGTCGGGCGAGCGGGTGCGGAAGGTGACGCCGATATAGTCGATGCGCTTCAAGGCGTGCAGGTCGAAATCGAACTCGCCCTTCATGCCGCCGAGCCGGCCGACATTGACGATGCGGCCGAGGATCTTGGCGGCCGCGAGGTTCTGGTTGGCGACGCTCGCCGAGATCTGGTCGACGATCAGGTCGACGCCCTTGCCGTCGGTCGCCTGCTTGACCTCGTCGGGCCATTTCGGGTCGCTCGAATCGAGCGCGAGATCGGCACCGTATTCCTTGAGCCGCGCCCGGCGCGCCGGATTGGTCGAGGTGCCGATCACGAGGGCAGCGCCCATCGCCTTGCCGATCTGCATGCCCATGAGGCCGACGCCGGTGCTCGCGCCCTGGATCAGCAGGCTTTCGCCGCGCTTGAGCCGGCCGGCGGTGACGACCGCGTTGTGCATGGTCTGCAGCGCGACCGGAAAGCAGGCGGCCTGTGCGAACGTCATGTTGTTCGCCGGGATGCGGTTGACGCGGCCGGCGTCGGTCACGGCGTATTCGGCATAGCCGCCGGGCGCCGAGGCCATCACGCGGTCGCCCGCCTTGATCTCCCGCACGTCGCGGCCGATCGCCTCGACCTCGCCGGCGCATTCGAGCCCGAGGCGGGCGCCGACGCCGCCGACCGCGCCGTGCTGATGGCCCTGCGCGACCAGGAGATCGGCGCGGTTGAGGCTCGAGGCGCGCACGCGGATCAGCACCTCGTTCGGCTTCGGGGCGGGTTTCTCGACGTCGCGGATTTCGACGCCATGCTCACCGACGACTGCGGCTTTCATGAAAAACACTCCGGCTGGATTTGTGCGGCATCCGTTGTAGCCCGGATGGAGCGCAAGCGAAATCCGGGGACGGCGATCCCGCATTTCGCTTCGCTCCATGCGGGCTACCGGCTAGAGTCCTCTTCGATGATCCTTCCCCTGCGCATTCTCCATTTCGAGGACCTCTCGGTCGGCATGACCGAGACGCTGTCGAAGACGATCTCGTCGGACGACGTGGTCGGCTTCGCGACGCTCACGGGCGACCGCAATCCGATCCATCTGTCCGAGCACTTTGCCGCCAAGACCTCGTTCGGCGGCCGCATCGCGCACGGCCTCTATACGGCGGGCCTCATCTCGGCGGTGCTCGGCACGCGGCTGCCGGGACCGGGCGCGATCTACGTCTCGCAGACCCTGCACTTCCACGCGCCGGTGCGCATCGGCGATACCGTCGACGTGACCGTGACGGTCGCCGAGCTCATCCCCGGGCGGCAGCGCGCGCGGCTTGCCTGCACGTGCCGGGTGGGCGGGGAGGTCGTGCTCGACGGCGAGGCGCTCGTGAAGGTGCCGTCGGCGGCGAAATCGAAGCGGCCCCTGCCGCACATCTGACACGGGCGACGCCGGGTCGGCGATGATCCCCGGCTTGACGATGCATAAGGCAACACTTATTCATAGGTCATGCCGATGCCCCTCGACGTCGATACCGTGATGCGCACGCTCGCCGATCCGACGCGGCGTGCCGTGTTCGAGCAGATCGTGACGGCGGGGGAGATCACCGCCGGGGCGCTGACGCGCGGCGCCAAGGTGTCGCAACCGGCCGTGTCGCAGCACCTGCGCGCGCTCAGGCTTGCCGCTCTCGTCATCGAACGGCGCGAAGGCCGCAACATCCATTACCGCGCCCGGCCGCAGGGCCTCGCGCCGCTGGTCGATTGGCTCGGCATCTACGGTGCGTTCTGGCGCGAGCGCTTCGCCAATCTCAAAGTGCTGTTGAAGGAGATCGACAATGGCTCTCGAGGCCGCGACAACCCGAAACGTCGTCGTCGAGGAGGTGCTGCCGCACGCGCCTGAGGTGGTCTGGATGGCGCTGGCGACGTCCGGGTTGATCGCGCAGTGGCTGATGCCGAATGATTTCGAGCCAGTGGTCGGAAAGCGGTTCACCTTGCGCGCTCGACCGATGGGCAATTGGGACGGCGTCGTGCACTGCGAGGTGCTCGAGGTCGTGCCGGCGCGCCGGCTGGTCTACAGCTGGAGGGGCGGAGCGAGCGGCAACACGAAATATGGCGCGGCGCTCGATACGGTGGTGACCTGGACCCTGACGCCGGTTTCGCAGGGCACGCGATTGCGGCTCGTCCACGCGGGCTTCCGTTCGCCGGAAAACGATTTTGCCTTCGACGCGATGAGCCGCGGCTGGATGCGGATCGTGCAGGAGGCGATTGTCCGGGTCCTGCGCGAAGCGACGTGAGGCGAAACGGTTGGCGCCTGCCTTGGCGCTGCAGCAAGGCGTCGCGCGAGCCGTCTTACGGACCCAGATTGCAATTGCGCTGGCACGTCGTCAGTTGAGTCGAACAGTTGGTCTGGCACGTCGTCGGGTTCGAGGTCGTGCCGGCGGTCGTCATCGATGGAATGAGGGTCGTGCCGTTGATCGTGCTGATGCAGGTGTTCTGGCAGCTTTGCACCTGGGTGCTGCAGCCGAACATGCAGGTTTGCGAGGACGCGGTCGGGGTGGGGAAGATGCTCGACGCCGGGGCGGGATTCGTCTCGTCGGTGCCGGCCGTGGTCTGGTCGGTGGTTTGCGCCCTGGCGGGCGCGAAGGCGGCAATTGCCGGCAATGCCAGCACGAGCGCTGCGCCTGCGGCGAGGCGCAGACGGCGCAAAGCGGTGCGGCGGCGCGGAACGGTCGATATCATGTCATCTCCTCACCCATGATCTCGCTTGCAGCGAATGATGCGGGCCGCGCCGGCCGGCGTCAAGGGTTGCCCAACGAGCTCGCCGCCGTGCCGGCGCCTTGAGCAGTCGAAGCCGCCGCGCCAAGCAAGCATGCGCGCTCAAATTGCCGTGAGCGCGTCACACGCGATTGTGAGCGTCGCGTCACTGCGAGGCCGCATTCGATCGGCTATCTACACTTGCATCGCGCAGACGGATCAGCACGGCGGCCATCGCGTTGCAGTGTTGATCGCGAGACGCTCCCCCGGACCATCGGGGCGGTTCGCAAAAAAAACGACGTCAAAAACCACCGCGAAAAATAAATTCTGCGAAAAATCCGGGACGCAAGGCTTAGCGTTGCGGACAGACGCAATTCAAGAGCGACAGGAGGACGCGCCGGACGACAACGAGGGCATCGCCAACATGAGGAGATCGTCATGAGCGAGTCGGCCCCAATCATATCGAGCGTCGGCGCAGGTGCCGCGATCGAACCCCGCATGCCGTTGTCGGGCCTTACCTGCGCGCCAGTTCAATTCACGCCGGCCGATATCGCGCAACGCGACATCACGCGGTGGAACGGAATTGCGGCCGACGCCGTCACGGTGACGCGGCGCGAGCCGTACGAATTTCAGCTGCGCGCCTCGTGCCATCTCCTGATCATGGCGGAGCGCGGCGAGCGTGACGACGGCGAGACGCTGATCGAGGGTTTGCCGAAATCGACGCGACGCAAATTCAGCGGCCGGTTGAGCTTCGTGCCGAGCGGCCACCGCTTGTATGGCTGGCAGAAGCCGCGCCTGCTCACGCGCGTGACCTATTTCTACATCGACCCGCGTGGACCCCTGCTCGACCCCGAGCTCGGTTTCGCCGAAACCGAGTTCAAGCCGCGGCTGTACTTCTACGACCGCGACCTGTGGGCGATCGCCGCGAAGCTCAAGGCGGCGCATGCCACCCACGGTGCGCCCGGGCAGCAGCAATATGGCGAGGCGCTCGGCATTCTGCTGGCACACGAGCTGCTGCGGCTCAACCGCGGCGCGCCGGACACGCAAGCCTATGTCCGCGGCGGGCTCGCAGCCTGGCAAAGGTCGCGCGTCGGCGAATATATCGAGGAGCACCTGACGGAGAATGTCTTGCTGTCGAGCCTCGCCGAGGTCGCGCAATTGAGCCCGTTCCACTTCTCTCGCGTCTTCAAGCAGACCTTCGGCATGCCGCCGCTGCGCTATCTCGCCAGCCGGCGCATCGAGCGCGCCAAGGCCTTGCTGGCCGGCGACGGGAGCGTGACGCAGGTCGGGCTCGCGGTCGGCTTCGCGGAGACGAGCTCCTTCACGACGGCGTTCCGCAAGCACACGGGCGTGACGCCGAGCGTCTATCGGCGCGGGCTCGAATGACCGGCGCGGCCGTCGGCAAGGCGCGCAAAAAAAAGGGGGGCGGCGCCTGCCGTCCCCCTTGTGCTTTCAGTCGGCCTCAGTGCGTGGCGGCCCGGGGATGGCGCGGCGCCGGGGCCGGAGCCTGCGCGTAGGCGCCAGTGCCCGCCTGCTGCTGGCTCAGCGCGTAGATTTTTTCCTCGTCGGTCGTCTGCTGGTCGGCCGCGCGCGCTGCGGGCAGGCCGGCGAGCAGCGCAATCGCCGCAACAGCCGGGAGCAGCGTCCAGCGGGCCGCGCGCCGGGCGTTCGACTCGATACGAGTCTGCATGATATTTCTCCATAAAATCAGGCGCTTGCGGAAAAGCGCGGGAATCTACCGCGGTGCAGTATATGCACTGCAGCATGGCCCCAGGGCTTGCGCCCGATTGCTGCGATCCAGGTGGTCTTGCGCAATTGCACCGACTGGCGCCGCGCCATTGCGGGCGCGGCGCCAGCCGCTGGCGTTTCTCGGTCGTGGCTCAGCGGTAGGTGTAGCCGCGCACGTGGGTGCGGCCGGGGCGGATCACCTGCGCATAGGCGCCGGGGACACCGGTGCCGCTGGCGGCCTCCCAGTTGAGCCGATTGTCGATCTGCGCGTTAGTCTCCTGCTGATCGGCGTAGGCGGCAGGCAGGCCTGAGAACAGCGCGACGACGGCGAGCGCCGGCAGCAGCGCGCGGCGGGCCGAGGCGCGCAGGGTCGAGGCGATACGGATTTGCATCTTGGTTCTCCATTGGAAGCGCCTGCGGATCGGCGCGGTCTTGTTCCGCATGCGCCGCATATGGAGACGGCGTGCCGCGCCTTCTTGCGTGCGCTTGCGGCGGTTCGCGCTGTCTTGCGTCAAATGCGCATAAACACGGCAGCCGCCGTCGCTCGCACGAACGGGAAAAGCGCAAGCGCGTGGAATTTGCCGCAAGCGCCGGCAAATCGATCGCGTCGGCGTGACTACGTTGCGGTCACCGAACCTGTGAGCCGAGGATTCTTCCATGAATGTGCACGAGCGACGCCCGACAAACGCAATGGAACAATTGCAGCAGCCGATCACGATGCCCCGCGTCGGGCTCGGCACCTGGGCGATCGGCGGCTGGATGTGGGGCGGCACCGACGAGGCGGAGTCGATCCGCACCATTCATGCGGCGCTCGACCTCGGCATCACGCTGATCGACACCGCGCCGGTCTACGGCTTCGGCCGCTCCGAGGAGATCGTCGGCAAGGCCCTCGCGCAGGACGGCCGCCGCCGTCGTGCCGTGATCGCGACCAAGGTCGGCCTGGACTGGAAGGACGCAAAGCCGTTCCGCAACGGCCGGCCGGAGCGCATCGTCAAGGAAGTCGAGGATTCGCTGCGCCGCCTGCGCACCGACGTGATCGACCTCTACCAGGTGCACTGGCCCGATCCGATGGTGCCGCTCGACGACACCGCCGAGGCAATGGCGCGGCTCTATCGCGCCGGCAAGATCAATGCGATCGGGGTGAGCAATTTCAGCCCGGCCGAAATGGACGTCTTCCGCACCGCCGCGCCGCTGCACACCGCGCAGCCGCCCTACAACATGTTCGAGCGCGGCGCCGAGGCTGACGTGCTGCCCTATTGCGCCGCGCACGGCATTACGACGCTCACCTACGGCTCGCTGTGCCGCGGGCTCCTCTCCGGGCGGATGCGCGCCGACACCTCCTTTGCGGGCGACGATCTGCGCGGTAGCGATCCGAAATTCCGCGCGCCGCGTTTTGCCCAGTACCTGCAGGCGGTCGAGGCGCTCGATCGCCTCGCGCGCGAGCGCTTCGGCAAGCGGGTCATCCACCTGGCGCTGCGCTGGGTGCTCGATCGGCCGGGCAGCGGCGTGGCGCTGTGGGGCGCGCGACGGGCCGATCAGCTTGCGCCCGTGGGCGAGATCATGGGCTGGCGAATCGACCCCGACAGCATGCGCGAGATCGATGCGATCCTTTCACGCATCATCACGGATCCGGTCGGGCCTGAGTTCATGGCGCCGCCGGTCGCGACCGATATCTAGCCGTTCTCATGTCATGATCTCCATTTTTGACGCTCTCGAGGCGGACTGATCGCAGCCTTCAGCCCAAACGGCCCGTTCTCGACCGCGCTCGAAATTGGACGTCGATCGTTACCGGGCCGCAGGAACGCGATGGCGGACGTGACCGCGAGCGGGCACCGACGCATAGCCTCCGTCGAAACCCTGCGCGGCTTGCTGGCTGAGCGCATAGCCCGGCGCCTCGTCGCTGCGCTGCTGATCGGCGAACGCGACACTCCCTCCGGCAACATACAGGACGGCTGCGACAAGCGAAGTGATCGTCTTCATGTGAAGTCTCCATTGTTTTCCTCGGAGATCTTTGCCGCAGCAATCATCGACGCTGCAGCGATCCCGCTATCGGCGACGTAGGTCGCTGTCCGTGCGGCCAGTAGACAGACAATCCGGAACAGACCATTTGGCTGAATTAAATAATGAGACATGCCGACGTGGGAAACGAGATGGCGTGCCAGAACTCTCGCGCGGGAAAGCGCAGAGCTTTCCATCGACAGATTGAGATGGGTGGGGTGCCTTGCCGCATAAGCACTCCACAATGAAAAATACAGTCGAGGTATAAATATAGTCGGGCGCCTATAGCGGGTTTATGCGTCGACTCTTCCACAGTCGGAAACCGGTGCCGCGCGTGCCGAGACGTCGATCAAGGCAAATTGGTTGCGTGCTCCGTCAGCCGGAGCTCACCGTCAGCGGCCGCACAAAGCGAAGGCTCTTCGGGTTCGAGCCGGCGCTCGGACCCGGATGGCGTGCCCGGAGAGGTCAGTCCTCCGCCGCGTTGAGACGTCCGGGAGGTAATATCAGGCCGGCCCAGCGCGGCCGGCGGCGCTGGCGTCCGGCTCCGGAGACCATACGTAAGGGGGCGGCACCCGGAGCCCATCGCATGGACAAGCTCGAGCAGATCCTGACGTTCGTCCGCGTCGTGGAGCTCGGCGGATTTTCCGCCGCGGCGCGCGATCTCGAATTGGCGCCGAGCGTGGTGACGACGCAGATCCAGGCGCTCGAGCAGCGCCTCGGCGTGCGCCTGCTCAACCGCAACACGCGCAGCGTCAAGCCGACCGAAGTCGGCGAAGCCTACTACGGGCGCTGCCTCGACCTGCTCAAGCGCTTCGATCTTGCGGACGACTTCGTCCAGTCGATGCAGGCGGTGCCGCGCGGGGTGCTGCGCCTCAACGTGTCGCTGCCGCTGATCGACCTCATCACCCCGGTCGTGTCGCAATACGCCGGCCAATATCCGGAGGTGTCGGTGCGCATGATCGTGACGGGGCGCGATCTCGACCTGATCGAGGATCATTTCGATCTCGCGGTCCGCCACCGGATGCCGGACAATGCGAGCCTGATCGTGCGCAAGGTGGGCGAGTTCGGCATGGTCGCGTGTGCGTCGCCCAAGTATTTCGCCGAGCGGCCCAAGCCGCAGAAGCCGTCCGACCTCGTTGATCACAACTGCCTGATCTACACCGACTCGGGCTCGGGCGACCGCTGGCCGGTCTTTAGCACCGACAATGAGATGTCGTTGCATGGCAACCTGCAGACCAACAGCACGCTGGCGCTGGTCAGCGCCGCCGAGGCCGGGCAGGGGATCGTGATCCTGCCGACGTTCGTGGCCGCGCGACCGCTGGCCGACGGGCGGCTCATCGCGATCCTGCAGGAATACACGACCGTCAGGCGGCCCGTGACGGTCGTCTATCCGCATCGCGGCCTCGCGCCGACGAAGACCACAGCCTTCGTCGACATGCTGACCAAGCACATCCCGCGGGCATTGGACGCGGCCTCGCACGTCCCGCCGACGCCGCCCGGGCCGCTGGAGCGCAGCGCGGGCGTATCGGCGGCGCCTGCCATTCTGTTGGGCGGACGGGCCGAATCCGCCGGCGCGGTCACGCGAAGGCCGCGCGCTTAGTGGAGCATGTTCCGTCCCTGCGGAATCGGGAAATCCCTAAGCCCGTTTCATTCGGCGCACGTTGTTGTCGGCGAGCCGGCGGGCAGCCCGATCAAGTCGGGGCGGGCTTTCGCCGGAACAGGCGCCGAGGGCTGGTTCATTTTCCCGTGATAGCCCGCGCGACTTCCTGATCGCCGAAAGAAAATAACAAAAACACCCCAAAAATCGTGTCAATCAGAGCGGATTGCAAAGGAGCCCGCACGCCAAACGATTGTTCGCTCGCGGCAAAGAGTCAATTCTGAATTCCCTCGATTATCGCGAATAGTGGTCCGTGGCACATAGCACACGCCGCCGGGATCGGTGGCACTCAGCGTGTTCCGTCACCCGCGAGATGGAGAGCGTCCATGCAAAGGATCGCCGCCAGCCTGCCGACTTTTACGGCCGAAGCAGGGTTATCGAAATACCTTACCGAGATACGCCGGTTTCCCATGCTGGAACAACAGGAAGAATACCTGCTGGCGACGCGCTGGCGCGAGCATGGCGACCGCGCGGCCGCGGAGAAGCTCGTCACCAGCCATTTGCGCCTCGTCGCCAGGATCGCCGGCGGCTACCGCGGTTATGGCCTGCCGATCGCCGAGGTAATTGCCGAAGGCAATCTCGGGCTGATGCAGGCGGTGAAGCGGTTCGACCCGACCAAGGGTTTTCGGCTGACGACCTACGCGATCTGGTGGATCAAGGCCGCGATCCAGGAATACATCCTGCGCTCATGGTCGATGGTGAAGATCGGCGCGAGCGCGAACCAGCGGCGGCTCTTCTTCAAGCTGCGCGCGGCGAAGAGCCGTATCTCGGCGTTCGAGGAGGGCGACCTGCGGCCGGATCATGTCGAGCAGATCGCGCAACAGCTGCAGGTTCCGGCGCAGGACGTGGTCGAGATGAACCGGCGATTGGGCGGCGACGTCTCGCTCAACGTGGCGGTCGGCCAGGACGGCGGCGCGGGCGAATGGCAGGACTGGCTGGTCGACGAGGCGCCGAGCCCCGAGCGGATACTGGCGCAGACGCAGGAAAGCGACGGCCGGCGCGGCGCGCTCGATGCGGCGCTCGCGGTGCTTGCGCCCGGCCGCGAGCGGCGCATCTTCGCGGCGCGCCGGCTCGCCGATGAGCCAGTCACGCTCGAGGCGCTGGCCGAGGAGTTCGCAATCTCGCGCGAGCGCGTGCGCCAGATCGAGGCGCGCGCCTTCGCCAAGGTGGAGAAGGCGGCGAAGAGTCATCTTGCGGCGCGCCAGCCGCAACCTCGCGCATCGCGCAGCAACGCCAACCGGCCCGCGCTCGCTCTGGCGTTCTGACATCCGACGCGCGTCGCGCGCAGAGCAGCGTCGCGCATTTCAGATGGCCGCGGCCTGGGTTTGCCGAACCGCGGTGATTAATTCGGGGCTGGAGGTGGAACTCGGCGCGATCTCTGGAGGATCGGATGGATCGACTCGTCAGCATGCGGGCGTTCGTTCAGGTCATCGACAGCGGCAGCTTTGCGGCCGCCGCGAAGGTGCTCAAGGCGTCGCCCGCCAGCGTCACCCACCACGTCCAGTCGCTCGAGGACCATCTCGGCGTCCAACTCCTCAATCGCACGACGCGAAAGCTGCACCTCACCGAGGTCGGGCGGAATTTCTACGAGCATAGCTCGAAGATCCTGATGGAGGTCGAGGAAGCCGAGCGCTGCGCCGCCGCCCTGCAGACGACCCCGCGCGGTCTTTTGCGCGTGAATACGACCGAAAGCTTTGCGCGCGTGCTGGCGCCGCTGGTCGCCGAGTTCTGCGCGACCCATGCGGAGGTGGCATTCGAGGTCGTGACGAGCGACCACATGGTCGATCTCATCGAGGGGGGCTTCGACCTCGCCCTGCGGGCCGGGCAATTGCCGGATTCCAGCCTGATGAGTCGCCGCCTCGGCTCCGGCAGGCTGATCGTCTGCGCGGCGCCGGCCTACCTCGAGCGGCGCGGCACGCCGCGCACCCCGCAGGATCTGAGCGGTCACAACTGCCTCATATATCCGACGCTGGAGCACGACTGGCGGTTCACCGGGCCCGACGGGGTGAGCGCGGTCGATGTGCGCGGCAACCTGCGCAGCAACAGTTTTGTGCTCCTTCGGCGCGCCGCGCTGGCCGGCCAAGGCATCACGATGCTGCCCGTGATCCTCGCGGCTGATGACGTGCGCGACGGCAGCCTGACGCGGCTGCTGCCGGAGCACGATCTCGGCGAAATCGCGATCCAGGCGATCTATCCGGCGAGCCGGCATCTCTCCGTGAAGGTGCGCAGCTTCCTCGATTTCCTGGTGCGGCGAATGCACGACCAGCCGGTCCTGCTCGGCTTCCTGCCGCCCGCTGCGGCCGACGTTGCGGCGTAGTCGTTATGGCATCGGGCGCATGTTCTCGTCGATGAACCCGCGGCGCGCGTGATTATTCGGTTCTGCGCAATGGTGCATTTCGCGACATTGAGGTTATCCGACGGCGCCTCGCGGTTATCTCCACCATATGGACGGCGAGGTTAGCTGCCTCGACCGTCGACCAGGATAGGAGACAGTTATGAGCAGCATCGGACAAGCAACCCGCAATACGCGCAGGCCTTCGTGGAAGATCGCCCTCGCGGTCGCCGCACTCGCCGCTATGGTGGCCGGCACAGTGCCTGCCGCGGCACTCGACCGGCAAGCTCCCGACCCGGCAAACGACAACGCCGCCAACTGGCGGGCGGTCGGTGGTCGCTCTGCGGGAGCATTCGCGTATGACAGCGCGGCGTCGCCGCGTCGGTCGGGCCCCTATGCGAGCGCGCACGCGAGCGCGCAGCCGGACCGGCCGGCCGCCGCAACGCCGCATAAGGATTTTCAAATGTACAAATGACCGACGCTTCCCGCGTCGATCGGCGCGACCCGCGGCACGGCAGTGCCGCGGGTCGCACTTTTTTGACGGCCGCGATTGGCGGCCGATCGATGCCGCCGAGGTGCCCAGCATTCAGCCCTGACGAATAATGTCTTCGCAATTCTCGAGCTGATGCGCTCGCATCGGTGCCTTACCTGGAGCTCAACGAGATCGCTGCAAGCCGAGCACGGTCGCAGCCGAGATCTTGGGCAAGGAATGCAAATGGAGATTCCCATGAAGACGATCACCTCACTTCTCACCGCCGTCATCCTGGTCTCGGGCGCCGCAAGCGCGATGGCCGATCAGCAGCGCAGCGACGAGGCCCCGGGCTATGCGCTGAGCCGGCAGCTGTCGCGCGAGTCCATCGTTGACCGCGGCGCCTATGCGTCGACCCGGCGCGAGCCGAACGTCGGCGTCAAGTCCCGCCTCCCGGTCGGCAACGATTTCGGCAACGACCAGAACATCATCGACTTCCAGGAGCAGGGCAGCCACTGAGCGGCTGACCTCGGTTCGCCGCGAAATGGCCGGCCGCGAGGCCGGCCATTCTCGCATCCGATCATTCGCAATCGTCGCCTCCGATCATTTGGGGTTCGCACATGAGCCATCGCGACCACAAGGTTCTTCCGCGCCCGCTTTCCGTACCGGCTGCGGCGCAGGCGAATGCCGGTCCGTCGGCGTCGGACGCCCGAACGCAAGAGAGCGGCGAGCAGGCGTTGCTGCAGCTTTCGCCGCCGCAAGTCGTGCGCGTTCCGCATCGCCGCCGCTTCGGCCAGGACGAGCCCGCCGCTGAGGCGACGGAAAAGCCTCCCGTGCGCGCCCGCGCGCCGGCGCCGCCGCGATCGCCCGGAACCGAGCGGCGCATCCCCGACTTGCCGCCACTCGACGATGAGGCAGAGGATCGGGACCGCGGCCACGAAGGGGACAAAGACGGCGGTGGGGAGAAACCCGGCCTCCTGCGCCGGCGCCCGCTGGCCGTCATCGCCGCGATCATGCTTCTCGGCATCGCGGCGCCGGCCGGCTACGTCTATCTCGACCAAGCCGGGCATTTCGAGACGACCGACGACGCCTTCATCGCGGCGCGGCAGTTTTCCATCGCGCCCAAGGTCGCAGGTTTTCTGACGGCGGTGCCGGTCTCGGACAACCAGCACGTCGCGGCTGGCGGCATCATCGCCCGCATCGATGACCGCGACTATCGCACCGCGCTCGCCCAGGCCGACGCGCAAGTGGCGGCGGCACAGGCCAGCATCGGGAACATCGACGCCCAGCTCACGGTGCAGCAGGCGCAGATCAATGCCAACGAGGCGCAGGTCAACCAGGCGCAGGCCTCGCTCGTGTTCGCGCAGCAGCAGTCGTCGCGCTACGAGGCGCTGGCGAAGACCGGCGCCGGCACGATCCAGAGCGCCCAGCAGTACGCCTCGCAGCTGCATCAGCAGGAGGCCGCGCTGGCGAGCGCGCAAGCCACGCTGCGGCTGGCGCAACGGCAGATCGATGCGTTGAAGGCGCAGCGCGCGAGCGCGGTGGCGAGCCTTGCGCAAGCGAAGGCACAGCGCGACCAGGCGCAGCTCAATCTCTCCTACACGATCGTCACGGCGGCTCAGCCAGGGCGCATCGTCAATCTCGGCGCCGCGGTCGGCGCCTACGTCGCGCCGGGCACGGCGCTCGCCATGTTCGTTCCGGACGATATCTGGGTCACCGCCAACTTCAAGGAGACTCAGCTCGACCACATGCGGCCGGGCCAGCCGGTGACGCTCGCGATCGACGCCTATCCGGAGCGGACCATCCACGGTCACGTCGACAGCATCCAGCCCGGGTCGGGCACCGCGTTCTCGCTGCTGCCGGCGCAGAACGCCACGGGCAACTACGTCAAGATCGTGCAGCGCGTGCCGGTCAAGCTCGTCTTCGACAGCCCTCCGAGCGACGTCGCGCTTGGTCCCGGCATGTCGGTGGTGCCGAGCGTGCGCATCAACCCGGCGCCGTCGCTCTATGAGCGGCTGACGGCGTGGCTATGAGCGCCGTCGCGAGCGCGGCTGGCGGCGGCGCGGCGGCAAGCCGCGCGCGCGCCGACGCGACCGTCAACCCCTGGCTGATCGCCGCGGTGGTCGCGCTCGCAACCTTCATGGAAGTGCTCGATACCACCATCGCCAACGTGGCGCTGCCCTACATCGCGGGCGGCATGGGGGTGAGCGAGGACGAGGCTTCGTGGGTGGTGACGACCTACCTGGTCGCGAATGCGATCATCCTGACGGCGAGCCCCTTCCTCGCCCGGATGGTGGGCCGCAAGCGCTTCTTCCTCATCTGCCTCGGGGTGTTCACGGCCGCCTCGGTGCTGTGCGGCTTCGCCTGGAATCTGCAGTCGCTGCTGTTCTTTCGCATCCTGCAGGGCCTCGGCGGCGGCGGCATGGTGCCGGTGTCGCAGTCGATCCTCGCGGATGCATTTCCGCCGGAAAAGCGCGGCCAGGCGTTTGCGCTGTTCGGCGTCGCCGTGGTGGTCGCGCCGGTGGTCGGGCCGACGCTTGGCGGGTGGCTTTCCGACAACGTGTCCTGGCATTGGTGCTTCCTGATCAACGGCCCGGTCGGCCTCGCCACGATGGCGGCGATTGCCGTCCTGTTGCGCGAGCAACCGTCCGCGCAAGGCCGGCCGCCGCCGCAGCGCGGCGTCGGGTTCGACCTCGTCGGCTTCGTGCTGGTCGCAACCTTCCTCGGCTCCCTCGAGCTCATGCTCGACCGCGGGCTCGAGGACGACTGGTTCGGCTCGACTTTCATCGTCGGGACGGCGATCGTGTGCGCGCTCGCCTTCGTGTTCATGATTCCCTGGGAGATCACCCGCCGCGATCCCATGATCGACCTGCGCATGGTGGCGACGCGCCAGTTCGGCGCCTGCTTTGTCGTGATGCTGGCGACCGGCGCGATCCTGCTGTCGACCACGCAATCGCTTCCGCAACTGACGCAGGAGGAGCTCGGCTATACGGCCACGTGGGCCGGCCTCGCACTGTCGCCCGGCGGCGTCGTCTCCATGGTCACGATGTTCCTCGCCGGCCGCCTGTCGGGCAAGGTCCAGCCGAAATACCTGATCATCGCCGGGGCCCTCGTCGTCGCGCTGTCGATGTACTGGCTGACCGACGTCTATAGCGATGTCGGCTTCTGGTTCATCGCGCAATCCCGAATGCTGCAGGCGTTCGGGATCTCGCTGGTCTTCATCTCGATCACGGCCGCGTCGTACGACGGCATTCCGCCCGAGAAGACCGGTCAGGCCGCGGCGCTGATCAACGCGGCGCGCAACACCGGCGGCTCGATCGGCATTTCGATCTTTTCCAACGTACTGGCGCATCGCGAGCAGTTCCATCAAAGCCGGCTGGTCGAAACGCTGAGTCCGTCGAACGTGCAGTATCAGGACACGCTGCACCAGGCGACGACCTATTTCGCCGCCCAGGGCAGCTCGCTCGTCCAGGCGCAACAGCGGGCGGTCGATTGGATTGGACAACAGGTGCAGACGCAGGCGGCGTTCCTCGGCTACATGGACGGCTTCTTCGTCCTGATGCTGATCGCGCTGTCGGCGGTGCCGCTCGCGATGATGCTGCGCAGCGTCAAGCTCGGTGGGCCGCGGCCGGTCGGGCATTGACCAACGAAGCATTGCAGGAGGACATCATGCCGGAAGCCGTCTCGCAGCTGCGGCCGCAAGAGTGGCTGCTCGTCGACGAGCTCAATCACCGCATCAACAACGAGCTCGCGTCGGTCATCGCCATGGTATCGCGCACGGCCGCGCGCTCCGGAAGCGACGACGTCAAGCGCGCGCTGGGCGCCGTCGCGGAGCGCTTGCACCGCCATGCGGAGGTTCACCACGCGCTGCAGCCGCCTGCCGACGATGCGCCGGTCGACGCGGCCGCGTACCTCGGCGCGCTATGCCTGTCGCTCAGCCGGTCGAAGCTCGAGGAGATGAACATCGAGCTTGTGCTGACAGCCGAGCCCGTGCGGCTTGCGCCCGGGCAGTGCTGGCGACTGGGGATGATCGTGAGCGAGCTGATCACGAATGCGGCGCGGCACGCCTTTGCCGGCGGACCCGGTAGGATCGACGTCGCGCTGTCATGCGCGGACCGGTTTGTGACGTGCATCGTTGCGGATACCGGGGCGGCTCCCGCGCATGTCCGGCCGGGACGCGGGTCCAGGATCGTCGAGGGGCTGAGCCGTGGTCTGGGCGGGCGGATCGAGCGAAAGTTCGGGCCGGGGGGCTCGCGATCGACCCTGATTTTCCGATATGCACAGCCGATGACCGCGGAAGCTGCGGACGGCTTGGCCCCGACGGGCATCGGTCCGTGGCGACAGACGCGGACGAGCCGCGCGACAGCCCCGGTCGCGACCATCGGAGCAAACCACAATGGCAATGCGGATCGAAGACTATGCGCTGATCGGCGACCGAAAGACGGCCGCGCTGGTCGGGCGTGACGGCTCGATCGACTGGCTGTGCTGGCCGCGGTTCGACTCGGCCGCGTGCCTCGCGGCCCTGCTCGGGACGCCCGACCATGGGCGCTGGCTGATCGCGCCGAGCGAGGCGTCGCACACCGTGCAGCGGCGCTACCGTCCCGGCACCCTGGTGCTGGAGACCGAGTTCGAAACCACGACCGGCCGCGCCGTGGTCGTCGACTTCATGCCGCCGGCCGACGGCGCCCATCTGGTGCGCATTGTCATCGGCCGGACCGGACAGGTCGATCTCTGCAGCGAGTTCGTCGCGCGCTTCAACTACGGCGCGACGGTGCCGTGGGTGAACCGGCGCGATGACGGCGCGATCGACATGATCGGGGGACCGGAGCGGCTGACGCTGCGCACGCCGGTCGCGCTGCGCGGCGAGGACCTCAGGACGGTAGGCGCGTTCGCGGTCGCGGCCGGCGAGACGATCGCGTTCGTCCTTTCCTACGGGGCTTCGTTCGAAGCCGCGCCGCCGGCGATCGATGCGCTCGAGGCGCTGGAGAGCACCGAGGCGTTCTGGCGGCAGTGGAGCGACCGCTGTCCCGCGGCCGGGCCGTGGACGGACGCGGTCAAGCGCTCGCTCATTACGCTCAAGGCGCTCACCTACGCGCCGACCGGCGGAATGGTCGCGGCGGCGACCACCTCGCTGCCCGAGCGCCTCGGCGGCATGCGCAACTGGGATTACCGCTATTGCTGGCTGCGCGACGCGACCTTCACGCTGCTCGCCTTCGTCCATCTCGGCTACAACGAGGAAGCGCAGGCATGGCGCGACTGGCTCCTTCGTGCGGTCGCGGGGAGCCCGAGCCAGACGCAGATCATGTACGGCGTCGGCGGCGAGCGCTGGCTGCCGGAGCTGATCGTCGACTGGCTTCCCGGCTACGAGGGATCGGCGCCGGTGCGGATCGGCAACGCCGCCTACCAGCAGCGCCAGCTCGACGTGTTCGGCGAGACCGCCGACGCCATGTTCCAGTCCCTCAAGGCCGGCATAGAGCCCTCGCCGCGCGGCCTCGAGCTGCGGCCGGTTGTGCTCGACTATCTGGCGAGCGCGTGGCACGAGCCGGACGAAGGCATCTGGGAGGTGCGCGGCGGGCCGCAGCACTTCGTCCACTCCAAGGTGATGGCGTGGGTCGCGTTCGATCGTGCGTCGAGCGACGGGCAAAGCGACGACGAGTCGTCACGGCGCTGGCGCGCCATCGCGGACGAGATCCACGCGGAAGTGTGCGGGCGCGGCTTCGACCGCGAGCTCGACAGCTTCGTGCAGGCCTACGGCTCGAAGCAGCTCGACGCCAGCCTGCTGCTGATCCCGATCGTCGGCTTTCTGCCCGCGGATGATCCGCGCGTGCGCGGCACCGTGCGGGCGATCGAGCAGCGGCTCCTGATCGGCGACGAGTTCGTGCTGCGCTACGAGAGCGAGCATACGATCGACGGTCTGCCGGCGGGCGAGGGGGCGTTCCTCGCCTGCAGCTTCTGGCTGGTCGACAGTTACATCCTGCAGGGGCGCGGCGCGGAGGCGCGCAAGCTGTTCGAGCGGCTGCTGGCGCGCTGCAACGACGTCGGGCTGCTCGCCGAGGAGATCGATCCGGCCAGCGGCCGCATGCTGGGCAATTTCCCCCAGGCCTACAGCCACGTCGGGCTGATCAACTCGGCGCTCAGCCTGTGCCGCGACGTGGGCCCGATCGAGGAGCGCGCCGAGGCGCCGGGCGCGTCGGCGCCTGTCGGGTCGGCGGCAGGGTGACTTGTGTTCTCTTTTTTCAGCGGGACCTCGGACTTCAAATGCAGCTCGACTTCTCAATAAAGCGGGTTCTTGAGCGAGCGTCGACCCGGCGCCGATTTGGGAGCGCGGATCATGTCGATGAAGGCCCGCAGCGCGGCCGGGATCTGCCGGTGGCGCGGATAAAACAGGAAAAATCCCTCGAATCCCGGTGAGTATTCCTCGAGAACGCGAACCAGTTGGCCCGAGCGCAGGAACGGCGCCGCCAACGACTCGACGGTGTAGGCGATTCCGAGCCCGTCGACCGCCGCGCGGACGGCGAACTCGGGAAAGTTGACGGTCACCTCTCCCGTCAGCGACATCCGCTTGGTCCTGCCGTTGCGCTCGAACGGCCACGGCAGGCAAGCTCCATTGGTCGCGAACCGATATTGAATGCAGCTATGGGCGGCGAGATCGTCGAGCGTGCGCGGCGGCGGCCGTCGATCGAAGTATCCGGGCGCACCGACCACGGCCACCTTCATGGCTCCCCCCAAACGGATTGCAATCATGTCGGCGGCGGCCCAGTTCTTCGGCCCGAGTCCCGCATCGAAGCCGCTCGCCACGATGTCGAGCGGCCGCGTCTCCACCCAAAGGTCGAGGTGGACTTCGGGGTAGGTCGACAGAAATCGTCCCCACATCGGCGCGATCACGGCGCCGGCCGCAAGATGCGATGCGTGAATGCGCAAGCGGCCGAACGGGCGCTGGCGCCGGCGATGCAAGGCGTCCAGCGCGCCGGAAATCTGACCCATGGCCGGGCGCAACTCCTCGATCAGGCGAAGGCCGGCATCGGTGAGCGAGACGCTGCGCGTCGTGCGGTGCAGCAGCTGCGTCCCCAGGCGCTCCTCGAGCTGGCGCAGCGAATGGCTGAGCGCCGATGCGGTCACGCCGAGCTGGGTCGACGCCGCGCGGAAGCTCAGGTGATCGGCAACGACGACGAACGCGTTCAGATCGGTGAGATCGCTACGGCGCATTGCTGAATTCCGCTCAGCAGTGAGTGCAATAGACATGAGATTTTCTTTTCCCGCCGCTGTCAATATTTCAGTGTCCGACCGGCCGACGACGCCACCCGGCGCCGGCTGGGACATTCAGTCAGTCAATTCCTGGGTTATTTGCGCATCGCGATCGATGCCCGAATGACAACGAGCCGAGAGCCATCGAGATGGGCATCGTCCGCTTCGCGTTGAGATTTCCCTACACGTTCTACGTGGTTGCCGCCCTGATCACCTTTCTCGGCGTCTCCGCCATCATCGTCATGCCGGAGGACATCTTCCCCGAGATCGACATTCCGGTGGTGTCGGTGATCTGGCAGTACACCGGCCTCAGCGTGCCGGAGATGGAGCAGCGGGTCACGACCTACAGTCAGTACGCGATCAGCACCAACGTGACCGGCATCAAGAACATGGAGGCGCAGACCCTCAACGGCATCTCGGTGCAGAAGATCTACTTCCAGCCCGACGTCCAGCTCGACCTCGCCATCTCGCAGATCGTCGCGGCGACGAACTCGGTGCGCGCCGCGCTGCCGGCCGGCATCCAGCCGCCGATCGTGGTGCAATACAACGCCTCGAGCGTTCCGGTGCTGCAGCTCAGCCTCTCGTCCGATCGCTACAGCGAGCAGCAGCTCTACGACTACGGGCTCTACCGCCTGCGCCAGCAGCTCGCCCAGGTTCCCGGCGTGACGTTTCCGACACCGGACGGCGGCAAGTACCGGCAGATCATGGTCGATATCGACCCGCTCAAGCTGCAGGCCGCGGGCCTGACCCCGGCGGACGTGGTGAATGCGGTCAACGCCCAGAACCTGACCTTGCCGTCCGGCCTCGCCAAGATCGGCGACACGCAATACACGGTGCGCACCAACGCGATGCCGGTGAGCATCGCCGACCTCAACGACATTCCCGTCAAATACATCAACGGGCAGACCGTGTTCCTCAGGGACATCGGCCAGGTGCACGACGGCTGGGCGGTGCAGCAGAACATCGTCCGCCAGGACGGCCGGCGCTCCGTCCTGCTGAGCGTGCTCAAGAACGGCAATGCCTCGACCGTCGCGGTCGTCAACGGGGTTCGCCAGGCCTTGGCGCTCGCCCGCGCGGCCGCGCCGGCCGGGCTCGGCATCAACGAGCTGTTCGATCAGTCGAAGCTCGTCACCGCATCGATCGCCGGCGTGCTGCGCGAGGGAGCGATCGCGGCCGGGCTCACCGGGCTGATGATCCTGCTGTTTCTCGGCTCATGGCGCTCGACCTTGATCGTGCTGATCTCGATTCCGCTCTCGATCCTCACATCGATCGTGGCGCTCCATTTCCTCGGCCATACGCTCAACACCATGACGCTCGGCGGCATGGCGCTCGCGGTCGGCATCCTGGTCGACGATTCGACGGTCACGATCGAGAATACGCACCGACTGCGCGGCGAAGGCATGAGCCTCGCTGCCGCG
>Ga0209006_10000825_pt1 | contig 28533 bp, 22 predicted proteins | sample JacPin_JW_Ref_O2_FD_188567 | JGI IMG/M metagenome (GOLD analysis project Ga0209006, IMG submission 188567) | Forest soil microbial communities from Algoma, Ontario, Canada - Jack Pine, Ontario site 1_JW_Ref_O2 (SPAdes) (version 2) | ecosystem: Environmental > Terrestrial > Soil > Boreal...
GGCTAGGCTTTCTTGAGCGTGCTTGCCACGTAATCGCGGATGTAGCGGAGCGTCGGTTCTGCGGCCCATATGTCGGTGGCGATCTTGTCGGTCGCCGCGCCGGTGCATTCGACGCGCTCACGCGCCTCCGCGCGCAGTTGCGCTTTTGTCTGGGCGAACGCCGCCGGCGAGAGCGAAGCGAATTGCTCCGCCGCCGAAATCGCGCTTCGCATGAGTTCGTCAGGCTGGACGACCGTGTCGACCAAACCGCGTTCCAACGCGGCGTCGACGTCGTAGGTGGCTCCGGTGAACAGCAACTCGGGCAGATGACGCGCCGGTACCGCGAACCGCATGATCTCGAAAGCCATGGCCGGAAACGGCACCCCCACCAGCAACTCGGTTACGCCGATACGGCCATTGGCCCGCGCCATGATGCGCCGATCGGCGGCGCAGGCGAGCACGCAGCCGCCGGCGATGGCGTGACCGTTGATGGCCGCCACAACCGGCTTGGGACAAAAGAACACGGCGCTAAAGGACCGGTGCAGCGCCGGAAGGAACTTGCGCACATAGTCCGGCCCGGCGGAACTTAGGCGGATAAGATCGACGCCGGCCGAAAATATCCGGCCCGCCCCGGTGATCACCACGGCGCGCGCCGCCGATTCGGAAATTTGCTCAAAGCACGCCGCCAATTCTTCGCTCAGCTCAATGTCGAGCGCGTTGGCTTTGCCATGGGTAATGGTGACGGTGGCGATGCCGTTATCGTTTTTTAGATCGATCATGTGGGTTTCGTGCTTGCTAGGCGGCGATATTGCCGGGTTCCATCGACGATACCACGGCTCGAACGAGCTGTGAGCACGGGTGGCGCTCGCCTGGGCATGGTTAAGGTTGGCCGATTTCGGTCCGCGCTTTGCGCCAAAAAATCCGCAATTGGGTCACGCTCAGGTCACGCCGGTCTGTTCCTCCATGGGCTGGTGAATCAGCAATGGAGAAGGCAATGCTGAGCTTGCGTGGGGTCACCGCCGGCGCGGTCGTTTTGTTGGTGTCGAGCGTGGCAATCGAAGGCGCCGTCGCCCAGACCGCAACAACTGACGCGCCAGGCAAGCCGCTCCAGCTCCTACGCATTATCGAGGCGCCAGCAAGACCGAAGGCCGTAGCGCACAACCGGATCCATGCCGCATTGCACCGGGTCGCCGCCGTGAGGAGCGTCAAACGGCACACAATTGTCGCGGAAGCCAGGACCGAACAAAGCGCGCCCACCGCTCAAGACGCGATGCCGAGTGTAAGCGCTGACGACGCCGACACGACCGCGCCGGCGAGCTTCGCTGTGGCGGAACCGGCAGCTCGGCCGGCGCCGTCGCCTGGCGCTCCAGTCATGGGACCGCTCGTGATTGGAAATCAGGCCGTCGACGTTGCCTCGCAGGCCGACGTCAATGCCCTCGATCTTGCCGCTGATAAGACCGCCGACGGATCGGCGAATGCCGCGCCCGTCAGTACGACGCCGGACGACGCCGCGCCGAGCGTCAAGATGGCGGCCAAGATGGCGGCTATGTCAGTGCCCGCCGCGACTGTCGTGAGCGATACCGCAACAAAGTCGGATTCCATCAAAGCCGATTTCGCCGCCCCTGCCCCCGAAACCGCCAAAACTGAAACCTTCAAGACTGAGGCCGGCAAGACTGAGGTGGGCAAGACTGAGGCCGGCAAGACTGCTGTCGGCAGTCCTGGCTGGATCGCCCAAGTCATGGCGGCTTTGGCCGGCGCGGTCGCCGCCGGAGCCATCGCCTGGTTTCTCATCGGCGCCGGGCCGCGGCGGGTCTACGGATAAATTTCAGCCGCTGGTCTTTAGCGAACTGAACAGCGCGTAGGCCTCTTTCGGCTTGGCTTTTTGATGCACGACCGCGTTGATCGCGGCGAGCATCGCTTTCGGCGCTTCCGACTGAAAAATATTGCGACCCATGTCGACGCCGGCCGCGCCTTGTTGCACGGCGTTGTATGCCATGGTGAGCGCGTCGAGTTCGGGTAGCTTTTTGCCGCCGGCCATCACGATCGGTACTGGGCACGAAGCGGTGACAGTGTCGAAACCTTCGTCGACATAATAGGTCTTCACATATTGGGCGCCGAGCTCGGCGATGATGCGGCAAGCGAGCCGAAAATATTTGGCGTCGCGCACCATATTTTTGCCGACGGCGGTGACGCCCATGACCGGCATCCCGGCACGTAGCCCGGCATCAACGAGCTTGGTCATGTTGTGAATGGAACGCGTTTCGAATTCGCCGCCAATGAAAACTTGAATGCCGACGCCGGCGGCGTTCAAACGCACCGCGTCGTCCATATCCATCGCAATCTGTTCGTCGGAAAGCTCCTCACGCAAAATGCTCGGGCCGCCGCTCGCGCGCAACACCATGGGTTTGGTCGAGTCCGCCGGGATAAGCGACCGCAAGACGCCGCGGGTGCAGAACAGCGCGTCGCAGGATGGCAATAACGGCACGATCGAAAGATCGATGCGCTCAAGTCCGGTGGTCGGACCCTGAAAGTAGCCGTGATCGATCGCCAGCATCACGGTGCGGCCGCTGGCAGGAGAAAACACGCGCGCCAAGCGGTTTTTCATTCCCCAATCGAGCTGGTGCGAGCCCTTGAGATAAAAGCCCGGCGTCTGCTGCGGCTGGTGGGCCGCATAGCGTTCGCCCTCCTTGTCAACTTCCGGCATTGGCTCCTCGTTGGGTGACGCTCGATTAGCGCCTTTCGCAAGATAAGCCATCTATGCATCCCTCTTGCAATGTTCCTGTTTTGTTCTAGTATCGCTCTCCCCTTCAAGGGAGCGCGATGTGACGCTTGGGCCTGGTTTTTCCGTATTGCGTAGCCGCACGGCCGTGGCGGAGGAACTACGCCGCTTATTGCCGAAAATGGAAGGCGTGAGGAAGGCAGCGCCAATTCCCTTCGGCCTCCCCGCGATCGATCGCTATCTGCCGCAAGGCGGCCTCGCCGGCGGTGCGTTGCACGAGATCGTCCCCGCACCAGACGCGCTGTCGGCAGCCTTTGGTTTTGTGGTGGCGCTGCTGGCTCGTCTGGCGCGCGTGCACACGCTCTTCTTCGTCACCCCGGCTTATGGACTTCGCCGTTACGGCCGCCTGTCCGGCCACGGCGTTGGCGCGCTGGGGCTTGATCCGAGCCGTCTCATCGTGGTGGAAACCGCGCGCCGCCAAGACACCTTGTGGGCCATCGAGGAAGCGTTGCATTCGCGCGCGCCCGCCGCCGTCGTCGGCTTAATCGACAAGCTCGACTTGCGCTTGAGTCAAAGATTGCAACTCGCCGCCACCGACGCCGGCCTGCCGCTTTTCCTGCTGCGACCGGCGGAAATTTTGCAATCGAGCGCCGCAGCGACGCGCTGGCGCGTCGACGCGCTGCCTGCCGCGCGCGATCGCTTCGGCCTGATCGCGCGCGCCCGCTGGCGGCTGATGTTGGAACGCTGCCGCAACGGACGCGCAGGCGAATGGATGGTGGAGTACGATCATGTCGCGCATCGTTTCAGTTTGGCTGCCGCGCTGGCCGATTCTGCGCTTCCTCGCGACGCAAACGAAAACTCCCTCAGTCAAGCCGGTTGATCCGGACCGGCCGTTTGTTCTGATCGATAGCGGCGGCAAAGGTCCGCGCATCGCCGCCTTGAACGAGGCGGCGGAGGCCGCAGGCCTCGTGCTCGGCGAGCCGCTGGCCGATGCGCGCGCCAAAGCGGGCGACTTCCAGGCCCACGCCCTTGATAGCGCCACCGACGACACCGCGCTGCGTCGCCTGGCATTGTGGGCGACGCGTTATACGCCGACCGCTTCACCTTGGAGCGCGGCGAACGGCGCCGACGGCTTTTTCCTCGACATCGAGGGGGCCGCGCATTTGTTTGGCGGCGAGGAAGCGCTGCTCGCCGATCTGTCGGCCCGTCTGGAAAAAAATTTCGGCTTGCCGGCGCGGATCGCCGTCGCCGACACGCCCGGCGCCGCTTGGGCGCTGTCGCGCTTTCACACCGCGCGCAATTGTATCCTTCCCGGCGGACGCGAAGCGCAAGCGTTGATGCCGCTACCGATCGAAGCTTTGCGGCTTACGCCGGAGACCTGCGCGACGCTACGCCGCCTCGGTTTCAAAACCGTCGGCGCGCTGCTCGATAAGCCGCGCGCGCCTTTTGCCGCGCGTTTTCCGGCCGAGCTGCTTTGCCGTATCGATCAGGCGCTCGGCCGCATCGAGGAACCTCTCGTCCCTATCGTTGCGCCGCCGGTCTATCACTCGCTGCGTTATCTCATCGAGCCGATCGTCACCCAGCAAGCCGTCGTCGCGCTGGCGCGCCGGCTGATGCAAACGCTGACGCATGTTCTGGTGCGAGACGATGTCGGCGCGCGGGCGTTACGGCTTTCGCTCTATCGCGTCGATGGGGCGGTGGAAACGATCGACGTCGGATTGACGCTGCCGACGCGCAATGTCTCCCACGTGACACGCCTTCTCGATCTCAAGCTCGAGGCCCAATCCGCCATGGACGATGCGGGCTTCGGTTTTGAAGCGATCGGGCTCGCGGTCACCTGCGCCGAGCCCATGCCGGCGCAGCAGACTGAATTCGACATTCAAAATCACCTTGAAGTCCCTGATGAGCAAAGCATGGAACGGTGCGCCGCTTTGATCGATACGCTGCGCCAGCGGCTCGGAGCGCACAGCGTACGCCGGTTTACACCGGTCCCAAGCCACATTCCCGAGCGCGCCGAAATGTTGCTGCCGGTTGGTGCTTCAAATCTCGCGAAACTCAAAATAACCGCCAGAGCAGAGCCCGCCGAGGAAAACCCGCGCCCGCTTCTGTTGTTGCCGCGGGCCGAGCCGACTGAAGTCGTGGCGCTCATTCCCGACGGGCCGCCGCGGCGTTTTCGCTGGCGCGGCATGACTTATGAGATTGCGGGCGCCCAAGGTCCGGAACGCATCGCCAGCGAATGGTGGCGTAATCACAACGGGCACCGATCGATTGAACCGACGCGCGATTATTACCTCGTCGAGGACACCGGCGGTCACCGCTTCTGGCTTTACCGAGAAGGCCTCTACGAGCGCGAAACCGCCGCGGCGCGCTGGTTCGTGCATGGACTATTTGCGTGAGTTTTTTCGCGTGAGACCGCAGATGATCGCCTATGCCGAACTCATTGTAACTACTAATTTTTCTTTTCTGCGCGGGGCGTCGCATCCGCAAGAAATGGTGGCTACCGCCGACGAGCTCGGGTGCTTTGCCGTCGGCATCGCCGACCGCAATTCATTCGCCGGCGTGGTGCGCGCCTTTGATGAAGCGCGAAATCGGAAAATAAAATTTTTGGTCGGAACGCGGCTCGTGACCATCGATGGGTTTGAGATCGTCGCTTACCCGACCGACCGCGCCGCCTATGGTCGGCTGTGCAAGCTCCTCACGGCGGGAAATCTCAAAACCGAAAAAGGTGAATGCCATCTGACCTTCGAGCAAATTCTCAACGCCAGCGAAGGCCAGATTTTGATCGCGATCCCACCGCACGATTTTCCCGGGCGCAGCGCAGCACCGCACGAAACCGAGTTTAAATCTCGTCTAGCCGCCTTCGCCCGCGCGGCGCCGGGCCGGACATTCCTCGCCGGCATCCACTATCATCGCGGCGACGAACCGCGCCGTCTCGGTTTATTGGCCGAGCTCGGCGAGCGCCTCGGCGCCCCACTCGTCGCGGTCAACGACGTCTCCTATCACGTTCCGGAGCGCCGGCCGCTGCTCGACGTGCTCACCTGCGTGCGGGAGAAATGTACGCTGGCCGAGGCGGGTTTGCGTCTTGCCGTCAATGCCGAACGTCATCTCAAAGCGCCGGCAGAAATGGCGCGGCTGTTCAAAAATTTCCCCGACACGATCGCCCGCACCGTCGCCATCGCCAAAGCCTGCAGCTTTTCGCTCAAGGAACTAACATACGAATATCCCGACGAACCGGTGCCGGAAGGAAAAACCGCGCAAGGCCATCTCGAAGATCTGACCTTCGCGGGCGCGCGGGAACGCTATCCCAAAGATAAATACCCCGACGGCATTCCATCCGACGTCGAAAATCGCTTGCGCGATGAACTTGCACTTATCGCCAAGCTCGATTACGCGCGTTACTTCCTCACCGTCCACGATATCGTCGCCTTCGCCCGCCGGCAGGAAAAGGAAATCCTCTGCCAAGGGCGCGGCTCCGCGGCCAACAGCGCCGTGTGTTACTGCCTCGGCATCACCTCGGTGAACCCGGACAAAAGCACTCTGCTGTTCGCGCGCTTTATTTCCGAGAACCGCAGCGAACCGCCCGACATCGACGTCGATTTCGAGCACGAACGGCGCGAAGAAGTCATCCAACACATCTACCAGCGCTACGGGCGCGACCGCGCGGCGATTTGCGCAACCGTGGTGCACTACCGCTCGCGCCGCGCCATCCGCGAAGTCGGCAAGGTGATGGGATTGACCGAAAACGTGACCGCGGCGTTGGCGAAAACCGTTTGGGGTTACGGCGAAGGCCTGCCCGACGAGCACGTCCGCCAGGCCGGGCTCGATCCCTGCAACCCGGTGCTCCGACAGGCCGTGCAGCTTGCCGACGACCTGATCGGCTTCCCGCGTCACCTCTCGCAGCATGTCGGTGGTTTCGTGCTTACCCGGGCGCCGCTCGACGAGACGGTGCCGATCGGCAATGCCGCCATGGACGAGCGCACCTTCATCGAGTGGGACAAGGACGACATCGACACGCTTGGCCTGATGAAGGTCGATGTGCTCGCGCTCGGCATGCTGAGCTGCGTGCGGCGCGGGTTCGATCTATTGAAACAGCATTACGGCAAGGATTTTTCGCTCGCCACGCTGCCGCAGGACGATGCCGCCGTCTACGAAATGCTGTCGCGCGCCGATTCAGTCGGCGTGTTCCAGGTCGAAAGCCGCGCCCAGATGTCGATGCTGCCGCGGTTAAAGCCGCAATGTTTTTACGACCTCGTCATCGAAGTAGCGATTGTGCGCCCCGGTCCGATCCAGGGCGACATGGTGCATCCTTACCTGCGCCGGCGCGACGAACTGAAAACCGGCAAGGAGCCCGATTATCCATCGCCGCATCCGGGCCAGGGCGATAAGGACGAATTAAAGGACGTGCTCAAGCGCACGCTCGGCGTGCCGCTGTTCCAGGAGCAGGCGATGCAGATCGCCATCACCGCGGCCAAATTCACGCCCGATGAAGCTGATGGGTTACGCCGGGCCATGGCGACTTTCCGGCACAACGGCACGGTCCATCTATTCCGCGACAAATTCATCAACGGCATGGTCACCCGCGGCTACGATCCGGATTTCGCTGAAAACTGTTTCAGCCAGATCGAAGGCTTCGGCGAATACGGATTTCCCGAAAGCCACGCCGCGAGCTTTGCGCTGCTTGTCTATGCGTCATCGTGGATCAAATGCCGCTATCCGGACGTGTTCTGTGCGGCCATTCTCAACAGTCAGCCGATGGGCTTTTATCAGCCGGCGCAACTGGTGCGCGATGCGCGTCAGCACGATGTAGAAATCCGCGCCGTCGACGTGAATTTCAGCGAGTGGGATTGCACGCTGGAGCCGAGCGCGGCCGAGCGCCACGCCGTCCGCCTCGGCTTCCGCCTGATCCAAGGACTTGGCGAAGCGGAGGTGAAGAAACTCGTTGCCGCCCGCGGCAACGGTTATTCCTCGATCGAGCGAATGGCCGCTGTTGCCGGCATTTCCCGCTTCACCGTCGAGCGGCTGGCGGAAGCCGATGCATTCCGTTCGCTCAACTTCGATCGCCGTGCGGCGCTATGGGCGGCGCGGCGGCTTGATGTAATCGGCGCACGTCCGCCGCGCCGGCCGGACGCCGCTCCGATTGAAGAAGTCCCGCTGTTAACGCCGCACATGAGCGACGAGCTTTTCCCGGAACCTGCCGTCGCGCTGCCGGACATGCCGCTTTCCGAGCATGTCGTGGAGGATTATGTGGCAACCGGCCTGTCGCTGAAGGCGCACCCAGTGCGCTTCTTCCGCGAGCGGCTTGCCAAGCTCGGCGTCATCGAAAATGCCAAGCTGCGCGGCGAGGATTTGCGCCAGGAGTCCCGGGTGACCGTCGCCGGCCTTGTTCTGGTGCGGCAGCGCCCCGGCACGGCCAAAGGCGTTATCTTCATGACGATCGAGGACGAGACCGACATCGCCAATATCATCGTCTGGCCGAAAGCGTTCGCAACGAACCGCCGTACCGTGATGACGGCACGTTTTCTCGCCGTGCGCGGCCGCCTGCAGCGCGCCGGCCTGGTCATCCACGTCGTCGCCGAAAGATTCATCGACCTTTCCGCCGAACTGCCGTGGTTGCGCGAAGGCGGCGATCTGTTCTCGCCGAAATTTTCCGGGGGCGCAGTGCCGCCAGACGCACCTTCCGACAACGGCAAACTATTTCCAAGCCCGCTGCCGACGGCGCATCCGCTCGACACCAAACTCCTCAAAAGCCGCGACTTTCATTAATCGCTCTTCCCGGCAGATCCCGCAAGCACGCGCGCCAGCCGCTCGGAAAACAGTTTCGGGTCTGCCGGCCGGTCGCCTTCGAGCACGCGCGCCTCGTCGAGCAAAAGATGCGCCGCGTCCTCTTTCAAGGTGCGCCGGTCTTCTCCGAGCGCCGCGAGCGCCACAACGAGATCATGCCGCGGATTGATTTCCAGGATCGGCTTGGACGCGGCATCGAGCCGCCCCGCGCCCGCGAGCAGCTTCTCGAGCGCCCGGTCGGGCCCCTTGTCGGACGCAACCAGGCAAACCGCGCTGTCGGTAAGCCGTTCCGAGGCGCGCACCTCATCTACCGCATCGCCCAGCGTATTTTTCACGAACACCAAAAACGTTTTGACCGCATCCTGCAATTCCGTTGCCGCTTGCTCCTTGGCGTCGAGGAGCGGAATGAGCGCCAAATCCGCGCCGCCCTGTGTCACCGATTTGAACGGCTTGCCGTCATATCCGGACGGCGACATCACCCAGAACGTGTCGACCGGATCGGGCAACAGCAGCACTTCGATGCCGCGCGCGCGAAAACCTTCCAGATGCGGCGAAGTTTTCAGCCGCTCGATGTCGTCGCCGGCCACGTAATAGATGGCTGTTTGGTTGGTCTTGAGTGCGCCGACATAATCCTTGAGGCTGCGCCATCCGTCGGCGCCTGTGGTCTTGAACCGTGCCAGCGCCAACAGCGTGTCGCGGCGCTCGAAATCTTCGTAGAGTCCTTCCTTGAGCACCGCGCCGAACGTATCCCAAATCTTGGTGTAGTTTTCCGGCTCCTTCTCGGCCGCTCGCTCCAATTCACTGAGCACGCGGCTGGTTGCGCCTTTTCTGATAGCGGCGAGCAGCGGGCTTTCCTGAATTTTTTCGCGTGACACATTGAGCGGCAGATCGGCGCTGTCCACCAAGCCGCGCACAAAACGCAGGTAGCGCGGCAAGATATCGGCTTCGTCGGTAATGAAGACGCGCTTGACGTAAAGCTTCACCCGTCCCTTGCGGTCGGGATCGAACAAATCAAACGGCCGCGAACCCGGAACAAAGAACAACGAGGTGTAATCGTGCCGGCCTTCGGCGTGGAAATGAATGGTCAACGCCGGCTCGTCGAATTGCCCGGAGATGCTGCGGTAAAAATCCGTGTAATCGGCGGCCGTGATCGAAGCTTTCGGCTTCGCCCAAAGCGCCGCCCCGTCGGTGATTTCCGCCGGCGCCGCGCCCGGCTTTTCGACGATCATGATCGGCACCGGCACGTGACCGGATTGCGCCCGAACCAGCCGCTCGATCGTCCCGCGCTCGGTATATTCTTTGGCGTCTTCCAGGAGATGCAGCACGACGCGCGTGCCGCGTTGCGGCGCTTCGATCGCGATTGGATCGGCCGGGACGACCGAGAAACTTCCTTTGCCGTCCGAGGACCAAAGATGGGCCAAATCGGCGCCGGCCCGGCGCGAGATCACCTCGACGCGTTCCGCCACCATGAAGGCCGAGTAAAAGCCGACGCCGAAACGGCCGATCAGCGCGGTGTCTTCCTCGCTCTGCGCCGTCTCGATGCGGTCCAGAAAAGCCTTGGTGCCGGAACGGGCGATCGTGCCCAGCGCCTCCGCCATCTCTTCACCGCCCATGCCGATGCCATTGTCCTCGACCGTCAATTGTCGCTTGTCGGCATCGAGCGAGATGGTGACGCGCGGCTTCGGATCGTCGCCGAGAAGCGCCGGCGCAGCGATCGCCTCATAACGCAAGCGCTCGCAAGCGTCGGCGGCATTGGCGATCAGCTCGCGAAGAAAGACCGATTTCTCCGAATAAACCGAGTGCACCATGAGCTGCAACAGCTTGGCGACATCGGCCTCGAACGGGCGGCTCTGTGGTTTCTGCTCCTCGACCGTAGTCATGGCGTCTGTCCCCGGTGCAATTCCGGTTTTCGAAATTGTTCGTCCGCAAATGGAGTGACAACGCCGGCCATTCAAGGCCCGCGCGAATGCTTGGCGCAGCACCGCTGTGTCTTGATTTACGGCGCGGACGATATATCCGGCGTGTGGATATGCTCTGGCCTGAAACCGAGGCCGAGGACGCGGGCGGGAATTCGGCGCAAAATGGGAAACACATCCAAGAGCTTGAACAAGAGCGGCGGCTTCGGGTGCGCGCCCGACAGCGCGGGACCGATAATCCGGTTTTGCATGACGAGCTGCAGCATTTGGGTAAGGCGCACCGCCAGCGTGCGTCGGTCTTGAACCGCCTGCAGGTCGTTGTCGCTCAGCGTCCGCGTTTTCAGCGGGCCCGCAAGACGGTTGGCGGCAGCGACGGCGTCCTGGACGGCGAGATTGATGCCGACCCCGCCGATCGGCGACATGGCGTGCGCGGCATCGCCGATGCAGAGAAGGCCCGGGCGCCACCACTTGCGCAGCCGATCAACGGTAACGCTGAGAAGCTTGATGTCGTCCCAACTCTTCAGCTCGCCTATGCGGTCCGCAAGATACGGCGACATTTGCACGACGCGGCCACGGAACGCCTCGAGCCCTGCCGCCTTGACCCGCTCCATACCGCCTTTGGGGATGACAAAGGCGCATTGCCAATATTCGCTGCGGTCGATCATGACCAGCATCGCGCCCATCTCGATATGACCGAACATTTCCGGTTCGTCGGTTGGCCGGTGGGTGAGCCGGAACCAAAGAACATCCATCGGCGAGCCGTAATCGTCGCCTTGCAGCCCGGCGCACGCGCGAAGCGTCGAGTGCCGCCCGTCGGCAGCGACGACAAGATCGGCGCGAATTGCCAATTCGCCGCCGGCGCCACTGGCGCGAACGCCGACCATGCGACCGTTCTCCTCGATTAGATCTGTCGCCTCGGTCTGCATTCGCACGTTGAAAGTTTTGTAGCGTTTGCCGCATTCGGCGAGGAAACTCAGAAAATCCCATTGCGGCATCAGCGCGATATATTTGCAGTGCGTCGGCAAATGGGTCAGATCTAGCATCTGCAAGCGCGTGTCACCGACCTGGATGGCGAGCCGCTCGAGTTTCTGATGCGGTATTTCGAGGAAACGATCGAGCAGACCGAGCTCGTACATCAACTCGAGCGTCGAGGGATGGATAGTGTCGCCGCGAAAATCGCGGAAGAAATCAGCGTGCTTCTCCAAGACGACAACGTCCACGCCGGCGCGGGCGAGAAGAAAGCCCAGCATCATTCCCGCCGGCCCTCCGCCGGCAACGCAGCATGTGGTCTTGATCGGCGCGTCGGGCATTACCGGCTCCGGGGCTGCACTCAAAACGCGACGAGATAACGCGTGGGAGCCTAAGCGGGTTGCTTCGCTTTCGGCTCGGGCGCCACGCCAAGCTTTTTCTGCAGGCTCGTGGACGAGGTCGTGTACTGAAATACCAGCCGCTTGTCCGGGTGGCAGTAGTGGTGTGCCTTCTGAGCCATTAACGCGGCTTCATGAAATCCGGACAAGATCAGTTTGAGCTTTCCCGGATACCAATTGATGTCGCCGATTGCGAAAATGCCGGGCGTCGACGTCTCGAAGGCCGCCGTCTCAACAGGAATGAGCTCGTTGTTCCTGAGCTCAAAACCCCAGTTGGCGACCGGACCCAGCTTCATGGTCAAGCCGAAGAAGGGCAGCAACGCGTCGCAGGCGAGTTCCATGACGGAGCCGTCGTTGGTCTTGATCGTCGCTTTGTTGAGTTGACCGTTGTCCCCGTGCAACGCGGTCACCTGCCCGAGCAGGAAATCGATTTTGCCCTCGCCGACCAGCGCCATCATCTTGTTGACGCTATCGGGCGCGGCGCGAAATTCGGTGCGCCGGTGCAACAGCGTCAAATGCTCGGCGATCGGCGCAAGATTGAGCGTCCAGTCGAGCGCACTGTCGCCGCCGCCGACGACCAGCAGCCGCTTGCCGCGAAACGCATCCATTTTGCGCACTGAATAGAAAATCGATGTGCCTTCGTACGGTTCGACGCCGGGGATCGGTGGCCGCTTCGGCTGGAACGAGCCGCCGCCGGCGGCGATCACCACGACCTTGCATTCGAACGTCTTGCCCTGATCGGTGGTAATGCGAAACAGCGGATCGCCGATCTTTTCGACCTTCTCGACCATCTCGTTCAAATGAAATTGCGCGTTGAACGGTTTGATTTGGTGCAGCAGCGCATCAACAAGCCCTTGCGCGCTGGTAACGGGAATGCCGGGAATGTCGTAGATCGGCTTTTCCGGATAGAGCTCCGCGCACTGTCCGCCGATCTTGTCGAGAATGTCGATCAAATGCGTTTTCATATCGAGCAGCCCGAGCTCGAACACCGCAAATAGTCCGACCGGACCCGCACCGATGATCACTACGTCCGTCTTGATAGTCTCACTCATTTGAAATCCGCGATCGCTCGTTATGTGGTTTGAGATTTAAGCCGGCGGACAAAGTCCGCACAGTTGGCGTGTGTCTAGCCCGCTCGGCGGTCCGGGGGAAGTGCCAACAAACCCCGATTGTTCCGAACGTCAATACAGGGCTGCGCTCGGCAGTTTCGGATTTGTACCGGCTAAGCTTGCCGCTCCGGGGTGCGCACCACGAGGCCGTCGAGCTCTTCGCTCACTTTGATCTGACACGACAGCCGCGAGTTGGGCTGAACGCCGTAAGCGAAATCGAGCATATCGGTTTCCATCGGCGACGGTTCCCCAACCTTTTGCTGCCAAGCGGGATCGATATAAACGTGACACGTCGAACACGCACACGCGCCGCCGCATTCCGCCTCAATTCCCGGGATCGCGTGGTTGATCGCCGTCTCCATGACGGTCGACCCGACCTCGCCGTCGGCCGTTCGAGCAACGCCTGCCGCGTCGATAAAAGTGATTTTGGCCATAAGGTTGCAGAGGATGCCGGGCCAAGATTGCGAAGAAGCGATGATAGAGACCCGTCCAGGTCTTCTATCTGTTCCCGCAGCGCCGCGCCAGCCGCAACCCTTTACGCGGCAGGATAGAAGCTGGCGTGACCGTACAGCGCGACGGTCTCGGTAGCCGCGCCCTGCAAACGCGTTTCGATGGCGCCGCGCACTTCATGGGCGGCGATCTCAAGCTCGGCGATGGCCTCACTCAAATTGCCAAGACCAGTTGCGGCCTGCTCCAATTGTTCGGCTGCCTCGGCAACACGCCAGGCGCCCAGCCCTCGCGCGGAGCCTTTGAGCGTGTGCGCCGCCGCAGCCGCGTGGGGCGGCTCGGCGCGCGCGATTCGCTTTAGCATCAGCGTGATTTGGCGGGCGAAAACCTGCAAAACCTCTCGTTCGAGGCTTTGATCGCCTAGCGTCATCTGTCGCAAGTGGTGCTCATCGAGGACGTCGTCAGCCGCCCTTCCGTGCTCTGTCATGACATCCTCTCTCTCCCGCCCGCCCTTTGGTTTTTTCGTAGGCGGCGGCATCTTTCGCTTGTAGTTCCGAAAGCCGGGTAAATCCGGGCTGCCGGGACCGCGATAGAGGCGGCGCGGTTCGCTGCGATGGTGAGTAACTTCTTACCCCCGCGGGCGAAACGACCCTCAACCGGGCGCACCTTCGTCGGCGCCAGCTCCGCCCTACGGCGACGTGAATGCCGGAGCGGCTCCTGACGCCGCCAGACGGGGCCTTATTGGTGGCCGGAAAATGACCTTTGCGGCTGATGCCAAAGGGCAATTCGATCATGGTAACCAAATCGTTAACGATGATTAAAAGGTGGTTACCATTCGGGTTTCTTTTGATGCGCCAGACCGATAGGATGCGCTACGGCAGCATGACGTGAGGGCGGGCCGCCCAAGTGCGTGGCCGATGAGGATTGAGACGATTGCGCGCCTTGGCGCGGCCTAGGCTTTGCTTAGGCCGAAGGCCACTGCGTAACATGCGAGGCGACGAACCCACATGGCCAATACCACCAAAAAGGCAGCGGATCCGACCGAAGCGGCGCTATCGGCGATTCAGGAAGCGCTTAAGGTTCGCGACGACGACGCCGGGCCGGCAAAGCGCGGCGAAACCGTCAGCGCTACCGGCGGCGACGCTGGCCGGTGGGACAAATCGGCTCCTTCTCCGCTTGGCAAATCGGCGCTCGACGCCGAGGAAATCGCGGCCCGCAGCAGCAACCCCAGCGCCTTCCCCGCCAACGACGACCAACAGTCGATTGGCCAAGTGCTTCAGCTTCTGCAGCAGCGCCCTGCCCGCACCTCATTTGTCGTCGCCTCCCTGTTTTCCGCGGCCTGGCTGATCGGATGCGTGGCCTTGGCGTGGTTCTATTTGTCGGACCTGAACACCACGCTGGGTCCTGGTCACTCGCCGACCGCATTGTTCATCGCGCTGGGTGCCGCGGCGCTGTTGCCGATCATCTTCTTTTTCGGCGTCGCCCATATGGCCTGGCGCGCGCAGGAATTGCGCGTGATCGCGCAATCCATGGCGAAAGTGGCCTTGAAGCTTGGCGAGCCCGAAGGAATAGCGCGCGATTCCGTCGTGACCGTCGGACAAGCCGTCCGCCGCGAAGTGGCGGCCATGGGCGATGGCGTTGAGCGAGCGCTCGCGCGCGCCAGCGAGCTCGAAGCGCTCGTTCACAACGAGGTTGCCGCGCTCGAGCGCACCTACAGCGATAATGAGGTCCGCATCCGCGGCTTGCTGCAAGAGCTCGCCAACCAGCGCGACACGCTGGTCGGACAAGCAGAACAGGTGCGTTCGGCGGTCAGCAACGTGCATATCGACCTAACGCAGGATCTTTCCACCATCAGCGATCTTGTCGGCCAGCAGGTTAACGCCGCAGCCGAGCGCATTACCCAGTCATTGGCGGAGAAGGGCGAGCACATCACCGTGGCGCTCGGCCAAATCGGCGACAATATGATCCAGCAGCTGAGCGAGCGCGGCGAGGATCTGCTGGTACGTCTCGAGACGGCAAGCGAGGACACAGCTACCGCCATCACCGCGGCGGCCGACCAACTCACCGCCGGACTCAACTTCAAGACCGACCACGTCGGCGAGGAATTCGCGCAGATCGCGCGCGGCCTCGAAGACATGATGACTTCCCGGCTCGATCAGGTCACCGACGGCTTCTCGGAAAAATCGCTCGCCATCGTCGACATGATGGTCGGCCGCTCGCAGGAGCTCACCGACACCATCGTCAACACGTCCAGCCAGCTTGCCGACACCATCGCCACCAGCGCCGACGCGGTCAACTCGACGCTACGGGCGTCCGGCGATTCATTGATCATCGATCTCAATCAGCGCACCAACGAGGTGGCGCAGCGGCTCGAGGACTCCGGCAATCGTCTCGCCAACGAACTCGTTTCACGCGGCACCGAGGTGACCGAGGCGCTCCGCACCAGCGCCGCCAGCGTCTCCGAATCGCTTAATTCGCGCAGCGCCGCTATCACCGATACGTTGCAGGAAAGCGCCGAGCACGTCGCCAAAGTCGTCACCACCCACAGCGATCAGCTGCGGGAATTGTTGTCGACGCGGCTGACCGCATTCGAGCAAATGCTGAACCATTCCGGTTCCGAACTCGGCGAGAAGATCACTCGCGATTCTTCGACGCTCGGCAACCTGATCACCCGGCATCTTGCCGAATTCGATCGCACGGTGAAGACCTATGGCTCGGAACTGGTGGAGCGGCTCGGCGCGCGCACCCAAGACGTCTCTGAGTCGATGCGCAGTTACGTCGACAGCTTCGATAACCGGGTAACGGCGAAAGCGACCGAAATCGCCGCCGGGCTCGACGACCGGCTGGGCCAGTTCCAGCAAACCCTCGATCAGCGCACCGCAACTCTGAACGAGGCGCTGTCCGCCCGCGTGCTCGACATCGCCAAGACGCTGACCGACGGCGGCCGTGAAGTTGTCACCGCCGTCGACAAGCGCATCGCCGACGTTACCGGGGTCATTGACGCGCGCGGCGAGAAGCTGACGACCGCGATAAGCGAGCGCGCCAACGAGGTGACGAACGTCATCGACACGCGCGGCGCGCAGCTGACCAACGCCATCAGCGAACGTGCCGCCGACATCGACAAGACCCTGGGAACGCAAGCGCTCCGGGTGGCCAACACGTTGGACAGCCGCATCGCCCATTTGGAACAGCTATTGGTCGGGCGCGCGCAGGCGGTGACCCAGGAAATCGACGTGCGCAGCCGGGCGGCCGCGGATCTCCTTAATGCCCGGATGGAAGAACTGTCGACGGCGATCAAAACCAACGCCGGAAGTGCCGAGGCCGCCCTGGGCGAACTCGCCACCAAGACCGTCGATGCGTTGAATAAAAGCTCGGCCGCGAGCGCGGCGGCAACCGAGGCGCTTAATCGCAGCGCCGCCGAGGCGACCGTATCGCTCAACCGCAGCGCCGGCGCGCTGAGCAACACCATCAATCAGAGCGCCACCGCGGCCAACGATTCGATCGGCGCGACAACCTCGACCGCGACCCAGCTGATATCCCGAACCGCCGCGGCCACGACCGAAGCCATCGGTCGCAGCGCCACCGAGGCCGAGCGGGCGCTGACCGCAATAACCGCAAACGTTTCCCGCGCCTCAAGTCAAACCACCGAGTCGATCGGCCGGAGCGCGGCGGAGGCCGAGCGCACGCTGACCGGAATAAGCGCCGACGTTGCCCGCAATGTCACCGGCAGGGCGGAAGAATTTACCGCCACCGTTTCGCGCCACGTCGGCGAGATGTCGCGCATCCTCGACGAAAAATCGAACGGCCTGCTGGCGGCTCTGTCTGGCAAGGGCGAGGCCTTTGCCGGCGAGGTCAGCCGCATCACCGACCAGGCGGTGAAATCGATCGAGGCCAAGAGCTTCGTCTTTACCCAAACGATGATGGATAACAGCGAGGAGATCGCCCGGCTCATCAACGAAGCCAGTGAAACGGCGACCGTCGCCATGACCCGCACGCTTGGGCAATTGCAGGAAGGCGCTCAGACCGTGAGCGAAACCGCGCGGACCACGGTCACGCGCACGCTTGAGGACCTGCACAGCTCGACCAAGTCGGCGATCGAGCAATCCAAGCAGTCAGCCTCGGCCACATTGGCCGACATGCTCGAGACCCAGGGCATGTTGCGTTCGGATACCACCGGCTTGTTCGAGCGGCTACGCGAAGCAAATATTCTGCTGCAAGAGGTTCTCAGCGGCGCCCATGAAAATATGAGCTCGCTCGAGCGCACGATGGTGACGCGCGTCTCCGAGTTCGTCGCCGCCATGAACGATCTCAACAGCAAGAGCGACGCTTCCACCAGCATGATGGAACGCCACGCCGGCGCCTTCAATGCCGTGACCGGTAAAGCGCTGCGCGAGCTCACCGAACTCGCCGGCCAATTCAACCAACACGGCCGGTCGCTCGCGGAAGCAGTGGAATTGCTCGACAAGAGCAACCGCCGGGCCGAGGAATCGGTGGCGGCGCGACGCACCAGCATCGAGACGCTGGTAACCACACTCGACTCGCGCGCCGACGATTTTGGGCAGCGGCTGCAGCGCTTCTCCAGCGTGCTCGACGAGTCGCTCGACACGGCCGCGAGCCGGGCGAGCGAGATCGCAGGGGTCATTGCGCAAACCAGCAATGACAGCGTGCGGACCATCGAGCAGCAATTCGAGGTGGTGCGCAACACGTCGGAGGAAGAGCGCAGGCGTACCAGCGAGACGATGAACTCGGTCTACGAGGAAGCGAGCTCGCAAGCGAACACCCTGTTTAACCAATCCGCCCAGCGCTTCACCGAAATCATGCAAGGCCTCAAGCAAATGGCCGCGGAGATGCAGCAGGAACTCGAAGCCACCCGGGCGGAGCTGCGCCGCGGCATCTTCGAGCTGCCGCAAGAGACTGCCGAAAGCGCGGCGCAAATGCGCCGCGTGATCGTCGACCAGATCGAAGCCCTGGCCGAACTTAACCGCATCGTTGCCCGGCACGGCCGCTCACTCGACACCGCGGAGCCGACGCGTCCCGAACCCTCAAGGCGCGAACCCGAGCCTGCTTACACCGGCGCGGCGGCCCGTCCGGCAGCGCGGACGACGTCCCGCGGCGACATAACCTCGGCGACGCAGACCGCAATCCGCGGCGACATTACCGGCGCACCGGCGCGCCCGTCCGCACCGGGCCCGCAGCAAAACGGTGGCGGCACCCGCAGCGGCGGCTGGCTCAGCGATCTTCTGACCCGGGCTTCCCGTGAAGACAGTCCGCCGATTGCGCCTCCGCCGGCCGCGCGCGAGGTTCCACGCGGCGATGAGCGACCGCAACAAGTCGACCCGCTGGAGACGCTCGCCGTCGACGTAGCCAGCATGATCGATAACGGCGCTGCTGCCGAATTGTGGGAGCGCTATAAGCGCGGCGAGCGAGGCCTGTTCAATCGGCGCCTTTACACCCCGCAAGGGCAGCGCGCGTTCGACGAAATCCGCCGCAAATATCGCGGCGACGCCGAGTTCCGTCAGACCGTGGAACAATACATCCAGGAATTCGAGCGGCTGCTCGAAGACGTCTCGCGCGGCGAACGAGGTGGCGCGGTGGCGCGGACCTACCTCACGTCCGACACGGGCAAGGTCTACACCATGCTCGCCCACGCCGCTGGCAGGTTCGATCAATAAGGCGGTCGCCGCCGAAGGCGTCGCCAGAGGCGAATTCGTCGTCGCGGACCCGTGACCGCCGGTAGGCCATAAACCGCCCGGAAGCGGGCTTGCTTAGGCCGCAACAGCGGCGCTACCGTCACCGTATGGATGGCCCTGCTTCCTTGCCGACCGCGGCGGATGTCGACGAGGCTGCCCGCCGCCTCGCTGGCGTCGCCTTACACACTCCCCTGCTCACTTCCGCGGCGCTCGACGCCTTAACCGGCGGACGCGTGTTTCTCAAAGCCGAGACCTTGCAGCGCACCGGCTCGTTTAAGTTCCGTGGCGCGTATAACAGGCTGGCCGCCATCCCGCCGGAGCAACGCGCCGGCGGCGTCGTGGCGTTTTCATCCGGCAACCACGCCCAGGGAGTAGCGGCGGCGGCGCAGCTCCTTGGCATGCCGTGCGTGATCGTGATGCCGCGCGATGCGCCACGCGCAAAGCGCGAGCGCACGGCGGCGCTGGGCGCAGAGATCGTTTTGTATGATCGCGCCCGCGAAGATCGCGAAGCGATCGCGAACGATATTGCATCCCGCCGTGGCGCAATCCTGGTGCCACCTTATGACGACGCCCTGATCATCGCGGGCCAAGGCACCGCCGGTCGCGAAATCGTCGATGATTTACACGATCTCGGTCTCACGCCCGACATCGTCGTTGTGACCGCATCCGGCGGCGGCCTGACCGCCGGCATAGCTCTGGCCGTTCGCGCGCGCGTTCCGGATGCTGCGCTTTACACCGCCGAGCCGCAGGGCTTCGACGATCACGCCCGCTCGTTTCGCAGCGGTCGCCGCGAGCAGAATGCCGAACTCAGCGGCACCATCTGCGACGCGCTGATGGCGCGCACGCCCGGCAAGCTGACATTCGCCATCAATCAATCGCTGGTCGGAGCAGGTGTGGTGGTCACCGATGATGAGGTTGCGGCCGCCGTCGCCTTTGCGTTCGCCGAGCTCAAGCTCGTGGTCGAACCCGGAGGCGCCGTAGCGCTGGCCGCGGTCATGACCGGAAAGGTCAACGTCGTCGGCAAAGTCGCCGTGGCTATTCTCTCCGGCGGCAACGTCGACCCGGAGGTATTCTCCCGTCTGGTCGCTTAAAGCTTACGCGCCGGCGCCGGGCAGGAAGCAACGGATCTGCGTTGTCCCCTCCACGTCGAGATACGGCCACACAACCGCGGGACCGAAGCGGTTCGGTTCGACCACCAACGCCGCTTCGGGGACGATGATCCATTCGCCTTGCAGACGGACGCGATAGCGGCCGTCCTTGGTATCCCAGTCGACATCCTCGACTTTCACGCCGTCGGCGAACGAGCAACACAAGCCTTTGCCGCTCGCGAGTTGATCGAACCAGGCGTGCAAAGGTTCGTTCGCGTATCGTCCGTCGTCACGCGCAGAAACGCTACCGGGCGCGAACTGACTCATGCACAACACTACGACCGCCACCAAGGGACCGGTGAATCTGTGCATTATGGCCTCCACAAGTTCTTCGCGTGCGGACCGACGACAAAGGGTCCAGCAGACTTGAGGACAACGCCTGGTCTTTAGTTGTTGATCCGCATCACCTCATCAAAAAGCAACTTCCGTGCCGGTTGCCGAATCGACTTATGGGATGACATTCGTGCTTAACAAAGAATTAATAAAAACGACATGCGCGGAAATCCCATTGGCGCCGATCGCGCGAATCGGAGAAGATGCGAAGTTGAAGCGGCGCTAGCTGAACAGCGCGACCCGTTCTTCTTCGCTCAACGCCGAGAGCGGCGTGAGTGCATCGCGCTTCGCCAGGCTTTGAGCCGGCGGACGTTCGGATTTTGCTTGGGTCTGCACATCGGGCGGACTGCCGTCTTCGGCCGCCGCTTCGAATTCCGGCGTTACAATCGCCATCAAAAGCCCAACCATGTGACCGACGCGGCGTCTGACGTCGCGCAGCAGGGCCACCCCGCGCAGGCTGCGCACTGTCGATGCATTATTGCCCTCGATAACGGCATTGATTTCGCGCGTGGCGGAGTCCAGTGCCACATACAAGAGCGTCTCTGTCTCACGCGGGCCCTCGGCGATAGGCCGCGTCGCGATCGCTGCTTCGAGCCGCTCGATCGCCTCCGCCAGATCGAGCAGACTGCGAATCAATGAAGCGGGGGCTTGCGTCGGCGGAAGATCGCGGAACGACGCTTCAATGCGCGCGATCGTTCCGACCAGGCTCTGCGGCGCCGTGCAGTCGTGTCGTTTAGCGTACTCCGCAAGAAAACGCCGGCCGTGATGAGTAGAGACGATCTCGGCATAAATGGCGTCGTATTGCGGGTCGCGCGATTGTTCGCGAGATGCTTCCGGAGGCCGGGGATTTTTCGCCATTGCGACTCCAGTGGAACGATTGAACACCACAACCGCGGCAGCCGCAATCCGCCGTCCCAGAGCGGCGGCTGTCTTGCAGCGCGGCTGCGCTCACCCCCAAAGCCCGGGCGCCGGCGGGTACAACAGACTTCCTTCGTAGCGAAGCCCTTCGGCGCGATCGGAAGCAAGCAACAGCGGGCCGTCGAGGTCGACGAAGCGCGCCCGCGGCGCAAGCAGCATCGCCGGCGCCATCGCCAGTGACGTCGCCACCATGCAACCGACCATGATCACGAGACCGCAACGTTCAGCCTCGGCGGCAATCCGCAGCGCTTCGGTCAACCCGCCGGCCTTGTCGAGCTTGACGTTGACGGCATCATACTTGCCCGCGATTGAGGCTACAGATGCGCAATCGTGGACGCTTTCGTCGGCGCAAATTGGTATTGGCTTCTCACAGTCTCTCAGTAGCTCGTCGGCGCCTTGCGGCAATGGCTGTTCGATTAGCGTCACACCGGTATCAGCGCAGGCGGCAAAATTGGCCGCGAGATCTTCTGCGGACCAGCCTTCGTTGGCATCAACAATCAGCTCGGCCCGCGGCGCGGCGCGGCGCACCGCGGCAATGCGTTGAGCGTCACCTTCGCCGCCAAGCTTGACCTTGAGCAGCGGGCGCCAAGCGGAACGTTCGGCCGCAGCAGCCATTTCTGTCGGCGAAGCGAGCGAGATCGTATAGGCGGTGTTGACGGGCCCCGGCGCCCCGAGACCCGCCAATTCGTAGACGCGGTGGCCCGATTGCTTGGCGGCGAGGTCCCAGTACGCGCAATCGAGCGCGTTGCGCGCGGCGCCGGCCGGTAGAGCCGTCTGCAGCGCCACACGATCAAGACCGTGCTCGACCGCGGGATGCAAGGCTTCAATCGTGTCGAGCACACGCTCCGGAACTTCGCCGTAACGGGCATAGGGAACGGCTTCGCCGCGGCCACGGTGAACCCCATCGTCGAGTTCGGCGACAACGACAACGGCTTCGGTCTTGCTGCCGCGGCTGATGGTGAAGGCGCCCGCCAGCGGCCAGCGCTCGATGCGAACGGACAGTTTCATGCAACGCGCAGTATGGACGCGTCTTTGACCGCCTCAAGTACGAAGTGAAAAGAAACCGGGATCGATCTTAGGCGGCGATCCCCTGCTCCTCGTCTTCACCGGCGTCGATCTCCGGCACCGGCTCGATGTTGCCGGTGTCGAACCAAGAAATAATTTCAAACCGGCCGTCGGGGTGTTCGGCCAGCGCCGTGCAGCTTTCGACCCAATCGCCGCAATTCATGTAACGGATGCCGAACCTGTCATGGATGACGGCGTGGTGGATGTGGCCGCAAATCACGCCATCGACTTCGCGGCGCCGCGCTTCGGCGGCCAGCGTCTCTTCGAACGCGCCGATATAATTCACCGCATTCTTGACCTTGTGTTTCGCCCATTGCGATAGCGACCAGTAGGAGAAACCGAGCTTGCGGCGGATAAGGTTGAAATATCGGTTGACGAAGATTGCGAAGTCGTAAGCGGTATCGCCAAGCAGCGCCAGCCAGCGCGCGTGTTTGACGACCATGTCGAAGACGTCGCCGTGGACCACGAGATAACGCCGGCCATCAGCGGCTTCGTGCGTCGCCGTTTCCACCACTTCGATGCCTCCGAAATGCGTGCCGTAGTAATCGCGCAAAAATTCGTCGTGGTTGCCGGGTAGATAGATTAGCCGCGAACCCTTGCGGGCTTTGCGCAAGAGCTTTTGCACCACATCGTTGTGCGGCTGCGGCCAGTACCAGCCGGACTTCAATTGCCAGCCGTCGACGATATCGCCGACCAGATAAATCGTATCCGCCTCATGCCAGCGCAGGAAGTCGAGGAGGCGTTCGGCCTGGCAGCCGCGTGCGCCGAGATGGACATCAGAAATAAACAGAGTACGGAACAGACGCGCGCCGTGCTCAAGTGTCACGATGTTTGATCTCTCGTCCATACGACATGGCGATGCCTATAAATAGATTCCATTGCAGCGGCATGACAGTGGACGTTAACATCCGTTAACGCGTCTGATACGCGCTCAGGTCCGTATTACAGACCCTTGTGAGTCACAACGCTGTCACGGCTCTGCGCTACGCGGATACTGATGACAGCGCCGATTCTCGCCGCAACGTCGCTCTGCCTCGCAGCCGCCATCATCCACGTCGTCAGCATCGCGGTCGCCGCGCTTCGCCTGCGCCGGGCCACGCTGCACCGTTCTTGTCCAGCGCAGGCGTTGCCGTCGGTCAGCCTGGTGCGTCCGCTATGCGGAATAGACAATCACGCCGCCGAAACGTTGCGTTCGACGTTCACGCTCGATCACACAAACTGTGAAATTCTGTTTTGTGTCGCTTCGGCAAACGACCCCGTGGTCCCGCTGGTCCGCGCGCTCATGGCCGAGTATCCCGCCGCCTGCGCGCGACTACTCGTCGGCGACGAGACGGTGAGCAACAATCCGAAACTCAACAATGTGCTGAAGGGGTGGAAAGCCGCCCAACACGAATGGATCGTGCTCGCCGACGCGAATGTACTGATGCCGCCCGATTATCTGCATCTCCTTTTCGCAAGCTGGCGTTCCGATACCGGCCTCGTCGCTTCGCCGCCGATTGGCTCCCGGCCGCAGGGAATTTGGGCCGAGGTCGAATGCGCGTTCCTCAACACTTATCAAGCGCGCTGGCAGTACCTCGCCGACATGATCGGTTTCGGATTCGCCCAGGGTAAGACCATGCTTTGGCGGCGCACCGACCTCGAACGCGCCGGCGGCATCGAGGCTCTCGCAAAGGAAGTGGCGGAAGACGCCGCCGCGACCAAGATCGTGCGCGCCGCCGGCCGTAAGGTTCGGCTTGCGGCGCGGCCGTTCCCGCAGCCGCTCGGCCGTAGGAGTGTGTCGGAGGTCTGGAACCGGCAGCTGCGGTGGGCACGGCTCCGCCGCGCCAGTTTCTTCGGTTGCTTCCTGGCGGAAGCGCTTTCGGGCGGCCTGTTGCCGCTCGTCTTGCTCGCAGCGATCGCGCCGGCCATCGGTCTGCCGCGCGGACTGAGCGTCATCTCGCTCGGGATACTTTGGTACGCCGGCGAAATGCTGCTCGCATCAATAGCAAGCTGGCACCTATCGCTTCGCTATCCGCTCGCGTGCGTGCTGCGCGATCTTTTATTGCCAGTACTGTTCGTCAAAGCGCTGACCGGCGACGATTTCGCTTGGCGCGGCAACGAAATGAGGGTGGAGCGACCGCGGCCACGCGAGGTGATGGCGCTCATGCGGCCTAGGCTCGCGACGTTCGCTCCGGTGGCGCGGCGGCGGCTTCGTTTGCTGCGCGAACGAATGTCGTGATCGACCACGACGGCGCGCACTCAAGCGCTGACGCGCACCGCCCGACTTTTATCGAGATAAGAGGCAAGATGCGCGCTCAGTTCGCGGGCGTCATCGCCGGCCCCGTCAATCAGGGCAGACTTCCTGCGGCGCAGGAACTGCATGCCCATCAGGTACATCCCCGGCGAACTGACAACACCGCCGTCGTGCTCGATCATGCCCTTGCGATCGCGGACCGGTACTTCCAGCCAGGAATAATCGGGCCGATAGCCGGTAGCCCAGATTATCGTTTGGATATCTCCTCGCTTGAGGTCGAGACCCAGCGGCGGAGAATCGTCGACCCGCGTGGCGGGCGGCCGGTGCGGGGGGTCGACTTCGCCATCCAAACCGTTTGCGCGCGCCCACTCGTCGATAAGGTCGAGCAACCGGCCCATTTTGAGATCGGAAAGCGCACACATGTTGCGCAACGACCCGGCAAACTGCGCGTTGCCATCCTCGGTAATACCGGCCAGCCGGCCGACAAGCTTCACGCCGGCCGCGGTCAATGCATTAAGGTCGAGAGTGGAGCGATCCGGCGTGCCGGCAAGCTGGAACGAAGGCACCCGGCGCGCACGCGTAATATCTTCGATCTGGTCGTATCGCTCGTCGAGTACGCCCGCGGCATCCATCCACCATTCGAGGTCCCTGCCGCGATACATTCGCGGCGCGCGAATATGCTCGCCGATCGAGAGCGTTACCGGACGGCCTGAGCGTTGTATTTCGTTGGCGATCTGGGTGCCGCTTGAAGACGCCCCAACAACCATTACGCCACCGGCGGGAAGTTGACCGGGGTTGCGATAGGTCTGCGCGGTGAGTGTTGCGATCGCTGCCGGAACGCGATGGGCAAAAGCGGGGGCGTCGGCGATGTTGCATGCACCGGACGCCACGACGACCGTCGGGCTCGACCAGTCGCCCTGGCTCGTCTGCACCAGATAACCCGTCTCGGTGTTACGCAGCGAAGTCACCGTCGTATGGGTGCGCACCGGCGCGGTAATCGCCTTCGCATAATTCGCTATGAAGTCGACGGTCTCGGCCAGCGTCCGATAACCGTCGGGGTCACTTCCGCTGTAATGAAATCCGGGCAGCCGGCTCTGCCAGTTTGGCGTGAGCAAGCGCAGCGAATCCCAGCGCTCGGTGCGCCAAGAGTTCGCAACCTCGCCGCGCTCGAGAACGACATGGTCGATCGAGCGTTCGGCGAGACAGCGGCTCATGGCGAGGCCGGCATGTCCGGCCCCGATAATGACTGTGGCGACCGTGCGAATCTAAGCCGCTCCCCTGCCGTGCGACCATGCGCTAGCGCGTCAACTTAGTGCATGAACCGCTAAGCGGGAAACGGATTCAACTCAGTTGACCACGACGGTGACATTCGTCGGATTAGTGACGATGTCGTAGACCGCCGAGCGCTTTTGCGATTGCGCCACGAGAGCTTCGATCTCGTCCTTCTTGGCGTCGGCGTCGATTTTGTAGCTCACCTTGATGCCGCCAAAACCATTGCGGACGTCGCTGTCGACACCGAGGATGCCCTGAATGTCCATATCGCCTTCAATGGTCGCCGTGACCGAACGAAGTTGGATGTTGCGGTGCTGTGCAACGGCGGCGATGCCGGCAGTCAGGCAACTTGCCAATCCGACCAGCACGATTTCGACGGGCGTGGCGCCTTTATCCGCGGCGGCGAACACTTCCGGGTGGTCGGCATCGAAAGCGAAGGTTTTCTTGTGATGCTGTTCCGCACCCAAGCCGTAAAATCCTTCGATCGTCGAATGGCTGTGCGTGCCCTCTTTCCATTCGCACTGTGCGCGCCACTTAAATTGCGCTGCCTGCGGCGCCTTGCTGAGCGCCTCGCGCGCGTCAATCAGAGCAGCGGTATTCACGCCGTTATTAACGGCGGCTTTAGCTTCGGCCATGGGTACCCTCCATACTGTTGACCACGTGAACGAAATTCCACGCACACATTATCAGTACATAACGTTGAGCAACATCGGGGCGAGTCAACTTTTAAATGCAGACAAGAAAATCCTGCTTTTTCTAAAATCCGCCGAGAAAGATCCTGCTAGCAAACGGCCGATCTACCGAATTCCTTTTGAACGGCATTTCGAAGGCAAAGAACAATCAACCCGCCAACACCTCCCGAGCCGCTTCATCCGCGATTCCGTTCAATATCAAGCGCTCCGCAGGAAAATCAGCGGCTATCCAGGCCGTTTCGGCCGCGCGCAGCGCGTTGCCGAGCCGCGGGCCGGCTTGAACGCCGCGTTGCACGAAATCCGCCGCTTTGAGAGGAAAACCGGGGACCGTCCAACGTTGCGGTAGCGTCGCCAGTTGTCGCCAATTTATGTCGGCGGCGCCTTCATCCGATCGGGTCCAGGCGACGAGCACACGGTCGAGAAACCGTTGCGGGCCGAGCTCGTAAAGAAGCGCATGGGCCGGCTGGGCATCGGAGTCCGGCGCCACCCGCCACCAATGTTCGAGCGCGAGAAGCCGTTCAGCTTCGGCGCCGGACAATCGCAATCGAGAAGTCAGGCGATCGGCGTCTTCCTTAACCCACACTCCTAGCGCACCGAGACGGCGCACGGCGTCCGGTTCGGCGCCGAGCGCCGCTTCAGCTTTGACCAAATTTTCGAAACTCGCGAGGAGAGCTACGCCGCCGAGAATCATGCCAAGCAGACCGCACTCGGACATGATCGCGAGCGTCGCCGTGGCGTGCGGCGCCCGCAAGAGTTTGAGGAGCTCGGCGCGCACGCGCTCGCGCGAAAGCGTCTCAAGGCCGGCGCGCGCCGCGACGCAGGCGTGCAGGCCAGCGCTATCCGGCGCGCCTTCGGCAAAATTCGCGTGAAAGCGAAAGAAGCGCAGGATGCGCAGATAGTCTTCTTCGATCCGCCGCCGCGGCTCGCCGATAAAACGAACGCGGCGAGCGGCTATGTCATCCAGTCCGCCAACATAGTCGTGGAACACTCCCACCGGCGTGATCGAGAGAGCATTGATGGTAAAATCGCGGCGCTCGGCATCGGCCCGCCAGTCGCGGCCAAAGACGACGCGCGCCTTGCGCCCGAATGTTTCAACATCCTGGCGCAGCGTCGTCACTTCGATCGGGCGATCGCCGATGATCGCGGTTACGGTCCCGTGCTCGATACCCGTCGCGAGCGCTTTGCCGCCGGCCGCTTCGACCCGCCGGGTCACTTCATCGGGCAACGCCGTAGTCGCCACATCGATTTCGCCGATCGGAACCCGCAACAAAGCATTGCGGACGGCGCCGCCGACAACACGGGCTTCCTCGCCGTCCCGGTCGAGCAGAGAAAGAAGGCGCGCCACTTCGCCCTCCCTCAGCCAGGCAGCGTCGGCGAGCTGTGGAACGCCACTCACTTGGTGGTCGTCCCCGGCACGAACTTGCCGCCCTCGATATGCGCCGGCACGTAAGTCGAGCCTGGGGGGGCTCCTGAAAACTGCGCGAGCGCAAGAAAACTGCCGGCCATCAGGATGAGAGACGCGATGATCAAGCCGGCGATGCGTTGCAAGGTCCATGCTTTCGGCAAAAAAACGCCGGCGCGGGTCGCCAACAGAAAAGCCGCATAGGCGACGAACGGCAGGAGAAAAAGTACGACTTCGGTGGCGATTGGCCTGATCATGCGCAGATGCGATCGTACAGGTTTCTCACGATACCGGCGGTTATACCCCAGATGTAACGGTCACCGAACGGGATGGCGTAATATTCGCGGCTGATGCCTTTCCACTCGCGACTGCGACGCTGAAGGTTCGCTGGCGTCATCAGAAACCGCAGTGGCACTTCAAATATCTCGGTGACCTCGCGCGGATTGAGCGTGAGCAAAAAGT
>Ga0209006_10000826_pt1 | contig 28526 bp, 30 predicted proteins | sample JacPin_JW_Ref_O2_FD_188567 | JGI IMG/M metagenome (GOLD analysis project Ga0209006, IMG submission 188567) | Forest soil microbial communities from Algoma, Ontario, Canada - Jack Pine, Ontario site 1_JW_Ref_O2 (SPAdes) (version 2) | ecosystem: Environmental > Terrestrial > Soil > Boreal...
TCGCAACTCACGATCTGATCTTCCCCTGCCGGCGAGCGCACCATGAATTCGTGCGATTCTTTTCCGCCCATCGCGCCCGAGTCGGCCTCCACAACCATGTACTTCAGTCCGCAGCGGTCAAAGATGCGGCAGTACGTCTCATAATGTTTCTTGTAGGAAACATCCAGGCCGGCAGCGTCGATGTCGAAAGAGTAGGCATCTTTCATCATGAATTGCCGCACGCGCAACAGCCCGGATTTTGGCCGGGGTTCGTCGCGAAACTTTGGCGCAATCTGGTACCAGATCTGCGGCAACTGCTTGTAGCTGCGCAACTCTTTGCGGGCGATGTCGGTCATCACCTCTTCTTCGGTCATGCCCAGGCACAGGTCGGCGCCCTTGCGATCTTTCAGGCGAAAGAGATTTTCGCCCATCAAATCCCAGCGTCCGCTGGCTTCCCAAAGTTCACGCGGATGCAAGACCGGCAGGTAGAACTCCTGCCCGATCTTATCCATTTCCTGCCGCACAATGGCCATGATCTTGTTGAAAGAGCGATTGCCGAGATAGAGATACGAGTAAATTCCCGCCGCGAGCTGACGGATGTAGCCTGCCCGGACGAGAAACTTGTGACTGGCAACCTCCGCATCTGCAGGCGCCTCCCGCAGAGTAGGAATAAAGAGCTGTGACCATCGATGCATAAGTGTTTTGAGTGCCGTATACCGCGTTGCAGACCGAGTCTCAGGAATTATGCAATAGACGAGATCTGATCCCGATCGGGAATTGATTATTGTAGCAGTTGAGTTTTGACTCGGCCGAACACGAGGACTAGAGTCTTGCTGTAGTATTACTACAGACTGTCTCTGTACTATGGCTAAAGCGCGCTATCGTTACAACATCATGCTTCGCCCGGAACCAGAGGGCGGCTACACGGCGCTGGTTCCCGCGCTACCAGGATGCGTCACCTACGGACGCAACCTGAAAGAGGCTCGTGAAATGGCGAAGGACGCCATCTCGGGCTACATCGCCAGCCTTCGTAAGCACAACGATCCTATTCCCACGGATGACGAGACTCTGGTCGCCTCTCTAGACTTTGAGTATTCGCGCTGACCCCGAGCTGTGTTTTTCACAATAGCGCATGGTTTTATGGGTTTTGTACTTGATATAAGGGTAGTGATGACCAAACTACCCGCCCTTAAGCCCCGCCAAGTCATTCGCTTTTTGGAGCAAAACGGCTTTGTATTAGATCACACATCTGGCAGCCACTTTATCTTCTACCATCCTACGTCTCGCCGCCGTGCAGTAGTTCCCAATCACAATCGTGACATGCCGAAAGGCACGCTCTTGTCCTTATTGAGAGAAGCGGGATTCACCCGCGGGGATATGATCGACTTTCTGGCTGGCGAGTAAGCCTCAACCGTCGGTCACTGAATGAAGCTCGGCTCGGTACGAGTGGCTCGGTACGAGTGACTCGATACTATCTCGCTAACTGCTTCAAAATCTCTTTCCCCAGCTTCTGCGTCTCACCAAAAAACTTCTGGTACTCGACGAACAGCCGGTTCAGTTCCAGAGACTTATCGGCGGAAAGATGCTGGCGCAGCATCATGTCGCGAACATGCACCGGATTGGGCAGAGTCGCATCTTCCGTGAGTTCTTCCAGCGCGGTTTTGGGATCGTAGTGATACATAAGAACACCTGATTTGGTGATTGAGTGATTTGGTGACTTGGTGATTCGAAAGCCAAATCCGGCTCACGGTGCGCCGGGCTTTTTCAATTACTAAATCACCAAATTTCTCAATTACGCAATTTCTACATCATCTCCGTTCCCCACAGATCATGCAGATGCACAATCCCTTCCAGTTTCCCTGCTTCATTGACAACCATCAGCGACGTGATTTTTTTTTCTTCCATCAAAGCCAGTGCCGTTGCCGCGAATTCGGCCGACGAAATTGCACGCGGATTCTTCGTCATAGCCTCCCCGGCGGTCAGATCGAGCACATCTTTCCCGCGCTTCTCGAGCAAACGTCGAAGATCTCCGTCACTGATAATGCCCACCAATTTTTCGCCATCGATCACTGCCGTCACGCCTAGCTTCTTGCTCGACATTTCATAGATCACTTCCGGCATCTTCGTCTTCGGGTTAACGCACGGCAGCGCGTCGCCAGTATGCATCAGCGATTCCACCCGCGCCAGCCTCTTGCCGAGTTTCCCGCCGGGATGCAGATTGGCGAAATCTTCTTCCTTGAAGCCACGCTTCTCGCTTAATGTAACCGCGAGCGCATCGCCCAATGCCAACATCGTGGTCGTCGAAGCCGTCGGCGCCAGTCCCAGCGCACAGGCCTCTTCTGCGATTGAGCAATCGAGAGCCACATCGGCCGCCGTAGCGAGCGTCGAAGCGTGTTTGGGACGGGCGCCTTCGTGGGTGTCTTCCCACGTCTTGTCACCCGTCATCGCAATCAATGGGACCCGCAGCCGCTTGATTGTGGCCAACAGTGCCAGCATTTCTTCTGTCTCTCCACTGGCTGAAAGCGCCAGCACCACATCCCCCTGAACGACCATGCCGAGGTCGCCGTGCAGCGCGTCCACCGGATGCAGATACAATGCCGGCGATCCTGTGGAGCTGAGGGTTGCCGCAATCTTGCGAGCGATGAGCCCGCTCTTGCCCATTCCAGTCACAACCACCCGGCCCGCGCAACAGAACAGCAAATCCACAGCTCGTTCGAAAGCCGCAGCCATCGGCCCGGCGATGCGGTCTGCCAGAGCGCGCAACGCTTCGGCCTCAATCCGCACCACATTCTCGCCGATAGTTTTCATTTTGCTGAAGAGCCGAGCAGAGGATGTTAGCATGCCCCAGACTCGCTAGAAATGATCCAGGTTTTCCGGCAACTGTACCGGCTTCTGGCCAAGCACGGCGAGGCCTTTGGCCTGAATCGCCCGGTCCCACGGACCTGCCTGCCAGTTATCTCGAGTCTTCGAAGCTGGTTGCCACGGCGGCAGAGCCACCATGAGATTTCGTGCCGTCGAATGAACGTAAGGTTCATACATCGAGCGCAGCTTGGCAAGTTTCAGGCGTGCTTCCTCCGTGTCGCGCAATTTCAATCCGCCGGTCGCCAGCTTGTCCCGCAGGGCGTTGAAATCCGCGTCAGGCAAGCGGTCTGGAGCGTTGGGATCGTACCTCGCATTCACCACTTGCGCCAGGTCGACGGCAGCGTGCCGAGCCATGGCAAATGTTAGTCGCGCCTGACCCGGATGAATTCCTTCAATGCCAGTGATGATCAGCGAAGTCACGTCCAGCATGGTCATCAGCGCTCCCAGCCAGGACTGGTTACTGTGCTGTGAACGAAAGAAACTTAATACCGGATAAGACAAGCCACTCTCCAACAGTTCGCCTGCCCAGCGCTCCCAGTCGCGCAAGACCTCATCGAGAACGCTTTGCTCGATCGCAGGATTCTCCGAAGTGCCTGCCAACCGCACCAGCAACTCCGATGCGGTCGGCGGCGATCCGGCACGCGCATCGAGCATCGAAATCTGAATTTCCCGTCGCGAAAACGAGTTGTAGACGACCGGCAGATAACCAATTACCACGCCAAGAAAAGCGAAGCCCATTCCCGCCTCGAACACGGACAAAAAGCGGGCTCCGGGAGAAGTCGGCACAATATCGCCATAACCCAACGTGAAGAAGGTCTCGCCGCTGTGGTAAAGAATTCTGGCGAACGTAATCGGCTCGTTCCCCAGTTGTTCGTGCCCGCCAAAGCCGAACTGCAGCAGCGCGAAACCGAGAATCAGACCGGCGGCCCAGAATCCGAGGAGGAAGAAGAGAGAGAGCGGCCCAAAGTAACCGAGAAAACTTTGCTGTCGGGAAAGAGTCTGGATGTGGCTGGCAATCCGCTTCCATGGAATCCAAGTCTGACGATAGAACCAGGCTGTCAGCTTGAACTGGCGCGTGACCCGGCGAGGCAGCACCACCGTCTCGAACGCATCGAGCAGCACTACGCCAATGATGACGACGCCAGTAAGAATCGCGGGAATGTGGACGTGATAGCTCATGCCGGCACTCTGGGGCTCAATCTTGATGCGGAGGGAAGCGTATCAGATTCGGCGTTCCACGGCGTATCAGATACCCGTCGTACAGATCGGTATCGAAATACCGCACGATTTGTCAGGCCTTGCCGACCGGACAGGCTATTGCGGCTTGGTCTGCGGCGGAGGCGTTGTCTGCGGAGCGGGCGTGGCCGCCGGAGGAGTAATTGGCTTTTTCGCTACCGGCTTCTTCTTCACCGCCGGCTTCTTGGGAGGCTCGTTATCGTCGACAACGGTTTTCTTTGGTGGCGCTGCTGGAATGGCGGCTTGCGCGGTTTTCAAGTCGGCACGCAGGCGCACAATTTCCTGCTCTTTCGACGCTGCCAAAGTGTTCATACGATCTGCCATCTGCTTTCGCGTAGCTTCGAAACTGTTCAGATCGTTGGACAGCGCCTGGAAGTCGTCCTTCGGTCCGAACGCCCCGGCAGACTCCACAACACCGCTTAACACGTCATAGAGCGCATCCAGATTCCGATACAACTTGAAGGTTGCCGGCGTGTCTTCGGGATTGTTTCGCAGTTCCGCAATCATCTCCGGCAAGGCGTTCTGTAAGTTTCGTTGAACGGACTCCACATCACTCAACGATTGCTTCTTCGACGAGCCATCCGTCTTCCACCGCTCGATTCGCAACTTAGCCAGATCGGCCTGCGTAGTTTTCGAAGAGGACTCCAACTGTCCCAGCAGTCCATTGAGCTGATTCACCGAGCTGTAGGACACAGGGGCACTCTGTGCCGGTTGCGCGGCCGCGACCGTTCCCTGCGTGGAGTATTGCGGAGTTGCATGTCCGGTCGCAGGAGCGGATGCCTGACTGAAGACTGTCGCGGTCCACAGCAGAGAAGTTAGGCCGGAAGAACAAGCGAAAAGTTTAGCGTTCATTGTGGAAGGAGTGGCGCAAACGTGTATCCATCTCAATTACTGGAGAATACTATAAATCATTCTGCTCTTTGAGTTTCGCCTCCGGAGCGTTCAGAACTACAATCTCGTCATGGAACGGAAAATTTTCTGGATAGTCTTCATGGTGCTAGGACTGGTTGCCGATTTCGTGCTGCCGATCTGGTGGGGCTTATTCGCGACGATCCCCATTGTGTTCATTGCCTGGTGGGTCGCCTATCGCAGCGATTGGTTTTAATTCCAGAATCTTCCGCCACGGACTTAGGAGGACTGCGACATAGTAAAAGTTCCGCCAGCATTGCAGCCCGTACCACCCGCCACCGCCCAGGTACCAATGATGGAGCCGCCGCTTATCACGTTAGTTGTGGTGTTCAACGTTCCCGTCACTGACGTGCTGGTCAGGGTGAGGGTGTTTCCGCCCGATACGACCACGAAGGATAAGGTTCCAGTCACTGTACCGGCTGAGTTGGCAGTCAGAGCCAAGGTGCCGCTTGGCGTTGCGCCGGTGACCGGAAAACATCCCCCGTCAATCTGAGTTAAGAACTGAAAGTTTTGAAAACTCAAGGCGCCATTACCACCCACCGTAAATTGTGCGACAAAGCTGAATCCAGAGGCCGTCCCGTCGCCACCTGACAGCTGGGCCTGCCACACTCCGCCGGATGCCGACTGGGCCGTATGCGTGCTACTGCCACAGCCATTGAGCGCGAGCGCCACCAAAAGTAGGACGGCAACTTCTTTCATTCATTTTCCTTGGGTTGAAGTCAAAATATTCTGCAGCAAGATTACAGAGATGCGCCCAGAGCGGTCAATGGATGTAATGCGGGCGCGTTCGTATTCAGTTTAATGAACACGGGGAACTTGCGCTCTACAAGCGGATTGCGCCAGAATGGCTATCGGTTGGAGATAAAATACACCCATGTATTTACAGCCCGTTGTTCGCTGCAAGAATCCGGATTGTCCTCTGCCCACCGCCGCCCGCATCCGCCTTCCTTTTCCCAACCCACCCGCAGCCGGAGAAGGTGCTCCGGAATGGCCGCTAAATGACTGGCAGCTGCGGTTGATTTGTCGAGAATGCGATCACTGGTACATCTACGAGGAAAAAGATATCCAGTGGGCCCCCTATACCCGCCCACTGCAAGAAGAAACCCGGGTTGATTTCCTGAGCGCAGAGCTCGAGTGTGGCGAACCCGGCTGTCACTCCCGCACGCAATGGAATGTGCTCGACAATAGCCAGATGTCAGAAATCGAAATGGTGGAGTTCGTCCTGCGCGCCGACCCCGTCGCCGTCTGCCAGAATGGTCACCCGTTCTCGGTGTCAGGAATAAAGTCGAGCACCGTGCGGAAGGCGGAATCGGTCTAGCCGATTACCCCTAAACTTGGGAAAGGCTCCACTCCGGACGAAGACACTCAGCGTGTGCCACCGCTTTCGTTCGCCCTTCTGGGACTATGCCATTTCCTTTTGACAATCCACGGATGCGGCGTGGCCGTATTTCTAAGGTCGCTCGGTCGCTGGCGTTCGAGATCGCAGGAACTAAGCAGAGGTTGCTCAGGCGCCCCGCCTCTGTTTCAACTCAGCCAGCAACTGCTCGATGCGATCTTCTTTTTCCAGCGCCGCTAACCGGTCTTCCATGTTGTCGCCGGCAATTTCAGCTTTGGCTTGACCCAGAGCTTCCGAATGAGCCACCTTTCGCTTCATGCGGTCGAAGGCGGCGGCTTTGGAACCGTCCCCGATGGCCAGACGCGCGTCGCTGGCCTTACCCACGGCACGGGCGCGACGATGTTGCGCGATCAAGAGATCCGCTTTGGCTTGCGCCTCCGTCAATTTCTGCTCAAGCTGGCGCAGCGCGGATTTCAGATTCTCTACCTGCGCCTTCTGATCGCTGACCTGCTGCGCGAAACTTTCACTCATCTCGCGATAACTCTCCACCCGTTGCAGGGACGCCCGCGCCAGGTCATCTTGTTTCTTGTCGACCGAGAGTTCGGCCTTGCGCATCCACTCCGTGACTTTTTCTTCATTCTCGGTTTTCTTTTTTTCCAGCAGGTGCTGATCCGCAATCGCGATCGCCACCTGCGTCTTTACCTGCAGCAGCTGATTCTGCATATCGAGAATCACCTGCTTGATCATCTTCTCTGGCTCCTCAGCTTTGTCGATCAAGTCGTTGAGGTTAGCCCGAACCAATGTGGAAACTCGCTCAAGTAATGCCATGATGGACTCCTTTTTTGCGCTTTTGGCTATTAGCCTTTAGTTCTTGGCCTGAAGCCGATGTCTGACGCTTCATGTTCGCGGTGCAAGCTTGCACACTGCGGACAGTTGATTGGTTGATGCCGCATGCTGCCGCCGATGGCGAGGCCGATCGCGACTCCAAGGGCGAGCCAGATCGCCACATGCCCGGCCATTACACCCAGCGCTGCGCCGAGTGCTGCGCCTAACGCAATTCCTAAACCCACTCCTCTCGACTTCTTGTTCATACTCTTTGCTCCGACTCCATACACGTCGCTTCGCTCCCGGAGTGCGACCCTTCGACTTCACTGAGGGCAGGCTCGCGAAGAGCCCGCCCACGAGTTTTGTTACTTCGCCACATCCACGACCGGCGGTTTGGGCCCATGGTCCCCCAGCTGCCGTACCTTGCCAAGCAACTCCGAAAGCGGCATGCCAGAGAGTGTTTCGAACAATGCCGGAACTTGCGCCGCCATCTTGGCGATGTCCCCGGTGATCTTGTTCATCCCCGATGCATCGCCATTTCCCGTAGAAACGATGGTGATCTTGTCCACGTTCGCCAGCGGGCTGGCCAACGCCTTTACCACCTCGGGCATGGTGGCGAACAGCCGGTCGATCACCGCCGCCTGGTTGTACTCCTGATACGCCTCAGCCTTCACGTTCATGGCCTTCGCTTCCGATTCGCCTTTCTTGAAGATGATTTCCGCTTCGGCCTCGCCCTGCGCCCGGATCGACGAAGCATGGCCCTCGGCTTCCGCAATCAGGCGTTGCTTTTCGGCCGCCGCCAGCGTCTCGATCCGCTGCCGCTCAATCTCTGCTCCTTTGAGTACTGTCGCGATCAGTTCTTTTTCGCGGCGGTTAATTTCGGCTTCCTGCACTTTCACTTGTTGCTCTTTCTCGATCTGCTGCACCTTCACCTGCTCTGCCACAACCTGCTGCTGCATGATGTTGGTCTGGATGTCATACGCCTTATCGGCCTGTGCCTGCTGACGTTTGGTGACTTCCAGAAATTGCGCTCTCTTGATTTCCAGGTCGCGCTGCGATTCCGCTTGCTTGGCCAGCGACAGAGTCTCCGCCAGCACACGCTCCTGGTCGGCTTGCGCTTTGGCGACAGCAGATTCCCGCTGCGCCAGCGCGCGCTTGATCGCGGTGTCGCGGTCAGCTTCTGCGGTAGCAACGTCGGCATCGCGCTTGATGCGAGCCACGTCCGGCTTGCCCATGTTGGTGATGTACTCGTTTTTATCGCGAACTTCCTTAATGGTGAACGAAATCACCTCGAGACCCATCTTGTTCATGTCCTCGGCACAGGTGCCGCGCATGCGGTCGGAAACCATCTCCGGCTGCTTCACGATTTCTTCCACGGTGAGCTGGCCGATGATGCCGCGCAGGTGGCCTTCCATCACCAACCGGATCAGGCCTTCGCGCTCCTGGTCGCTTTTGGTTAGGAACTGTTCGGCGGCTGTTAAGACAGATTCACGATCGGATTTCACTTTGATCTGCGCCACCGCTTCCACCGTGACCGCGACGCCTTGCTTTGTGTATAGGTCTTGTTGTGGCGCCACGTCGAACGACATCAATTCCAGCGACAGATCTTTGCAGATCTGCACCATGGGAAGCACGAGCGTGCCGTGCCCCTGCACCACCCGCGTTCCGCCCAGGCCATACACGATGAGCGCCTCGTGCGGCCCTGCTTTGCGATATAACCTGGCCATTCCGCTCATCAGGAACAGAAGAACCATCACTCCCAGCCCGGCGAAAATCCAAATCTCGACCATCCTTGACATCTCGAACATAACGCCTCCTGTTACGAAACTCTTTGAAAGCACCGGTTAACCTCTACCGGCGCTGAATGGAAAAACCCGTGACCAAATCCAGATCGCGCACGATTCGCTCCGGATCACTGTGCCCCAGAAAAACTTCGCCATTCTTAGTCCTGATGTGAACGACCCTGTTTCCCCACGTATATGCCCGAACTCTGCCTACCCCACGAATTCCATAGCCGCGCATGAAGGACCAGGGCTCTACCGCGTAGCTCACAATGTCTTGCCGCCGAATGGAGCGAAGCCGGAACCCGAGCGTCCGTATCTCAACGGCATCCTGCAGAAACCGGTACTGGAAACCCGCCCACGCCATTGTGGTTGCAACGATCCCGATCACGCACACAACCACAAAAGCGATCCGCGCCGGGTGAGTCGGATAAAAAGCTACCGACAGCGCTGGACCAATCACCGCCGGAAGAATCACCAGGCTCCATACGCGTCCGGAATGCGTTTCTTCGGCAAACGCGTCGCTTTGTATCAAGTTCGCTTCCACGATCCGTCCCCTTCTATGTGCGTCGAACACACTCGCTCGCCGGCTGTGACTTATTCGCTATTCATCTCTTCCCACCGGCGCACATACGCGAGACCCTTTTCGTAGCGCGTCACCACGACTTCGGCTCCTTTGTCGATCGCGCTACCATCCTCGCTGCGCGTCCCGCACACGCGGCGCGTTCCCATCTGCGTGTAAATCATCTCTCCCGTCCCGCCCGCGCGAATCGGACTGCAAACCCGGCCCAGCACACCCACCATCTCGTAGTCCGCCGGATCCATGTTCTCCTCGTCCGATATCAACACTTTGCTCAGGAACAAGAAGACGATGGCCCCGCCGACCAGGCCACTCGAGATCGAAGCCAGCAATCCGAAGCCAACCCACACGCCGGAATACCGCGTGAGCAGATATCCCGTTCCGCCAAACCACGCGAGGAAAGCCGTCAGCGTGACGAAGTTGAAGGGCGATACGCTTCCGCCCTGCGTTGTGGCGTGGCTGCTCGACGGTGCACTTCCCCCGGGAACATGTCCCGCCACGGGCGCATGACCGGCCGGAATCGCCGCCGCCGGCAGATGCGAGACGTGCCCGTGAAAATGGGGCAAGTGCAACCGGCCGGTGCGCGCGCCTCCGAACACGAACGAAAAGAAGCTAAGGCAAAAGCCCACCGCGAAACAGATCAAATAAAAATCCGCCCATGTCATCGTGTGGTTCACCGCATTCGCCTCCCTTCCTGCGCGCGGCCTCGACCCGGAATCGCGCCGCGACGCCCATTGCCCGGGCTATTCGCAGCTACTTCCGGCCGCAACGCCTCCAGAAGCCGTTCCGCCAATCCGGGTGTATCCAAAATCGCGCCCAGGAGCAGCAGACAACGGCGCGTATCTTTCTCGCGCGCCGCCTTGATCAGTACTTCGCTTATTTCCGGGTCGCTCACAAAGCGCTCCGACCCCTGCAACAACCAAACGTCAATCTGCCCCTCAGTGCTGCGCAAGTCTGATGTCAGTTCCGTGTGATAACCCTCCGGGTCATCCACCAGAAAGCCGGGATGCACTTTGAAAAACTTTGCCAGCAGCGCCCGCGACGACTGCGTCATATGCGGCCGCGCCCCGCTTTCAATCTGCGACAAGTACGACTGGCTGATGCTCTTGTGCAATTCCTGCCGCACTGCCTTCACGATTTCCTGCTGCGTCATCGGCCGCCCCAAACCACGCAACGAGCCTTCCACTTCCCGCAGGTAACGAATTTTCTCTCCCAGCTTCATATCACAGATCGACATATTTATATTGCAATTTGCAATGCATGTCAAGGATCGAATGTTCTTTCCATTGATGGAGTTGCGAGCTACCTACGCAGAATTGAGGGAGGCATTGTTGAGGAGGGCTGGAAAAACGGGAGCCTGCCGGCCTTCAAGACAGAAACCCTTCACTTAAGAAAATATGCCTGGTTCGCGCTGTCTTCGATATTCTTCCACGAGGCGACAGGACGAGAACATTCTGCCAAGTTGTAAGGAACGGCCCGAGACGTGGTTTTGACGCCCCCGCCGGTATTCGCTACTACGACGCTCGCGCCGGCTTGCCGGAACTTCTCCAGCACCTGATTTTGAATTTGCGGCGGTTCGCTCCAGAACAGACAGGTTTCATCTGTATTGATTTCAGCGACAATATCGACTCGCGCGAGGTAAGCCCAATATGCATCGTTGTCGAATCCGATAGCTCCCACTTTGGTGCCCGGCCGTACACCCATTCGCAGCAGGCCTTCCGCCGTTTTATACTCTGGCGTGGCATCGCTCGGGAAGGGATGAATAAAGCCTGCATATGTAAGCTTCAACATGGCGCCGATTAACGCGAGCGACACCGCAATCGTGAGCCAGCGGTATAGCGGAGCATTTGGTTTTCGCAGTCGAACACCGGCCAGAAGCGCCCCCCAACAGAGGATTTCCCAGGGAACCAGATAGCGGCTTTCTATCAGCGTCAAACAGTAAAGTGAAAAAGCAGTCGCGCTAATCACGAGGAGATACCAGTAAACGGCGATTCCTCTCCACGTCTTCTTAGGATCGGATCCCAGAAAAATCAAAAGCATGCCAACCACCCATGCGGTTGGATGGAGCAATTCCAGGCCCAGTTTGAGTAATTCGTGAATCGCATGCTGGGCTGTCCTCCCCAGGCTGAACGCTGGCGACAATCCTTCATTCCAATACGATGGATCGAACCAGGGCGGGTAACTCGCTCGAAGCGGTCCATTGAATTCGTACACTGCCGGATGCTCATAGACTTTGCGCGTGGGATGTGCCGGCCTGCCGCTCCCGGGCGGTTCCCCTTGCCAATTTCGATACGGTAGATGGTAGTTGAGCCAGGCGAGACTAATCTTCCCGGTGTCTGAAAACGTGAAGTGCCCCTTGGCACGGGAAATCAATACAATCTGGGGCGTCGCCAGCGCCAGAAAAGCGACCGTGGCTATTGCAAAGCACAAGCTTCTCCTTTGGAATGGATGTCCAGAAACCAAGATCATCATCCCAAGAAAGACAAACGCCATAGGAAACAAAATGGCTTTCGTTAAATAGCCAAGTCCTAGACAGATTCCGAACCAGAGATGGAGGCTCTTAGTCGCGTCCGGAACGTTTCTTATTCGAATCAACAGACCCGCCGCTGCCAGCGCAACTGCTGTCACGCATACATCCGGATTAATTAGAAGGATGAGCCCTCCAATCGTCATCCAGAGGAATAACGAGTACCCAAGCACCCACATTTGTGCGGCTGGAATGACTGTGCCGCTTAGGCCGCGGCGCTCGGCGCTTACGTCGCGAAACTGCAAGAGGGTAGTCCAGAAAAATTCAAAGGACGCGATGCAAACCAGGTAAGTCGGAAGAGCGAGTGCATGGGCGAGCGGAAACTCCTGGCGAAGCGAAGGCTTGAACACCCAACTAGCCGCAGCCAACAGCCAAGGGTACAGAGCACTCCAATAAGCGTTCGGAACCATGGCCCAGTCGTGCCTTAGGATGGCGCGAGCCAGTTCCATATAAGCCCTGGGATCGGGACCTATGGTGTTGCGGGCAGCGACGATGCGCGCTACTGCCATTGAGACAGCCACACAGCGAAAGAACCATCGCGTTTTCAGGCTCTGCGGTTCACGATTGCGCTGCTCGGTCTGCCGCGAACTCTCGTGGAGCAATTCCGGCGTGCCTTTCACCTGTTCGTCTCCCTTTCAAACTCTGGTTTAGGCAAAAATCCGGAACCAGGGGCCTACCTCTCGCCCCACTATTTCGCCAATGAATACACGTAGTAATTGGTTGTCGAGATCTGTTTCCAGCCGGGATCCATGGTTTCCGGCGGTGCCCACGCTACAACCATTTTCGCTCCGGAGCGGCGCAAACATTCATAGGCCTGTTCCCTGTGTTCAAGAGATTCGCCCCAGAACTGCCGCTGTCCAGCGTCTGGAGAAAAAGCTTCTGCCACAATCTTGAACCGTCCAAGCCGCGCCCAGTAGCTGACTGTTCCGTCGCCGATCATTGCCACTGGATCTCCCGCTCGCAGTCCCAGTCGCTGCAGGCCTTCCGCGGCTATTAGATCGTCCTTTGGCAGCGCGTAGGCGTAGACGGTATTGGCCATGTAAGCGGTTTCCGCCACGCGCCCCAATACGGAAAACAGAATCGTACCCATCACTCCCAGCGCGACATACTTAGCAAGTACCGCAGTCTGAGTATTCTTTGGCAACCGAACACTTGCCAGAATCGCAATGAACAAGAGTACGAAGGAGCCGCCAACGTATCTCGACCGTACCAGTACGACAGAATAAGCGCACAGGCTAAGACCAGCCGCCGCGAGTAGAGGCCAATTCGAGACGATCGCGCTTCGAGTTGGCTGGCCGCCCCAGAGAATGAAGATAAATACTCCCGCAAGCAATCCCAACTCGCGCTCGAGCATCTTCATATAATTTCGCGCGCTCTGTGCGAGAACTCGAATCTGCGATCGCAGACGGAACTTGCCATGAGCTCCATCGTTCCAATAAGAGGGGTCATACCAGGGAGCATAGGTTCCACCGACGGGTTCCGCGAACTCAAACACAGGAGGGTGTTCCAGCAATTGCCGGGTTGTGTGTTTCGGAGTTCCGCCTTCCGTGGGTGTGCCCTGCCAATGTTTCTGCGGAACGCCCGGACTGACCATGCTGGCGTAAGCCAGCTTTCCGCTGTCGCCAAAAGTGAGCCGCCCCTTTTGCTTCGACAAGGCGGAAACATAAGGCAAGCTGACGATTGCGAAGAACAAACAAGCCAATAAGACGCCTGCCACGCGGCGCTTCGACATTTTTCCCGAGAACAGCAAGACGGCGACGAGGCCGATTCCGACCGGGAACATCGCAGCTTTGCTCAAGTAAGCCGCTCCGCACAATGCTCCGAATATTGCGAACTCTCCGTAGCTTTCGTGACCGCTCAGCTCGACCAGACATCCCGCGATCAGGAACAGAAAAAATGCTACGAGAAGATCCGGCGTTACGTCGCCGGGATCGATCAACACCACCGTACCCCAAAGAAATATGGCGTAGCCCAGGCCGCAAAAAATCCAATCAGGCAAAGGTACGTGCTCTTCCCCACTTGTACCTTCCTCCCTGATCGCACGAAGTACCGCGTGAAGGAAGAAGCGAAAAGCAAAAAGCGCACCGAGGTAGATGACGAAGTTCACGAGGTGGACGGTTTTGAACTCCCACCCCATGGAAGGTCTGATCAGATATAGCGCGGCTCCAACAAGCCATGTGTACATCGGGCTCCAATAGCCGCTAATCGCCCTTGCCCAGTCGCCCCGGAAGTACGCGTCCCCAACGTCCAGGTAGGACATTCCATCCTGGTTCATTGCATATCGCACAATCCAGATCTGGGCTGCGCCCAGTGCGATGCACACCATGAGAAGTGAACGCTCGCTGAACGCCTTGGATTCGTTCATGCCCGCACCGGTTTGGCCTCTGAAAATGGCACTGATTTGCCTTCATCTGAACACGTATCAGTTTTCATTTGTGAGCGCCCAGTTTCTCATAAGGCTTGGAGTGGACGGAAGTACGCGCATGAACTTTTTCAATGTGCTGAGAATTGTTTCTGATGTGCGGCTATAGGCCGGCTTCGATGCGGGATCGGGGGTCGAGATAGTCCCGCAATGCGTCACCAATGAAGTTGAACGAGAGCACGGCCAGCATGACGGCAACGGCGGGAAAAAGCACGAGATGTGGCGCATCGAAAAGATGGGCGCGGCCATCGTTCAGCATAGCTCCCCAACTGGCCGTAGGCGGCGGGACACCCAGTCCGAGAAAACTCATAGTGGCCTCCGCGAGGATCGCTCCGGCCATGCCTATCGCTGACTGCACCACGACAGGCTGAATAATGTTGGGCAAGATGTGGCGGGCGATAATGCGGAGATCGCTGGCTCCGAGCGCACGGGCTGCTTCGACGAATTCGCGTTCCCGCGCGGCGAGGACTTGTCCTCGAACCAGGCGCGCGTAACCCACCCAACCGCCCAGCGAGAGCGCGAGGACGAGATTGAAAATCCCCGGCCCCCGAAACGCAACAAACGCAATCGCAAGAAGAATTCCGGGGAACGACAGGAATGCGTTCATGAGGACGATGTTGACGAACCGGTCGATGGACCCGCCGTAGTAGCCCGCGATGGAGCCAATAATGAGACCGAGCGCGAGAGAGGCTATCACCACGCAACTGCCAACCATCATCGATACGCGCGCGCCGTAGATGATGCGGGAAAAAATGTCGCGGCCCAGTTCGTCGGTGCCAAACCAGTGAGCACGAGACGGAGCATCTAGCCGGGCGGGAAGATTGATGAATGCGGGATCCTGCGGCGCGATCCATGGCGCGAATATCGCAAAAATGACGAAAACGACGATCAACACAGTGCCAATGGCCGCTAGCGGATTGTGGCGTGCCGTGCGGCGAAGCGAAATGGCGGCCGTAGCGATCTTCGTATTCTAATGGATCATTGACCAGCCCGCATCGAGAACGCGGCCTTGAGATCGCTCCCGAATTGTGTTTCCATTAGGAAAGTCGGAACTGCACCCGCAGCCGGTATGCGCGCCTTAACCCCCAACTTTAGCACCGAATCCTGAGGAGGAAAATCATGAGCAAGGTCTCGTATATCCCCAAAGATTACAACTCCGTCACACCCTACCTGATCGTCAAGGGCGCCGCTCAAGCGATTGAGTATTACAAGAAAGTTTTCGGCGCAACTGAAACCGTCCGCATGAATGGCCCTAATGGAATGGTGGGTCACGCAGAGTTAAAGATCGGCGACTCGCACATCATGCTGGCTGACGAAAATCCGAGCATGGGGCAGGGACACACCAGCCCCGCAACCGTCGGTGGGAGTCCGGTAAGCCTGTACGTGTACTTTCCCGACGCCGACAGCGTAGTTAAGCGCGCAACGGCTGAGGGCGCGAAAATCCTGAAGCCCGTGCAGGACCAGTTTTATGGAGACCGCAATGGCTTCATTCAGGATCCCTTCGGACATCTCTGGGGTGTCGCCACTCACGTGGAAGATGTGTCGCCGGAAGAGATGAATGAACGGATGAAGAAGATGATGCAGGCAGCGTAGTTTGATGGAACTGAGAGGCGGGGCAGCGATGCCCCGCCTCTTTTTATTTTCATTGCCTGATCCTGGGGTTCGCCACGGAATACAGCACATCCGTCAGGAAGTTCACTGCGACGTAGGTCAGTCCTATCGCCAGAATGCAGCCTTGGACCAGGTAATAATCGCGGTTCGAGATGGCTTGGATGGTGAGCCGGCCGATCCCGGGCCAGGAGAAGATCGTCTCCGTTACGATTGCTCCTGCCAATAGCGCACCGAACTGCAGCCCTAGCACGGTGATGATGGGGATCATGGCGTTGCGCAAGGCGTGCCGGTATACGACCGTGCGCTCGGGCAGTCCTTTGGCGCGAGCGGTACGGATGTAATCCTGGCCGAGCTCTTCGAGCATGGAGGTACGAACCATGCGGGTGAGGATGGCGGCGAGCGCTCCGCCCATAGTGATCGCGGGCAAGATTAGGTTGGCGAACGAGCCAGCCCCTGAAACGGGTAGCCATCCCAGCTTGATGGCGAACAGCAGAATGAGGATGGGGCCGAGCGCGAAGTTGGGAAACGACAGACCGAAGAGGCTAACGACCGAGAGCAGGCGATCGTCCCAACGATTGCGGCGCTGGGCTGAGCGCACGCCCGCGGGAATCGAAAGAATGATGGCTACGAAGAGAGACGCCAGCGTGAGCTGCAGCGTGTAGGGATAGCGCTGGGTAAGCAGGCGGGTGACGCTCTGGTTGTAACGGAACGATGGGCCAAGATCTCCGTGGAGGATGCCGCGCCAGTATCGAACATATTGTTCGGCGAGGGGCGCGTCGAGTCCATAAGCGTGACGAGTCGCGGCAATGTCGGCCGCCGGTGCGCCTTCGCCAAGCATCTGCTGGACAGGGTCTCCCGGCACGAGATGAATGAGGAGGAAGACGAGACTGACAACCACCCAGATGACGGGGAGCGTGTAGAGAACGCGTTGGAGAAGGGCTTTGGACATTTCGGCTTCGGTTCTTGGACTTCAGCTTTGCATAGGAATCGCGATTCTAGAGCACGCGGCGGCAAGTCTTGAGTCGCGAGAACCCGAGCGTCGCAGAACAAATAGGCCGACGCCCGAAGGCCCGCATTTAATCTCCGGCCTGCTTTACACTGTCCGCTTTGCTCTCGACTGTTTCCACGTTTTCGATTTTTACCTTGGCAATGCGGTGGGCTTCCATTTCTTCAACAGTATAGCGGTGGCCTTCATACTCGAAACATTCGCCGAGATATGGAATCCGCTGCAGGCGGGCAAGAACAAATCCGGCGAGGGTTTCAAAACCGGCGTCGCGGGGCAGCAACAGGCCGTGTTGAGTCTCGAGATCGCGAATGTTCTCCGCGCCTTCGAGCACCAGAGTCGATTCATCGGCTAAGGTCGGTTCTGGCGGAATGTCGAATTCGTCTTCGATATCGCCGACGAGTTGTTCGAGTATGTCTTCGACGGTGATCACTCCCGCCGTCGACCCGAATTCGTCGACGACCACCGCCAGGTGGCGTCGACGCTTTTTGAACTCATCGAGCAACTCCGACAGGACTTTGGTTTCGGGGACGACGAGCACATCGTGCATGATCTGGCCGATCTGTGTGCGGGCGATGCGCGAGGCTAAAGGCTGTCCCAAATTGATGATCCTCAGCCGTACCCAACGTACGAGTTCCTTATAGTAGAGAACGCCGACAATGTGTTCGGAGCCACGCTGAGGATCGAACACAGGAATCCGCGAGTGCTGGCCTTCGACAACCCGATTCAAAGCTTCGTCGAGGGTAAGGTCGGAAGGCAACGAAAAAATGTCCGGACGGGCCACCATGACTTCCCGAACGGTGGTGCTGTCGAGTTCGATGGCATTGTGGATCATTTCTTCCTGCGACTCGGGGATCTGACCGAACTGCCGGCTGGCAGTAACGATGAGCTTGAGTTCATCAGGGGAGTGCACTGCTCCGCGGCGGCGCGTGTCACGGGCGCCGAACAGATGGAGAACCAAACCACCGGAACGGCGCATGAAAAAAAGCAAAGGGCGCGTCAGGGTAAGAAAAGCCTCCATGGGACCAGCCACAGCCAGGGCAATCTGCTCGGCGCGCTGCAGGGCGAGAGTCTTGGGAACGAGTTCGCCGAGAAGAACGTGCAGGTAAGTGATCAGGCTGAAGGCGATCACGATGGCAATACCGTGGGCGTAAACGGCAGCGTGAGGGATTCGTTGGACGAAGTGAAGGGAGCCCACGAGTTGGGCGACCATGGGTTCGCCGATCCATCCCAGAGTAAGGCTGACCATGGTGATGCCGAGCTGCACGCCGTTGACAACTTCGTCGAGACGCTGGTGCAGCCGCTGGACGATGCGTGCGCCGATACGGCCGGAGGAGATGAGCTGCTGAATTCGCGTGTCGCGAACGCTGACCAAGGCGAACTCCGCAGCCGCAAAAAACGCGTTTGCCGCCACCAGGAGAAGGATCAGAAGCACCCGGAGCAGCACAAAGGCGATCATGGATGGGTAATTCTAGCACCCCAACCCCGATGCTCCGCGTTTGGAAACAACGACTTCGCCGCGCTCAAGTTCCTATCAACCGGCTGAAAATTCACTTCGCAATCGCTACCCTTTTCAGGGGTAGAAGGTCTAACGGGCAGGAGACAGCCGCGGTGCGTCGGAGAATGTGGCTGTTTGCCTACCAGCCTTGAAATCCTTGGGAACTAATTCTGTGCTGTACGCGTAACAATAGACAGAAGCGGGAACGCATTTTGTTGAGCTCTTCATCACCAGGAGGACGTCGTGAACGGAAGCGGAAATAATAAGAAGAAACGTCGCAGACTGTTTGTGTGGGGCGGCATTGGGCTTGCGATTGTCCTGCTGATTGCGGGAGGAGTGTTTGCGGCGACGCGCGGCGGCACGAAGATTGATCCCACGAAACTGGCCAAGGTGGAAAAGGGTGACTTGGCCAAGAGCGTGGTGGCAACCGGGAAGGTAACGCCTATAACGAAAGTGGAAGTGAAGTCCAAGGCCAGCGGCATTGTGAAGAAGTTGCTGGTCGAGTATGGGGATCGGGTGAAGAAGGGGCAGTTGCTGGCGCAACTCGATAAGGTAGAAATTGAAGCGCAGGTAGCGCAGTCGCGCGCGGCGCTGGATGCGGCGCAAGCCAACTTGAGCAGTTCGCAGGCGGATTTTGAACGATCCAAGGTGGATGCGGAGGGCCCGGACGTCCCCTTGTTGAAGCGGGCTTATGATCGCGCCCAGGGAATGGCCAAGGATGGCGTGGTATCCGCCTCGGCTCTGGACGATGCCGAGAAAAATTACGAGATGTCTCTCAACAAACAGAACGTAGCAAAGGCCCAGATGACGGTGCTAAAGGCGAAGATTGCGCAATCGCGCGCGCAAGTTGCGGAGGATGAGGCAAATCTGAAGCAATTGGAAGAGCAACTCAGTTACACGGATATTACTTCGCCAATCGATGGCATCGTGCTATCCCGCGACGTGGAAATGGGAGACGCGGTGAGTTCCATCCTCGTGCTGGGTTCGTCCGCCACGCTGGTGATGACGCTGGGCGATACCAGCGAAGTCTACGTGAAAGGCAAAGTAGATGAGAGCGACATCGGCAAGGTGTATCTGGGACAGCCGGCACGAATCAAAGTGGAATCGTTCAAGGACAAAACTTTTACCGGGAAGGTGACGAAAATCTCTCCGATGGGAGTGGAGAAGGATAATGTCACGACGTTTGAGGTGAGAGTTTCGATTCAGAATCCGGGCGGCGAACTGAAAGCCGAAATGACCGCCAACGCGGAAATCATCCTGGAAGAACACAAGAACGTACTGCAGATTCCGGAAGGCGCGATTTTGTATGACAAGGACAAGAAGGCGTCGGTGGAAATTCCGAATCCGAAAGCCAAGGATGGCAAGGATAAGACCGCGGTTAATATTGGAATCTCCAACGGAGCGAAGACGGAAGTGCTCAGCGGATTGAAAGAGGGAGATCAGGTGGTATTGCAGTAGGCGGTCTTCCGGGGCCTAGGTCTTGGGACGTTGACATCATTCGGAGTGGAAAGACATGAATAGGAAAGAATCTTCAATCAGTGCGATTTTGATTCGCACCGGAATCGTGATACTGGCCGCAGTGTTGGTAGTGTCGAGTGCAGCGTTTGCGTCAACGCCGCAGGGCACATTCGATAAGACGTTTCAGGTGAGCGGGCCGGTTGATCTGGAGATTGAAACTCGCTCCGGTGACGTGATCGTGCGCGGTGGTCCAGCCGGATCCGTTTCGATCCACGGGAAGATCTTCGTGGGCGACCATTGGCTGTTTGGAAACCGGCACACCGACGTTAGTGAAATTGAACAGCACCCTCCCCTGCGACAGGACGGGAACAGTATTCGCATTGACTATGCGAACATCCGCGATATTTCCGTGGACTATGAAATCAGTGTGCCGGCGGAGACGACGGTTCGCACGCACAGCGGGTCAGGCGACCTGACGATTGAAGGCACGCACGGGAACCTGGACTTGCAGACCGGATCGGGCGACATAAAACTTTCGCGGGTAAGCGGAGACCTCCATATTCAGACGGGATCGGGGAATCTGCGAGCGAGAGAGATCTCCGGTTCGGTGCGCGGTGGGGCGGGTAGCGGCGACATTGAACTCGAAGAGACCGGATCGGGGGACGTCGATTTGCGTACGGGTTCGGGCAACATCACGGCCCACGGAATTCACGGGGCTTTCCATGCTGAGGCGGGAAGCGGCGACATTACCGGCGAAGGCGCGCAGACGGGTACCTGGGAGATTCGCACCGGTTCGGGAAATGTGCACGTACGGTTGCCCTCGGATGCTGCCTTTGACGCCAATATTTCTACGAGTTCCGGCACGCTGGACGTGGGTGCGCCGATCACCATGACTGTGCAAGGGCGCGTGCAGGAGACAAGAAAATCGATCTCTGGCAAAGTGCGCGGTGGCGGCCCCATGCTCACGGTGCGCACGGGCTCAGGCGATATTCACATCGAATAACGGGAGCGGTTTTTCGCGTTTGCACGAAATTTCAGGCCAGTGCGATCCCGGTCCAGGGATGGCTGGCCTCTTTCATTTATTACCTCCGTGCCTTGACTGCGAACGAGGCAACGGTTACTTTCGATTCCTTAGGGGAAATTCAGGCTTTTCGACCGCGAGGTAATCTTGGCGCAGCAACCGATTATCACTCTTACCACCGATTTCGGCACGAACGATCACTTTGTGGGTGTAATGAAGGGCGTGATTCTGGACATCGTGCCGGAAGCGCAGATTGTCGATATCTGCCATTCGGTGCAGGCCTTCGACGTGCTCGATGGGGCGCTGACGATTTCGCAGGCTTATTCTTACTTCCCGACGCGGACCGTCCACGTGGTTGTGGTAGACCCTGGCGTGGGAACCGCACGGCGCCCGATTCTCGCTTCCAGCGACAAATATCATTTCGTGGCGCCCGACAATGGCGTTCTCTCCTTGGTCTATGCGCGAGAAAGCCGCATGCATGTGCGGCACATCACGGCGGAGCACTATTTCATGCAGCCGGTCAGCAATACGTTTCATGCGCGGGATATTTTCTCGCCGATCGCGGCTTATCTGGCGAAAGAGGTCGACACGGTAAAGTTTGGCGATGAGATTGAGGACTACGTTCGCTTCACGGCTCCCAAGCCCAAGGCTATCGACCAGAACCGCCTACGCGGAGTGGTGTTAAAGGTCGATCGCTTTGGGAATCTGGTAACTAATATCACGCCGCAAGATGCTCCGATGCTGTTCGGAGCCGAAGCCAAGGGATTCAAGATTGTCGTTGGCAGCCGCGAGATCAGTGAAATCCACAATGCTTATGCGGAAGGCGCGCCGGGAGAGGTTTTTGGCGTACTGGGAAGCATGGGTTTCCTGGAGATTGCGGCAAACCGAGGCGCAGCCGCGCAGATAACGGGAGCGGGTAAAGGATCGGAAATAATCATTGTGCTGGGCGAAGCCGTTGCGGCAGGTAAAGGTGCGTAACTAGTTTTTACGGATTTTTTGGCTTGGGGTGAGCGTAACGCTCCATCTCGCCCGTCCACTTCAGAAAGCGCCACAGGCTCGAACGCTCTCGCCAGAGAAACTCCCAAAACTCCAGGAAGCCGATTTTCGTCATCTTGACGCCACAGTACGTCTCGATGCGCCACAGCAAATAGGGACTGCGCCAAGGAGCCAGGCGATGGCCTTTCGTAGCATTCCACAGGAAGCGGAGCGAGTGGCGCATGGGATCATCATAAACAGAGGCGACTCTTTCGCCTATCCTTTCCTTCGCGGATCCGTCCTTAGAGGTTTAACGCTCAGGATACGAAGAGACTCGCAGGAAATCGATCGAGCCAGCCGTGTTAGAATCCTTTCTCCGCAAGGGAATTCCCTACCATGTCCAACGCAAACACACGCCACCAAGCTGAAGACCATTACTACGCCGCGCTTGATTTGATGGCGGATGGGAAGTTGGAGGAAGCAGTGGCGGCGTACCGCGAATCGTTGGCCGTCGATCCGACTTTTACCGAGGCGATGCATGGACTAGCGCGCGCCCTGCAGGATTTGCTGCGTTACGATGAAGCGATTAGCGTCGCGCAAAAAATTACGGAATTGGATCCCGATGATGTCCTCGCCCACACCAGCTTGTCAGTGCTTTATCAGAAAAAGGGAATGATTCCGGAAGCTGAGGCCGAAGGAGCGAAAGCGCGCGTGCTGGGGTGGAAACAGCAGTTGAAGAAGGGCAGCTTCTAGCTGCCAGCCTTGGGCGTGGCCTGCCGGTAAAAGCCGGACAGTAGCAGGACGTTTTTACAGTTCATACTTCTTCATCAAATGGCGGAAAGAACGGTAAGAGATACTGAGCAGATCCGCGGCTTTGGTTTGCACGCCGTTCGAGCGGTCGAGGGCACTTTGCAGGAGGGAGCGCTCGATGCTGGCAACGTAGCCTTCCATGCCCACCCCTTGCGGGAGGACCGCTCCAGGCGCTACATCAGATGTCCCTCCAGAAGCTCCGGCTGCGGCGGCGCGAACTTTCGGACGTTCCGCGGGCAATTCGACGTGCAACTCATTGGTCATCTCTAATGCTACGGCGCGTTCGATCGTGTTCTCGAGCTGCCGGACGTTGCCCGGCCACTCGTAATCGCAGAGAGCGTCCAGCGCGTCTTTGTGCAACCGCAGAATGCTGCGGTTCGCGGCGGCGGCGTACTTCTTGAGAAAATGATTGGCCAGCAGCGGAATATCTTCGCGGCGTTCCCGCAGGTCGGGCACGCGGATGGGAATCACGCTGAGGCGGTAGTAGAGATCTTCGCGAAATAGATTTTCGGCGACGGCCTTGTCGAGATCGCGATTGGTGGCAGCAATGACGCGCACGTCGATGGAAATCTCGCTGGTTCCACCCACGGGCCGGACGGTGCGTTCCTGCAAAACGCGCAGCAGTTTTACCTGCATGGCCAGCGTCATCTCGCTGATCTCATCCAGAAAAATGGTGCCGCCGCCAGCCACTTCGAACAGCCCGCGTTTGTTTTGCGTGGCTCCGGTGAAGGCGCCTTTTAAGTAGCCGAAGAGTTCGCTCTCGAGCAAAGTTTCCGGGAAGGCGCCGCAATTTACCGATACGAACGGGTCAGTAGCGCGAGGCGAACAGATGTGTACCGCCCGGGCAACCAACTCTTTACCCGTACCGCTTTCTCCATGAATCAGCACGGTGCTGGCTGTAGAAGCCACGGTACGGACGGTTTGCTTTAGCTTCTCCATCGCGGGGCTGGAGCCGATGATGTTGTCGAGTGAGTTATGGGAAGCGGCATCTCGACGCAACGCGAAATTTTGTTTGCTCAGATTAAGGTTCTCAAGAACGCGGCGGATGGCCAGTTTGATCTCGTCAACCAGCCCAGGACTCTTGCGAATATAATCCGAGGCGCCTCCAGCTTTCACGGCTTCCACCGCGGCCTCGTAATCATCTACCGCAGTAATCAGGATGACGGGAGAATCGGGCGAGACGCGATGCGCGTGCCGCAGAACCTCGATGCCATCGATGTTCGGCATCTTGATATCGGTAATGATCAGATCGTAAAGGTTGCCATCGATCTTATTCTTGGCTGCCTGACCGGACTGCACCGTCTCGACGCGGTGCCCGTCGCGGCGCAAGGCGATGTCGAGCATTTCGCAGATGGAGCGTTCATCATCACAGACGAGAATGTTAGCCACGCGCCCTCCCTTCTCCGGCGGCGGCTGCCAATTGTGCGTTCTGGAGTCCAATCATTGAAGATGACGTGGTATTCTCCGGCGCGCGCGGATTGATCGCCGCGCGCTCGGCGTCCAGCCTTCGCAAACGTAAGACAAAAGTTGTTCCTTGCCCGGGCTTGGAGCGCGCCCAAACTTTACCTTCATGCGCCTGCACGATTTGGTAAACCACAGCCAAACCCAGGCCGGTTCCGCCCTCAAAGCCGGATTGGAAGGGTTCAAAAGTCTTTTCGATTTGTTGCGGGGTCATTCCAGTTCCAGTATCGGCAAAGCTAACCTGCCAATCGTCCCCCAGACGCTCAATGCTGACGCGGAGGGTTCCGCCGTTGCGCATGGCGCGCACCGCGTTCTCAGCAAAATTCCAAAAAACCTGTTTGATCTTATCTCCGTCCGCCAAGACCCAGGCTTCGCGAACCGCGAATCCATCTTCAATCACGATGCCGGTGTTTTCGGCGGACATACGGTGGCGCATGAGGGTAAGCGTGTCTTCCAGCAGGGGGACCAAGTCAGCTTTTTCAAATCGATACTGTTTGCCACGCGAATAGGCGAGAAAATCGGTGATGATGCCGTTCAGGCGATGCGACTCGCGAGTAACGATATCGAGCAACTGCCGATGCTCCGCGCTCATATCGGGTATGCCAGAGAGCATGCTGACCGAACCTGCGATGGAAGTGAGAGGGTTGCGAATCTCGTGTGCGATGGCGGCGGCCAGGCGGCCCACAGCGGCCAAACGATCCTGCATACGGACTTCCCGCTCCAGTCGGCGAATTTCTGTCAGATCGTCAAAGGCGTAGACGTAGCCGATGGCGCCGCTATCGGGAACATTCAACATGGCAACACGCACGCGCAGGGTTTTGCGAAATGACTTTTCCGTATCGAATCGAACTTCGGAATGAGCCTGCCGCGACTCCGTGTTGGGCAGCGGGTCGAGAAAGAGTTCGCTGACCGAGCTTCCTAGCAACTGACCGGATGTGCTTTCCAGCAGCTTTAAGGCCGCGCTGTTGACGAGGGTGATGTGCCCATCGAGCCCGGTGGTGATCAGTCCACTGCTGATGGATTGAATGATGTTTTCATGAAGGATCTGAAGATTTTCCAGAGCGCCGCTGGCATTTTTCAACTGCACGCGAGCTTGCCGCAATTTAGCGTTGAGCAGACCGGCAAGATACGCGACGGCGAGGTACGCGAACAGGTTCACCAGAATAATGGCCTGCAGCGCTTTCAATCCGGGGTGGGTGGTGCAGTAGGACTTCACCACGCCGTAATAGTTCAATTCAAGAACCGTTCCATAAAGGATGAAGGCGAGTGCCGCGATCAGATGCGCCCACACGCGCGGAAGCAGAATGCTGGCCACAATGATGACCAGAGGGTAAAGAAAATTCAGTGAACTGTCCCAGCCTCCGGTTGCATGCACAACCAGACTAACCAGGACCAAGTCGGTGAGCACCTGCAGGGATGCCTGCAAGCGGTGTTCATGCCACAAGGAGAGCAAGAGGATGTAGAACAGTGACAGCCCAAACCACAAAACGATTGTGCTGACGAAAAAGCGAAGCGGCAGAGGCGTGGGCGTGAGATGGGCGACAGCCAACTGAATGGCGAGCAGGAAGGTGAGGATCAGAATCCGTACTTTCACCAGCCAAGCCAGCCAGTTTCGCTCATCAAACGTCGATTGCATTGAGGTCCCGATAATCTGAAAACTTCCGGTCGAAGGGTTGACTTCGCACCGAGTTTTTGTCCACTCCGCCTGGCCGGTTTTCGCGGTGGCAGGGCGGCCGCAGCCAAACCCGCGGCCGCCAGCTAGCAATGCTTCTTTAGCCGGCCAATTTAGCAATCATGGCAAACAGTGGCATATAAAGCGAAATCACGATTCCTCCGATGGTGAAACCCAGCACGCCGATGATTGCCGGTTCCAGCAAAGCCAACATGTCTTTGGTCGCTGAGTCCACTTCTTCTTCGTAAAAATCGGCAATCTTCTGCAGCATGTTGTCCATAGCGCCGGTAGCTTCGCCGACGCCGATCATCTGCGTCACCATGTTGGGAAAAACACCGCATTCTCTCAGGGGATCGACGATGGTTCGGCCTTCCTCGATGGCCTTGCGTACCTTCATCAGCGCCTCTTCCAGCACGGCGTTTCCGGACGTTTTAGCGGTGATCGCCAAGCCTTCGAGGATGGGCACGCCAGACGTGATCAAAGTGCCCAGGGTCCGCGTGAACCGGCCCACTGCGATTTTGCGGAGAAGAGACCCAATGACGGGCATCTTCAACAACATCTTATCGAAGTAATAACGCCCACGCGGATGCTTGCGAATCTGCCTTATGCCGAATACGAGACCGATTGCGCCCGCGATGAAAACCCACCAGAACCCTTGGACGAAGGCGCTCAATCCCATCACGATGCGGGTAGGCAGTGGGAGCGTAACCCCTAAGCCGGCAAATAGGTTGGAGAAGATGGGGACGACCCACTTCAGCAGCGCTCCGACGATTAACGTGGCGATGCTCACGACCGCGACGGGGTAAATCAGCGCAGACTTAACGGCGGCGCGCAGCCGCACAGCTTTTTCAACGTACGTGGCGAGGCGCTGCAGAATGACGTCAAGAATACCGCCCGTTTCACCAGCTTCGATCATGTTGGTGGTGAGGTCATCAAATACCAATGGATATTGGCGCATGGCGTTGGCCAAGGTTGCGCCACCTTCCACGGTGGTGCGCACGCCCGTCAGCGTCTTCTGGAAAGACTGGCTTTCCTGGTTGGCCGCCAGAATCTCCAGGCACTGCACCAAGGGAAGGCCGGCGTCGATCATGACCGAGAACTGTCGGAAGAAGATCGCGATGTCTTTGGTCTTGACCTTGCCCGAGCCAAACGTGGGCATGACAAATTCCTTGCCCTTCTCGCGAATGGAACCGGGCGTGATGCGCTCGCGCCGAAGCTGTTGTCCCAGAGACTGCTTATTCGGTGCGTTGCGCTCTCCGGAAATCTTTTGTCCAGAGGCGTCTTTGCCAGAAAATGTGAAAACGGGCATGGTGTTAATTTCTCCTCAACTCGTCGTCGGTCGACTGCTTTTCAGTGCGCTCGCTTGTCGCTAAGAATCTTGATTCATGCTGCGTACTAGGTCTTCGACGCACCTCGCGCCATGGGCGAGGAAGCGCCGCCGCGGTTTGTCAAAGTTGCACCGCGGTTGATCATTTCCTGAAGCTCATCGGGATTGCTGGACCGCTGCAGTGCCGTCTCCAACGTAACCTGTTTCTGGAGGTAGGCCGTGGCCAGCGCCTGATTGAACGTTTGCATGCCAAACTTGTCTTGGCCGGATTGCATTGCCGAATAGACCTGGTGAATCTTGTCTTCACGAATCAGGTTTCGGACCGCCGGGTTCGGAATAAGAATTTCCATGATCATGGTGCGGCCTTTGCCATTTGGCGTAGGTAGCAGCGTTTGGCACATGACGCCTTCCAGCACCAGCGAAAGCTGCGCGCGAATTTGCGGTTGCTGGTGCGCCGGGAATACGTCGATGATTCGGTTGATGGTGGAGGTAGCCGAATTGGTATGCAAGGTACCGAAGGTCAAGTGGCCGGTTTCCGCGATGCGCAGGGCCGACTCGATGGTCTCCAGGTCGCGCATTTCGCCGATCAGCACGACGTCCGGGTCTTCACGAAGCGCTGCGCGTAAGGCATCTGTAAAGCTCTTGGTATCGGCGTGAAGTTCGCGCTGATTGACGACGCAGTTTTTGTTCATGTGCACGAACTCGATGGGATCCTCGATGGTGAGGATGTGGTCGTGGCGTTCGCTGTTGATCTTGTCAATCATCGCAGCCAGAGTCGTCGACTTACCGGAGCCGGTTGGTCCGGTCACCAGCACGAGGCCGCGAGGCTTATCGCAGAGTTTGCTGACTACCGCCGGCAGACCAAGTTGATTGAACGACTTGATTTCAAATGGAATCAAACGGAAGACGGCGGCCGTGGCTCCGCGCTGATTGAACACGTTGGCACGGAAACGGGCTAGGCCTTTCAACCCGAATGAGAAGTCAAGTTCGAGGCTTTCTTCAAAGCGGTGCTTTTGCGAATCCGTCATGACGCTGTAAGCCAGTTGCTTGGTCTCGGCCGGCGTCATCTGTGGCAAATCGAGCGGCACCAGATGTCCGTGAACGCGGATTTGGGGAGGTGAATTGGTGGTGATATGAAGATCGCTGCCATTCATCTCCAGCATTCTCTTGAGCAGATCGCTTAGGGACAAACCCATACAGTTTCCTTCCTCTCGGTCCTGAATTCTTTTCTTC
>Ga0209006_10000827_pt1 | contig 28499 bp, 27 predicted proteins | sample JacPin_JW_Ref_O2_FD_188567 | JGI IMG/M metagenome (GOLD analysis project Ga0209006, IMG submission 188567) | Forest soil microbial communities from Algoma, Ontario, Canada - Jack Pine, Ontario site 1_JW_Ref_O2 (SPAdes) (version 2) | ecosystem: Environmental > Terrestrial > Soil > Boreal...
GTCGATCCAACGCGCGGCCGAACCGGTCTGCCCGGGTATCGGGCGCGACACCGCGCCGCCCATCATCGCGGCGCGCAGACCCAGCTCCACCACCGCGTGTTCGAGCTCCGCGATCGCCTCTTCCGGAGAGTGCGTCGGGATGCAGGCGACCGGTAGCAGCCGGTCGGAGTACGGGCCGTACGCCTCCGCGACGTAACTGTTGAACGCGCGCGCCATCGCCTGACGCAGCTCGTCGTCGTCGAGGTGGATCGACACGAGCCCGTACGTCGGATAGAGAAACGCGACGTCGATGCCGATCTCGTCGAGGCGGCTGTGCATCAGCGCGGGGAGCATCGCCGTGGCGCGATCGAGCAGACGATCTCCGCTGCCCGCGCGGGCGACGTGGTGATCCTCGCGGGCAAGGGCCACGAGCAGGGGCAGGAGTTCGCGGACGGGCGCAAGGTCCCGTTCGACGACGCGAGCGTCGCGCGCCAGGCGTTGGAGGACCACGAGCGGGCGGGCGTGCGATGAAGAACTGGGACGCACGCCACCTCGCGGCGGCCGCGGGTGCGACGCTCTCGCGCAATCCCTCCGGCGTGGGGACCCCGCCGGGGCCGCGAGGCGTGTGCATCGACTCACGCGAGGTTGCGCCCGGCGATCTGTTCGTCGGTCTGCGCGGCGAGCGCTCCGACGGCGGCGCCCACGCCCAGCAGGCGCTCGAGGCGGGCGCGTGGGGGGTGCTGGTCGGCGCGGGACACGCGGACTCCCTCGCGGCGAGCGCCCATGGCGGCGCGGTGCTCGCCCACGGCGATCCGCTGGCCGGGCTGCAGTCGCTGGCGCGCTCGTGGCGGCGGGAGCTGCGCGCCCGCGGGGCGATGGTCGTGGCGATCACGGGGTCCACGGGCAAGACCTCGACCAAGGACATCCTTGCGGCGCTACTCTCACGGCGCCTACGGGTAGCGTCGAGCCCGGAGAACTTCAACACCGAGATCGGGCTGCCGCTGTCGATCCTGGCGGCGAGCGCGGACACGGAGCTGTTGGTACTGGAGATGGCGATGCGCGGGCCGGGCCAGATCGCGGAGCTGACGGCGATCGCCGAGCCCGACGTCGGCGTGATCGTGAACGTCGGTCCCGCGCACCTGGAGCTGCTGGGCTCGCTCGAGGCGATCGCGGCCGCGAAGGCGGAGCTGATCGAGGGGCTGGCACGTGGCGCGAGCGTCGTGGTGCCGGCTCAGGAGCCGCTGCTGGAGCCCCACCTGCGCTGGGAGCTGAACACGATCACCTTCGGCGAGCAGGGCGACGTCTGGTTGGAGGAGCGTCACGCGGACGGGTCGGTGCTGATCTGCCACGGCGACGCGGAGATCGAGTTGCAGCCGTCGTTCACGCAGGCGCACAACCTGCGCAACCTGCTCGCGGCTGTGGCGGCGTCGCGCGCGCTGGGCTACACGCCTCGCGGGCGCGTGGACGTGAGCTTCTCGGCGATGCGCGGGCAGCGCGAGACGCTCGCGGGCGGCGTGACGCTTGTCGCGGACTGCTACAACGCCAACCCGATGTCAATGCGCGCGGCGATCGACGACCTGGCGGAGACGGCCTCGGGCCGCCGTGTGGCGGTTCTCGGCGACATGCTCGAGCTGGGACCGGAAGCCCCGGGGCTGCACCGTGCGATCGGCCACCACGCCCAGGCGCATGGCGTTGATCTGCTCGTGACCGTCGGCCCACTCGCGGCGCAGATGCGCGCGGGCTTCGCCGGCGAGAGCCACGAGGTGCCCGACGCGCAGGCGGCCGGGGAGATATTGGTGGAGCTCGTGCGCGAGGGCGACACCGTGCTCGTGAAGGGCTCGCGCGGCGTCGGGCTGGAGCGGACGATCGAGTACCTCCGCGGCGAGCTTCAGCATGGTGGCGCCGCGGTCGGCGCGCCATCTGCCATCCCCGTGCCGGAGGGGCCCGACTACGCCGTGCCGGAGCAGCTCTGAATGGGTCGGATTCTCTTCGGGGGCACGGCCGCGCTGCTGATCTGCATCTTCCTGAGCCCCAAGTTCATCGAGTTCCTGCGCAAGCGCGAGTTCGGTCAGCAGATCCGCGAGGACGGGCCTGAGGGCCACCACCAGAAGGCGGGCACGCCGACGATGGGGGGGATCATCATCTTCCTCGGCGTCACCGTCTGCTTCCTGATTCTGACGGAATTCGAATGGCGCTCGATCGGGGTGATGGGCGCGGCGCTTGCGTGTGCGCTGTTGGGCTTCGCCGACGACTACACGAAGCTCATAAAGCGCCGCTCGTTGGGACTGCGGGCGCGCACGAAGCTGGGGATCACGATCGCGATCTCTCTGGGGCTCTGGTACATCGCGCGCTATGAGGCGCACCTGGCGCCTGCGCTGGAGCTGAACTTCGTCGACTACCACATCGAACTCGGGCCGCTATATCCGCTGTTGATCTACCTCGTCGTGGCGGGCACCACGAGCGCGGTGAATCTCACCGACGGTCTCGACGGCCTGGCGGCCGGGTGCGCGGCGATCGTGCTGCTGGCCTACATCGGAATCACGTTCTTCGCGGGCGACTACGACATGGCGATGCTCGCGGGCTGCCTCGGAGGTGCGTGCATCGGCTTTCTGTGGTTCAACGCGTTCCCGGCGACGATCTTCATGGGCGATACCGGCTCGCTCGGGCTGGGCGGTGCGATCGCGGGCCTCGCGGTGATGACCAAGACGGAGCTGCTGCTGGTGCTGATCGGCGGGATCTTCGTGATGGAGGCGCTGTCGGTGGCGATCCAGGTGATCTCCTTCCAGACGACGCGCAAGCGTGTGTTCCTGATGGCGCCGATCCACCACCACTTCGAGCTGAAGGGCTGGTCTGAGACGAAGATCATCCTGCGCTTCTGGATCGTCGCCTCGATCTGCGGTGCGATCGGATTTACGTTGTATCGGCAGAGCCGAGGGGTGTAAAGGCATTCGGAGCCCGGCGTCGAAGTGAGCACGGATGCCATCAGCGCCACGGACTGGTCGCCCGCCCACCCGCAAGGGCGGTTCCCGAGGCGGGCGCGACGCGGACGCGCGTGGCAGCGCCACCAAGAAGAAGCGCGCCGGTGGCCAGTCGCTCGAGCACCGCATCCTGCTGACGACGACGATGTGCCTGCTGGCGTTCGGCGCGGTGATGGTCTACAGCGCATCGTCTGCCACGACGCTGTTGCAGGGTGGCGGCTACGGCAGCAGCGAGCTCGTCAAGTTCGTGATCTACGGCGCGATTGGGCTGGTGCTGATGCGGGTGCTGGCGCGCGACGGCGTGGCGAAAGTGCACACGATCACGGCGCCGCTTTTGATCGCGTCCTTCGTGCTTGTGCTGGCGGTGCACATCCCGCACATCGGCGTGAGCGTCAACGGCGCGCGGCGCTGGATCGGTCCAGGCTCGCTGCAGTTCGAGCCCTCAGAGCTGATGAAGCTCGCGCTGGTGCTTTACGTGGCGACGCTGCTGGCCAAGCACCCGCACCAGGTGAGCGACCTGCGCGCGCTGGCGCGCCCGCTGCTGCTGGTCGTCGGCTCGGCGTGCCTGCTCGTGTTCACCGAGCCGGACCTGGGCACGGCGATGGTGATCGCGTTCACCGCCGGCGCGATGCTCGTCGCCGCGGGCATCCCCCCGAGCAAGCTCGGCATGATCGCGGGGACGGTAATCGGCCTGGTCCTGATCTACGCGATCGCCGAGCCCTACGCCCGCGCCCGGCTGACCTCGTTCCTCGATCCCTGGGCGCACGAGTCCTCGAGCGGGTTCCAGGCCGTGCAGGGCCAGATCGCGATCGGCTCGGGCGGTCTGTTCGGCGTCGGGCCCGGACAGTCCGTGCAGAAGATCTTCTACCTGCCGGAGGCGCCCACGGACTTCATCCTCGCGGTGATCGGGGAGGAGCTCGGCGTGGTCGGCGTTTTCGCATTGTTGTTCCTGTACGGCCTGATCGCCTACGCGGGTCTGCGGGCGGCGAAGGCCGCGCGCAGCCTCTACAGCGCGCTGATCGCCGTCGGCGTGACCTCGCTGATCGTCTCCCAAGCGGTGCTGAACTGCTTCGCGGTGCTCGGCCTCGCGCCGCTGACGGGCGTGCCGCTGCCGTTCGTGTCCTACGGCTCCACCAGCCTGATCGTGATGCTCGCGTCGATGGGGCTGCTGTTGAACGTCGCCTCGGGCGCGACCGGGCATGTGCGCGCGGTGACGCCGGCGCGTCGTCGTCGGCCCGCCGACGCGCGCTCTCGCGAACCGGCACGATGGAGCGATGAGCAGACAGAGCAAGACGATCGTGATCGCCGCCGGCGGGACCGCTGGGCACGTGGTGCCGGCGATCGCGGTGGCGGACGCGCTGCGGGCTGAGGGCGCGGACGTCTCGTTCATCGGCGGCGCGCGCGCCGAGGCGCAGCTCGTGCCCGCGAGCGGCTTCGCGCTGCACGCGATCGCGGTGGAGGGCCTAGACCGCAGTAACCCGCTGCGCGCGCTGCGCGCGCTCGCCCTGGCTGCGCTCGCGGTCCCGCGCTCGCTGGCGCTCCTGCGCCGCCTGCGCCCGGACGCGGTGATGGGTGGCGGCGGTTATGTAGCCGGCCCGGTGGGCGTGGCGGCGGTGCTCCTGCGCATCCCGCTCGTGCTCACGGAGGCAGACAGCCATCTGGGACTCACGAACAGACTGTTGGCGCCGTTTTCTCGGCGGGTCTGCCTCGCGTTCGCGATCCCCGGGCGCGACGGCAATCGCTTTCGCGTGACTGGACGGCCGATCGCGCACTTCGAGCAGGATCGCGCCGCCGCGCGCGCGCAGTTCGGCCTCGCGCCGCAGGAGACGTGTGTGCTCGTGTTCGGCGGCTCCCTGGGAGCGCGCTCGATCAATACCGCCGCCGTCGCCGCGTTCACGACGGAGGACGCGATCGAGCCGGGCGTACGCGTGCTGCACATCAGCGGCCGGCGCGATCACCCGGAGCTGCTCGCGCGCGAGCTGCCGGGCGGCTATGACCTCCGGGAGTATCTGAGCCTCGAGGAATTCGCGCAGGCACTGGCCGCGGCGGACCTCGTCGTTGCGCGCTCCGGGGGCTCGGTGTTCGAGATCGCCGCGCACGGCCTGCCGGCGATCCTGATTCCCTATCCGCACGCCGCCGCCGACCATCAGACGGCGAACGCGCGCTGGATGTTGGATGCGGGCGCAGCGGTCGTGATCGCTGACGACGAGCTGAGCGCCGAGCGCCTGCGCGGTCAGGTGAGCGTGCTGCTGACCGATCATGAGCGCCTCGCCGCGATGGCCGCCGCCTCCGCGAGCCTCGCGCGACCCGACGCCGCGCGGGATGTGGCCGCGGAGCTCCTGGAGACGGCCTCATGAGCATCCATGATGTACCTGGTTACGCAAGCAGGCGAGGATGAGCGGCCCGTGGAGCGGGCGGCGGCTGCATTTCATTGGCGTGGGCGGCGCCGGGATGAGTGGCTATGCGCGGGCGGCGCATGCGCTGGGCGCCGAGGTCAGCGGCTCCGACGGAGCGGACGGTCCCTACCTGCGCCGACTCGCGGGAGACGGCGTGTTGGACGCGCGGATCGGCCACCGCGCCGAGAACATCCCGGCGGGGGATGACGTAGAGGTGTTCCACTCCTCTGCGGTGGGGGAGGAGAACGTAGAGCGGGCGGCCGCCCGCGAGCGCGGCCTGTCCGACCGACCGCGCGCTGAGCTCCTCGGGGAGCTGAGCGCGATGCGCAGGACGATCGCCGTCGCGGGCACGCACGGCAAGACCACGACCGCGTCGATGATTGCGCATGCGCTGAGCGCCGCAGGCATGCGGCCGGGATGGCTCGTGGGCGCGCCGATCGGCGGCGGGCTGCCGAACGCGCGCTGGGACGAGGGCGACTGGCTGGTCGTCGAGGCGGACGAGTCGGACCGCTCGATGCTCAGCCTGAACGTCGAGGTGGCGGTGCTCACGAACGTGGAGCTCGACCACCACGCGACGTTCGCCTCGCTGGTGGAGCTGGAAGGCGCCTTTCAGGACTTCCTCGCACTGGCGGAGAAGGGCGTCGTGCTGTGGGATCGTCCGCAGCTGCTCGCTCTGGGCGAGGCTGCCATTGCGGCCGGTGAGGAGGCTGTCGGACGGCCCGCCGTCGAGCTCGTGCGCTACGACGTGCCCGATCCGGGGCTCGAGCGCGGTGGGTCGCGCTTTCGCTGGCGCGGCCACGAGGTCCGCCTTCAGGTCCCAGGTGCGCACAACGCGCTGGACGCCGTCGGCGCGCTCGAGGCAGTTCGGATGACAGGCGCGGACGCCGAGCTCGCGATCTCCGGTCTGGAGGCCTTTCGCGGCGCCGGCCGGCGCTTCCAGCTGTTGGGCCCCAGCTCTCGTGGGGCGCTCGTGTACGAGGATTACGCCCATCACCCAACGGAGATCGAAGCGACGCTTCGCGCGGCGCGCACGCTCGAGCCCGCTCGCCTGGTGGCTGTCTTCCAGCCCCATCTGTTCTCACGCACGGCGCTCCTCTCGCGAGAGTTCGCTCGGGCGCTGGCCCTCGCTGACGTCGTGGCCGTCTTGGAGGTCTATCCGGCGCGCGAGCGCGCCAAGGATTACCCAGGCGTCAGCGGCCTGCTGATCGCGCGCGCATGCGCCGACGCAGCTCGCGGCAGGCCCGTCTTCTGGCTGCCGAGCTTCAGCGACGCGGAGCCGGTGCTGCGCGGGCTGCTCGAGGACAGCGACGTGTGCCTCGTGATGGGTGCCGGCGACATCGACGGGCTCGCCCGGGCGCTCGTCGACGCCTCGGAGACGGACGCGGGAGCACCGGCGTGAGCCTGCCGGAGGGCATCCGTCGCGACTATCCGCTGGACCGCCTGACGACCGTGCGCACGGGAGGGGTGGGGGAGCTGTTCGCGCGCGCGGGCAGCGAGGAGCAGCTTCTGGAGCTGCTGGCATGGGCCGCCGCCGCCGGCGTCCCCGTGAGCGTGGTCGGCTCGGGCTCGAACCTGCTCGTCGCCGATCGGGGAGTCCCGGGCCTGGTGCTCAAGCTCGACCGCGATCTTGCGGGCATCGCGGTGGACGGGGCGGGCATGCTCCTCGGCGGCGGCGCGCGCCTGCCCGCGGTGGCCGCGCGCGCCGCGCGCGAGGGGCTGTCGGGGATCGAGTTCGGGGTCAACATCCCCGGTACGGTCGGCGGCGCGGTGCGCATGAACGCCAACGCCTACGGCGGCGAGCTCGAGTCGGTGCTGGAGTGGGTGCAGATCGCAACCGCCTCAGGCATGGAGCGCCGCGAGCCGAGCCAGCTTGGCCTCGGCTACCGGCGCTCGGGTCTCTCCGAGGGTGAGATCGTCGCGCGCGTCCGTCTGCATCTGGAGCAGGGCGAGCCGGCCGCGATCAGGGCGAAGCTCGAGGAGATGCGTCGCTGGCGCCACGAGGCCCAGCCCCAGGGGATAAGGACGTTCGGCTCGACGTTCAAGAACCCCCAGGACGCGCGCGCCGAAGGGCGCAGCGCCGGGCTGCTGCTGTCGCAGGCCGGGTGCAACGGCTATGGCGTGGGAGGAGCGCGCTTTGCCCCCAAGCACGCGAACTTCATCGAGAACACGGGCTCGGCCAGCACCGCTGATGTGCTCGCCGTGATGGCCGAGGGTCGGCGCAGGGTGCTGGAGCGCTTCGGCGTGGAGCTCGAGCCGGAGGTGCAGACGCTGGGCGACGTGCGCTTCCCCTGGTAGGGGTTCCCGGAGCGAGGTCGAAAACCCCAGCGATGAGTCGATCGATCGCCGCCGCTCCGGGACGACGTCGGGGCGCTTTGCCCCGTGGCGCCTCCCGGTCCTCGCGTCCGACGCTCGGCTTGCCACTGACACTCGGCGGCGCCGCTGACGCGGTGCGCGCGGGGCTCGGGCTTCTGTGGCAGCGCCGCTGGTCTCGGATCGCGCTGCTGGCGAGCATGATCGCGCTGCCGCTGCTGGGAGGCGGATGGCTGTGGCTGCGCAACTCCTCGTTCGTTGCCGTTCAGCGCGTTGAGATCAGCGGTGTGCGCGGACCCGATACGGCTCAGATCGATGCGCTGCTGACTGCCGCGGCTCGCAGCGAGAGCACGCTGGACGTAAACGCTTCCGCTCTGCGCGCGGCGGTGGCGGAGCTGCCGCTCGTGCGCGAGGTGAGCGCGGTGGCGCACTTTCCCCACACGCTCGAGGTTCACGTTGTGGAGCAGCTACCGGTCGCCGAGCTGCTGGTCGCAGGATCGAAGACAGCGGTGGCGGCTGACGGCGTCGTCCTCGGCACCTCGTTTTCCACCGGCGACCTGCCGGTGGTGGCCGGCTCCTCCGAGCCTTCCGTCGGACAGGCGGTGAAGGGTCCAGACCTGCTTGCTGCGCTGACCGTGCTGGGCGCCGCGCCGGCGCCGTTGGCCCGGCTCGCCGAACGTGCCTTCGAGGGGCCCAAGGGGCTGACCGTTGCGATGCGCAACGGCCTGCTCGTGTACTTCGGCAACGCCACACGCCCGCACGCCAAGTGGCTGTCGCTGGCGCGGGTGCTCGCCGACTCGAGCTCCAACGGCGCCTCCTACGTGGACGTGCGGCTGCCCAGCCGCCCCGCAGCTGGCTTCCCCGCTGGGGTGACGCCGCCGGATGCGAGCTCCTCGAGCGCGACCGGTTCGAGCGAACCGGGCTCCAGCACCGAATCGACAGTCGCCTCGCTGGCGGCCGGCCTGACGAGTGGCGCCTCCGTGTCCTCGGCCGGCGAACCGGCAGCGGGCTCCTCGACTGAAACCCAGGCGGAAGCTGACGGAGAAACAAGTGAAGGCTCCTCTACCAGCAGCGCTGGAGAAGTCGCCGAATCGCCGTCAGCCAGTGAAACGGAAGCGTCACAGTCCATCACGCCAACCGGCTGAGCAACACTCAGCCTCAACTAGAGGTTCAGGGCACCGTGTGGCTCATTCTCAGGCGCTGGTCGAGAGTCGGGCGATCTGCAACGAATGTTGCGAGACTGGCGACCGTCGTTGACAGGGCGAAGATCCCTGCATAACGTGCACAACTCGGCGGTTCGGCGATCGGTATGCTGCGAACCCTAAATTCCTACTGAAGGCTTCGGACGGGACCATCATGGAGAGTGGCGGCAGCTACCTGGCAGTCATCAAGGTCGTGGGCGTGGGCGGCGGCGGAACGAACGCCGTCAGCCGCATGGTCGATGCTGGCCTGCGCGGCGTGGAGTTCATCGCCGCCAACACGGACGCCCAGGCGCTCGCCATGTGCGACGCCGACATCAAGCTGAACATCGGGCACGAATCGACCAAGGGTCTCGGCGCGGGCGCCAACCCGGACGTGGGCCTCGCGTCTGCGTCGGAGTCGCGCGACGACATCAAGGAGGCGCTCAAGGGCGCGGACATGGTGTTCGTGACCGCGGGCGAGGGCGGCGGCACCGGCACCGGCGCGGCGCCCGTGATCGCGGAGATCGCCAAGAACGAGATCGGCGCACTGACGGTCGGCGTCGTCACGCGGCCTTTCGACTTCGAGGGATCTCAGCGCGGCCGTCAGGCCACCGAGGGGATCGAGCGTCTACGCGAGGTCGTCGACACCCTGATCGTGATCCCCAACGAGAAGCTGCTGGCGGTCGTCGAGCGCCGCACGTCGATGCTCGATGCCTTCCGCGAAGCCGACAACGTGCTGCGCCAGGGCGTGCAGGGAATCACCGACCTGATCACGATCCCGGGACTGATCAACCTCGACTTTGCTGACGTGCGCACGATCATGCAGGACGCCGGCTCGGCACTGATGGGCATCGGCACCGCCGGCGGCGAGAACCGCGCCGCTGACGCCGCGCGCGCAGCGATCTCCTCGCCGCTGCTGGAAGAGTCGGTTGACGGCGCCACAGGCATCCTGCTGAACATCACCGGCGGCAAGGATCTGGGGCTCTTCGAGGTCAACGACGCCGCCGAGATCATCCAGAACGAGGCTGACGCGAACGCCAACATCATCTTCGGCGCGGTGATCGACGAGGGCATGTCCGACGAGGTTCGCGTGACCGTGATCGGCACCGGCTTCGATCACCGGCCCGGCCGCGGCACCCGTCGTGACTCGCGTCCCGGCGCGCGACCGGACCGCGGTCCGCGCATCTCAGATCGCCAGCGCTCGACGCTCGAGATCTCCGACGAGGACATCGACGTACCGCCGTTCCTGCGCTAGCGCGACTCGAGCCAGGAGACTGGCCCGCTCACGCTAGCCTGGGGCCGAATGCCTAGCACCCTGCGCCGCACCGCCCTCTTCGACCGTCATCTGGCCGCGGGCGCGAAGATGGTGGACTTCGCCGGCTGGGAGATGCCCGTCTTCTATGGAGGCCCGTCCGCCCTCCTGGAGGAGCACATCGCGGTCCGCGACGCCTGTGGGATCTTCGACGTCTCGCACATGGGCGAGATCGAAACGAGCGGGCCGGCGGCGCTCGAGTTGCTCCAGCGCCTGCTCTCCAACGACGTGTCGAAGCTCGCCGTGGGCGGCGCGCAGTACAGCGTGCTCTGCCGCGAGGACGGCGGTGTGCTGGATGACCTGTTCACCTACAGGCTGGACAGCGAGCGCTATCTGACGGTCACCAACGCCTCCAACCACGAGCGCGATCTGGCGTGGTTCCAATCCCAAGCTGAGGACTTCGACGGCGTGCAGGTCAGCGACGGGATCGAGGATTGGGCGATGCTCGCCGTCCAGGGGCCGCTCGCCAGGGAGATCGTGCAGGCGGTCTCCGACTCGCCGCTGCCCGCGCGCATGAGCGTCCACACGCGGCGCCTGGCGGGCGCGGAGGTGCTCGTCTGCGGTACGGGCTACACGGGGGAGGACGGCGTCGAGCTGCTCTGCGCCCCTGCCGACGTCCCGGCCCTGTGGGACGCGCTGGTGCGCCGTGGTGCAAAGCCCGCGGGCCTGGGCGCTCGAGACACGCTGCGCCTGGAGGTCTGCTTTCACCTCTACGGCAACGACCTCTGTGTCGAGCGCGGTCCGATCGAGGCGGGGCTGGGCTGGTGCTGCAAGGAGGACACGGGCTTCATCGGCTCCGAGGTCGTGCGCGCGCAACGCGCCGGGGGAACCGCCGAGAGGCTCGTCGCGTTCACGATCGAGGGTCCCGGGATCGCCCGCCAGGGCAACCCCGTGGTGGGAGGCGGTGAGGTCACCAGCGGCACGATGTCGCCGTGCCTGCGCACCGGCATCGGGCTGGCATATGTGCCGTCCGAGCACGCTTCCGTGGGCACCCATCTCGAGATAGACGTTCGTGGCAAGATGCGCCCCGCCGTAGTCAAGGACAAGCCGCTCTACAGAAAGGGCTCGTGAGCGTAATGGCGCAGGCCAGCTACCCCGACGATCTGCTCTACCACCCCGAACACGACTGGGCGCGCTTCGACGATTCGGACCCAGCCGGCCTGGTCGCGACCTTGGGCATCACGTGGTACGCCCAGGATGCGCTCGGGGAGGTCGTGTTCTTCGACCCCCCGGCGCTCGGTACGACGCTCGCCAAGGACGCCTCCTACGCCGAGGTCGAGTCGGTCAAGGCGGTCTCCGATGTGGTGGCGCCCGTGTCTGGGGAGATCGTGGAGGTCAACGAGGCCCTCTCGCAGAACCCGGCGGTGATCAACGAAGACCCCTACGGCGAGGGTTGGCTGGTCAAGGTGCGGGTGAGCGACCCCGCCGAGCGCGACGCGCTCCTCGACGCCGCCTCCTACAGGGCGACGCTCTCCGGCTAGGCTGCTTGTAGTTGAGTCGCTACACCGCCATCACCCCCGCAGATCTGGACGCGATGCTCGCGGCGATCGGGGTCGGCTCCACGCAGGAGATCTTCGACCGCCAGATACCAGCGGGCGTGCGCCTGGGTCGCGGGCTCGCGCTGCCCGACGGCATGGGCGAGCAGGACGTCTACGAGCATCTGCGCGCGCTGGCCGCGCGCAACACGAGCGTCGAGGACGAGCTGAGCTTCCTCGGCGCGGGGATGTACGACCACTACGTGCCTGCGCTGATCGACATGCTGATGGAGCGCTCTGAGTTCCTCACCCCGTACACGCCCTACCAGCCGGAGATCTCCCAGGGGGGGCTGCAGGTGATGTTCGAGTATCAGACGGCGATCTCCGAGCTGACCGCGCTGCCCGTGTCCAACGCTTCGGTGTACGAGGGTCCCTCGGCGGTGGCCGCCGCCGGCTACATGGCAAAGCTCCACAACGGCGGTCACAGGATCGTCGTGAGCGCCGGTCTGCATCCGCACTCGCTGCAGACGCTCCGCACGAACGCACACGGCTTCGGCGCGGAGGTCGTGGAGGTCCCGCTGCGCGACGGCGTCACCGACCCCCACGCCTGGGCTGAGGCGATCGACGGCCAGACGAGCGCAGCGATCTTCGCGCAGCCCAACTTCTACGGCGCCGTCGAGGACGCCGCGGCGCTGAGCGCCGCCGCGAAGTCCGCCGGCGAGGGCCGCGGGCCGGTCGTGATCGCCCAGGTCGACCCGATCACCCTCGGGATCCTCGCGCCCCCCGGCGAGTGTGGCGTCGATGTGGCGGTCGGCGAGGGCCAGCCGCTCGGAAACCGTCTGGACTTCGGCGGCCCGTCGTTCGGACTGTTCGCCGCGCGCGAGGAGTTCCTCAGGCGGATGCCGGGCCGGATCGCGGGCGAGACGGTCGACGTCGACGGCCGACGTGGCTTCGTGCTCACGCTGCAGACGCGCGAGCAGCACATCCGCCGTGAGAAAGCCACCTCGAACATCTGCACCGCGCAAGCGCTGAACGCGCTCGCAGGCGTCGTCTACCTGACATGGCTGGGACGGCGCGGAATCGTCGAGCTGGGGGAGCTGCTGCTGGCCCGAGCGCATTACGCGCGCGAGCGGCTGAGCGCCCTCGACGGGGTCGAGAAGTTCCACGAGCAACCTGTGGTTCGGGAGTTCGCGCTACGACTCGACGCGGACGTGGCGGCTGTCAGGCGCAGGTGCGCGCGCCAGGGAGTCAACCCGGGAGTGGACATCCAGGCCGTGAGTGGCCGCGAGGAGGACCGCGGCGGGCTGCTCGTGGCGATCACCGAGCGGCGAACCCGCGCCGACATCGACCGGCTCCTCGAGGTGCTCGGCGCTGCGGTGGCCGCAGAGCGCGAGGCGACGGCGCCCACTCAACGTGAGGCGACGGTGGCCGCGTGAGCCCGATCGACGAAAACCACCTGCACGCCGACCCAGCGATCGAATCGCACCACCCGCACGCGAGCCCCGGCATCGCGGCGCAACCGCCGCTGCAACGCCAGCGAGCGCAGACGATCTTCCAGAAGGGCGCCCCCGGCCGCCGCGCGTTCGTCTGCCCCGATCCCGAAGTGCCGTTCGTAGATGTCAGCGAGCTGCTGCCAGAGCGTTTTCGCCGCTCCGAGCCGCCGCGACTGCCGGAGGTCTCAGAGCCCGAGATCGTGCGCCACTACGTGGGCATCTCCAAGCGCAACTTCGACCTCGACTCGGGCTTCTACCCGCTCGGGTCATGCACGATGAAGCACAACCCACGCCTGCACGAGCGGGTCGCCGCGCTCCCCGGCCACGCGCGTCTGCACCCGCTGCAGGACCCAGAGCGCGCCCAGGGAGCACTCGAGCTGATGTGGAACCTGCAGGGCGCGCTGTCGGAGGTCTCGGGTCTGCCGCACGTCTCGCTGCAGCCCTCCGCCGGATCCCACGGCGAGCTCGCGGGCGTGCTGCTCACGCGCGCCTACCACGAGGACCGCGGCGAGGTGCGCCACAAGGTGCTCACCCCCGACACCGCGCACGGCACCAACCCCGCGACCGTGACGATGGCCGGATTCGAGGTCGTGAAGCTCGCCACCAACGCCGACGGTGGCGTGGACATCGAGGATCTGCGCGCGAAGGCCGACACGGACGTCGCCTGTCTGATGCTGACCAATCCCAACACGCTCGGCCTGTTCGACCCGAACATCGCAGAGATCGCCGAGATCGTGCACGGGGTGGGGGCGACGCTCTACTACGACGGCGCCAACCTCAACGCGGTGATGGGCATCTCCCGTCCGGGGGACATGGGCTTCGACATCGTGCACTTCAACCTGCACAAGTCCTTCACCCAGCCGCACGGCGGCGGCGGCCCCGGCTCCGGACCGATCGCCGTGTCCGACAGGATCGCCCCGTACCTGCCCGTGCCGGTCGTGACGCGCGGCGACGATGGTCGCTTCGACCTCGAATACGACCGCGCGAAGTCGATCGGACGCCTGCGCGGCTTCCAGGGCAACTACGGCTGCTTCGTGCGCTCCTACGCCTATATCCGCTCGCTCGGCGGCGACGGCCTCAAGGACGCCTCCGAGGCGGCGGTACTGAACGCCAACTACCTGCTCGCGCGACTGAAGCAGCACGGCGTGGCCGAGTATCTGCCGCTGGCCTATGGCGAGCTGTGCATGCACGAGTTCGTCCTCTCCGGCGGCCCGATGAAGCGCGATCTGCAGATCAAGACGCTCGATCTCGCCAAGCGCCTGCTCGACTTCGGCTTTCACCCGCCGACCGTCTACTTCCCGCTGCTCGTCGATGAGGCGCTGATGGTCGAGCCGACCGAGACGGAGACCAAGGAGACGCTCGACGCGTTCGCCGATGCGATCGCCGCGATTCTCAGAGAGGCAGCTGAGGATCCCGAGATCGCCCGCGGCGCTCCGTACAGCACCCCCGTGCGCCGCCTCGACGAGGTCGCAGCAGCCAAGAACCCCGTGATCAGAGAGGTCCTGGTCTAGATGGCGATCGAGTACCGCAAACTCGGCAGCACCGGCGTCAGCGTCAGCCCTCTGTGCCTCGGCGCGATGATGTTCGGCGCTTGGGGCAACACCGACCACGACGACTCGATCCGCATCATCCACCGCGCGCTCGACGCGGGCATCAACTTCATAGACACCGCCGACGTGTACTCCCGCGGAGAGTCCGAGGAGATCGTCGGCAAGGCGCTCGCCGGCGGCCGCCGTGACTCGGTCGTGCTCGCGACCAAGGTCCACGGCAAGATGCACGATGATGATCCAAACCAGTTCGGCAACTCGCGCCGCTGGATCATCGAGGAGGTCGAGAACAGCCTGCGGCGGCTGAAAACCGATTGGATCGACCTCTACCAGATCCACCGCCCCGAGCTCGACACCGACATCGACGAGACGCTGGGCGCGCTCAGCGACCTCGTGCACGCCGGCAAGGTCCGCTACGTCGGCAGCTCCACCTTCCCCGCCCACCAGATCGTCGAGGCGCAATGGACGGCCGAGAAGCGCGGGCGCGAGCGCTTCGTCTGCGAGCAGCCGCCCTACTCGATTCTGATCCGCCGGATCGAGGCCGACGTGCTGCCCGTATGCGACCGCTACGGCATGGGCGTGATCCCGTGGAGCCCGCTCGCCGGCGGGTGGCTTTCAGGTCGCTACGGCAAGGGCGGCGACTCACCAGCCGACAGCCGCCGCGCACAGATGCTCCCCTCGCGCTATGACATGTCGATCCCCGGAAACCAGGCCAAGCTCGAGGCCGCCCAGGCGCTGGGCGAGCTCGCGGAGGAGGTCGGCATGCCGCTGATCGAGATGGCGCTCGCATTCGTCACGACCCACCCTGCGGTCACCGCCGCGATCATCGGCCCGCGCACGATGGAGCAGTTCGAGGGTCAGCTGCCGGCGCTCGAGCGGACGCTGAGCGCGGACGTGCTCGACCGCATCGACGAGATCGTCCCGCCGGGGACGAACGTCAACCAGGCCGACACGGGCTGGGATCCTCCGTGGCTCACCGACAGCTCGCTGAGACGCCGCCCCGCGGCCTGAACGACCGATGCGGATCTTCTCGGGAATCCAGCCCACGGGGCGTAAGCACCTGGGCAACTACATCGGCGCGATCGCCCAGTACGTCTCCAGCCAGGAGCGCGGCGAGGGCATCTTCTGCATCGTCGACCTGCACGCGATCACCGTCGCCTACGAGCCGCTCGAACTGCGCGAGCGCCTTTACGACACGACCGCGATCCTGCTCGCCGCGGGCCTGGACCCGCAGCGCTGCGTCCTGTTCCGACAGAGCGACGTCAAAGAGCACACGGAGCTCACGTGGCTGCTCTCCAGCGTCACCGAGCTGGGCCGCCTGCAGCGCATGCACCAGTTCCGCGACAAGTCGATCGCCCAGCGCGAGCTCGTCTCCGCCGGACTCCTGTATTACCCGGTGCTGCAGGCGGCCGACGTGCTCGCCTACCGCGCCGAGGAGGTGCCGGTAGGGGAGGACCAGCGCGAGCACCTGGAGCTGATGCGCGACGTCGCAAGGCGCTTCAACGCGCGCTTCGGCGACGGCGAGGACGTGCTGGTCGTGCCCGAGCACCGCATCCCCGAGGTCGGCGCGCGGATCATGGACCTGCAGGAGCCCACGCGCAAGATGTCCACGACCGGCTCCAGCGAGCAGGGCACCGTCTATGTGCTCGACGAGGCCACGGCGATCGAGAAGAAGCTCAAGAGCGCCGTCACCGACTCCGGCAGTGAGGTGCGCCGCGACCCGGAGAAGCCGGGCGTCAGCAACCTGATCGAAATCCTCGCCGCGGTGCGGGGCGTGGCGCCGGCCGCGGTCGAAGCCGAGCTCTCGCAGGCGCGCTACGGCGAGCTGAAGACGGCCGTCGCGGACGCCGTCGTGGAGTACCTGGCGCCCGTGCGCGGGCGCTACCAGGAGCTCCGCGCAGACGAGGGCGAGCTCGAGTCGATCCTCCAGGACGGTGCCCGGCGCGCTCAGGAGATCGCCGCGCTGACGCTCGCCGAGGTGCGTGGGCGGATGGGGGTGGGACACCACCTCGGCGCGGGCGCCGACGGCTCGCCCGCGAGCACGTCGTCGGCGCCGGGTACGGTGGACGGATGAGCAGCGTAGAGATCGCCTCCGCCGCGGTGGCCACGTGAGTCTGGCCGCACTCGAGCTCGACCTCGACGTCTTCAGCGGGCCGTTCGACCTGCTGCTGACGCTCGTGCTTCGCGAAGAGGTCGATCTGCTCGAGCTGCAGCTGGCGGAGGTCGTGCTCGCCTACCTCGACCACCTCGAACAGCGCGGCGAGCTCGACCTGGAGACGGCGACCGAGTTCATCGTGCTCGTGGCCGCGCTGCTGGAGCTCAAGTCGCGGCTGATGCTCAATGCTGACGAGGAGGAGCTCCTCGACATCGAGCCCGAACAGGCGGCCGAGGAGCTGCTCGCACGGATGCTCGACGCGCGCCGCTACCGCGCAGCCGCAGCGCACCTCGGCGAGCTCCTGGCCGGCGAGCACGGCGTGCGCTTCCGCATCGCCCCTCCGCCCGCGAACCTGCGCCGCACGATCGTGCATGCGCAGGACGGCTCGCAGGACCCGCTCGTGCTGGGCGCAGCGATCGGACGGCTGCTGACGATGCCGCCCACGATCAGCTTCCGCCACATCGGCACCGCGCGCGTGAGCGTTGCCGAGCGCCTCGCGCACCTGCGCCAGTTGCTGCGACGCGGTAGCTTCAGCTTCGATGAAGCCGTGCGCGGAGCAGATCGAATGACCGTGGCTGTGACGCTGTTCGCGCTGCTCGAGCTGTACAAACGCGGAGAAGTCGACTGGGAACAGCACGAGAGCTTCGGCGAGATCGCAGTTCGCGGCATCTCCCGCCAGGCGCCCGCGCCCTCGTCCGCTCTGGCATTCACCGCCGGACAGGCGGTGCCGCGGGAGCTCGCGGGATGAGTGCTCCCGACGCCGACGCCGAGGCCGAGGCCGAGGTCGACGTGGAGGAGACCCCATCGCTCGCACGCACGGTCGAGGCGCTGCTCTTCCTCTCATCCGACCCCCTGAGCATCGCCGAGCTCGCCGAGGCGACCGAGGCCGGCGAGGGCGCCGTGCGCGCCGCGCTGGCGCTGCTGGGCGAACAGTACGCGCCAGGGATCCGCGGGATCAACCTGCGCGAGCTGGGCGGTGGCTGGACGCTCGCCAGCGATCCCGACACCGAGGACGCCGCGCGCAGGCTGTTCAGTCGCCCGCGCGCCTCGACGCTCAGCCCCGCGCAGGCCGAGACGCTCGCGATTGTCGCTTACCTGCAGCCGATCTCACGCCCTGAGATCACGCGCATTCGCGGCGTGAGCGCCGACTCCGCGACCGCCACGCTGCTCGACCGCGGGCTGATCGAGGACGCAGGGCACTCGCAGTTCGGGGCAGTGCTCTACCGGACGACCACGCAGTTCCTGAAGCTGTTCGGCCTGCGCAGCCTCGAGGAGCTGCCCGACGTCGCGCGCTGGGACCCCACGCCCGAGGAGCAGGCCGAGCTGCGCGAGCGGCTGCTGCGTGCCGGCGAGGCCCGCGCCGGCGGAGGCCCGTAGGCGGTCCCACAGGGCGTAGGTCGGCGGTGCGTACGTGTGCCAGCCCGTCCCGAGGCGCTGATTCAGACGAGCGTCTGAGACAGAAACATATCTTCCGAAATTGGCCCGGCTTGGGCAAAGTCGTGTCGGACAGAAAAACACTTGCGGAGGTTGGAAAGACCTCGTGTGCCCACATGAGGGGTCCGTGATGGCGTCTACCCACAGAGCACGCACACCGATCGAGGTTCGCAGAGCCGAGCGCGAGCTGTTCTTCTGGACGGCTCGGCAGGCCCTTCAGCTGGTGGTGCTCGCTGCCGTGGTCGTCTACGTGATCGTCTCGCTCCTGCGCGGGCACATCCCCGGGAGCGAGCTGCTGCTGCGCGTCCTCTAGGTCGGCGAGCTCGAGGCCGCGAGCTGCCCGCAGGCGGCTGCGATGTCGCGTCCGCGGGTGAGGCGGACGGTCACCGGCACGCCGCGCGACTCGAGCGCAGCCCGGAAGGCCGCGATCGACTCCCGGCTCGAGCCCCCAAAAGGCGCGCCGTCGCCCGTGTCGGTGGCGTTGTACGGGATCAGGTTGACCTTGAATATCTGCGGAGCGTCCTCGTGTCCCTCGCTCAACACGCGCGCCAGGGCCAGCGCCTGCTCGTAGCGGTCGTTCACGCCCGCCAGCATCACGTACTCCACGAACACCCGCCTGCGCTTGCGCGCGTGGAACGCGCGGCAGGCCTCGATCACCTCGCGCAGCGGGTAGCGCTCGTTCACCGGCATCAGCTCCGAGCGCAGCGCATCGTCGGCCGCGTGCAGCGACAGCGCCAGGCGCAGCGGCATCTCGCTCTCCGCCAGGCGTTCGATGCCCGGTATCCAGCCGACCGTGGAGATCGTCGTGCGCCGGTGCGTGATGCCTATGTCCGGCAGACGCTCACATGCCGCGAGTACGTTCTCCAGGTTCAGCATCGGCTCACCCATGCCCATGAACACACAGTGGTCGATCGGCTCCACTCGCCTGAAATGCAGCGCCTGATCGACGATCTCCGAAGCGCTCAGATTGCGTGCGAACTTCATCGCGCCCGTCGCGCAGAACGTGCACGTCAACGGGCAGCCCGACTGCGAGGAGACGCAGATCGAGCGCCGACCGGCTCCACCTCCAGGAGGGTCTCGATACCGCATCAGAACCGCCTCGAGCGGACGGCCGTCGTGCGTATGGAACAGGGCCTTCACCGTCCCGTCCGTCGAACGCGCCTCTTCCCGCAGCTCCAGGCTCGAGAACGGCACGTCGCGCGCGAGCGCGTCACGCAGAGCCGCCGGCACGTTGCTCATCTGCTCGTAGCCCTGCACGCCGCGCGCCGCCCACGACCACACCTGGCCGGCGCGAAACCGCGGCTCGCCGCGGTCGGCGAGCGTTTTGTCGAGCAACTGGAGGTCCATGGCAGTGTTGGTTCGATGCCGTGCGTGGGCGATGCTCGCCGCAGCCGGGTCTCCTCCTATGGTTGCAGCACATGAGCCCCTTCACCGGTCAACGACGATGCGCCTAGGCAAGTACCTCGCCCACGCAGGCGTTGCCTCGCGGCGCTCCGCCGAGCAGCTGATCGCGGCCGGACGGGTCACCGTCGCCGGGAACGTCGTCACCGACCCGGCACGCGACGTCGACGAGGACAGCCACGTCGCGCTCGACGGGAAGCCGATCGCCGGCCCCGAGCCGCGCGTCGTCTACGCGCTCAACAAGCCCGTCGGCGTGCTCTCCACGGTGCGTGACACGCACGATCGGGCCACCGTCATCCAGCTCGTACCCGCCGCCGGGTTGCGGCTCTACCCCGTCGGGCGCCTGGACCGCGACAGCTCCGGCCTGATCCTGCTCACCAACGATGGCGAGCTCGCCAACCGGCTCACCCATCCCCGCTTCCAGGTCCCCAAGACCTATCGCGTCAAGCTGCGCGGCGGGTCTCCGAGCGAGGAGATCCTGGATGCCCTGCGCGCCGGCGTGCAGCTCGACGACGGTCCCACAGCGCCCGCGCGGGTGCGCCGCGTCGGCGGACGCGGATCGAGCTCCATCGAGATCACGATTCACGAGGGCCGCAACCGCCAGGTGCGCAGGATGTGCCAGGCCGTCGGCCGTGTCGTGGACGAGCTGCAACGCACGCGCTTCGGGCCGCTCTCGCTGGATGGGCTCGCTCCCGGGGCTCACCGGCGCCTGGGCAAGGCGGAGGTGGCACGCCTGCGCGCGCTCGCGCTCTGACACAATCGCGCGCCATGCGACTGTTCGCGCTACGCGGCGCCACTAGTGTCAAGCTCAACAACGCCCAGGACATCCTGGACGCCACCAGCGAGCTGATGAGCGAGATCATGCAGCGCAACGCGCTCGAGCCGAGCATGGTCGTCAGCTGCATCTTCACCACCACCCGCGACCTCAACGCCGAGTTCCCCGCCGTCGCCGCCCGCGCGCTCGGCTTCGACCGCGTGCCGCTGCTGTGTGCGCAGGAGATCCCCGTACCGCGCTCCATGCCGCGCGTGATCAGGGTCCTGATCCATTACTACGCCGCCGAGGACCACGAGCCCACCCACGTCTACCTCGGCGATGCCCGCGAGCTGCGCACGGACCTGAACGCGGCACAATAAGCCGGTGTCGATCGAGTTCTCGCAGCGAATAAGGCGCATCCCCGCCTACCCCGTCGCAGGCGGCTACGCGCAAAAGGAACCGCTCGTGCTGCTCGCCAGCAACGAGTCGCCGTTCCCACCGCTGGACGCCGTGCGCGAGGCGATCGCGCGTCAGCTCGGAACGCTCAACCGCTACCCCGACCCGTCCAACTCGCTGCTGCGCCAGCGCCTGTCGGACCGCTACGGCGTGCCCGCCTCGCGCATCGCCATCGGCAACGGCTCCTGCGACATCCTGCTCGCCGCAGGCGAGGCGCTGCTCGAGCCCGGAGCCGAGCTCGTCTACGCGTGGCCGTCGTTCTCCGTCTACCCGCACCTCGCCGCCGCCTCCGGCGCGCGCGCCATCACCGTCGCCCTCGACGCGAACGAACGCCACGACCTGCCCGCGATGCTGCGTGAGATCACCGTCGCCACACGCCTCGTGCTCGTGTGCAACCCCAACAACCCCACCAGCACCGCCGTGGCGCTCGCCAACATCGCCGAGTTCCTCGCCGAGGTGCCGCCATACGTGTGCGTGATCCTCGACGAGGCCTACTGCGAGTTCAACACGCTCGAGGACCCCGACTCCTCGCTCGAGCTGCTCGACGCGCACCCGAACCTGGTGCTGCTGCGCACCTTCTCCAAGGTGCATGGCCTGTGCGGGCTGCGCGTCGGCTTCGCGCTCTGCGGCTCTGAGGAGCTGCCGCGCGCGCTCGACCAGGTGCGCCAGCCCTTCTTCTGCAACGCGCTCGCCCAGGCAGCCGCCGTGGAGGCGCTCGCCCACCAGGACGCCGTCGAAGAACGCGTCATCCGCACCGTCGCCGAGCGCGTGTCCGTCGACGAGCGCCTTCGCGCCCTCGGCATCCAGCCAGCCGACTCGCAGGCCAACTTCTGCTGGTTCGCGCTCGGCGAGCACAATGACGAGCAGGCTGTCATCCAGGGGCTGGCCGAGCGCGGCGTGCTCGTGCGCGCCGGCACAGCGCTCGGATCGCAGGCTCCCGCGCTGCGCGTCACCTACGGGCTGCCCGAGGAGAACCGCCGCTTCCTGGATGCGCTCGCCGAGGTGCTTGCACCCGCTCCCGCGCTCTGAGCCACACCTCGCGCTGAGACCGGCCACACGGCGCCAGATTCTGCGGTACGGGCAAAATTGTCTCCCACCACTCGACCAAATGCCGCATGTCTGCTACAAACTGCTGCTACAGCCATGACCGTCGTGCTTCACACATCAGCTCGCAACACCGCCGCAGACGCCACATGGCTGCCCGCCTGCACGTATTTCGCCTGGCGATTTAGCTAGGCGCTTCGGCCTTCCCCCGTCCGTGAGCGGGTGGCAACGGCCGCACCGGGTCCCTTCAATCGGACCAAGCGCCACCCGAACGGGGTGCCTCCAGCGCCCCTCTCACGATCCGGTGAGACGCGTTCCGCCACCCCGAGATGGGCCACCTCTAACATTCCCAGGCGTCAGTGAAAGGATGAGTTGATGATGATCGTCATGAAGGAGACCGCAACCGATGAAGAGGTCGAGGCGGTCGTCGAGAAGATCGAGCGCGCCGGTGCGCTCGCCCATCGCAGCCGCGGCGCGCGCGTCACGGTCATCGGCGCCATCGGCGATGTCGAGCAGGACGTCACCGTCGAGGGCCTCGGCCTCGAGGGGCAGCCCGGCGTCGACCGCGTCGTGCCGATCCTCAAGCCCTACAAGCTCGCCTCCGCACAGATCACCCACGGCGAGCGCACCGTGCTCGACATCGACGGGCGCAAGGTCGGCGGCAACAACTTCGCCCTGATCGCCGGGCCATGCACGGTCGAGTCGCGCGAGCAGACGCTCGAGACCGCACGCGTGGTCCGCGACGCCGGCGCCACGCTCCTGCGCGGCGGTGCCTACAAGCCGCGCACCTCCCCCTACGCCTTCCAAGGGCTCGGCCAGGAGGGCCTGCGCCTGCTCGCCGAGGCCAAGGCCGAGACGGGCCTGCCGATCGTCACCGAGCTGATGGACATCAGCGACCTCGAACCCGTCTTGGAGGTCGCCGACGTGATCCAGATCGGCGCGCGCAACATGCAGAACTACCCGCTACTCGCCGAGATCGGGCGCTCCGGACGCCCCGCGCTGCTCAAGCGCGGGCTCTCAGCCACGCTCGACGAGCTGCTCATGGCCGCCGAGTACATCCTCAAGGAAGGCAACCCCAACGTGATGCTCTGCGAGCGCGGCATCCGCACGTTCGAGAACGCCTACCGCTTCACGCTCGACCTGATGGCCGTGCCCGTGCTCAAGGAGCTATCGCACCTGCCCGTGATCGTCGACCCCAGCCACGCCGCCGGACGTCGCGACCTCGTCACGCCGCTCTCCCTCGCCGCCGCCGCCGTCGGCGCCGATGGCATCATCGTCGAGGTGCACCCCAACCCCGACGAGGCAATCTGCGACGGCCCCCAGCAGCTGCGAACGGACGACTTCGCCGAGTACGCCCGCGCGGTCGAGCAGGCCACCGCGCTCGCAGGCAAGGCGCTCAGCGCCGTCTGATGGGGCGGGCGGGATTGCCATACAGGCGCGCTCCTTGAAAGTCGCGGTCCTGGGGGTGGGGCTGATCGGGGGGTCGATCGGCCTGGCCGCGCGAGGGCGCGCCGACGCCGAGGTCTGCGGGTATGACCCCGACGAGCGTGTGCGCGCCAGAGCGCTGCAGCTCGGCGCGATCGACTCGCAGGCAGCCGACGTCGCCGGCGCCGTCGCCGGCGCGGACGTCGTGTTCGCCGCCGCTCCCGTCGGCTCGCTCCCGGAGGTCGTGCGCCTCGCGCTGGCAAGCGCCAAGCCCGACTGCGTCCTCAGCGACGTCGGCTCCACCAAGCGCTTACTCGCCGACGTCGCCGCCGGCGACGAGCGCTTCATCGGCGGGCACCCGCTCACGGGCGCCGAGACCGCCGGCGTCGAGCACGCCCGCGAGGACCTGTTCGACGGCGCAACCTGGTACCTCGCGCCCGCCAAAGGCGCCACCGCCGGCGTCCTCTACGAGCGCCTGCACCGGCTGCTGGGTCGCTTCGGCGCGCGTCCCGTCGCAATCGACGCCGACACGCACGATCGCCTCATGGCGTGCGTCTCCCACCTTCCGCACGTGCTCGCCAACGTGCTCGTCGGCCAGGCCGCCGGCGCGCTCGGCGAGGGCTCCGAGCGGCTGCCCGCCGTCGGTCCCAGCTTCCGCGACGCCACCCGCGTCGCCGGCGCCAACAGCGCCATCTGGACCGACATCTACCTCTCAAACCGTGACGCGCTGATCGCCGGCATCGACGACTTCTCCACGCGGCTGGCGCACGTGCGCTCCGCGCTCAGTGACGGCGACCCGCAGGCGCTCACCAGCTGGAACGAGAGAGCGCGCGCCGAGCGCGAGGCGCTGCTCGGCGCCGGGCTCGTCGGCGGTAAGAGCGGCGAGACGGTGCTCGAGCTGCGCGTGTCCGTGCCCAACAGCCCCGGCGTCATTGCCGAGATCGCGCTCGCGCTCGGCGACGCCAGCGTCAACATCCTCGACATGGTCCTCTCGCCCTCGCCCGACAACCGCCAGGGGGTTGTGGCGCTGTGGGTCGGCGGCGAGCAGCAGGCCACGCGCGCCCAAGAGCTGATCGCCAGGTTGGGCTTCCCCGTCGTGCAAGCATGAGCGCCAGCCGATGAACATGCGCTTCGACCCCCCGCGTGGACTGTCCGGCGAGCTGCGCGCGCCCGCCGACAAGTCCATCTCCCACCGCGCCGCGCTGCTCGGCGCCATGGCCTCCGAGCCCGTGCGCATCGAGCGCTACCTGCACGCCGCCGACACCGACTCCACGCTGCAGGCCGTGCGTACGCTCGGCGCGCTCGTCGAGGAGCACGGCGAGGACCTCGTCGTGCGCGGCGCAGGCCTGCGCGAAGCGCGCGAGCCCGAGGAGCCAATCGACGTCGGTAACGCAGGCACGCTGCTGCGGCTGCTCCCCGGCTGGCTCGCCGCCCAGGAGGGGCGCTCGTTCACGCTCGACGGCGACGAGTCCATCCGCCGGCGGCCCGTCGATCGGATCGCCGAGCCGCTGCGTCAGATGGGCGCCCAGCTCGAGGCGCGCGATCAGCGCTTTCCCCCTTTTCAGGTCCACGGGGCTCGACTGCGCGCCATCTCCTACGAGATCGAGGTCGCAAGCGCCCAGGTCAAGTCCTGCCTGCTGCTCGCCGGGCTCACCGCCGACGGCGCCACCACGATCGGCGAGCCCTCCCGCAGCCGCGACCACACCGAGCGCATGCTGCTGCGCGCCGGCGTCGCCATCCACCGCAACGGCCGCCACGTCACCGTGGTCAACGCCGACGAGCTGCTGCTCGACCGCGTCGTCGTCCCCGGCGACCCAAGCTCCGCCGCCTTCATGGTCGCCGCCGGCGTGCTCGTGCCCGGCTCGCGCCTGTTGATCAGCGACGTCGGCGTCAACTGGACGCGCACCGGCTTCCTACGCATCGTGCGGCGCATGAAGGGCATCGTCCTCGGCGACCTCGAGGAGGAGATCGGAGAGCTCGTGCCCGATGAGCCCGTCAGCGACCTCGACGTCGCCCACGGGGCTCTCGAGGGCACCATCGTCGAGCCCGACGAGGTGCCGCTCGCGATCGACGAGCTCCCGCTCGTAGCCCTGCTCGGCTGCTTCGCCGAGGGCGAGACCGTCGTGCGTGGCGCGCAGGAGCTGCGCCTCAAGGAGACAGACCGCATCGCCAGTGTCGTTGACGGCCTCAGCGGCCTGGGCGCCGACATCCAGGCCACCGACGACGGCTTCATCGTCCAGGGTGGTGACGGCCTGCGAGGGGGGCAGATCGACGCCCTCGGCGATCACCGCCTCGCGATGATGGGCGCCGTCGCCGGACTCGCCTCGCGCGAGGGCGTGGAGGTGATCGGCATGGACGCAGCCGCCGTGTCGTACCCGGGCTTCGTCGATGACCTCGAGCGGCTCTGTCGGGGCTGAGCGCGCGGGGGTGTGGGGATTGGCGGTTGAGAGGAGCTTGGCTGCTGTGGGTGCTGGTGGAGGTAGGGGGCGCCGTTGTAGTGCCGTTGCGAATTTTGTGTGCCATCGTATCTACCGTTCGCGGGAGATCGCGGAAGGTCGCCAGGTCTCGTGGTCGTAGCGATCGACGGCCCTGCCGGCGCCGGCAAGTCGACCGTCGCCCGCGGCGTCGCCCGCGCGCTCGGCTTCACCTATCTCGACAGCGGCGCCATGTACCGGTGTGTCGCGCTCGCGGCACTGGAGCGCGGCGGGGGAGAGCTGCCCGAGCACGATCGTGCGTTGGGGGAGCTGGCCCGCGCCGTCGTGATCGACTTTGGCGAGCCGTCCCGCGAAAGCCCTCCCGGGGCGCCACGGCCCGTCCTGCTCGACGGTCGCGACGTCAGCGCGGCGATTCGCACGCCCGAGGTCACCGAGGCCGCCTCCGTCGTCGCCGCCGATCCCGCCGTCCGCGCGGCGCTCGTGGCCAAGCAGCACGGCCTGATCGCTCAGGGAGACTGGGTCGCCGAGGGACGCGACATCGGCACAGTCGTCGCGCCCCACGCCGCGCTGAAGATCTTCCTCACCGCGGATCCGCGCGAGCGCGCACGCAGACGCGCCGCGGAGCTCGGCGCCGACCTCGACACCGTGCTCGCCGAGCAGACGATGCGCGATCAGCGCGACCGCACGCGCGAGCACAGCCCGCTGCAGGCCGCTGCCGACGCGGTCGAGCTCGATACCAGCGGGCTCAGCGTCGATGAGGTGGTGCAGCGGATTGCCGAGCTCGCGCGCGAGCGCTAGCCGGGGAGCGGGCGCGTCCCCAGTCATACTGGCCTGCATGAAGGTCGCCATCGTTGGCTATCCAAACGTGGGGAAGTCCTCGCTGATCAACCGTCTCACGGGCACACGCGAGGCGGTCGTGCACGAGCGCCCCGGCGTCACCCGCGACCGCAAGGAGCTCGACTGCGAGTGGAACGGGCGCCAGTTCAAGCTGATCGACACCGGCGGGATGGACTTCGAGGACGAGGATCCGCTCGCCGGCTCGATCCGCGACCAGGCGCGGGCCGGGATCGCCGATGCCGACGTCGCCGTCCTCGTCGTCGACGCGCGCGCCGGAGTGCGCCCCGGAGATGAGGAGATGGCCGACCTGCTGCGCCGGGCGCCTGTGCCCAGCATCGTCGCCGCCAACAAGTGCGACGGCGTCGCTGACATCCCACTTGCCGCGGAGTTCCATCGCCTCGGCCTGGGCGAGCCCACCGCCGTCTCCGCCGCTCAGGGACTTGGCTCGGGAGACCTGCTCGACCGCATCGTCGCGTTGCTCCCCGAGGACGAGCCCGAGCCCGAGGAGGGCACCGTCCGACTCGCCGTGATCGGTAGGCCCAACGTCGGCAAGTCCTCGCTCGTCAACCGCTTCCTCGGCGAGGAGCGCGTGATCGTCTCCGATCTCGCCGGCACCACGCGCGACGCGATCGACATGCCGCTGCTCGTCGGCGAGCGCAAGCTGATCCTCGTCGACACAGCCGGCATGCGCCGCCAGTCCAAGGTCGCCGACTCCGTCGAGTACTACACCGCGCTGCGCTCCCAGCGCGCCGCCGAGCGGGCCGATGTCGCGCTCGTCGTCTGCGATGCCGTCGACGGGGTCACGGCGCAGGACCTGCGTGTGGCCGAGCTCGCGATGAAGGCCGGCTGTGCGACAGCCATCGTCCTCAACAAGTGGGACCTGCAGGACTCCCCCGACAGCGACACCGGACGGCGGCTCGACCTCGAGCACGAGCGCGCGCGCGTCGCCGAAAAGCTCCGTCTGCGCCCGCGCGTGCTCACCGTCAGCGCCAAGACCGGCCGCCACGTCGCGCGCCTGTTGAGCGAGGCGATCGCGCTCGGCGACCGCATGTCCGGGCGCATCCCCACGCCCGAGCTCAATCGCTTCCTCGCCGAGACCACGCAGGCGCGCCAGCCGCCCGTGGGCACCCGCCGTGGGGCCGGCGGACACCGCCTGAAGCTGATCTACATGGCTCAGATCGGCGAGCGCCCGCCCCGCTTCGCGATCCAGGTCAACTCACGCACGCGCGTCACCCGCGACTACGCGTACTTCGTCGAGAACCGCCTCCGCGCCCGCTACGGCATGGACGGCGTGCCCCTGATCATCGACTTCGTCGAGCGCGGCCAGCGCGGGGGAGCCCGCGCCGCTTAGAACCTGGTCAAAGCGGGTTCTTAACGTAGACTTCTGCGACTTTTGCGCGCCCGCGCGGCGCCGAACCGTCATTCCCCCCACCTTCTGGAGCTGATCCCCAAACACATGACTGAGCTAAACGAGAACGAGTTCCTGTTCACCTCCGAGTCGGTCACCGAGGGCCACCCCGACAAGATCGCCGACCAGATCTCCGACGGCGTGCTCGACGCCGTCCTGCGCGACGAACCGTACGGTCGCGTCGCCTGCGAGACGCTCGTCAACACCGGTCTGGTGGTCGTCTCCGGTGAGATCTCCACCGAGACCTACGTCGACATCCAGGAGATCGCGCGCGAGACGATCCGAGAGATCGGCTACACCGATGCCGACCTCGGCTTCTCCGCCGACTCATGCGCTGTGCTCAACGCGATCGACAAGCAGTCGCCCGACATCGCCCAGGGTGTCAACAAGGCCCTGGAGACGCGCACCGATGCCGATGACGATGACGAGCTCGACGTGGCCGGGGCCGGCGACCAGGGAATGATGGTCGGCTACGCCAC
>Ga0209006_10000829_pt1 | contig 28486 bp, 26 predicted proteins | sample JacPin_JW_Ref_O2_FD_188567 | JGI IMG/M metagenome (GOLD analysis project Ga0209006, IMG submission 188567) | Forest soil microbial communities from Algoma, Ontario, Canada - Jack Pine, Ontario site 1_JW_Ref_O2 (SPAdes) (version 2) | ecosystem: Environmental > Terrestrial > Soil > Boreal...
GATGCTCGAGCCGATCGTCTCCACACCGCAGAGCCGGCGCGCGCCCAAGCGCGGGCGCCCGGGCGGCCCCCAGGGCCCATCGCGCGGATACATGCTGGCCGTCGGCGCGATCGGCGTGATCATCGTCGTGCTAATCGCGCTGCTGATCGCCGGCGGCAAATCGGGCAACAAGAAAACGACCTCGACTGTGGTCAGCACCCACGCGCCCTCCGTGCGCTCCAAACACAAAGCTGCCCGCGCCCCCGCGCGCCGGCACGTCTCGCCCAACGCGCTGGTTGCACTGGCTCTGAAGCCGACCGGCGCCGTGTACGTGTGCCTGATCGGCGACGACGGTCGCAAGCTGATCCCGGGATTGAACCTGCTGGCGGGCGAAAAGACGCCGACCTACCATGCCAAGCGCTTCGAGCTCACGCTCGGCAACAGCTCGGTGACGATGATCGTTGACGGCATCGGGCGGACGGTGGCCCCCTCGAGCGAAGCGATCGGCTACACGATCACAAAGGCCGACGGGCGACAGCCGCTGGCGGCCGCTCACCGTCCGACTTGCACGTGAGCGCGCGCGCAGGCATCGTCGTCACCGGCACGGAGGTGCTGACGGGTCGCGTCAGCGACCGCAACGGGCCGTGGCTTGCCGAACGTCTACGTGAGCTCGGCGTGGACATCGCCTACACGACGATCGTCGGCGATCGACCGCAGGACATGCGGGCGGCGCTCGCGTTCATGGCCGAGCAGGGTCTTGACCTCGTCCTCACGAGCGGCGGCCTGGGTCCCACAGCGGACGACATGACGGCTGAGGTCGTGGGGCGCTTCCAGGGTTGGGAGATGGTCCTCGACGAGGCGCTCTCGGGGCGGATCGCCGAGATCGTGGCGCCGCTGATGAAACGCTGGCCGAACATCGACCCCGAGGCGATTGCGATGGCCAACCGCAAGCAGGCGACCGTCCCGCTTGGAGCGACCGTGCTCGAGCCGGTCGGAACAGCCCCGGGGCTGGTCGTCCCTCCGGGTGAGACCGACGGGGCCGACACGCGCGCCCCGACGATCGTCGTGCTGCCGGGGCCGCCGCGGGAGCTACAGCCGATGTGGGGGCGGGCGCTGGAAACCGAGGCGCTCCAGGCGGCGCTCGGTGGCGCGAGCGAGCTCGTGCAGCGCACGATACGTCTCTTCGGGATACCCGAGTCGGAGATCGCGGAGACGCTGCGCGCGGCCGAGCGGGAGGGAGTGGAGCTCGAGCGCCTGGAGGTGACGACGTGCCTGAAACGCGGCGAGGTCGAGGTCGTGACGCGCTTCGCGCCGGAGGCACGCGACGCCTACGATGCGCTTGAAGCCCTGATCGCCGTTCGCCACGCGGACACGTTGTTCTCTCGCGACGGCAGCACGGTCGACCAGCAGGTCGCGGCGCTGCTGCTCGCCGGGCGCCCGGGTCGGCCCGCCTCACCACTGCGGCTCGCCACGGCCGAGTCGTGCACCGGCGGCCTGCTGGCGGCGCGGCTGACCGAGCTGCCGGGCTCATCGGAGTACTTCAACGGCGGGCTCGTCGTCTATGCAAACGAGGCGAAGGTCGCGCTGGCGGGGGTGCCGGCTGAGTTGATCGAGCGTCACGGCGCCGTCTCTGAAGAGGTCGCGAAGGCGCTTGCCGACGGTGCGCGCGCTGCGCTCGATGCGGACGTAGGCGTGGGAATCACCGGCGTCGCCGGTCCCGGCGGCGGCACCGAGCAGAAGCCGGTGGGTCTCGTGTGGGTGAGCGTCACGCTCGCCGCCTCCGAGGACCCATCCGAGCTCGTGGAGCTGACCCGCTCGATCAACCTGCCCGGCGGGCGCGCCGATGTACGCGAGCGCGCCACGACGATCGCCATGCATCTGGTGCGCCGCGCGCTCACTGGCTAGCATCGGTTGCGGCAATGTCGCGGGGTGTCACAGCCAGGTTGTTCGTGGCGGCCGAGCTGCCGCTGTGGGTGCGTGAGTGGCTCACCGAGTGGGCTCGCAGGGTGGCGGACGTCTCTCCCGGCCGGCGAGGAGGCATGCGGGTGCTGCCGGTGCAGTCGCTGCACCTGACGCTGTGCTTTCTCGGCAGTCGTCCGGTCGGTGAGATTGCCGCCCTCGCCGCGGCGGTGGGCTCCTACGAGGGGACTGCGTGCGAGCTGAGGTTGGGGGCGCCGCTGTGGCTGCCGGCGCGACGTCCACGCGCCCTTGCCGTCGAGGTTCGCGATTGCGAGGGCGAGCTGGCTCGTGTGCAGTCGGATCTCAGCGAGACGCTGGTGCGGGCCGGCTCGTGGGAACCGGAGCGTCGCCGGTTCAGAGCGCACATCACGCTCCTACGCATCGGTCGTGGCGTGTATGCGCCGCGCGGCTCCCGAGGAGATCGCGCACCCGCTGCGCCGGCGCCACTGCCGGCGACGCCGGGCCTAGAGTTCGCACCCGAGGCGATCGTCCTCTACCGTTCCTGGCTCGACGCGGACGGCGCCACCTACGAACCGCTGGCGCGCAACGAGCTCGTGCCGGCAGGCCGCTGAGCGGGCGCCGCGGCGCCCGTCTCTCAGCCTTCTATTCGCAGAGGAAGCTCGAGCTTTCGCCCGCGCTCGCTTCGCAGCTGTGTTCGTCGGAGCCGGAGGCCGGGATCTGGGCGCAGAAGGAGCTCCCGACTTCTTCGCATTCGGATTCCCCCGATTCGGATTCTTCTTCGCCTTCGCCTTCGAAGATCGCGCAAACGAGGCTTCTGCCGTTGCTGGAGCGCGTCGGTTCCGCTCCGTCTTCGCATTCCGGTTCGGAGCCGTCGGCGCAGGAGAAGGACCCACCGCTCGCCCGGGCCGGGGGGCTGCCGTCTTCGCAGTAGGCCGACGGCAGCGATGCCGGGATGCCCTGCTGGGGCGCCTTGGCGAGCGCGTGCTTGGAGCGATGCTTGCGCCCGTGCGCCTTGCCCTTGTGCGACGAGCGCTCGCAGGCGTGTGCGGTGCGCCTGGTCTTTGCGTGGGGCGTCGAGCTCGGACAACTTGCCGCTCTGCGCGTCTGTGCGAACGTCTGCGCGGGTCCGAGCAGCGCGGCCACGAGTGCGATCGCGCATGCGAAAAGCGTCAGGGTGGAGGTCAGGCGCCGGGTGGATTTATGGATAGACAAGGAGGGGCGGGGGGCGATCGTGCGGGAGTGGGGTCAGTAATCCATCGGCAACGCGAGCTCCGGGCGCGAGTGCGTCCAGGGACCCTGGACGTACACGCGCCGCGGATACGAACAAATGTTCCGTCCGCAGCGCCGTCTAGCTTCTTCTTTCCATCTCGACCGGAGGAGTAAGACGATGCCTGTGACCGACCAGGAGAAGGCCGCCAAGGCGCGCGACGCCGCGCTTCAGGGCGCGCTCACGCAGATCGAGCGCGAGTTCGGCAAGGGCTCGGTCATGCGCATGGGCGACGAGGGTGCGCAGGTGCGCTGCGACGCGATCCCAACCGGGGCGCTGTCGCTCGACCTGGCGCTCGGAATCGGTGGCGTGCCCCGCGGGCGCATCGTCGAGGTCTTCGGGCCGGAGTCCTCGGGTAAGACGACGCTGATCTACCACGTGCTCGCAGAGGCGCAGAAACTCGGCGGCGTGTGTGCGTTCATCGACGCCGAGCATGCGATGGACCCGCTGTACGCGAAAGAGATCGGTGTCGACATCGACGAGCTACTGGTCTCGCAACCCGACTATGGCGAGCAGGCGCTCGAGATCGCGGACATGCTCGTCCGCTCGGGCGCCGTCGACGTGGTGGCGATCGACTCGGTCGCGGCGCTCACACCGCGCGTGGAGCTGGAGGGCCAGATGGGCGATCAGACGGTGGGCGCGCAGGCACGCATGATGTCCCAGGCGATGCGCAAGCTAGCTGGCAACCTGAACCGCACGCAGACGCTCTGCATCCTCACCAACCAGATCCGCGAAAAGGTGGGCGTGATGTTCGGCTCGCCGGAGACCCAGCCGGGTGGGCGTGCGCTGAAGTTCTACGCCTCCCAACGTCTGGACATCCGGCGCATCGAGACGCTCAAGGACGGCACCGAGGCTGTCGGCAACCGTGTGCGCGTGAAGGTCGTCAAGAACAAGGTGGCCGCGCCCTTCCGCCAGGCCGAGTTCGACATCGAGTTCGGCAAGGGCATCTCCACGGCCGGCTGCCTGATCGACCTGGGCTTGGAGCACAACATCGTCTCCAAGTCCGGCTCGTTCTTCTCCTATGGCAACGACCGCCTCGGACAGGGACGCAACAACGCCAAGATCCACCTCGACGAGAACCCGGCGTTGGCGAAGGAGATCGAAGACAAGATCTACGCGGCGCTCGGCCTCGGAAAAGATCTGGTCACACCGATCGACCGCGAGAAGAACGCGACGCCACCGCCGATCGCCAGCGAACCGGCCGTTGCGGCTGCGTAGCCGCCGGGCGAGCCAGGCCCTGGGGTTCAGTCCATCTGAGCGAAGCGTGTGAGCGCGCCGGTCGGCGCGCCGCTCGCTTCGGCCGGCGAGCCAGCGACACGCCAGCTGCGGCTTTCCTGCGTGAGCGCATCCGCCAAGTCGCTGGCGCCCCAGTCGCCCTGGGTCGCTGGCGCCACGGCGGGCGCGACGGCGGGGAATTCCTGGGTCACCTGCGTGTCGAAGGCGGCTATCTCACCGTTCAGGTCGGGTGCGCCGGCGTAGACCTCCCCTGCAGGTGAGTCGAGCGGGCTGGGCTGTACAGGCGGCTGCTGTGGCACGAGCACCGGCGCCGGCGCGCCGAGGGAGTAGCGGAACTGGCCGCTCTCATCGGTGACCCAGAAGGCCTCGCCCCCGGCGGTCTTTTCGTGCAGGATCGAGCGATCGTAGTGTTCGGCGATCCGCACCAGCGCCTCCATGTCAGCGACGTCGATCACCGAGGTTCCGACCGTCTGTGCGACGTGACCGACGGGGACGATCATGTGGCCGTAGCGCGCACGGATGCTGGTCGCCTCGTCGCCAGGAGGCACGCGTAGACGCAGGAGCGCGAGCATCGCGAGGAGGCCGGCGATCACGATCGCGATCCCGATCAGCGCGATCGAGCGCGCCGTCGCGATCGAGAACCGCGCGACCTTGAAAGACAGAAACAACGGTTCGTAGCCCTTCGATGCCACGGAGCTGCTCGCGGACGGTTTGAAGACGCTCGCCGCGGACGGGTTGCTCGTGGCAGCACCGGAGCTGGCGGCGAGGGTTGGCTTGAGCTCGAGTTCGTTCACCGAGAATTCGAGAGCAGGCGAGAAGGTGGTGCTCAACGGCAGATGGTCCAGCTTTCCCGTGACGATCACATGCGGGATGATCGCCAGCGTATAGCTGCCGGTCACTTTCGTCGTTTTTTCCACGCTCCCGATCAACGCATGTAGCGAGGAGAGATTGAGTGTCGCGGAGAGGCCGCCGCGGTTGCCACGGAAGTACGTGGGCGGACCCAGCGGGAATGTCGTGGTCCAGCCGCTCGTCGAGGTCAGGGTCGCAGACAGCGACGCCTTGCCGCTGAGCGAGTGCGTGGCGGCGCTCGCGAAGCGGTAACCGAAGCGAAGGTGCACTTCGTTGAGGACGCGCGTGAAGAGAGGATCTCCGGTCACGGCGAGGTTGGAGGGGTAGGCGGGACCCGGGTCGGCGTCGGCGTAATAGGAGAACCTGCCGCTCTGCTTATACGGCACGGGGACTGTATGTGGCTTCGTTGCCGGACGGGTGAACGAGAGCACGGCTAGCATCACGAACGGGAGAAGCGCGATCAGCCCCAGCGCGAGGATCATCGTGACCGAATCCGAGGCAGGCATCGGCGAGTGGGTGGGACCGTGCTCAGAGCTTTGCCCGGCACGTCTCTGCCTGCGCCTGAGTCGACGGCGGCGCATGAAGACCCCACCCATGAGCAGCAGCAGCCCTGCGCCCACGAGGATTCCGACCAGCGCTGGTGAGCGGATCGACTCCATGGTCGCGCCCGCACCGGCGACGTGCAGCCACAGCGAGCCGATCAGCTGGCTGGCGGCAGGGTGTTCGAAGTCGATGAAGTCGTTGTTATCACCCTTGAAGATGTAGCGGTTACCGGCGCGTCCGATGATCCGGTGCAGCACGATCGTGTGAAGCTCTTTGTTGTGGTAGGCGACGATTTCGCCCACGTGGTAGCTGCTCTGGCTGCGTACGATCGCAAGGTCGCCCGTGTGAAAGCGGGGCTCCATGCTGACCCCGTGGGTGACGACGTAGGTCGTCGTGCCGCCGAGCTGGGCTGGGGCAAAGTAGAACCAAAGACACCCTAGGACGATGATTCCGAGGGTGGTGGCGAGGAGTTTTTTGGCGGGGTGGCGTCGCATTGCTTTGAGTTGGCCGTCACCCGTCCGTGGGGTAGTGGGCCAGAGGGCGGCCGGTGAGCCGGCCGCCCTCTGTACCTAGCGTCCTGCTGCCTTACGGTTCGATGATCGCCTTGCCTTCGCTTACTGCGGAGACGGTGAGCTCGTTACCTTCTTCGACAACTGTTTTGCCTTCGTTGTTGGCCACACCTGTGGCGGTGAATTTGTTGGCCGCGTGTGTGGTTGCGTTTTCCCACGCGCCTTCCCCGCCCTTGAATTTGCAGACAACTTCGGTTTCGGTTGCGCTGATGGCCGTGTACGGGGCCGGGCAGTCAATCCATTCGCCGGCTGCTGGCGTTTCTTCCTTGCTCAGCGCGACCGCGACATCACTCGGCTCGAGTTTTTCCGCGTTCGTGAGGATGACGTGCGCTTCGGTGATGTATTCACCGGACAGCGACCACGTGTAGCTGACGCCGCTCTCCGTGTAACCGCTGACCGTGTTGGTGCCACCACCGGCTGCCTGCGCCGGAATGGTGTTGCTGGCCGTGAACGCAAACGCGCCCACGCCGATTACGCCTGCGAGCACGAATGCGCACAGGCCGGCTATCTTTCGCTTACGGCTAGCGAAGGTTCGCTTGCCAATACGCATGGACACTTCGAGCCCCCTTGCTTGGTTTTCATGGACACAGGCGTGTCCTCGCGGGGCAAATCGGCGCGTTCTTACTGAGGCTTTAGGTCTGTGGCATCGGTTGCAATCGCTCAGGGGGCATCCGCTGCGGCGTCGAAGCCGTTCGAGGGCTCTACCTTCAAGCTCTTCGCGGCAATCGAGCGCGTAAAGCCGATGCGTACGTGGCGCAGGCAGCATCCAGGTAATCGGCCGGCAGGACGCAAACAAGACCGAGGGGTACGCTTCTCACGGGCAGTACCGACCCCGATCCCTGAAACGGCCTGAGCATTGCGCTACCACCTGACGACGTTTGGCTGCCAGATGAACGAGCACGACTCCGAGCGCATGAAGGGGATGCTCGAGTCGCTCGGTTACGCACAGGCCGAGGAGCGCGCGCAGGCGGACCTAATCCTCTTCAACACGTGCTCGATCCGCGAGACCGCGGACAGCCGCTTCCTCGCGCACCTGGGGGAGGCCAAGCGTCTGAAGCGCGAGCGTCCTGAGCGGATCGTGGGCGTCGGCGGCTGCTGGGCGCAGTCGGTCAAGGAGGAGGTGTTCCAGCGCTTCCCGTTCGTGGACGTGGCGTTCGGGCCCGGCCAGGTGCACAAGCTCGCGGAGTTCCTCACGAGCGAGTCGCTGAGCGCGCAGGGCTACTTCGAGTTCGAGGGGTTCACGGGCCACCTCCCCGCGCACCGCGAGCGCGCGTTCCAGGGATGGGTGCAGATCAGCGTCGGCTGCAACTGCGCATGCTCCTACTGCATCGTGCCCTCGACGCGGGGGCGGGAGGTCAGCCGCCCAGCTGAGGAGCTGGTGGCGGAGGTGCGTGCGATGGCTGTGGACGGCGTCAGGGAGGTCACGTTGCTGGGGCAGAACGTCAATTCCTACGGCCGCGACCTGCGCTCACGCGGCGAGCGCGCGGCGAGCTTCGCGGGGCTGCTGGGGATGCTCGACGCGATCGACGGCATCGATCGCATCCGCTACACGAGCCCGCACCCGAAGGACATGCGCGAGGACGTGATCCGGGCGCATGCGGAGCTGGCGAGCGTCTGTGAGCATATCCACCTGCCGCTGCAGTCGGGCTCGAGCCGGATCCTGAAGGCGATGCGACGCACGTACGACCGCGCCCGCTACATGGACCGCGTGGCGATGATCCGCGAGCACGTCCCCGACGCGGCGCTCACGACGGACATCATCGTGGGCTTCCCGGGGGAGACCGACGCGGACTTCCGCGAGACGCTGGAAGTGGTCGAGGAGGTCGGCTACGACAGCGCCTTCACGTTCATCTTCTCGCCGCGGCGCGGCACCGCGGCGGCTGAGCTCACCGACGGCGTGGTCGCCCACCCGCTGAAGGTCGAGCGGATGCAGGAGCTCGTCGATCTCGTGCAGCGCAAGGCGCGCGAGCGCGCACAGCGCTTCGTGGGGCGCACCCTGGAGGTGCTCGTGGAAGGGCCCTCGCGGACCGACCCCGAGCTGCTGCGCGGGCGCACGCGCCACAACAAGGCCGTGAACTTCGCCGGGCTGTCCGTGCCGGGCGAGCTGGCGGAGGTGGAGATCGTGCGCGCCACCAGCCAGACGCTGGCCGGCGAGCAGTGGCTGCCGGTCGGCGGTCCGCCCGTGCGCGTCCTGTAGCTCAGGCGGGCACCGGAGAACGCGCGTCGGTGGCCACGCACACGCGGTCGCGGCCCTCGCGCTTGGCTTCATAGAGTGCCGCGTCCGCGCGCGCGAGCTCCGATGCGTAGTCGAAGGTCGCGCCGCGTGCAGACAGGGACACTCCGAAGCTCATCGAGAGCGAGACGCCGGGACCGAGCGGGTCGGTGCAGACGGCTTCGCGCAGGCGCTCGGCGAGCTCTTCGGCGCTCTGCAGGTCGGCTCCCGGCAACAGCACCAGAAACTCCTCGCCCCCGAGGCGATAGGCGAGGTCGAAGGCGCGCAACTGCTTGCGCAGCACGTAGGCGACGTCCTTGAGCACGGCGTCGCCGACCGGATGTCCGTAGGTGTCGTTGACGGCCTTGAAGCGGTCGATGTCGCCCACGATCAGCCCGATGGGCTCGCCGGTGACAGCGGCCTGCTCGGTCAGCTCCTGGACGCGTAGCGCCAGAGCGTGACGGTTGAGCATGCCCGTGAGCTGGTCGATCACGGCGGCGCTGCGGTGCTTTATGTCGGACTCCATGAGCGGCGTGGAGAGCACCGCCGCGCAGAGGATGAGCGCCACGGGGATGATCAGCAGCACAGGATTCGCGAGCACGGTATGGGTGTCTCTGCCAAAGCCGACGGCGAACGCGAGCGCCACGCTGATGGACACGCCGACGATCACGCCGCGTGTGGAGAAGCGACTGCTGAGCGTCAACACCGGAATCGCCAGCAGTGGTAGGGCGCCGGTTCCATGCGGGCCGCTGAGAGCCACGGCAATCGCGATCGTGAGCACGGACCCAACCCACGCGCCGAACATCAGCAGCTCAGGTCGAGCCAGCTTCGGCATCATCAGGTCGGCGGCGGCGAACCCGCCCATGATCGTGACGACGAAGCCGAGCGGCCACCAGCCCAGCCAAGGGCTCGCGGCAAGGATCGCGAGCGCCATGATGATCGCCGCGCGGCGACGCACGGGGCGGATGCGCTCCTCCATTTCGAGCATGCGCTGGCGATCGAAGTCGTCGTGGCAGAGCCAAGAGATCGGCGTCGTTCTACTCGCCTCGGGGACGAAGTCCATCCGCTCTGGCTCGGCTCTCGCTAGCACATCGATGATCGGCCAGGAAAGCCTCTGGACAGACGTTCGGCCCGCGCATAGGATCGGGCCGACCCCAGGGGAGGAACACACCGCACGTGAGAATGCGCGCCGCCGTACTCGAGGAGTTCGCCAAGCCGCTGGTCGTGCAGGAGGTCGAGCTGGCCGATCCCGGGCGCGGCGAGGTGCTCGTGCGCCTGCATGCCTGTGGCGTCTGCCACACCGACATGTACACCGCCTCCGGCGTCGATCCCTCGGGCTATGCGCCGACGGTCCTCGGGCACGAGGGCGCAGGCGTGGTCGAACGCTGCGGCGAGGGCGTCTCGCTGCTGCGCGAGGGCGACCACGTGGTGACGCTGTTCTCGCCCCAGTGCGGCGAATGCGTGCACTGCGTGAACCCCGCCACGAACCTCTGCCTGGCGATCCGCGAGCAGCAGAACCTCGGCTACCTGCCCGACGGCAGTACGCGCCTTTCGCGCGGTGGCGAGCCGCTTCGCCACTTCATGGGAACCTCGACCTTCGCCGAATACACGGTGATGCCGGAGATCGCGCTCGCGCGGATCGACCCCGAGGCGCCGCTCGACCGAGCGTGCCTGTTCGCGTGTGGCCTCTCCACGGGCCTTGGTGCGGCGATGAAGACGGCGGCGGTCACCGCAGGCTCGACGTGCGTGGTGTTCGGCGCCGGCATGGTCGGTCTCGGAGCGGTTGCGGGCTGTCGTCTGCAGGGCGCCGAGCGGATCGTCTGCGTCGACCTCTCCCCGGAGCGCCTGGAGCTCGCGCGAGCCCAGGGCGCCACCGATTTGATGCTGGGTGGGCAGGACAGCGTCGCGCGCATCCTCGAGATGACGGGCGGCTTCGGCGCGGACTACACGTTCGAGGCGACCGGGAACGTAGAAGTGATGCGCCAGACGGTGGAAGCGGCGCGCATGGGCTGGGGCCTTTGCACGGTCTGCGGCGTGGCGGGACGGGGTGAGACACTCGAGATCGTGCCGCGCCTGTTGATCACCGGCCGCCGCGTCTGCGGCTCATCCTTCGGCGGTTTGAAGGGACGTGAGGACGTCCCGGCGCTCGTGCGCCTCTACCTCGACGGCGAGATCGACGTCGATCCGTTCATCTCACACCGGTTGACCCTGGACGACGTGAACCGTGGCTTTGAGCTGATGCAGGCCCAGGAGGGCATCCGTAGCGTCATCGAGCTCTGAGCCCGCGTTGGCGGCGACGCAGACCCGGTTGCGTCCGTGGTGCTTGGCGCTGTAGAGGGCAGCGTCGGCGACGGAGAAGACGGCGGCGTAGTTGAAGCGCTCCCCGTGCTCGGAGGCGCCGACGCCGAGGCTCATCGTCACCTGCACGCCTTCGCCCACCGGAGAGTCGGCCACCCGCTCGCGCAGGCGCTCGGCGAGCTCGGCCGTCTGCTCCAGGTCGGAGCCTGGCACGAGGATCAGGAACTCCTCGCCGCCGAGCCTGTAGGCGAGGTCGAACGCTCGCAGCTGCTTGCGCAGGACGTAGGCGACGTCCTTGAGCACCGCATCGCCGGCGGCGTGTCCGCGCGTGTCGTTCACCTGCTTGAAGCGGTCGAGGTCGGCGACGATCACACCGACGGGCTCGCCAGTGACGCTCGACTGCTGGGCGAGCTCCTGGACGCGCACCGCCAGTGCCTTGCGGTTGAGCATCCCCGTCAGCTGGTCGATGACGGCGTCGCTGCGGTGCTGGATGTCTGACTCCATCAAGGCTGTGGAGAGCACTGCAACGGACAGAATCAGGGCGATCGGCGCGATCAGGATCTGCGGGCCGCTGGTGACGGCATGGGCATCCACGCCGAACGCCACGGCGAGCGTGGCCAGCACGGCGATCACAACCCCCGCCACGACCCCGCGCATGGGAAAGCGCGAGCTGAGCGTGATCACCGGGATCGCCAGCCAGGAGAGCGCGGTGTCGCCCGGGCGGCCCTCGAGCGAGACCGCGCCTGCGATCGTGAGCTCGCTGCCGATCCAAGCCGCGAACATCAGGTACTCGGGTCGCTTCATGCGCGGTGTGAGCGCGTCCGCGGCGGCGAAGAACAGGGCAGCGGGGATCAGGAACAGCAGCGGCCACCAGCCGAGCCATGGTGCGCCAACCCCGATCGCCACGGCGAGGATTGCGAGCGTCTTGCGCCGCACCGAGCGCACGCGATCGTCCATGTCGAGCATGCGCTCGCGATCGAAATCCTCGCGGCAGAGCCAGGTGGTGCTGGTCGTCCTGCGTTGCGGATGCGGTGTGTGCTCGCCATCCATGTGTCATCGCTCGGCTGTGACGATCCGCACGATAACCGTCTGTGCCCTCTCTGGACACGTTGACATGGGTGGAAATTCATGTCTCCAACGGCCTCGCGGCCGGAGCTGTCCGCACGCCGCGAGGCCTACGGAGAGCTACTGATAGCTCGCACCGGCGGGGCTTGGCACGTAGCTCGCTCCGGATTTCGAGCTTTCGCTGGAGCTCGAGCCGCTCGAGCCCATGTTCGGGCACGGCGTGGAGCCCGATTTCGACGTCCCAGACTTCTGGGCAGGTGCCGTGCCGCTCCTCGACGGCGTCGTGGATGCTGAGCTGCTCGACGAGGCCGCAGGCGTGGCCGACGTTGTTGTCGACGGCGTCGTTGCGGTGCTCGATGAAGCGGCGTTGGCTATTCCTGCTGCGGCGCCGCCGGTAGCGAGCGCTCCCGCGACCATCGTCGCGCCGAGCATTTTCGAGATTGTCATGAGATCGAACCTCCTGGATCGATTGCTGGGATGTGAGGCCATGGTGCGCCGCCTGGCTAAGTCGCAGGGCGGGCGCCCCGTAGGCGTTGCGTAAGGGCGACGGTGCCCCAGTCGGTGTCGATCTATGCGAACATACGTTCGTGCGCTGGAGCAACCTCACGATCGACGGCGATGAGCAGCGCCAGCTCCCCGGCTACCGCGATCCGGCCGCGATTCGGCGCTTCGACGCTCCGGAGGCGCTCGACATGCGCTTTTACGAGGTCCACGCCAAGTCGGTGCTCAACCGTGTCCCCGAGCGCTCGCAGATGCCGTTTCGCTGGACGATCAACCCCTACCGGGGTTGCAGTCATGCGTGTGCCTACTGCCTGGGGGCGGACACGCTCGTGCTGATGGCAGACGGTGGCACGAAGCGGATCGCTGAGCTCGAGGTGGGCGAGACGATCTACGGGACCGAGATCCGAGGCGCGTACAGGAGGCTGGTGGCGACACAGGTACTCGACAAGTGGTCGAGCATCAAGCCCAGCTACGTCGTCGCGCTGGAGGACGGGACCGAGCTGGTCGCCAGTGGCGATCATCGCTTCCTCACGCAGCAGGGCTGGAAGCACGTGAAGGGAGCCCAGGGCGGTGCGCAGGTTCGGGCCTATCTCACGGTCGGCTCCCGGCTGCTGGGCCTCGGCGACTCGCTCCCTGGCGTTGACGCCGTCGTGAACAGCGACGTCGGCTTGCGGGTCGTGTCGATCCAGCCGAGCGGCTCGACGAAGCGCCTCTACGACATCACCACGGGCACGGGCGACTTCATCGCTAACGGCGTGGTGAGTCACAACTGCTTCGCCCGCCCAACCCACACCTACCTGGACTTCAACGCGGGCCGCGACTTCGAGCGCGAGATCGTGGTGAAGGTGAACGCACCGGAGGTCCTGCGCGTGGAGCTGGCCAAGCCCTCGTGGAAACGCGAACACGTGGCGCTGGGGACGAACACGGACCCTTATCAGTGGGTAGAGGGCCGCTACAAGCTGATGCAGGGCATCTGGGAAGCGCTGAGAGACGCGGGCAACCCGTGCTCCGTGCTGACGAAGTCGCCGCTGCTGTTGCGTGACCTGCCGCTGATGCTGGAGATCGCCGAGCGTGCGAGCTTCAGCGCGTGCCTGTCGATACCGACGCTCGATGAGAAGGCGTGGCGGGCGACTGAGCCGCACACGCCGAGCCCGCGCGCGCGGCTGGAGGCGGTGGCGGAGCTCAACCGGGCGGGGATACCAACGGGCGTGCTGATCGCGCCGTTGATGCCGGGCATCAATGACGCCCCGCACCAGGTGGAGCCGCTGATGGACCTGGCGGCGCAGGCGGGTGCGACGAGCATCGGCGGTATCGCGCTGCATCTGCGGGGCGAGGTGCGAGGCGTCTTCATGGACTGGCTGCGCTCTCAGCGCCCGGATCTCGTGGAGAGATACGAGCAGCTTTATCGCCGGGGCGCCTATGCGCCCCGTGAGGAACGTGCGCGCCTGGCGCGGATGGTGCGACGGGGAGAGGGCCCGGGCGCTTTCAGGCGCAGCCTGCGAGGGGCGATGGTGGAGGAGGAGGAGCGCGAGCAGCCGGATCTGGACTTTGGCTCACCATTGCCACTAGCGCGCCAGCAGACGCTTTTCTGAGCGGGCGCGCACCGGGAGCTTCGCTGCGATCGTGATCTACTACGGCGGCACCGATGACGTCCACCGGACCGAGACCAATCAACGCCGACGCGGTGATCGCGCTGTTCGGCCCGACGGGCGTCGGCAAGACGGCGGTCGCGGTCGCGCTTGCACAGAGGCTGGCAGCGCGCGGCGAGGACCCAGTGGCGGTCTCGGCGGACGCGCTGCAGGTGTACCAAGGCTTGGAGACGCTCACCGGGGTGGCGAGCGCCCGGGAGCGAGCGCTGCTGGAGCATCGCCTGGTGTCGTTCTTGCCCGTGGACGCGACGTTCAGCGCGGGTCAGTATGCCCAGCTCGCCCACGCCGAGATCGACGAGCTGCTGGCGGCGGGCAGGCGCCCGATCGTGGTGGGCGGGACGGGGCTGTACCTGCGCGCGGCGCTGACCGAGCTGAGCCTGCGTCCACCCCCGCCGGAGGGCGTGCGCGAGCGCTGGACTGCGGAGCTGGAACGCGCCGGCGCGCCGGCGCTGCACGCGCAGCTGGCCTCCCGCGCGAGCTGGGCCGCTGAGGGGATCGATCCGAACGACCGCCAGCGGATCGTACGCGCGCTGGAGCTCTCAGACCTGGGGGAGCTCGAGCCGCCAGACGGCCCGTCGCAGCTGTGGAGCGAGGAAATGCGCCACCCGACGCTGCTGGTGGGGCTGACGATGGAGCGCGAGGCACTGTATGGGCTGATCGACGCGCGTGTGGAGGCGATGGTGGCGGCCGGCGTGCTGGAGGAGGTTCGCAGCGCGCATGCGGCGGGCGCCTCCGAGACCGCGCGCAAGGCGCTTGGCTTCGAAGAGCTGCTGGGCGGCGACGTGGAGGCGATGAAGCGGCGTACGCGCAACTACGCCAAGCGCCAGGTCACGTGGATGCGCAAGCTCTCGGGCGTGCGCGTGCTCGACGTGACCCGGCGCGATCCGGACGCGGTCGCGGATGAGATCGTGCAGCTGCTCGGGATTGCTCCCGCAGCCTCCTGACTAGACTCCGGCGCGCGATGGCGCCGATGAGATTCGAGAAGTGGCAGGCACTGGGCAACGACTACCTGATCGTGGAGCGTGATCAGCTCCCCTTCGAGCTGACGTCAGCGCGCGTGCGAAAGCTGTGCGAGGGGCACTTCGGCATCTACGCGGATGGTGTGCTGCTGCTGTCGGCGCCGAGCGACGCCGCGCACGTCGCGGACCTGCGCATCTTCAACCCGGACGGCTCGGAGGCGGAGCTGTCGGGCAACGGCGCGCGCGAGGCGATCCTCTATCTGCGCAGGCGCGGGTGGACCGAGGAGGACGCCTTCGCGATTCACACGGTCGCGGGGGAGATCCGCCCACGAATCACGGGTCTGGACACGTGCAGGGTGGACATGGGCCGCGCGAGCCTCGCCTCCGCGGATTTTCCCGGGGGACCGCAGGACGGTCGCGGGACGGTCTTCTCCGCCGGGCGCGACTGGTCCTTCCAGCACGTATCGATCGGCAACCCACAGTGCGCGATCCACGTGGACACGCTCGATCAGCTGGAGGCACTCGATCTGCCGACGATCGGCCCGGCGATCGAAGGCGACGCGCAGTTCCCCAACCGCACGAACGTGTCGTGGTTCACAGAGCTCGATCTGGATGACGGAATCCCACCCACCGCACCCACCCGCATACGCGCGCGGATCTTCGAGCGCGGTGTGGGGGAGACGCTCTCCTCGGGCACGGGCGCGACGGGAGCGGCGGTGGCCCACACCCGCGCATACGAGCCGCCGCTGAGGCCGAGCGCCGTGACCGTTGTGCTCGACGGCGGCGAACTGGAGGTCGAGGTGGGCGAGGATCTGCACATCAACCTGACAGGCTGGGCGCGACCGGTGTTCGAGGGGCGTATCAGCGAGGAGTTCGAAAAGGAGCTGCATGAAACCGAGTGAGAGCCCATTGCAAAGAGACCGGCACGCCCGGATGCCCGCCCTGACGCGGCGCTGGATCGCCACGTGCCGGCTCGGTCGTGCCACCAGCACGACCTTCACCGCCCCGCGACGCCCAGCTTGGTCATGACGGGCCCCGACCGCACCGCCTTCTTTGCAAAGGGCTCCAAGCGCCTGGAGCGCATCCCGCCGTACGCGTTCGCCCAGCTGGAGCGCAAGATCGCCGACAAGCGCGCCGCGGGGGTGGACGTGATCAGCCTGGGCATCGGCGACCCGGACCGCCCGACGCCGGCGCTGATCGTGGAGGCGATGCAGGAGGCGGTGACGGAGCCTGAGACGCACCGCTACCCGAGCAACCGGGGACGCGCGGACTTCAGGGGCGCGGTGCGCGACTTCTACGAGCGCCGCTTCGATGTGAAGCTCGACCCGGAGAGCGAGGTGATCCCGGCGATCGGCGCGAAGGAGGCGATCTTCAACCTGAACCTGGCGTTCCTGGACCCGGGCGACTACGCGCTGGCGGCGGACCCGGGATATCCGGTCTATACGGGCGGGCCGTGGCTGGCGGGCGGCGAGCCGGTGCTGATGGCGCTGCAGCCGGAGCACGGCTTCGTGCCGGACCTGGGGGCGATCGACGAGGACGTGGCGCGCCGCGCGAAGCTTATGTTCCTGAACTACCCGAACAACCCGACGGGCGCGGTCGTGCCAGAGGGCTTCTTCGAGCGTGTGGTGGACTTCGCGCGCTCCTACGAGATCCTCGTGGTCCACGACAACGCGTACTCGGAGATCGTCTTCGACGGCTATCACGCTCCGTCGTTCCTGCAGACGCCGGGCGCGAAGGACGTGGGCATCGAGGTGTTCTCGCTGTCGAAGGGCTACAACATGACCGGTTGGCGCTGCGCGGTGGTGGTGGGAAACGCGCAGGCGCTCCACACGTATTGGCAGTTGAAGACGAACATCGACTCGGGGCTGTTCGAGGCGGTGCAGCTGGCGGGGATCGCGGCGCTCTCGCCGGAGGCGGACGCGGAGGTGGCCTCGATGAACGAGCTCTATCGCCGCCGTCGCGATCTCGTGTGCGACGCGCTGCACGAGATCGGGGTGCAGGTGCGCCCGCCGCACAGCACGATCTACGTGTGGGCGCCGGTGCCGGAGGGCTTTGCCAGCTCTGAGGCTTACTGCGAGCACGTGCTCGAGCGCACGGACGTTGTGCTGGTCCCCGGCTCGGTGTACGGCCCCGCGGGCGAGGGCTGGTTTCGGATCTCGCTGACGACGCCGGACGATCGCCTGCTGGAGGCGGTCAAGCGCCTGGGCACGCTCGGGGGTTGACGTTTGTGGGAGACGCGGTGGCGCGTGCTTCGCACAGCCGAAGCTTCACCGGTCATAACACTTTGCGGCGTATCGATGGTCCTAGACTGAGTGGTGAATGGATAGGAGCCGCAACGGCCGTAGCGCCGTAACACCAGGACCTTCAGAGTGGGCCGGCAACGGCACGCAGCCGGCGCAGCGCGCGCGTCAGCGCGCGTTCTGCATCGCGGCGCTTCCGGAGGGCGAGGATCTCTCAGAGCTCGAGGAGCTGTTGCGCACGGCGGGCGTGGCGGTCGTGGGCGAGATGGTCCAGCGCCGCGAGCAGCCGCACGCGAACACCTACCTGGGGCCGGGCAAGGTGGCGGAGGCGAAGGTGGCGGCGGCGGCATGCGACGCGAACGTGATCGCGTGTGACGACGAGCTGAGCGCGCGCCAGGAGCGCAATCTGGAGGAGGCGCTGGGCCTGCCGGTGGTGGACCGCACGACGGTAATCCTGGATATCTTCGCCGCGCACGCGAACAGCGCCGACGGAAAGCTCCAGGTGGAGCTGGCGCAGCTGGAGTACAACCTCGCGCGCATGCGCGGCCTGTGGACCCACCTGGAGCGTCTGGGCGGCGGCATCGGCACGAGGGGCCCTGGTGAGACGCAGATCGAGACCGATCGACGCCTGGCGCGCAACCGCATCTCTGTCCTGCGCAAACGCCTGGAGCACGTGAAGGGCACGCGCGCGGTGCAGCGTGCTGAGCGTGAGCGCGCGGCGTTGCCGACGATCGCGCTGGTGGGCTACACGAACGCCGGCAAGTCGACGTTGCTGAACGCGATGACGGGATCGGAGGTCGGGGTCCGCGATCGTCTGTTCCACACGCTTGACCCGACCACGCGCACGCTGAAGCTGACGGGTCGCTCCTACCTGCTGACGGACACCGTGGGCTTCATCTCGAAGCTGCCCCATCAGCTGGTGGACGCATTTGCGGCGACGCTCGAGGAGACAAGCCGCGCGGAGCTGCTCGCGCACGTACTCGACGCCTCCGCGCCAGAGCTCCAACGGGAGACCATGCAGCGCTCGGTGGAGGAGACCCTGGAGGAGATCGGCGCGGGTGAGACCCCGCGGCTGCTCGTCTTGAACAAGGTGGACCTGCTCGACGAGGAGGAGCGCGACGAGCTGCGCCTGCGCTACCCGGACGCGGTGCTCGTCAGCGGCGTGACCGGCGAGGGTCTCGATCAGCTGGGTGAACGGATCGAGCACGAGCTCGCACACACGCTGCGCCCGCTGGATCTACTGGTTCCCTACGCGGACGGTGGCAGCCTGGCGGAGCTGCACGAGCTTGCTGGCGAGGTCACGCGCGAGGACACCGCCGAGGGCGTGCGCGTCCACGCGCTCGTGCCCGCGCGTCTCGCGGGGCGCTTCGCGCGCTTCGCGGTCGCGACCTAGGAAGTCCTCTCAGCTTCCCGTGCGCTCGCGCGGCGTGTGCTGGATGCGCGCGCGGCCGAGGCCGATGACGTGCATCTCGCTCTCGTGCGCGCAGACGGCGACCTGCTCGACCTCGTTGTTCAAGGTGCGCCGCAGCGCGACGAAGGCGACGGCGCCGATCACGGCGGGCACGCTGAGCGCGATCGCACGGTAGGCGAGTACGGCGCCCGCGGCGGAGGTGATGGAGACGTGGTAGAGCACGAGCGTGCCGAGCAGCCCGGCGTCGACGCCGCCGAGGCCGCCGGGTACGGGGATCAGGCCGCCGAGCTCTCCGATCAGGTAGGCGAGCGCGAGGATCGCGATCGGCGGGCTCGACCCGAGCGCGTGAAAGCCGGCCCACAGGATCAGCACGTCGAAGACGAGGTAGGCGAGCAGGCCCGCGATCAGGATCGCGTTGCCCTCGCGCAGCAGCGCGAGCGACTCGTCGACGCCGTCGGCGAGCGCGGCGAGTCCCTTGACGGCGGCGAGCGCCCGTTTGGAGCGCAGGTGGGTGCCGGAGTCGCGTTTGCGCTGTTCGTAGCGGCGAGCGAGCCGGCCGCCGGCGATCGTGCCCGCCACAGCGATTGCAGCGATCGCGGCGGGCAGCGCGGTGAGCAGCAGGTTGGACTCTCCGCCGAGCACGCCGACCGCGAGCGCGAGACCGAGCACGATCACGCCGAGGACGTTGGGGAGGCTCGTGAGCAGGAAGAAGGCGACGGTTCGCTTGGCGATCTCCTCCCCGGGCATGCCGCCGCGTTTGAGCGCCCACGCGCCGAGCGCGAGGCCGCCGGCGCCGCCGGTGGGCAGCAGCGCGTTCGCGCCGAACTCGGACATGCCGATCTGGGTGCTCACGCGCCAGCTCATGCGCCGGCAGAAGGTCATGCGAAAGACGGCCACGTAGCCGAAGCCGGAGATCACCTTCAGCAGTGCGCCCGCGGCCAGCCAGCCGGGGCTCGCGTGCGCGAGGCGCGTGCGCAGCCCGCTGAGGCCGGGCACCAGCGTGACGACGGCGACGACGACGACCAGCAGGCCGAGCGCGATCAGCACGCGCGAGCGCAGCTTGCGGCGACTCAGCCCTTCGGGGACGTCTAGGTCTTCGGAGTGGACATCCGCGACATCTTCTGGATCGCGCAGCACATCTCCATCCTCGCACTCACGGCGAGCATTCCCGGGTCAGTTGGGTGGAGACGCACGTTGAGTCGATCGTTGCGCGTCTGCTCACGCCGCTCAGCGATCGTCGCCGCTGCCCGAGAGCACGCCGCGACGCTGCCTGGAGAGCAGCTTCTGGAGGTTCGTGTCGGCGATCTCATCGAGCTCGAGCCCGAGCTCGGTGGCGAGCTGGGAGACGTACCAGAGGACATCGCCGAGCTCCTTGGCCATCGCTGACCGGCGCTCGTCGGTGACCTGGCCTGCGTCGTCGCGGATCGCCTTCTTGGCGTGCTCGGCGACCTCACCGGCCTCGCCCGCGAGCCCGAGGGCGGGGTAGGTCAGCCATGCCTCGCGCGGGTACTCGGCGGTGCGCCGCGACAGGCGCTGGTATTCAGCGAGATCCATTACGCGATCCTAGGCCCCCAGCCGCGCCCTTGCCGGGCGCGAACGCCGAGTTTCCGAACGCCCAGGCTTCACTCTCACCAGGTCTTTGCGATCAGGTCGGCCCAAGCAGGCCGCCGCGCTTCACCGAGCGCACGATCGGGACGGTCTCGATGCGCTCGATCCCGGTCAACCGCGCGATGCGGGTGGTGAGATAGGTGTAGAGGGCGGCGGTGTCCGCGCAGACGACCGACGCGTAGAGGTTGCTGGCGCCGGTGGTGGCTGCGACGTAGGCGGTCTCGGGGTGTCCGGCGAGCGCCTCACCGACTGCTGCGAGCTGGCTGGGGGCGACCGACAGCCACACCATCGCGCGTACGTGCAGGTCGAGCAGTGCCTGGTCGAAGTCGACGTCGAAGTAGAGCGTGCCGTTCGTCCGCAGCTCGGCGATCCTGCGCCGGACGGTGGTCTGGGAGGCGTCGGTGGCTGCCGACAGCTCGGCGAACGTCGCGCGGCCGTCGTGCTCGAGCAGCGTGAACAGCTTGCGATCGACCGCGGTGAGCGAGACAGGCCCGTCGGCGTCGAGGACGGGTGGGCGGCGCAGGCGTGCGACCTGCGCCTTGCTCAGCGACCCGAGCTTGTTGATCAGACCGGCAGGATCTCCGAAGAACGTGTGCAGGACGCAGTGAGCGGTCATCGCCACGACGAAGCGGTTGCGTGGCAGCGTCTGCAGCAACAGGCGGTTGTCCTGCTCGCCGCTGGTGGTTCTCACCACGCAGACGATCTCGGTGCCGCCGGAGGTGAGGCTGATCCATGAGGTGTCGGGTCTGCGGGCGAGCGCGTCGGCGGCGGCCGCGGCGGCGTTGGGCGTGCACTGGACGCGCACGATCCAGCGGGTGTCACGCAGGCGCTGGGCGTCGCTGAGGCCGCGAACGCGCAGCCTACGCGCGTCGTGAAGGCGGCTGTAGCGCCTGGCGATCGTCTGGTCGGAGACCCCGAGAACGTCGGCGATCGTGCTGAACGGCGCCCTGCCGTCGAGCTGAAGCGCGTGCAGGAGCTGGGTGTCGAGCAGGTCGGGCATCGGATATCACCATAAATCTACATTCAAAGGTCGAAGTTCGCCCTTTCTGAGCAGATGGCCGGAACAAGACAGGCATCGTGTGAAAGATGGTGGTGAATCCCAGCTGCCGGCGGTGGCACCCGCCGCCCTTCGACACAGGAGATCCATGGACACCATTGCCGTACCGAACCGAGGCCGCTGGTGGCCGCTGGTGGCCATCTGCCTCGGCACCTTCATGCTGCTCGTCGACGTCACGATCGTGAGCGTTGCGCTGCCGTCGATGGCCTCCGACCTGAACGCGAGCCTCTCATCGCTGCAGTGGGTGGTCGACGCGTACGCACTGTCGCTAGCCGCGCTGCTGCTGCTGAGTGGGTCGCTAGCCGACCGCTTCGGCAGGCGTCGCATCTTCCAGGCCGGCCTGATCCTGTTCGCGAGCGCGTCGCTGTGCTGCGCGATCGCCCCGACCGCCGCCCTGCTGATCGCTGCTCGCGCCGTCCAGGGGGTGGGGGCGGCGGCGATGTTCGCGACGAACGCGGCCCTGCTGAACGCCACCTACCAGGGCCAGGATCGCGGCGTCGCCTTCGGCGTCTGGGGCGCGGTGACCGGCGCGGCTGCGGCGCTCGCACCGATCCTGGGCGGTGTCCTGATCGACGCGTTCGACTGGCGTGCGATCTTTCTCGTGAACCTCCCGATCGCGGCCGTGGCGGTCGTCATGACCCAGCGCGTGCTCTCCGAGTCCCATGGCCACAGGGGCAAGCTCGACTGGCTGGGAGCGTTCTGGTTCACCCTCTCCGCCGGCGGCGTGACGTACGCGCTGATCCACGGTGGCTCGGCCGGCTGGGGCGCGACGACGACGATCGTGGCGTTCGCCATCGCTGCGGTGGCGCTGATCGTGTTCCTCGCGGTTGAGCCGCGGCGGGCGAGTCCTCTGATGGACCTCTCACTGCTTCGCAACCGTTCCTTCGCGGCGCTGATGCTCGCGGCGGTGGCGCTTGCGGCAGGGGCGTTCGCGGCGCTGCTCTACACGCAGCTCTGGCTGCAGTCGGTTCTGAACATGTCGGCGATCGACGCTGGTCTCGTCGTGGCCCCGCTCGCCGCGGTGGCGTTCGCGGCGTCAGCGGGTATCGGTCGCTTCATGCACCGCATCCCGCCACAGTTCCCCCTTGGTCTGGGGCTGCTGGCGATCGGCGCAGGCTCGCTGCTGCGCACGGACTTCTCGGCGAGCTCGGGCTGGGAGGCGATGATCCCGGGGCTGGTGCTGACGGGCCTCGGTGTGGGCGTGGCCTCGCCGGTGCTGATCTCGGCCACGCTCGGCGCCGTGCCTCCGGCGCGCGCGGGCATGGCCAGCGGCATCGTGAACACGTTCCGCCAGCTCGGCTTCGCGCTTGGCATCGCAGCGCTGGGCACGCTCTTCACGAGCCGCATCGAGGCTTCCTTTGCGCACAGCGGCGCGCTGAGCGATCCCCACGCAGCGGCGGCGCAGGCGAGCCAGGGTGGGGCGCAGGGACTGATCGCTGCGAGCTCGCCGCATGCGCGGGCGCTCGTGGCGCATGCGGTGCGCGCGGCCTACGCGAGCAGCCAGAACAGCATCTACCTCGTCGCCGGCGTCACGGCGCTCGTGGGCGGCGCGGCGGTGCTGGCGTTTGTCCGCGCGTCGGCGCCGCCCGAGCGTCAAGCGCAGCCCAGCGCCAGCGAAGTTGAGATGCCGGACGCCAGGCAGACGGAGCTCGAGCCGCTACACGCCGGCGGCGTGGCGCGCGCTTAGGTGCGTCCGGCGCTCGAGCTCGTCGGGCAGCGGCGCCAGCTCGGCGGGGTCGATCGCGAGCGCGCGGGCGATCAGCCAGTCCGCGAACCACACGTTCTTTGGCAGCAGCGGTCCGTGCAGGTAGGTGCCGATCGTGTTCTCGGCACGAGCGCCCTCGAAGCCGCTGCGCCCGTCGTTGCCGTGGCCCGCGAGCACACGCCCGAGCGGCTGTTGCTCCGCGCCTAGATAGGTGCGCCCACCGTGGTTCTCAAAGCCTGCGAGCACGCGATCGGAGCCGCCCTCGAGCGCGACCTCGATCGCGACGTTGCCGATCAGACGCGGGCCGTCTTCGCGCACGGTGCGCACGTCCAGCAGCCCGACGCCGGGGATCTCGTCCTTGCCGAGCGTGTAGGAGTGCCCGAGCAGCTGATAGCCGCCGCAGACGCCGAGCACGACCGCCTCGCGCGCGGCAGCGGCGTGCAGTGCTTCACGCTTGGTCGCGATCAGGTCCTCGGCGCACAAGCGCTGGTCGCGGTCCTGTCCGCCGCCGATATAGAAGAGGTCGTGCTGCTCTGCGTCGAGGGGCTCACCGAGGCCGCTGCTGGAGAGTTGGAAGCCGATCCCGCGCCAGGCGCAGCGGCGCTCGAGCACGATCAGGTTGCCGCGGTCGGCGTAGATGTTCATCAGGTCGGGATATAGCGCGCACACACGTAGCGCGCGCGGCCGCAACGGGGTGGAGGGGGCGCGCTCAGGCACGGAGCAGCGCCACCTCGCTGCCGACGTGCTCGAGCGTGGCCGGGATCGAGCGGCTGCCCTCGCTCCTCAGCCCGGCCTGCTCGCCCTCGGCCAGCAGCTGCGCCACGGTGAGTCGGTCGAGCTCGATCGCATCGAGCTGCGGCTGATCGTCACGGGGCGTGCCGCGCCGGCTCGCGCGGTGCGCTCTGGAGAGGATGTGACGCTCGCGCTCGATGCGAATGCTGGTGGCGGAAACTCGTAGGGCGGTGGGGCGGCTGACGTAGTCGAGGCCGTCGCGATGGGCGACGTCAGGCTCGGGGCCGATGTCGCCGGCGGCACAGTCGAAGGCCTGGATGTCGGTGACGATCGCGCACGCGAGCAGGCCTCCCGGTTGTAGGTGCTCCTGCGCTCGACGCAGGAAGGCGAGGCGCCCGTCCGCGCCTGAGAGCAGCTGGATGGTCTGCATCGGCACGAGGCAAACGGCGAAGTCGCGACGCTCGAGCGCGAACGTCCGAGCATCCGCGCACACCGTCTCCACGAGCGTCGATCCGGCGCGCTCGCGCAGCGCCGCGAGGAGCTCGGGGTCGCTGTCGAGCGCCGTCACGCGGTGCCCGCGCGAGGCGAGCTCGAGCGCGACCCGCCCGCTGCCGGCGCCGACGTCGAGCAGCGGCTGCGCACCTTCGCCCACTCCCGCCTGCGCTGCCAGCTCGCGCCAGAGGGAAAGGTCGACGCGGTAGGACCCGCACTCGAGCTCGTGCCAGACCAGAGCGCTCGATCTGGCGTCGGCGCTCACGCCGGGCGCTGCTCGGCGCTCCTCTCCAGGGGCGCTCACGACCATGCGCTGCTCGCCTCCCCGCGAGCCACGAGCAGCTCGCGTAGGGCGAGCATCGCAGTGTAGGTGGGCAGTGCGTACAGCGGCGGGGGCGGCTCTGAGTGGGGCGCGTGGTCGGCGGCGGCCTCGTCAAGCGCGCGCGAGAGATCCTCCTGGATGTGGATCCGCTCGGGCTCGACGCCGGCGTACTTCAGGCGCGTCGCGAGGTCGGCCGCGCGGGTGCCGCTGCACGTCGCCAGGCGTATGCGCCCGGCGAGCTGCTCGAAGTCTGCGTCCCAGATCCAGGAGACGTCGTGGCCGTCGGCGATGTGGTCGTTGAGCACGCCGAGCAGGTCGTGCTCGCCCGGCTCGAGCGCGAGCGTGCGCAGCACCTCGTTCGCGCCTGCGGGGTTCTTGACGAGCAGGATGCGCAGCTCTCTGTGCCCACCCGCACTCGCGGGCATGCCATTGGCTGCGGAGGGCACGGTGAGCGTGACCGTCTCGGCACGCCCGAACGCGGGCGTGGTGGCGGCGAGTCCGGCTGCGATCGTCTCCAAGCCGACGCCGAGCGCGGTGGCGAGCGCTGCGGCGCCGAGGGCGTTGTAGACGTTGTAGAGGCCGGGCAGCGCGAGCGCGACGCGGGCCTCGCCGGCCGGTGTGCGCAGCGTGAAGGCCGCGGCGCGCACCCCTTCGAGGCGGACGTCGCTTGCGGTCACGAGCGGCGTGGGGCGCGCGCGTCCGCAGCTCGGGCAGTGGTAGTGGCCCAGGTGCCCGAGGTAGATCGCGTCGAACACGTAGGGTGAGCCGCAGCTGCGGCAGTGCTTCGCGTCGGCCGCATGCGCCATACCTGCCAGCGCGAGGGAGTCGTCCTCGACACCGAAGTAGACGACCCCCGCTCGATCGCGGCCGAGATCCGCGATCGAGGGGTCGTCCGCATTGAGCACCAATTGTGCATCCCCGTTGCACAACGCCTCCTCCCAGCGCTCAACGATCGTCTCGAGCTCGCCGTAGCGGTCGAGTTGATCGCGAAACAGGTTAGCGAGCAGGATCGCGCGCGGCTGCAGTTGCGTGGCGAGCGGGCCGAGCCAGAGCTCGTCGACCTCGAACAGACCGAGCTCGCCGTCGATCGCGCCGCCCGGAAGCGTGGCGGCCAGCAGCGTGGCGGCGATGCCGCCGGCCATGTTCGCTCCGCTGTGGTTGTGTACGAGCCTGACGCCGTCGCGCTCGAGGATCGCGGCGGCGAGTGAAGCGGTGGTCGTCTTGCCGTTGGTCGCAGAGATCAGCACGCTGCCGCGTCGCAGACGCGCGGCGAGCGTCGCGATCGCATTCGGCTGCATCCGCAGAAGCGCCTTGCCGGGAGCGCTCGTGGCGCCGCCGCCGCGCCGGCGAGAGAGCGCACCCACGGCCCGCGCGAGCGCGAGCTTGACGGGCAGCGTGTCCGCCATCAGCCTGCCTTGGCTGGGTTGCTCGATGGCGAGGATGGTGCTGTGGCCGGCGCTGGTGCGTGCGCGAAGGGCGAGCGCGCCGGTGAGGCCTCGGGGGTGAGTATCGTGATCGCCCCGGGCAGCGCGCGCACGCGCACGGGCAGCTGTCCGACGGGGTCGCCGTCCGCATACATCTCGAACGGTCGCTCACAGCTGATCGTGATCTCTTTGGCGCGGTGGACCTGCACACCGGGGTGGTGAACGTGCTCTCCGCTGAAGACCTTGGGCAGGATGCCGGTGAGGAACCCGAGCTTGCCGACGTCCTCCACGAGCAGCACGTCGAGCAGACCGTCGTCGAGCAGCGCGTCGGGCGCGGCCATCATGCCGCCACCGTAGGCCTTGGAGTTGCACGCGCCGACCGAGTAGCCGGTGACGCTGCGGCGCTCGCCGGGCGGGTCGAGCTCGATCTCGAAGCGCGCGGGTTGCCAGGAGGCGAGGGCGCGCAGCGCGCCGTAGGCATAGACGAGGCCGCCCAGCCAAGCGGGCGCCTCGTTGGCGATGCGATTGGCGTCGCTGTCGAAGCCGACGGAGGCGATCCCCACGAACGCGTGCCCGGCGCCGGCGGAGTCGAGCGGGCTGACCACTCCCAGATCCACCGCTCGAGCTACTCCTTTGGCGATTGTGGCGCAGGCGGCGACGGGGTCCTCGGGGATGCCGAGCACCCGCGCGAGGTCGTTGCCGCGGCCGCCAGGGAGTACGCCGAGGACGGCTCCGGGGGAGTCCCGCAATACATCGGCGATCGCGCCGACCATCCCGTCCCCGCTCAGAGCGACGACGGTCTCACCCTGCCCGGCGGCCGCGAGCGCGAGCTCACGGGCGTGAGGGAGATCGCGCGTGTCGGCGCGACGCACGCTCAGCCCGTGGCCACGCAGCGCGCGCTCGACCGAGGGTGCGGCGCGCCCGGCCCGGCCTCCACCGGCGGCGGGGTTCACGATCAGGCAGACGGGTGCGAGCATGCGGGCAAGCGTAGTGCGGCTGGAGCGGCGGGCGGGCGTTGCCGGAGCCCGGAGGCTCAGCCTGCTGCGGCCGCTTTGGCGCGGTTGCGCCGGCGCCGGCCGACGGCTGCGAGGATCGCAAGCACGGCTATGACGAGGAACAGCCCGAGCAGGATGCCGGGTGCGAGGCCGAGGCCACCGAAGGGCAGGGAGATGAGCTCGACGACCCCCAGGCCGAGCGCGAGCAGCGCGACGATCAGCAGAATGATCAAGACGACGCCGCGGATGCGTAGGAGGATGCCGGCGGATGAGGGGGGGATCAGCAGCCCCATCGCGCGCAGGGCGAACATCTGGCGTCCGCTCGGCGGGGTCTGGCCGAGGCGCTCGACGGCGGTCTTCAGGTCCCCCGCGCGACGTTCAGCCAGTGCCAGCGAGGCGTCTGCCATGCGCCGGATCTGCATGCGCTCCTGCGGGCGGGCGGCTGCGATGGCGCGCTGGAAGAAGCCGCGCGCTGTCTCGGCGTCGAAGCGCTCGGAAGCCCGCGCGCCGAGGATCGCGAGGGCGGCGGCCTTGTATTTGGTCTCCGCTTCGAGCTCCTCGTCGGTGCGCTGCTCGAGCGCCTGGATGGCCTCGATGCCGCCGCGCTGTTCCATCCGTATCTGACGTTGCTTGGGGGGCATGGGCTCGCCATTCTATGGGGTGCGGCCGTGGCCGCGTGGCTGTGTGCGTGTGCGGCCGGATCCACTCGATGCGCGGCTATGTAGCCGGTATGCTCGCCACCGTGCTGAGACGGCCCCACCCAACGTCCTCGATCTTTCGCGTGCGGCTCTGCGCATTGTGTCTCACGGCGATGCTCGGCCTCGCGGCGGTTGCCCCCACGGTGAGCATCGCGGCGAACATCGGCGGTGGCGGTGCGCTCAGCGAACTGACAGAAGGTGCGCCGGAAGAAACGAAAACGTCGACCACGGCGACGACGACGAGCACGTCGAGCAGCGAACCGACGAACTCGCACACGGTGATCCTGCTGGTGGTGGCTGCCGCGATCGTGCTGTTGTCGGGGATTGCGTTCGCGATCGTGCGCGACGCGCGAAGGGTGGCGCCGGCGACCGAGCAGGAGATGATCCAGGGCAGCTCGGCAAGCGAAACTGCGGCCCGACTTCGCAGGCGCCGAGAAAAAGCCAAGGCGGCGCGTAAACAGCGCAAGCGCAACCGCTGACGCGGGCGGGCGCTCTCCTGACAGGCGCTCAGCCGCTCAGCTCGAGCGCGGCAGCAGGGGACTCAGTGGCTGCGGACCGGCAGGCGACTGTGCACGTTCGTGCCTGCCCATGCTATAAACCCGCACCCTCAAAAACGAAGGGTGCGGCACCCACCCCATTCGGCGAGAAACTAAAAAAGCCCCAGCCTCCTGGATGACAGTTCTCAGTGTGCGGTCGACCTAGCGTATAGTGGGCGTGAATTTCGCACGGCGCTGATATGCCTAAGCTTGCTCATT
>Ga0209006_10000830_pt1 | contig 28478 bp, 22 predicted proteins | sample JacPin_JW_Ref_O2_FD_188567 | JGI IMG/M metagenome (GOLD analysis project Ga0209006, IMG submission 188567) | Forest soil microbial communities from Algoma, Ontario, Canada - Jack Pine, Ontario site 1_JW_Ref_O2 (SPAdes) (version 2) | ecosystem: Environmental > Terrestrial > Soil > Boreal...
CAGCAGATTTCCGTTCTTGCTCACAATGTCGATCAACTGGTGGATCACGAACTCCGGTGACTTGAATGTGTCATTCTCGATGTAACCCCAGGATTTGTCGCTGATGGAGGTGTCGGTCTGCCAATAGAGCGGCCGGATTCCGGAAAGCTGGCCGCGTTCGATGTCCAGCACCGCAGACTGTTCCTGCATCGCATAATCCTTGTAATTGATCACGCCCACGGCGTCGCCACGCTTCAAAGACTCGTTGTAATAGAACGAGGCAAAGCGCGTGAGATTTTCGCGAACCGAGGGCTGCCCAATCCACCAATCGAAATACATAATGTCCGGGTGATATTTTTCCACGATTTCGGCCGAGCGGACCAGCCAGTCATCGGTCCACGCTTTGGAAATAAAAGTGAAATCGTCGGAAAGCGGCGTCTTATTAACATTTTCCACCCAGCGATGCGCGGGGCCGTAAAAGGCGGCGTATTTCGGGTCGTTGATGTCGGAAGGAATCGTACGCCCGACTCCGAGAAAAAAATTGTGTTCGACGCGATGCGACGACGCGCCTAGATGCAATCCTTCGGCGCGAACCGCTTTCGCCAAGTCTCCCCACAGATCTCGATGCGGCCCCATCTTTACGGCGGTCCAATCGGAAAGTCCGCTGTCGTACATGGCAAAGCCATCGTGATGCTCAAACACCGGAACCACATACTTCGCGCCTGATTCTTTAAACAGACGCGCCCACGCCACGGGATCGAATTTTTCCGCTTTGAATAAAGGAATGAAATCCTTGTACCCGAACTTGTCCTGCGTGCCGTAGGTGGCAATGTGATGCTTGTATTCGTCCGAGCCCTGAAGATACATCAGCCGCGGATACCACTCGCTGCCGAAGGCAGGAACCGAATAGACGCCCCAGTGGATAAAGATCCCGAACTTTGCATCCTTGTACCACTCCGGAGCTTTGTAGGTCTGAAGCGATTCCCAATCGGGACGAAACGGGCCTTCGCTGTTGACGCGATCGACGTCGGCGAGAATCGCAGCCCGCGCGCCATCATATTTCGCGCTCGACTTTTGCCACGTCTGATCGATGGCTTCAGGGCTCAGGGTGTCGGTGGGAGCGTCGGCATCGGCCGCTTGAGCGAATGCGGCGACTGTGAATTGCATCTGCAATGCGAAAATCAATAAGAATGCCAGTCGATCAAGTCTCGGAAAAAACATGAAGTCGTGTCTCTCCTGTGCTCTAAACATTCAATTCGTTGCCGCCTGCTTTGAGCCGAAGAAAGAATACACCGCGATAACAATGTAGGCGCCCAAAGGGACCAGGTAAGCCCAGGCGATGCTGTGAAATGCTTCGGAAATCATACCCATCACCGGCGTTAAGACAGCACCGCCAACAATGGCCATCACTAAGAACGAGCCGCCTATCTTTGTGTTAGGGCCCAGACCCTTAAGTCCCAGCGCGAAAATGGTGGGAAACATCAGTGACATGAAAAAACTGGTGAGGAAGACGCACCACAAACCGAACCAGCCGGGGAATAGCACTCCCAAGGCGACCAGCGCAACATTGGCGACGCTATACCCGCCCATGAGTTTGTTGGGCGCAATCGTGCGCATTAGATATGCGGACGCGAACCTTCCTACTCCAAAGGCAGCCAGCGTTCCCGTCAGAAAATAGCCCGCGACTTTCTCCGGCTGGTGTGTGGACTCCTGCACGTACTGAATGAAATAGCTCCATGTGCCGACCTGCGCGCCGACGTAAAGAAATTCTGCGACGACCGCCCGCAAGAAATGCGGATAGCGAAACAGTTCTCTAAAATGCCCATGGTCTCCGGAACTGCTTTCGTGTTCGCTCTGAATGGCGGGAAACTTCGTGCGCAGAATCAGGATCGCCCAGAAGATCGCCACCGCTCCGATCACGAGATAAGGCTTGATGACACGAAGAGTTTCTGCGCGCAGATAGATCTCATACAAACCCTGAGCCTTTTTAGCGGCGCTTTCCTGCGGGGTTAATTCGACGCCGGAAAAGATAAAGACCGTGCCAATCAGCGCACCTGCGATCGCGCCAATGGGATTGAAAGCCTGGGAAAAATTCAGCCGTCCTTCAGACGTATCGGGATCGCCAAGCTGGGCAATAAAAGGATTGGAGGCGGTTTCCAGAAAAGACAAGCCGCTGGCGATGACGAACAGGGCACACAAAAACAATCCGTAGCGTCCGGCGAGCGCAGCGGGCCAGAAGAGAAAACAGCCGCCACCGAACAGTAGCAAGCCGATGACGATCCCAGTCTTGTAGCCCGTCTTCCGCATCAGCAACGCGGCCGGCATGGCCAGAAAGAAATAGCCCAGATAAAACGCCGATTGCACCAACCCCGCCTGGGTGCGGGTGATCGTGAACGACTTCATGAACTGGCGAATCAGCACGTCGTTCAGATTGTTAGGAATCGCCCAAAGGAAAAACAGCGCGGTCACGAGAGCGAACGGGACAAACTGGCCGGCGGGAAACAGCGTATGGGCGTGCCTGGTCCGATTCGCGACGCTCTTCTCCGCCATCGAGACATGCATACGTGTTAATCAACTCGGGGCCGAATCCCAACTACCGCAAACTGCGACGTGCTCAAAGTCTAAACTCTCAGATAGGTCACCGCGCCGGAGATAAACGATAGAGTGCACTCCCGTGCGGAGGCAATGTCAACATCAATGAACGAGCGGCACCGAGATTTTTGTGCTCCCAGAGATTGCGGCTCTGATATTCCTTTTCACTCAGCCCCAGATCCTTCCACTCGAGTCCAAGCGCCGCGCTGGTTTCGGTGAGATTAAAGATCGCCAGATACTGTCCATCCCCCATTTCAGCATGCGCCAGCCATGCCACCGTCTTGTCCGTAGAAATCACAGGGCGATTCTGTTTTGAGTGTTGATCCACATCGAGAACTTCGGGGTTGGTAAGCAGCGAAAGCGTCCAATCGTCCGCGGCAGGGAGCGTGCCGCCGATCATGAGAGGCGAAGGAAAAATGCACCACAGTGTGACCAGCGTTCTCTGTTCATCATGTGACAGGCGCGTGTCACGAGCCTGCCCCCAGCCCGGAGCCGGTCCCAACCGTCCCAGTGGCAGCATGTCTGCGTCAGCCCAATGTCCTGGCTTCGACAGTCCCGCCCATTTCGCAACGTTCCCGAACTGATCTCCAAGCCCTTGCGGATATTGCACCGTGCTGTGCCACAAATCCCAGATGTCATCGGAGATGCGCCACATATTCGCATACTTCCGCATCTCATCGACCTTCTCTACGGGCGCAGGTCCGGGCGAAAGACTGAGAACAATAGGCCGCCCTGTTTTTTTAAGCGCTTCGCTGAGCATGCGAATCTCGTTGCCTTTGTATGGATGACTGGCAATGCAATCCACTTTAATGAGATCGACTTGCCAATCGGCATATAAACGCGCAATCGAATCGTAGTAAGCCTGCGCCGCTGGTTTACTCCCGGCGAGTCCGTAGTTGTCGGGATTCCAGGGACAAGTGTCGGAAGTATCCGCCGCGTCTGCCGCACGGAAAGAACTGCCCGCAATGGGCAGATTGTTTTCTACCGCCTGTTTGGGGATGCCGCTGAGAATGTGAATTCCGAACTTAAGACCATGCGAATGTGCGTAGTCGGCCAAAGGCTTGAATCCCGCGCCACTGGCCGACGAGGGAAATCGGTTGAGAGCGGGAATGTAGCGGCCGTTAGAGTCAAGGGCGAATTGCGAATCCTTCGAATTCCCTTCCGGCTTTGGATTGGTAACGAACCATTCCATATCCACGACTACGTATTGCCATCCGAAGGGCTTCAGATGTCTCGCAAACCAATCGGCATTTGCTCTGAATTCATCTTCTTTGATCGTGGTACCGTAACCATCCCAACTGTTCCAGCCCATCGGAGGCGTCGAGGCTAACTCCGTCGCCGAAGTCACCGTTATATTGTCCGCGCGTGTCTGGCCCACCGCACTGGCGGAGAACATGATCACGCAGACCAATGAGGCACGAAGCCACTTCATAGGGCCTCAAATCTAACTGACTCGGCCCCCAACTGCAACGCCGAGGATGGCGCTGCGGAGAATTCTTACGGTGCCCGCGGGGCCTGCGTCGGACAAGTTAAGATACTCACGGCGAAGACTTCGGGATGATCGGAGTCGATGGAAACCATGGTAGCCAAGCGCATCGACGCTCACCAGCACTTCTGGATCTACGATCCCGGCGACTACTCGTGGATCGACGACTCCATGGCATCCTTGCGCCGCGACTTCCTTCCCGACGATCTGAAACCGGAACTTGACCGACAGAACATTCGAGCATGCGTTGCGGTGCAGGCGCGGCAGTCTCTAGAGGAAACGAAATGGCTCCTCAATCTGGCGCAAGAGTTTCCGTTTATCGCGGGAGTCGTTGGTTGGGTCGATCTTCAATCGAGTGACGTGCACTCGCAACTGAAGGCCTTTGCCACGAATCCGAAACTCGTCGGCATTCGCCACATCGTGCAAAGCGAACCCGATGATCGTTTCTTGATGCGTCCCGACTTTCATCGTGGCATCGCTGCCCTGCAAGAATTCGATCTCGCTTATGACATCCTGATTTATCCCCAGCATCTCCCGGTTGCGGCCGACTTCGTACGGCAATTTCCCGGCCAGCGTTTTGTTTTGGATCACATGGCGAAGCCGCCCATCAAAAGCGGCGATATTCAACTATGGTCCGACGGAATCCGAAAGCTCGCGGAGTGTCCCAACGTGAGCTGCAAGTTGTCGGGATTGGTGACAGAAGCCAACTGGCAGCGCTGGAAGCCAGAGGACATCGTTCGCTATCTCGACGTCGCTCTTGAAGCGTTTGGCCCCGACCGGCTCATGGCCGGCTCCGATTGGCCGGTCTGCCTTGTAGCCGCCTCTTACGGGCAGACGTTCGATCTCGTGTCAAATCACTTTGACAGACATGGTCCCATCGTCCGGGATGCCGTGCTCGGCGGCAACGCACAACGCTTCTGGCGGTTAGCCGTCTGAACGACGTTCCCTCGTCCGTGCATTACAATAAGCGCGAATGCCGATAACGCCAACCATCGGGCGAAGTAAAGTGCTAAGACTCGATCCGCGCGACAACGTTCTCGTCGCTCTGAAAGACTTGCCAGCCGGCGAGACAGTCACCTTCGACGGGGACAAATACACTCTACCGTCCCGCGTTCCCGCGAAACACAAATTCGCGATTCGCGATCTTCCCCAGGGCGGGGACATAATCATGTATGGCGTTCTCGTTGGCCGAAGCACCAAGCCGCTGCGGGCAGGCGATCTGTTGACCACGAACAATATCGTGCATGAAGCTGCCGCATTTCGCGAACGGTCGGGCGAATTCGAATGGACCGCGCCCGATATCTCACAATGGAAGGAACGAACGTTTCAGGGATTCCACCGTTCCGACGGACAGGTCGGTACTAGAAATTATTGGCTGGTCGTTCCCCTGGTTTTTTGTGAGAACAAAAACATCCGCGTACTGAAACAAGCCTTGGAAGAGGAATTGGGTTTCGCTGCGCCTCAGATTTATCGCCGCCAGGTTGCCGATCTTGCACGGCTGTACCGGGAAGGAAGCGCGGATGAAATCGGCGAGTACACTTTCTCTGAAGACACCGGCTTACCACCACGGCCCCGACTCTTCGAGCGTGTCGATGGCATCAAGTTCCTGCTGCACGAAGGCGGTTGCGGCGGAACACGCGAGGACTCCAACAATCTCTGCGCGTTGATCGCCGGATACATTCACCATCCAAATGTGGCCGGAGCGACTGTTCTTAGTCTGGGCTGCCAGCACGCGCAGATCACAATTCTGCGCGAACAAGTCCGCAAGCGCAATCTAAATTTCGACAAACCGCTTTTCATTTTGGAGCAGCAGCAGAGCGGCTCGGAAGCGGCGATGCTCTCAAGCGCAATCGAGCGGACATTTCGCGGCCTGGCGGATGCCAACAAAGCCCGGCGCGCTCCCGCGTCCCTCGCGCATTTGTGCGTCGGTCTAAAGTGCGGCGGGTCAGATGGCTTTTCCGGCATTTCCGCGAATCCGGCCATCGGCCACACTTCCGATCTTCTCACCGCACTCGGTGGCCGCTCGATACTGTCGGAGTTCCCCGAGTTGTGCGGAGTGGAACAGGAACTCATCAATCGCAGCATCAACAAAGAAGTTGGCGGCCGCTTCATACAACTCATGCAGGCTTACGCAGCCCGGGCACGCGCGGTTGGGTCGGGCTTCGATATGAATCCTTCTCCCGGAAACATACGCGACGGACTCCTCACCGATGCCATGAAGTCCGCGGGCGCCGCTAAAAAAGGTGGAGCGTCTCCGGTAACCGCCGTTCTGGATTATCCGGAATACTCGACGACGCCAGGACTGAATCTTCAGTGCACTCCCGGCAACGACGTGGAGTGCGTGACCGCACAGGTGGCCGCAGGCGCCAGCGTGGTGTTATTCACGACGGGCCTAGGCACGCCCACGGGCAATCCCATTGCTCCCGTGGTCAAACTCTCGACCAACTCAGACCTGGCTGACCGCATGCGTGACATCATCGACATCGACACAGGCGGAGTAATCGCGGGAGAAAAAACGATCGAGCAAATGGGCGGAGCGATTTTGAATTATGTAATCGCCGTCGCGAGCGGCGAGGTCCAAACCAAGGCGGAGTTAAAGGCCCAGGAAGATTTCATTCCGTGGAAGCGAGGTGTTTCGCTCTGACGACTCCGGGCAGCACCGCTCAAGACTTCGCTCTCGATGGCAAGGTCGCCGTGATTACCGGCGGCGGCAGTGGCATTGGACAGGCCATCGCCGTTGATTTCGCCGCTCACGGTGCCAAGATTCACATTCTGGACGTAAGCGAACAGCAGGCCGCTGCGACCTGCGAGAGAATCATCAATGCCGGCGGCGATGTCTCGGCGCACGCCTGCGACGTTACGAACCAGACGCAGGTCCGCGAACAGCTCGACTCAATCTTTCGCCATGAGCGAGTTCACATTCTCGTCAATAATGCCGGCATCTCGCACATCGGAACGGTCGAGAGCACCACGGAAGAAGACTTTGATCGCGTTATGCGGGTGAATGTAAAAGGCTTCTATAACTGCATTCACTCCTCCGTGGCGCACATGAGAGCCAATGGTGGTGGTGTAATCCTGAACATGGCTTCGACCGCGGGTTCCTCGGGCCTGGCCGATCGTTTCGCGTACTCAACCAGCAAAGGCGCGGTCATCGCCATGACCTATTCTGTAGCTCGCGATTATCTGGCGCATGGCATTCGCTGCAACTGCATTTCGCCCGCGCGCGTCCACACTCCATTCGTGGATGGTTACCTGGCCAAAAATTATCCCGGACGCGAGCGGGAGATGTTCGAGAAGCTCGCCAAGTCGCAACCGATCGGAAGGATGGCCGAGCCGCAGGAAGTGGCAAAGCTTGCGCTCTTCCTGTGTTCGGACGAAGCTTCCTTCATCACCGGCGTGGACTACCCAATCGATGGCGGCTTTCTCAATCTCCGGGGCTAACCCATGGATCTTCAACTGAAAGACAAAGTGATCGTGGTGACCGGCGGGGCGAAAGGAATCGGCGCGGCTATAGTACGCGGCTGCTGCGCTGAAGGCGCGATTCCGGTGATTGTCGACCGCGATGGCGAAGCCGCGAGAGTGTTGCACTCCCAGCTAGTCAACAACGGCGCCGCTTGCGGCTTAATCCCCGCCGACCTCTCGACGCCTGAAGCTTGTTCACAATCAATCTTGGAGATAGTCGAAACCCATGGCCGAATCGACGCTCTCGTAAATAATGCTGGAATCAACGACAAGGTGGGCCTTGAACACGGCAGCCCACAACAATACGTCGCTTCGCTGAATCGCAATCTCCTTCATTACTACAACATGGCGCACTATGCTCTGCCGCACTTGAAGCGATCGCGAGGAACTATCGTTAATGTGAGTTCGAAAACAGCATTGACCGGCCAGGGCGGAACGTCCGGCTACGCGTCGTCAAAGGGTGCAATACTCGCCCTCACGCGGGAATGGGCGGCGGAGCTGCTTGATTACGGCATTCGGGTTAACGCTGTGGTTCCGTCGGAAGTAATGACTCCTCTCTATCGCCAATGGCTCGATACCTTCGACGATCCAGAACAGAAGCTGCGGACCATCCTTTCCAAGATTCCCATGGACAAACGAATGACCACGCCGGATGAGATCGCGTCGACAGTATTGTTTTTGATTTCTGAAAAATCGGGCCACACAACAGGGCAACATGTATTCGTCGATGGCGGCTACGTACATCTTGATCGCGCTTTGACCTAATCGCGCGATGCAGCGTCGCATCATTTGGGTCCATAAATCAACGCTCATGTCTGATCTCGACTATTCCGCAATGCTCCAAGTCGCCCTCGCCGAAGCCCGCAAGGGACTGGCCGAAGGAGGCATTCCCATCGGCGCTGCAATTTTCGACGCGGAGGGCAAATTGGTCGGCTCCGGTCACAACCGCCGCGTACAGAACGGCGACCCTTCCCTGCACGGCGAAACTGATGCCTTCCGCAACGCCGGACGCCAGCGAAGCTACCGCAAACTGATCATGGTTACGACGCTGGCGCCATGTTTCTATTGCAGCGGACTGGTGCGCCAGTTTGGTTTCGGAAAGTTAGTCGTAGGAGAAAGCCGCAACTTCCAGGGTGGGCTGGACTGGCTGCGCTCGCTTGGACTCGGCATCATCGACCTCGATTCTTCCGAGTGTGCTTCTTTGCTGGCTGAATACATCCGCGCAAATCCGGATGTGTGGAGCGAAGACATCGGCCAAGAGTAATACTTACGCCTAGCGCGAATGCGCCGTGTACCCTTCGCTGGCTGAACGGATTTTACCTTTGGTCTCTGATGCCCCTATCCCCCTATTCACATGTCTTTTGGAAACATTGAGTTAGCGGAAAATTCCTGCCAAAGTCCGTGAAGCAAATGACTTACAGGTCAAACTATTGCCCGGAAAGGACTTACGCCTGACTCAGAGCTCGAGCACACGATCCGCTGAGTCGATGTTGGACTAATCTCAAACCGAGAGCAAGGTTGGACGTCACAAGAGGCGAAATAAAAGTGTGGAAAAAGGACACGGGTCATCACGCGCGGAAGAGAGTCGCTCGCACCGAACGGTTGCGTGGGATGTTCAGTCGTCCATCTCGGACCGGTTGGGTTTTCGACCTCTTCCCGGCACTTTGGCGCAGGTTTATTGTCAGTGCGCCGCCGGGTTGGATCGTCCAACATGCCCGGCGGCGCGTGGACGCACGACCTTATCGAACCCCTTAGAACGATAAGCTCAGCGACATCTGGATTTGTCTTGGACTTCCGATGGTCTTGTTGGTGATGCCCAGACCACTCAACGTAGGGCAGACGTATAGGGCCGAAAAATCGGTGTTACACGGTGTCGTGGCTCCTGCCTGGCCGACCACTGGGAATCCGTTGAAGTTGATGTTCTGGCTAACGTCGTCAATCGGGATATCGAAACTGGCGGTGTTGGTCAGATTGAAGACGTCGAAGGTAAATTTCAGCGAGGAATGCTCGGTGATGGAAGTTACCTTGATCAGGGAAATATCCGCGCGCCGCTGCCACGTCTGGCGGAAGATGTTGCGTTCGCCGTGGCCGATGAAAGTTGTTTCGTAGGGGTCGTTGGAGGGAATGGCTCCGTCGAGCGCGCCCGGAGCCAGCAGCGGCAAGCCAAAGCAAGATGCTTTCAACGCGGGAACGGCGCCCGCACCCGATGCTCCGGTGAGCGCCTGCTTCGGCGTACAGCCCGACAGCGGGACCACCGGGTTGGTAATGCCGTCGTTCACGCCATAGTAGATGCTGCCGACCGCGCCCGAATAGTCTACGACGCTGTAGGGTTGGCCGCTCTGGATGACGGTGAGGCCGGAAATGGCCCATCCATCGGCGATCTTGCCCTTGACCGTACCCAGCGAGAAGAACTTCGGCAACTCGTATCGGTAGGTGAAATTCATTACGTGCTTGCGGTCGAAGTCGGAAAGACCGTAGCCGGAGCGCAGGGCAAGGGGATTGTTGCCGTTGTAAAACAGGCCCATCGCACTCTGCTCGTCGGTGGCGTGCGAGTAGGTGTAGGAGAAGCCAACCTGTAATCCGTGGCTCATGCGCTTTTCCACGTGAGCCTGGAGCGCGTTGTAGGCGGAGATGCCAGCGGCTGTGTAGGACTCCGACTCGGAGGAGTACCCGATGTAGGGAACACGGAGATCGACGTTACCGCCTTCGAAGGTTTCCTGGTAGGGCTGGCCGTTGGGCAAATTAATTGGTACACAATTGCCGAAAATAGCTGGGTCACAAGTGGCCGGACCCACCACGGAATAGCCGTAGGTGTAGTCCTGCTCGTTGGGACTTCCTTTGAGCAGAGGATGGGTAGGCGAGGCGATCTGCGCCTGATTGAAAGGCAACGGAACGATTTCATGCCGGCCGAGGTTGCCGACGTAGCCGATTTCGATGGCGAGGTCGTGGCGCGGCTGCCATTGAATATCGAGCGTCTGATTCAGCGTGTAGGGAAGCTTGTTGTTGCGGTTGTAATCGCCAAACGAAAATAGCGGGATTCCGGTTGTGATTGCGGCCGCGTTAGGCAGAACCAAGTCGGCGGGATTGCCCGAAGGTCCGGGCCCGAGGGTGGGACCCCAAGGGGCTTCGAAAGTGCTGCAATTCGAATATCCATAGGGGCTGCAAGCCTGCGAGTTTACCCACGGTGGAGATTGGTTGACGCCGAACGGACCGCCGGCGATGACTCCGGAGGCAAAACCGGGAGACAGATAGGTGAACAGTTCGCCGCGGTCGTAATACAGACCCCAACCGGCGCGAACCACAACTTTGTCGTTGAACGCCTTCGGGCTCCACGCCATGCCAACGCGCGGCCCAAATCCCCATTCGCGACCGGTGAGAGTCGAATCGCTGACGCCCTTGGTAGGAAATTGAGGATTGTTTCCGGCGACTATGAAGCCGTTGGAGACGATGGTGTCGGTGGCGGAGTTGTAGTTGTAGTCCGAGGGATCGAAGTTGAAAATGCGTCCGTTCTTTTCGGTCAAGCCTCCGTGATCGTCGAAGCGGAGACCGGCGCTGATGCTGAGGTTGGGACGGATCTGAAATTTGTCCTGAAGAAAACCACCCCACTCTTTGGAACGGTAGTAGCGGTTGGCGTCGCCTTGCAGGAAAGTGGTAGTGATGAATCCGTCGGCGGTATAGGTGATCGGGGTCCCGGTAAGGAAGTTCTCGAAGTTAGTGAAACCGATCATGCCGTTGTTGGTTCTTTCGTCGCGGGCATTGAGCTGGGTGAATGAAAAACTTCCACCGAAGGTTATGGTGTGTTTGCCGTGGCTCCAGACAGCGTTGGCGGAGGGCATCCAGCGGTTTTGAAAGATGCCGGTGAATGCGCCCTGCGATGCGGCGGTCGAGCCGATGTTCAGGCCGGCGTTGAAAACGGCATTGGAGTTTAAAGGCGAGGCGTTGCCCAGGTCGTCCACAATTGTGATCCCAGGAAAAGCCGAGGAGCCGAAGGCGTTGATGCCGATGGATTGCGGAGTGAAGGGCTGGGCCAGCGTGCTGTAAACCTTCTCGCGGATGAAACCAAAAACTTCAGAGACGCTGAAGTTGGACCGGATGGATTGTGTATTTGTGACACTGGCAACCTGACTCCCCGCGTCGAGATGCTGCGAAAAACCTTCCACGGAGGAATATCCGAATGGCGCGGTGGTGGGATCGTGCTGGTAGTAATACTTCAACGAAAGCGTGTCTTTCGAGGTCGCCAGATAGTCGAGATTCGACACCGCTTGATCGGAGATGAAATATGCGGGCTGAGTGAGGAAGACATTTTCGGGGAAGTTAAGGGTGGGAGTGTAGGAGGGATTTGCAGAGGGAAACAGAAGCTGGCCGTTGGGAAGCTTGTAGTTTAGCAACGTCAATGCGACAGGATCCACCTGCCCTGGAAGCAGACAAGGCACTGCACTGCCTGGAGCGCCGCAGCCGGGTCGGAAATTCGCGTTGTCGACAGCCGCCAGTGCCGCGGCGCTGCGATCATCGCTAAGCCCTGTTGGAACAGCCGTGCGCGAGGTTCCAATCTCCGTATCGGAAGCGTGAATGTGCTGGTAGCTGACGAAGTAGAAGAGTTTGTCTTTGATGAGCGGGCCGCCGAAGGTTGCGCCCGCAGTGTAACGGTGCAACTGAGGAACTTTTTCGTTGGCGGGAATATTGGGGTCCTGATTGTAGAAATACGGCGCGGCGTTCAGCCAATCGGTTCCGCGGTGAATATAAAGCTGGCCGTGAATTAAGTTGGTGCCGGAGGCGGTGCTCATGTCGATGTGGGCGCCGCTGGTGGAACCTTGTTGCGCGTCGTACATAGATGTGTTGACGCGAAATTCCTGAACCGTTTCCGGAGCGGGCGTGGGCAGAGCCTGGCCGATGGCGAGATAAGGCGACGCGGTGCTCTGAATAATTTCCGCCGTGGTGCTGCCCGCACCTGCAACGCCAGTATTGTTCACGATGCGCGCCGAAGCCACCTGGCTGGTGCTTTTGCCATTGAAGAGATTGCTGGCATCGACTCCGTTGAGAAGAAATGTGTTGCTGGTGTCGCGCTGGCCGTTGGCCCAGATGGGCTGGTTACCCAGGCCTGCGTTTGCGCCGCTGCCGTTGGGCAACTCGGCGTTGACTCCGGGAGAGAGAATGGCAAGGCCAGTGAAACTGCCGGTGGGCAGCGGGACGGATTCGATTTGATTCTGCTCGAGGATGTAGCCGTTGGTAGTGTCGACGGCGTTCATGAGCGGGTCGGCCTGGACTTCGACGACCGTACCAACTTGTCCGACGGGAAGCACGGCGTTGACGGTGGCGGTGCGGTCCGCTTGCACCGTGATGGAAGGAATCTTCTGCGTCTCGAAACCTTCGTGCGTGAAAGTGAGCGTGTAGGTGCCGATGGGCAGGTTGACGAAGTCGTAGGAACCGTTGGTGTTGGCTTTTTGCGTGCGGGTTAACTTTGTCTGGTCGCCGACGATGGTCACGGTGGTATCCGGTAGGACGCTGCCGGTTTTGTCGGTGACGGTGCCGGTGATGCCGCCGAGCGTCTGCGCGTGAGAGCAGGGGACGACGGCAAATGTCATCCCCAGGGATGACGCCAGGATAAAAGCGGCCAGTTTAATTCTGCTTCTTTGAATCGCCAGTCGGGTGAGTGTGGATCTCTTGAGCATCGATCTCATGAGCATCAGTGGCCTCGTGTAAGTCTCTTGGATACACGTGCGCAAAACCGCGCGTGGGCGGTGGAACGAGTGTGTTGTGAAAACCGACGATGTTCCGGCAGAGATGGTTGGCTCTGCCCCGCCCGCCACGCAAGAATGATTGACCGAATTTACGCGAGTCTGCCTCGGAACGAAAGCGTTACCGCTAGTTAAAATTTCTTTGGCACAGATTCGATATTTCTATGACTCACGGCAGCAGCGACACGGAGCGGCGACAATTCGCCAGCCTTCGGCCAGGCGCAGCCTCCCCTCTCTGAACTAGGATTGTGCCGCCTCCACCGGCAAAGTGAAAATCAATCTAACATAATTACCAGCGCCATAATTCGGAGCAAGAAAATCCGCTTGCTTTGGAAGTTCGGCAAGCTAATATGGCCCATGCAAACTCGGTGGACTAGCTTTTTAGCCGGCCTGCTTTTTTTGGCATCGGGACTGCCGTTGCAAAACTCGCCGCGTGAAAAGGTAGACGCCGCGCATCCCCCCTCGCTCCACGCTGAGCGCACTTCGCCGCTCGATCTGGAAGTCGCAGGTGATCTGCCAGGGAGTCCTTCCGGTGCTGTACGCTATCTGACTCGCGAAGATCTGCTGGCGATGCCGCAGGTGACGTTCGTGGTGAAGAATGACGCCAACTTCACCGGGCCCACCGAGGTCAGCGGAGTGCTGCTGGAAGAATTGATCCGGCAACTCGCCGCCGCGCCTGAATCGGACATGGCGGTGGCGATTTGTGACGACCAGTACCGCGCGAATTATCCTCAAGCTTACATTGCGGCGCATCAACCGTTACTGGTGCTGAAGGTCAACGGGAAACCTCCTTCCGGCTGGCCGAAGGATGCAGAGGATCACACCTCGGATATGGGACCGTACATGATTTCGCATCGCACGTTTCTTCCCAGCTTCAAGGCCTCCGCTTACGGCGACGAGGCGCAGATCCCGTGGGGCGTGATTCAAATCGAATTCCGCAACGAGAAGACGGTTTACGGCGCGATTGCTCCAAGCGGTCCTCACGCCGCCGATGAAGGGGTGCAACACGGTTACTGGATCGCGAAGCAGAATTGTTTTCGCTGCCACAACAATGGTGCAGAGGGCGGGACCAAGGCGGGACGTCCGTGGATCGTGCTTTCGGCGTGGGCCACGGCATCGCCTGAATACTTTGCCGCCTACGTGCGCAACCCGCAGGCGAAAAATCCGCACGCGCTGATGCCGGGCAATCCCAGCTACAACGACAAGATCGTCGAAGCGCTCACCGCGTATTTCCGGACGTTTTCTTCCGCTTCGCCTGCTTTGGCCGCGCAGGAGAAACCATGACCCTGCGGGCGGCCAAAATGCTTTTAGTATTTGCAGTCGCAGTCTTTTATTCGTTTGTAGTTTTCAACAACACCACCGACTACAACTCGAACTACCAATTCGTGCGCCACGTTCTAATGATGGATGCAACGTTCCCCGGCAATCGTGGGATGTGGCGGGCGCTGAACTCGCCAACGGTGCACACGGCATTTTCCGTCGGAATCATCGCGTGGGAGGGTATCACGATGATTCTCTGCTGCTGGGGCGGCGTGAATCTGGCGCGTGCCCTACGGGGAACAGCCCTGAAATTCAATGGCGCAAAGCGCGTCGCAATTGCCGGGCTCACGCTGGCTTTGCTGATGTGGCTGCTTGCATTTCTGAGTGTCGGCGGCGAATGGTTCCTGATGTGGCAGTCGAAATCGTGGAACGGCCAGGACGCCGCGTTCCGCATGTTCACTGTCATCGGCATTGTTTTGCTTCTGGTCGGGCAACCGGACGGCGAGGAGCAGCCTTAACCCTCGGCGCTTTCTGCAATCGGCACATCTTTGCCACGGCTGCGAATCGCGAACCACAACAGGCCTGCCACCAAATAGGCGAGATAGATGTAAGGCAATTTTCCGTACGGTCCCTCGGGCACGGGATAGAGATTGCCTACGAGGGCTAGCAGCATGGCAAGACCAGCGAGGGCAGGAATAACCTGGGCTCCCGATCGGTAGACCCCGCAATCGCGCAAATATTTCGGCAGCGCTACGCACACCAGTGCATATGCAACGATAAAGCCGTAGGTCGCCAGCGATCCCATCCAGCCGTAAACGTCCAGGCCGCTGGCTCCGCGGGCGGCGAGCACGACGACAGGAGCCACGGCAGCGATGCCGGTAATAATAACTGCGCGGCTGGGCGTTTGATTGCGTGCGTGAGTGGCGCGAAAAGAAGTATGTGCGAGTCCGTTGTGCGCCATGAGGAGGAGCACGCGGGCCGCCGCGGTGATGCAGGCCAAGGTTCCGGCAAACAAGCTTACCAGCGCACCAACATCGATCAGCAAACCCAACGCCGGCCACCCTGCCACCTGAGCCAACACATGCATGGGACCCTGGCTGGCACCCAGGTCCTGGCCCGCAGTGTGAAAGCCGAGGACTTCCGCATAGGCGCAGACGGTGAAGAATACTCCGGCGAGAATTGCGCTTTGGATCACGGCGCGAGGAATCGTCTTCAATGGATTGCGCGCTTCCGATCCCAGCGTGGTTGCGCTCTCAAAACCGACAAAGCTGAACAGCGCCAGCACCAGGCCGAGGCGCAAACCGCTGCCCGTCATGCCGCGCAGGTGAAGTTCGTCCCAATCCCAGTGCCAGCCGTGTCGCACCAGAACAAGCAGGACTACGATCACAATCACCGTGACCGAAGTAGCCTCGATCCAAAGCATGAGCCGCGCCGAGATTTTCACGTCGCGATAGGCGATCCAGATGGAGACGCCCGTGACCAGCAGCGAAAGCGCCACCGCGGAGTAGCCGTGGCCGGTGGCGTCGCGCAGCAGTAAGTTCGCGTAGTGATAGAAACCGCCAATGACGCTCGATCCCGTGGCCACGTAGGCAAGCAGCAAACTCCACGCGACGGTCGCGCCCAGCCACGGCGGCAGAGTCATGCAAGCGTAGGTATACAACGAACCTGGCGAAGCCGACTGGCGCGCATAACGCGCAATGCATAATGCCACAAGCAGCACAGCGATAGTCGCCAGCACATACGCAAGCCACGTTCCGTTACCGGCCAGTGCGCAGACCAACGGAATTGTTGCCGCGGGCGTGGTCGTGGGCGCAATCGTGGAGACGGATTGCGCCAGCGTCTCCATGGGAGAGAGAATCTCGCGGCGTAAACCGTAGTCCGCACCTCGCGAGTTCCCGGCTGCCGCGTGATCCATGCCGCTCCGATCCTTCCGCAAATCAGATTGGGGAGGGATTGTACAACACGGCTGTACAGGGCAGGAAAAGAGAATCTAATCAAAGAATCGATCTGCGAGCGGTGTATTATCGTGCAAAGTTTTTTCGCGCTCCCAGGGACATCGCGTGGGCATTAAAGGCGGGGCCAGATGAAATTAGGAAAAACATTACTGCAAAAGCTTCCCAAGGTCTTATTGCACGAACATTTGGATGGCGTTCTGCGGCCACAAACTGTGATCGACCTGGCGAGCGATGCGGAGTACAAGGAGCTTCCTACTGACGATCCGCAAGCCCTGGCGGAGTGGTTTCATCGCGGGGCGAATCAGGGCAGTCTCGCAAAATATCTGGAGGGTTTTGCGCACACGATCGCCGTCATGCAGACCGAGGAAGCGCTTGAGCGCGCAGCCTATGAGGAGGCGGAGGATCTGAGCAGAGATGGTGTAGTGTATTTTGAAACTCGCTTTGCGCCGCTCTTTCACACGCGCAAGGGGCTGACTCACCAGCAAGTCGTGGCGGCGGTGCTGAAAGGCCTGGAGCGAGGGCGCAAGGATTTTGGCATTGCGTCGGGGCTGATCATCTGTGCCATGCGTAACATGGATGTCTCGCTGGAGATGGCGGAACTGGCGGTCGATTTTCGCGCGCGGGGAGTGGTCGGTTTCGATCTGGCCGGGGAAGAAGGCGGTTATCCGCCCAAGAAGCACGTGGCGGCCTTTCACTATATTCAGCGGGAGAATTTCAATATCACGATTCACGCAGGAGAAGGCTACGGGAAAGAATCGATCTGGCAGGCAATTCAGTATTGTGGGGCACATCGCATTGGACATGGGACACGGCTGATTGAGGATATCGCCGTAGTGGACGACAAAGTCGCAAAACTGGGCGACCTGGCCCAATACGTTCTCGACAAGCGAATTCCTTTGGAGATCTGCCTCATCAGCAACGTTCACACTGGGGCAACACCGAGCCTGGCGGAACACCCGTTCAAGATTTTTTACCGGGAAAAATTCCGGGTTACGTTGAACACGGATAACCGGTTGATGAGCAGCACGACCATGACTCGCGAATTCGAGGCCGCGGCGGAGACGTTCGGCTTGTCGATGGATGATTTTGAGAAGATCACCGTCAATGCGATGAAGAGCGCATTTTTGCCTTACGACCGGCGCATTGATTTCATCTACTCAGTCATCAAGCCGGGATACGCGAAGATTCGCGGTTCGCTAAATCCAGTCGAGTAATCCCGGAAGGAACACAGAAACAATTTTCAAATCAGAAAGGGAGCCTATGAAATCGCTGCTGGAAGCCGTGTTGGCGGGCATCGCGTTGTTACCTCTTCAAGCAGGGGCACAAACGCAAGTGGAGAAAGCCTCATTCCAGGCTGTTCCTGAGCTTCCTTATCGTCTCGTGCCCGAGTTTTTCAAGTTTCCGAAGGGAATGATTCCCGGCGAATCCTCGGCGGTCGCAGTCAATTCCAAGGGCCATATATTTCTTTTCCAGCGAACCAAACCGATGCTCGCCGAGTACGACGAGAACGGAAACTACGTTCAGAGTCTTGGCGAAGGAATCTTTTCGCACCCGCATGGTTTGCGCATCGATGCCGACGACAATATCTGGACCACCGACGACGGCAGCCATCTGGTGCTCAAGCTGAGTCCGCGAGGGGATGTGTCGATGGTTTTGGGGCGAATCAATACCGGTGCGGAAGGGGATTGGTTGTTCAACAAGCCCGCGGATGTGGCCTTCGGCAAGAGCGGCGAGATTTATGTGGCCGATGGATATGGAAATTCCCGAGTAGTGAAGTTCGATCGGGATGGAAACTTCATCAAGGCGTGGGGAAAGTACGGAACCGGAACCGGTGAATTCGACTTGCCGCATAGCGTCGCTGTCGACAAAGAGGGCCGCGTATACGTGGGCGACCGCGAGAATCAGCGAATACAGATTTTCGATTCCGACGGTAACTTCATCAAGCAGTGGACCGGGATCGGCTATCCGTATGGTCTTGTCATCACGCCGGATCAGCACGTCTGGATGACCGATGGCGGCTACGACCGGATCGTCGAACTGGATCAGGACGGAAAGATCCTCGGCGCATTCGGCGAACCGGGACACAAGCCCGGACAGCTGGCGTGGGCGCATTTTATGGCGATGGGACCGGACCAGAAAATTTACGTAGCGGACGTGCTGAACTGGCGATTTCAAGTGTTCGCGCGCACGGCCGCGACCGGGGCGACGACCAGATATATTCCGTCGGTTCGGATGTTTTGGGGTTCGACTCCAAGCGTGGGCTGGGTTTCGCACCAGACGGCGATTCCTTTTAAATAGATTTCATGCGCAATTTCGGAGTACATCTCACTTCCGGACTGGTCGCATACTTTATTTTGTGCGGGTCCGTGTACGCGCAGGTTGCGGCGTCGCCCTCGCCCATTCGCGTCAAAGTGGTTGTGGTCACGATGTTCGAGCGGGGCGAAGACACCGGCGACACTCCCGGCGAATATCAACTGTGGGTAGAGCGCGAGCACCTGGATCGGGTTTTGCCGCTACCTGCTGGATATCACCACGTGCGAATGAATAAGGACGGAGTGCTCGGGATGGTCACCGGAGTGGGCACCGCCAAGGCTGCGGCGTCGGTGATGGCGCTGGGACTCGATCCACGCTTCGATCTTTCGAAGGCTTATTGGATTGTTGCGGGTATTGGCGGCGGTGATCCGAATGACGTATCGGCAGGATCGGCGGTGTGGGCGGACCATATCGTCGACGGCGATTTGGCGTTTGAGATTGACGCGCGCCAGATTCCGCAGGGTTGGCCCACGGGATATCTCCCGCTGCGCAAAGGCACACCTTACGAATTGCCCGCCAACGGCGAGTACGGCGAGGTTTACACGCTCAATCCGGCGCTTGTCGGCTGGGCGTTTCGGCTGACGAAAGATTTGACACTTGCCGACTCCAATACTTTGCGCAAATCGCGTGCCCGTTTCGCGGGTTTTCCCAATGCGCTGAAGCCGCCATTCGTGGCTCAAGGCGATGTGATGGCGTCGAGCACATTTTGGCATGGTTCGAAAATGGAAGAATGGGCAAATGCGTGGACTCGCTACTACACCGGTGGCGCAGGAAATTACATGGTGGCGGGCATGGAGGACTCAGGCACGTTGCAGGCCCTCACATTCTTGAGCCAGGCCGGGCGCGTGGATTTGCAACGCGTTTTAGTGCTGCGCACGGTGAGCAATTATGACCGCGAGCCGCCGGGAATATCGGTTGCCGATAGTTTGAAAGAAATGGTCTCGGGAAATTATTCGGCTTATCTGCCCGCGCTGGAGTCGGCCCAGATCGTCGGGGATAAAGTTGTGCGGGATATTCTCGAACACTGGGCAGAGCGTGAAGGGAACGTTCCGCATGTTCCGTAGGGGCTGAAAATGTGAGGCTCATCAAGACGACAACGCGGCCAGCGTTTCCGCAAGCACCAGCGTTCCGCGGACGATATCGTCGGGCGACGCGTATTCATCGGGGCGATGACTGTATCCATTGCGGCAGGGGATGAACAACATGGCGACGGGAGCGATGCGCCCCATAAAAAGCGAATCGTGATAAGCGCGGCTGACCATGGGAAGAAATTTAAATCCCAGCTTGCGGCACGATGCTGTAAGCGCATCGATCACGGCTGAGGAACAATCTCCTGGTGCGTCGGCGTTCAGCAATTCAGAGTGGATGGAAACGTGCCGCTTGGCCGATATGGAAGCGCTCGAAGCCTCTAGTTCTTGCATCACGGCATCGCGGCGTTTGAGATCGGTATCGCGAATGTCGGCGCTAAGGCGAACCCGGCTTGGAATGCTGTTCACCGCGGAGGGAAAAACCTCACAGATTCCGACGGTCGCGACTGTGTCTATGGCTCCGCTGGCGCGGGCGGCATTTTCGATCGCCAGAATCAGTTCCGCGGCGGCGCAAAGCGCATCGCGGCGGTCCGGCATGAGCACACCGCCGGCGTGACCTCCTGATCCTTCGATGAACACGTTAAGGCTGGCCGGAGCAGCGATTTTCGTCACAACACCCAGTGGGATTCGATCGCGCTCCAACAACGGACCTTGCTCGATATGCAGCTCGATGAAGGCTTTGTAATAGTCGCCAGGCAATCGCACGTTTTCGACCTCGCCGCCAAAACCGGCCTTGCTGCGAACCTCATCCAGAGTTGAGCCTTCTTGGTCGGTCAGCTTTTGCGCTGCGCGCGGTGAAAGAGTTCCCGAGAGCAGGCGGCTGCCAAGGCATCCGATGCCGAAGCGCGTGGGCTCTTCGGCTGTGAATACCAGCAGCTCAACCGAATTTCTCGGACGAAATCCACTCCGCTGCAGCGCCCGGATTGCTTCCAAACCGCCCAGCACTCCAACCACGCCGTCGTATTTTCCGGCGTTGGGGATGGCATCGATGTGCGAACCCGTGCCGACTGCTGGAGCGGCGTGATCGGAACCATTCCAGCGTACGAAAGTGTTTCCAATCGCGTCGTATCTGACGCTAAGTTCAGATTCCTCGCAGAGCGATTTCAACCAGGCGCGAGCTTTGAGATCGGCGGGGGAAAAAACAATTCTGGTTACTGCGGGCGGATCCGCGTCGGAAAATGAAGAGAGAACCTCGATTTCCGAGAGCAGACGATCCCGGTCGATCTCAATCTTCATGGCCGCACACCGGCCAGCGGATGGCGATGGAAATCTTTGTAGATGAGATATTTCGCCGGCACCTTGCCAATAGCACCGAACCATTGCGGGCACCACGGCGCCATCCAAATAAAATCTCCCGCGGTTACTGGATACCACGAATCGCCGAGACGATAAATTCCGCCGCCTTCCAGCATGACGAGGCCGTGCTCCATCACATGCATCTCCACCATGCCGAGAGCGGCTCCCGGCTGATAGACCATGGTGTTTGCCGCGAAGTCGAATGGCATCGTATCGGGCAGCAGGCATTTGACTTGCAGGTCGGGATCGTCGTCTAGAGAATGCGAACTGACCGCGTCTTCGTTGGAGACGATCAACTCCGGGCAGGCGACGGATTCGAGGGCTTGATAGGGCTTTTCGATTACCGCAGCGCGACTCGCTCTCGCGCCTGCCACTTGATGCGGTAAACCTTGTGGCACATAAGCATACCCGCGCGTTCCGAGTTCGCTCGACTTCCCGTTCACCTCTAGGGCGACACTGCCCTCGATCACATAAATAAAACGTTGAGCATCTGTGCCACCAAGTTCTCCGTCCGCTTCGAACTCGGCCGTATATTGCGTGAATCCGGCGCCCATTGCCGGAGAGATGTGCACGATGGCAGAGCAGTCCTTCATTCCCGGCAGCATCGTACGCACAAACGTGTCCGGGGTCAGCAGCAAATGATTGCTTCGTTGCGCACTGCGCGTCTGGCCAAGGTTATGCACGGCACATCCTCTCTTTAATTAGGGGCGAAGAAGCAAGTTGACCCAGCAGGTACGATCCGCATTGGATCGCTTTTTCGACGTCCTCGATGGCAACTGACTCCTCCGGATCGTGGCTGATGCCGCCGGGGGTGCGGAGAAAAATCATGGCTGCCGGAATTTTTTCCGCCAGGATCATAGCGTCATGGCCGGCTCCGCTCGCCATTCGGTGCACCCCGCACTCAGTTCTTCGGATGGCATTTTCAATTTCGGCGACGAGAAACGAATCCATGGGCACGGCAGCTTGCTCAAGCAAAGGAAGCCAATGCGTCCTCAGGCCACGTCTCTTGGCGATCACTTCCGCCTGCTCGACGAGATCTTTCACGGCCTGAATCCGGACGGAATCGGAGGTGTGGCGAACGTCGAGTGTCATTCGCGTCTCTCCGGCAATCACGTTGGTTGCTCCCGGCCTCGCATCGATCTTACCGACCGTCGCCACCACTCCTCCGAGATTTTTCGCCAGGTGCTCAACCGCGGTGATCCACTCTGCGGCTCCCGCCAGTGCATCGTAGCGAAGGTTCATCGGGGTTGTCCCCGCGTGGTTGCTGTGGCCATGAAACGTAACTTGTAAACGACTCTGCCCTGCGATGGATTCGACGGCCGCTAATGGCTGGCCGAGTCTCTCCAACACTGGTCCCTGTTCGATATGAAATTCAACGAATCCAAAGTAGTCGCTGTTCACATGTGCTTGAGGAATTTCCGACGGGTTCAGATCGAAGTCTTCGATCGCTTTTCGCACCGTGATTCCCGATGCATCTGGAATTTCCAGCAACTCTTCGTCGAGGCGGCCGACCAGTGCCCGACTGCCGATGAAAGGCACACCGAAGCGAACCCCTTCTTCCTCAGAAAATCCGGCCACCTCAATTGCGAAGGGAAGCCTGCGCCCGTCCAGACCTTCGAGCAAGCTCACGGCGATGGCCACACCGAGAACGCCGTCGTAGGCGCCGGCATTGGGAACCGTATCCAGGTGGGATCCGAGCAACAGCCGCGGCGCGACGGATTGTTGGGCTGCGTAGGACCCGCGCAGATTGCCGGCAGCGTCCACACGAACTTCCATGCCGAGGTGTTTCATCCAGCCAGCGATCTCACGGTGACAATCGCGCATTGGCGGAGAGAGAAACGTGCGCCGCAGAGCGCCCCGATCTTCCGAGAAAGTGGCCAACTTGCGGCACCTTGCGACCGCGTCTTCGGCCAGCTTTCGGGTGTCTGTGGTAATCGCCATTGAAATTGTTCAAGGCCGCAGGCAAGCATTCTGGGGATCAGGTTTCGCGGATCAGTTTCGCCGCCGCCCATCCAATCACCACCAGAGCTACCAAAATCTCCCAGCCATACGCGTTGCCGTAAGTCGCTACTGGAAAGTGATTGCTGATCATAATAAAGACAACCGGGACAGCCATGAAAGTATTGTGTTTGGAACGTAGCTTGGCTTGCGCGCCAAGAGATGGATCGAACGTTGCGCCAGCCGCGGCGGCGGCGATCATCTTGCGTTGCGAGGGAAGAATTCGAAACCACACGTTGGCCGTCATGATGGTTCCGAATACCGCGCCCAGATGGATGTAGGCCGCGCGCCCGCTGAACACGTGCATCAATCCAAAGGCAAGCAGGGCGATCATGAGCAGAGAGAAGGTGGCAAATCCGGCTTCAGACTTGCCCAGAGGCGAACGCAGCCCCAGATCATAGATGTGCCACCCCGCGGCGATGACCGCAAGTCCGATGACGAGGGCCACCGTTTGAGAGATATTTGCCACATCGGTATCGATAAGCCCGCTGCTGGAGTAATATACGAGGATCATCAGGACGATCCCGCTGATCCAGGTCATCAACGCTTCCCAGCGAAACCAGCGCACCTGCCCTGGCGCGACGCCCAGCGACTTCTGTTTGGCCACCGCGTAGAAGCCCCCGCTGTGAACCATCCAGACCTGGGGCGGCGTTCCTTCCGCGGTGGCCTCTTTCTCCATCCGTGAAAACTGGCCGTCCAGCCAGGTAAAGTAATACGTTTGACCCACCCACATGATGGCGGCAAAAACGTGGAACCAGCGCACGCTGAGGTTGAGCCACTCTCGGATTGATGAAGTCAACTGGCCAGCTCCTGATGAACTTCCGTTGTGCGGCAACTTTGGTTCAGGTTCCCCGATATGTTGTGTAGCCGTTGGAACTCAGTAGCAGAGGGATGTGAAATTGTGATTCGCCATCCCGGACCTGAAAAGTCACTTCGACGACCGGATAGAGCGAATCTGTTCTCTGAGTGGCGAAATAATTCGCGGTATCGAAGATCAAACGATAGAAGCCCGCCGACAAGCTGTCACTATCCGGCAGCAATTGAGGGCAACGTCCGTCTGCGTCTGTCTGCTGTGATGACAACACTCGCCAACCGGAAGATTCCTGCTTTTCCAGGCGTACAGGTACGTTGCCACCAGGCTTGCCGAGAGTCAGGTCCAAAATGTGGGTCGAGATGCGTTTCATCCGTGAAGCCACTTTCTCAGGCGGAGTTGCGTGATCTGACGCTGCTGTTCGGCAGCTTCGCCAAGTTCGGTTTCCGCGTCATTGCCTGTCCTGCGCTGAAGAATTTCCAGCATCTCCAACGCGGACTTACCCGTAGCGCAAACGATAAAGATGTGGCCAAACTTCTTTTCGTACTCGCGGTTCCCCTCTGCTAAAGCGATCTTAACCACGTCGTCCGCATCTGCGACTTTCTTCTGCTCCTGTATCGCCCACGCTGCGGAATCTGAGTTCGAAGAGCTTTGCGCCTTTGCTTCGCCGATCCGCGGATGACTGCGGAATGCTTCCATCCAATCCTCCCTGCTCAGACCACCCCATATATCGTCGGACGCTGCCACCACCGCAGGATCGTCGAGAAATGGCCGCCGTCGGGCCATTTCTCGAGCCCATGCCGTGGAACCGCAACAAGGCAAAATCTGCGCGATAGCCGTATTCATAGCCGCTTTGTTCCAATGCGCGAGAATTTCATTCATGCTCGCTTTCCATCCGCGATCAGAAGGTTCAGAAATTCTGCTACAAGATTGCCTGCCACCGCCGCGCGATATTTCGCCGTTGACCGAATGTCGTCGATGGGGCGCACCTCTGCCGCCGCCGCTTTCATCGCCAGGCCGATCAGCGATTCGTCGATAGACTTCCCTTTCAAGAGGGACTCCGTTTCGTGCAGGCGAAGAGGAATGGGAGCAACACTGCCGAAGGCGATGCGAACGTCATCGACTGTTGAATCCGTCACGCGCCCAAGCGCGGCAATGCACACTTTCGAAATCGCCTGCGCATTGCGGGCGCCCACTTTTCGCACATGATGAACGTATCCTGAAAAACGCCGGGGAAGACAGACGGCCTGAATCAGTTCATCGGGCGCGAGTTGCGTCTTCTTGTAATCCAAATGAAAACCTGTGTAGGACAGCCGCCGCTCACCGCGTGCCGAAACCAAAACCAGTTCGGCGTCGTAAGCAAGCAATGCCGGCAGAGAGTCCGCCGCGGGAGAAGCGTTCACGATGTTGCCCCCGAGAGTTCCGCGATTCTGATTGGCGACTCCGCCGGTCCAGCGTGCGGAACTGGCCAGCACCGGAAATTCGCGGACGAGAATTTCATGCTCACGAATGTTGGTGTAGGTGCATCCGGCTCCCACGTAAATCTCGCCCGGCAAAACTTCAATGCGCCGCAACTCCGGAAGATTCCAGATGCTGACCAACTTGCAGGCGGGTAGCTTTCCCGCCGCATACTGCACCATCACGTCCGTTCCTCCAGCGATTGGCAGCCACTTCCCAGGGTTGCTCGCCAGAAGCGCAACCACTGCCTGCAAACTCGAGGGCGCCACAAGTTCGTAATCTCTGGGATCGGATCTCATGACATTTTCGCCGTCGCGCATCGCGCGGCTTTTGCTACGGCGTCGAAAATTTGGACATAGCCCGTACAGCGGCACAGATTGCCCGACAGCCCTTCCTGAATTTCCGCAAGCGCAGGGGTGGGTTTTTTGCTCAACAGATGGGAGGCGGCAAGAATCATTCCCGGAGTGCATATACCGCACTGCGCTCCGTTGCATTCCAAAAAAGCCTCTTGGAGCGCGCTCAGTTGCAGACCAGCAGCAACACCTTCGATGGTGACAATGCTCGCTCCTTCCGCTTGCAGCACCGGCACGAGGCAACTATTCACGAGCGCACCATTCATCAGCACCGAACACGAACCACATTCGCCTTCGCCGCACCCTTCTTTGGCGCCCGTCAATCCCAGTTGTTGCCGCAGCACGTCCAGCAAGCGCTCCATGGGAAAGGCCAGCACGGTTTTTCGCCGACCGTTCACCGTTAGCGAAATCTCGGACTTGAAACCATGATGCGTGGACATCGTCATCGCGCGGCGCTCGGTAGCGCAGATTCGTCCTCATGCAATCGGGCCGAAATCGCTTCGAAGACATCTTCCGGCAGCAGCGGAATAAAATCAAAACGCACGCCCAGAGCGTCTTCCACTGCGTTGACGATTGCGGGCGCGGGGCCGTCCATCGGCAATTCTCCGATTCCTTTCGCACCATAAGCGCCATGCACGTTGCCCATTTCTTCAAAGAGAACTCGTATGGGCGGCAAGTCACTCGAAGTGGGCATAATATAGTTTGTCATCTGGCCGTTTTGCATGCGGCCTTTCTGCCAGACGACTTTCTCGAACAAAGCGAACCCAATCGCCTGCGCTACGCCACCGGCAATTTGCCCAACGGCCAGCACTGGATGCAGCACTCGGCCCACTTCCTGAAGCGCGACGAAATCGTTCACCGCGACGCTGTATGTAGTGAGATCGACGGCAACTTCCGCCACATAAACCGCCCAGGCGTAGGCGGCATAAGCTTCTCCGCGATATTTCTTGTCGTCCCAGAATATGCCGGGAGGGGCCTCATACTGAGCCCAGGAGCGGAATGCACCATGAGCCTCGACGTAGCTGCGGCAAGCTGCGCGGAATTCGTCCGCGGAGTAAGTAACGCCCAGCAAGCCTTGCGCCGCGAGCGTTTGTTGCAGACCCCGGGCCGCGGACTCCACCAGCTTGCCCACTACCATGACGGTTCGCGATGCGACAGTTGGGCCGCTATTGGGCACTTGAGCTGTATCTGGCTGGGCGAGGCTCACGTCCTCATAGCGGAGACCGAGCGCTTCCGCCGCGATTTGCGAAAGAACAGTGTTGGTTCCCTGGCCAAATTCCGTGCTGGAAACAAGCACGCGGACACTTCCATCGGCGCATCCTTCGACCCCAACAACAGAACTTAGATAGCGCTCGCCCGAGCCGGTAAATCCCGCTCCGTGAAGGAAAGCGGCGATACCAATTCCCTTCTTTGTGGGTTCAGATCGATTCTCAATTTTGAAGCTTTGTTTCTTGGCGTGATAGTCCGCAGCTTGCAACGCGTGATCCAGAAGTTGGTCGAGATCGATTGGTTCGTGAATGATTTGTTCAGTAGTCGTTGTTTCTCCCGGCTTAAGGAAATTGCGGCGGCGGATTTCGATCGGGGAAAGCCCCACGACTCTCGCAATGCGATCCATGTGCCGCTCCATGGCGAATAGGCTCTGCGGCGCGCCAAAGCCGCGAAATGCTCCGTGCGGCGGCGCGTTGGTAGCGACCGCTTTGGCGTGGATGCGAACGCTCGGCCAGAAGTATGGACCACCAGCGTGAATCGCGCCTCGAGATAAGACCACGGAGGATAGCGTTGCGTAAGCCCCGCCGTCGATGGTGAAGTCGATTTCGCCGCCTAGAATTTTTCCATCTCTGCTGACGGCTGTGCGATGACGAGTGCGCGAGGGATGGCGCTTCGTGGTTGCCGCCATGTCTTCCATGCGGTCATAAACAATCTTCACCGGCTTGCCCGATTTCATCGCCAGCAGGGCGGCATGACCAGCGATCATCGACGGATAGTCTTCCTTGCCTCCGAAAGCGCCGCCAGTTTCCATCTGTACGACTCGAACTTTTTCTGCCGGGAGACTGCACAGGGCCATGAGCGCTTTGTGAACGTAATAGGGACACTGCAGCGATCCCCACACCGTGATGCCTTGCTCGGCATCGAACGCGGCGATCATTCCATTGTTTTCTATGTAGAGCTGCTCTTGCGCGCCCGTCCTGTATTCGCCCTCGACAATGTAGTCGGCCTTCGCCCAGACTTCGTCGACGTCGCCCTTATCGATCAGGTATGTTTTGAAAACATTGTTCGTGCGCCAGATGATTTCAGCGCAGCGTTCGCTGTCTTCAATCGTGAATATTGCGGGCAGAGGATCGTATTCAATCGTAACGGCTTCGACCGCTTTTCGAAGAACATGACGATCGGGATGTGCCAGCAACAAAATCGGTTCTTCAGGATGGTTGACGAATTCACCGGTCAGGCAGGGCTGATCTTCTTCGATCAAGGCGACGCAGTTCTTCCCGGGAATATCCTTCGCCGTGACGATCACAAATTCGTTCCATTCGATTTCCGGCCGGTGAGAGATTGACCTGATTCTGCCGCGGGGAATCTGGCTGCGAACCGTGGCGCCATAAAGCATGTCGGGCAGCGTCATGTCGTCAACGTACCGGGCTTTACCGGTAACCTTATCGCGGCCTTCCTTGCGCGGGACTGCCGTGCCGACAAT